>OIXA01000529.1_pt1 | contig 55400 bp, 44 predicted proteins | sample 1587721 | NCBI WGS metagenome assembly OIXA01 (sample SAMEA3888900, study PRJEB22519) | human gut metagenome | biome: human gut; feature: human-associated habitat; material: faeces | place: Denmark | collected 2013
ACGCTGGAACAGAAAGTAAAAGTGAAACGGAAAAACTGCTCCGTCAGGCAATGGACGATTACGAAAGCAAGAAATTCATTGCAAAGTCGGAAAATATTACAGTTGGAGAATTACTTGATATATGGGCAGAGGAAGAATTAAAGACCGGTACTCTCAGTAATGGGACAGTCCAGAATTACCTCGGTGCTATTACCAACATCAAGAAGCATCCAATTTCAGAGAGAAAGTTGAAAAATGTAACATCTGAGCATTTACAAGCCTTCTTCGATCTGCTTTCCTTTGGTGGCACTTATCCAGATGGTTCAGAAAGAAAAGGTTATAGCAAAGATTACATTCGTTCTTTCTCGGCAGTATTACAGCAGTCATTCCGATTTGCAGTATCACCAAAGCAATATATCACTTTCAATCCGATGCAGTATATTAAGCTGAAATACCAGACGGATGAGGTTGACCTGTTTTCTGATGATGACATGGATGGCGATATACAGCCAATTCCACGAGAGGATTATGAAAGACTGATTGAATTTCTACAGAATTACAATCCACCGGCAATACTTCCAATCCAGATAGCTTATTATGCAGGACTTCGTATCGGTGAAGCCTGTGGTCTGGCATGGCAGGATGTGAATCTTGAAGAACAGTGCCTTACAATCAGACGCAGTATCCGATATGATGGTTCAAGGCACAAGAATATCATCGGACCAACCAAACGAAAAAAGGTAAGGATTGTTGATTTTGGAGATACACTGGCAGAGATTCTTCGCAATGCCCGAAAGGAACAACTTAAAAACCGAATGCAGTACGGAGAACTTTACCACAAAAACTACTACAGAGAAGTAAAAGACAAAAACAGAGTTTACTATGAGTTCTATCATCTGGACGGAACAGAGAATGTTCCAGAAGATTATAAGGAAATATCCTTTGTCTGCTTAAGACCGGATGGAAGTTTGGAACTGCCAAGCACGTTAGGAATTGTTTGCAGGAAGATTGCTCAGAAACTGGATGGATTTGAAGGATTTCATTTTCACCAGTTGCGACACACCTACACAAGCAACCTTCTGGCAAATGGAGCAGCACCAAAGGATGTGCAGGAACTGTTAGGGCACTCAGATGTCAGTACCACCATGAATGTCTATGCACACTCTACAAGAAAAGCCAAGCGGGAATCTGCAAGGTTACTTGATAAAGTGGCAGGCAATGACTAAATAAAACTTTCCCTTATTTCCCTTACGATTATCTCATAAGGGCAAAAATAAGGGAAAATACATATCGTTTCGCTAATGCACAGGCTGGAAAGCCTGTAAAATAGGGAAAGTTAGAAATATATTTCGGCAAACTGGAATTTAACTTTCCACTAAGTTTTCATCAATAAACTCAAAATATGGTTTCTTATTAACTTCAGTGTTATGTTCAAGATACCATTCAGCTGCATCCTTCAATCCATCTTCTAAAGTTGTAGTTTCCGAGAATATCTCGCCTTGACGAGACACATCCAAATAGTACTCATAGTTGTAAAAACTAAAATAATTTCTCTGTTCAATTTCCTCATAGACATTTACAAAAGTCGGCTTTTTTCCTAAACTCTCGTAACATTTTGTAACCCACTCTTTTATAGATACTGCTTCAGCATTACCAACATTTAAAATATGCTCCTCTGGTTTTTCCTTTATAATCACTTCCATCAACCTGCACAAATCTTTCACATGGAAAAATTGTAATTTCATATCTCCATCCTTTGGTAAATAGAATTTTCTATCTGCTAAGGCACAATCAAATACAAACGCCTCTCTATAAACGTTATTCATAGGCCCATATAGGTATGGCGGTCTTAATATATACGCATCTTTCACTCTTTCAAGTAATGCCTTTTCAGCTGCTATTTTATCAGTTCCATATGTACCCCAAAAGATATTTGCGGCTTTTTCTGATTCTTCAAGAAATGGTTGAACTCCATACTCTGGATACACAGCACTTGAACTAATCATAATGTACTGTCCATAAGAACCTAATTCCTTAACAAAATCAATAATGTCTTTTTCGTTATAAGCTGTTATATCAGCCACAACATCAAAAGAGAGGTTTTTCAATATACCATTCAAATTATGTCTATCGCCTTCAATGAGTTTTACTCCCCGAACTTGTGACTTAGTATTTCTGTTAAGTACATATACTTCATAGCCCATATTCACAAAATATTCAGCTGCATACTTACTTACAAAAGTTGTTCCCCCTGTTACTAGTATCTTTTTCATAAATTCCTCCTTAGTTCTAAAAATACCGATTTGTTAACCTCTTTTTATCTCTTAAACCAATTCTATTATGTATCATATTTTATGTCAAACAAAACTCAATCTCAACCAAATAATCCCCTCCGCACCAGAGCATATTTCGACTGCTTCCGGCACAGAAGGGGATTTTGATTTAACTAAGTAACGTAATATAGATACCGGTCAGGATTGCCGTTGTGATAACGCCGCAGATATTTGCGCCGAGAGCATAATCCAGAATAAATGCTGCCGGATTTGCCTTTGCAGCAGCCTTCTGTGCGACCTTCGCCGTAGACGGCACACACGACACACCTGCGATACCGACCGTCGGATTGAACTTTCCTTTCTTGAAGAAATATACAACATAGCCGCCAATGATACCGCCGATTCCGGACAGCAATAACGACAGCATACCGAGGATTAGAAGCTTCACAACCGTTGCATCCAAAAGCGTGCTTGCATCACACAGAACTCCAAGCATCAATCCTAAGAAGAACGTTGCAAAATACAGGAAATTTTCTCCGATCATCTTGATGTACGCAGAGATTCCGGTCTCGCGGATTACGATTCCCACGAAGAAGCTCAAAAACAGCGGTGCCGCAACCGGGAACAACAGGCAAAGCAGCGCATTTGTAATGACTGCAAATACAATCTTCTCCTTTGGACGGATCTTGCTCACCTTCTTCTCCTTCGGAATCTGCTTTCCCCGCATTTCTTTCGGGATCAGGAGTTTGATCAGGTATGGATAGCCACCATAAGTAAGACTTAAGTACAGATACGCAACGATCGAGATCGGCACGAAAAGCTCCGGTGCCAACTTCAACGAAGCAAAAAGCACCATCGGTCCATCCGCACCGCCAATGATGGAAACGGCTGCCGAAGAACCGGCGTCAAGCCCCATCGCACGCGCGATCGGATAGGTTGCAACCGTACCAAGCTCCGCAAAAAGCGCAATCGTCATACTGATAAATGGGTGTTCGAGCACATAACCGATATCACACAGGATACCGATTCCCATAAATACGAGGCACGCGATCAATCCGTTACTGAACGTCAGGTTATAAATCGGCTGCAGGAAATTAATCTGCATGTATGTCATCAGCTCATCGGTCGTGGAAAGCAGCGGATCAATGATCAGGTTTCCGATCTGATTTTCACCGAGGAACAAAACGCCCGCATTGACCGCAGACATACCAAGTCCCATCGGCACCATGATGAGCGGCTCCAACGTTCCCTTCACGCCTAAATACACCAATAAGAATCCTAAGAAGATCAACACGACTCTCGCAATCGCAATCTGTGGTGACTGCGCAAACATTGTACCGATACCCTGGAAAAGATCTAAGATACTCATTTCTCCTCGTCCTCCCCTCTCTTGCTGAATTTCTGTATACAAACCATAGTCAGCTTCATCAGGCAGGCGATTCCATAAGAAATAATCACACCAAGACCTATTACTTTTAATGTAATCATAGTTTACGTCCTTTCTATTCAATTTTCATTTTATACATAACAACCTGGTCGTGTTATGCGAATAGATGGGACTTTTTTCCATCGGAACGATGTAAATACAAGATAACCAAATAACGCGGTGTCAGATCACTCTGCACCAGCATTTCCGGGATACCGACAGACAGACTCTGCATCTGCCGCTGCATGGCAAGACATGCCAGATAAGAAACAGCGCATCCGTTCTTCCGTGAAGCTTTCATTCGCTCAATCCGCTCGGATGACCGCATCTTTGATGTAAGATTCGTCTCGAAGATTTCGGTTCCTTCAATCTTCCGCAGTGTCGTATCGGAGATTGCCGTCTGGGACTTCTGCAGGTAGGCCTGTTCTGTGTGATGCACTTCGGAAATGCTGTCATTTCCGTGAAATGCGCACAGAATACTTAAGGCTGCAATTAAAATTGCCACAATAATTCGCTTGTGATCTGCACATCGTCTCATACTTAACTCCTCGTTGGAACTCGTTTCTTCAATGGCAAATCATAGCGAATTATGTGGCAACTGTTAATTTCTATTTTACTTTTTTTAACCGTTTATGGTCTCTGACCAAGCGCTCCCTCTAATGTCAGTGTCTCACCGCTCATATACTTGAAATCCGGTGACGCAAGCTGTACACAGACACGTCCGATTTCCTTTTCTACATCCCCAAAATGTCCCATCGGCGGTGTGTGGACATTCGCCTTGAATGCGTCCGGATATGCTTTCTCGAAGTTCTCAAGCTGTGCGGTCCATGCAAGCGGACATACGACATTCGCATTGATGCCATCGGCAGCCCACTCGGTTGCTGCGACTCTCGTCAGTCCACGGATGCCTTCCTTCGCTGCAGCGTAAGCGCACTGTCCGAAATTTCCGAACAAGCCTGCGCCCGATGCGAAATTGATCACGGAGCCCTTCGTCTCCTTCAGATATGGATAGCATGCTTTCATATAATAAAATGCCGCATACAATCCGGAATAAATTGCAAGGTCAAACTGTGCGGTTGTATGATCGGCGATCGTCACACCGGAAGCAGAAGCCTGCGCGTTGTTGATCAGCACATCGATTCTTCCAAATGTATCGATCGTCTGCTTTACAACATTTGCTACGACTGCCTCATTGTCAGAGCCGGCGCTTACATCCGCCTGTACCGGAAGCACCTTCACGCCATATTTGCGTTCGATTTCTTCTTTTGCATCGTCAAGTTTCTGCACGTTCCGTCCGGTCAGGACAAGGTTTGCCCCTTCCTTCGCATAGGCAGTTGCGATTCCATATCCAATCGAACCGCAGCTTCCGTCGCTCAAAACCGCGCGTCCGCCACCTGTGATAATTGCTACTTTACCTTCTAAAAATCCCATGTCATAATCCCCTTTCGTATCATAATTCAGATATGTATATTGTACCAAAAAAACGCATGCTTCTCAATGAGGATACATGCGTTTTTTTCTCATTTTACTCGCGATCTTGTTCCACTTGGAGCAGCCTTCCCATTTTTCTACTTCTTGCTCCTACCCGCTTACTTCCTCTTCTCTTCCTCTTGGAGTAATCTTCCTATTTTTCCACTTTTTCCCTCAACCTGCTTGCTTCCTCTTTTCTTCCACTTGGAGCAAGCTTCCGGTTTTTCCACCCTTTACTCCTACCTGCTTGCTTCCTCTTCTCTTCCTCTTGGAGTAATCTTCCTATTTTTCCACTCTTTACTCCTACCTGCTTGCTTCCTCTTTTCTTCCTCTTTTCTTCCTCTTGGAGTAATCTTTCCGGTTTTCCACTCTTTCCCCCTACCCGCCACTCAAACCACCGAAAAAAGCAGCCGACTTTCATCGACTGCCTAAAACTCTAACTTCCACAAAAATTAGATTATTTCTATAACCATGGCTATTGACTACTAATTTACCACACGAATCTGCTCTTCGTTGATCAGCGGATACCGTCGAAGTGTATCTCCATCCAGATTCTCCCGGTGCATATCCACCGCCTGAATCTGATGATTCTCATAAGTTGTATAATAATAGATTCCCTTGTCCGCATTGACACAGGATGTATAGATCGTAATCTCATATTTTCCCGGCTCCACCTCACAACAGCCACGCTGCTGTTCTACGGAACCTAAGATATGGAAGAACTGGCTCACGCTCTCCGCTTCTGACTCTCCGGAGATTGCATGCAGCTTTGTAAATGCGACCTTCGCAAACCGCGACGCTGACGAAAGATCACCCGGAAGTCCAAGTCCACCCATGCCACGGCTATACGTAGCAAGCGGAAGCTCCTTCGCAAAGTGATTTTCCGGCTGGCTTGGTGATACATGCATGTAATTGTTCAGCATGAACATCTGCACCGGAAATGGCGGATTGTTGGTCAGCACTCCGACCGGATTGTCATAGACATGCAAGCCATCCTCCACACATTCTACCACAATTGCGGCATCCTTATCTGCAATCATCCAATGCAGCGATGCACATGGCAGCTTCTCACTATACGGCGTTCCAACCAGATTCATCTTTTCTAACGCTTTGCGTGCTTCGAGCACCGTTGCACACTGACTTAAAATCCATGGGATAAACTCAAACTGTGCCACATTCTCACGCCCTGTCTGCACGTCCTGATACTTCGCATTTCCAACGAAATTCAAGCCTGCCATACCAAGTCCCTTCTCATTTACTGCATCATAGTAGAGCGGGTAATCATCTGCCACATACGCCATACCGATCATCGCGTAGTGTGACTTTCTCTCGCCCATATGCCGAAACTTGAAACTATAATTTCTCGGCGTCACTGTCACCTCATCGCCATACGAAAACTCATAATCAAGCGTCCGTCCAAAATAAAAATCCTTCGTCTTATACGTCGCTGCTGTACACATCCTGTATCTCCTTCCAAAGTTAAAAATTTGTCATTGCGAAACCTATTTGTAAATATCGTACGTATATAAACATATCAGATTTGTGGAATATAGATATGTTTGGAACATAGAAGTACTTGATGTTCTGTAAATATCCAGCAATGTTTGAACACGATGTTCAAACAAGCCGCCGCTGAGCCATGGACGGCGAGCGGAGGGCGCATATGAACGAAGTTCATATTCAGGATGCGCCCGACAACCTGCCGCCGAACAACGTGAGGGGGCAATACCCATGCGGCGGTTGCGTCCATTATCAAAACTTATATCAGAACATCTTTAGTACTTCTTAGTTTCAATACATCCTATATTATACAAATCTGATATGTAATATACGTACGATTTTTATTATATTAATTCGCAATTCTCCTAATTTTCAGCCCTTGCTTTCTTCGTGAACAGTTTCTTCAAACAACTAAATGCAACCAGCACACCAAGTACCATCAGCAGGATTGCGACGATAAACTGCAGTCCATCGACGAGCATTGTTGCATTTCCGCCGACGATGTTCTTTACAAGTGCGATTGTCTTCTGTACCAATGCAGTAAATGTTACGGCAAGCATGATGAACATTGGTGCGTACAGTGTCCAGCCAGTTCTTCCGGTTGTCTTCAAGAATACTGCAAGCGCAATCAATACAAGCGCTGCAAGCAACTGGTTTGCAGAACCAAACAAAGGCCATACATTAGTATATCCACCAAGTGTCAGTAAATATCCAAAGAATAATGTTACCACAGTTGCGAAATATTTGTTAGTCAAAATTTTCTGCCATACAGGCATCTTGGATGTATCGGTTGTATCGCCGAGGAACAGCTCCTGGAAAGACATACGACCGATACGCGCAACGGAATCAAGCGATGTCAGTGCAAGTGCAGATACACACATTGTCATAAATACAGTTGCGAGCTGAACCGGCAGACCAAGCTTCTCCAGGAATCCTGCAACACCACTGGAGAAGATTGCAAATGGTGTTCCCTCCGGCTTCGTACCATTGACTGCAACAGCACCAACAACAACCAACGCGATGATACCAAGCAAGGACTCTACAATCATGGCACCATAACCAACCATTGGCATATCCTTCTCGTTCCGGATCGTCTTTGATGATGTACCGGAAGATACCAGACTGTGGAATCCGGAAACGGCACCACAGGCAATCGTGACAAACAATGTTGGGAACAGATAATTTCCACCGACATTAAATCCGTTATATGCATTGAGCTGCATCGTTGGATGTGCTACGACAACACCGACAACCGCACCGATGATCATGCCAAGCAGCATGAATGTCGTCATGTAATCACGTGGCTGCATCAGTAACCACATTGGCATAACCGATGCAAGGAACAGATATGCCATAACAATGTAGATCCAGGCAGTCTTTGTAGCATACCAAGGAAGATGCATACCAAGCGCAAACATACCTACCAAAAGTGCGATTGCAATAACGGCTCTGACGCCTTCGTTCATATTCTTTACATGTTTCTGAATTACACCAAATACAATTGCTGCTACGATAAACAACATAGAGATAGAAGCGGCGGATGCATTTGCGTAGCTTGTCTCCTTCGCCATATCTGCAACACCCTTACCAACAAAGGTTCCGGCTACCATATCCGTAAATGCTGCGATAACAAGCAATGTGAACAACCAGCAAAACAGCATAAAAAGCTTTCTTCCTGCCTTACCGATATACTTCTCGATGATCATACCCATCGATTTTCCTTCGTTCTTCACAGATGCATACAAAGCACCGAAATCCTGTACGGCTCCGAAGAACAATCCACCGATCAACAGCCAGAGCAATACCGGCACCCAGCCGAATACAGATGCAAGGATTGGTCCGGTTACAGGGCCTGCACCTGCAATGGATGAAAACTGATGTGAAAATACCGTGAATTTGGATGATGGAACATAGTCTTCTCCATCCTCGTACTTCACTGCCGGAGTTTCAGCTTTCGGATCAAGTCCCCATTTCTTTGCAAGCCATCTGCCATAGAAAAGATAGCCCGCGAACAACACTACAATTCCGATTAAAACAATTACTAAACCATTCATACTTCCTCACCCGCCACGCGGCGGCTCCCTTCTGAATATTTTTGTTACAAAGAGTAAACACATAAAAAACCTCCGTCTTATATAAAGACGAAGGTTTAAACTTCCGCGTTACCACTTTATTTGCCGCATATGCGACCACTCATTCTTATCTTACAGACCGCATATCGATATATTTGCATCTTTTGCATCATCTCAACATGTCATCTGTGAAATAAGCTTCTATGTAACGGTAGAAAACCGGTGACACCTAATGTCCTTCTAGGAATTCAGTGCACTGCTCGCAGAGGATAATTCCCGAAATCCTACACTGTCTCACACCAGCCGACAGCTCTCTGAAGTATTTCCTTTCGAAAACCTTGTTCTGTTCTCAGCATTTGCTCTTTGTTTACCGACATACTAGTCCTATTAAAAACGAATGTCAAGTACTTTTTTGAATTTTTTTCGCAATCAAAACTTCATTTATGCTTTGATTTATGAAGCAACCATTTATACCACGCCGAATGCTAATCCAACTGCGTGCACCAGAAATGCAACAACCCATGCGATGAGACACTGCACAATAACCGTGATCACAGCCGCTTTCGTGCCGCCCATCTCCCGTTTCACTGTAGCAATCGCCGCCACACATGGTGTATAAAGTAGCGTAAAGATCAGGAATACCATTGCCGTAAACGGAGTGAATAACGTTGCCACGCTCGTCACATCACCACCGAGCAAAACCGTAAGCGTTGATACCACGCTCTCTTTTGCAGTAAATCCTGTAATCAGCGCCGTTGATACTCTCCAGTCACCGAATCCAAGCGGCTTGAAGATTGGTGCAATCAGGCTTCCGATTAAGGCAAGCATGCTCTGATCCGCAGATGCAGCCACATTAAACCGCAGATCGAAGGTCTGCAGGAACCAGATAATGATTGAGGCAAGGAAGATAATCGTAAATGCTTTCTGGATAAATCCCTTTGCTTTCTCCCAGATCAGGTGCAACACGCTTTTGGCAGATGGCAGCCGGTAGTTCGGCAATTCCATGACGAAAGGAACCGGCTCACCCTTGAATTTCGTTACCTTCAGAATCAGTGCGTAGATCACTGCACACACGATTCCAATCAGATAGAGTCCGACCATCGCAAACACACGATACTGCCGCTGCACAAATGCACTGATCATAAGTGTGTAGATTGGAAGCTTCGCACTACAGCTCATAAACGGTGTCAGCAGGATCGTCATCTTCCGGTCACGTTCACTTGAGAGTGTCCGTGTCGCCATGATTGCAGGCACAGAGCATCCAAATCCAATCAGCATCGGCACGAAGCTTCTGCCCGATAATCCGATCTTACGAAGCGGTTTATCCATGACAAATGCAACCCGCGCCATATAGCCCGTATCCTCCAGAATCGACAGGAAGAAAAACAGGATCACGATCGTAGGAAGAAAACTGATGACGCTTCCGACGCCCTGACAGATACCATCCACCACAAGTGAACGTACCACCGGATTAATCTGCGCAACGATAAGTCCCTTGTCGATCCATCCAATGACCGCATCAACGCCAAGCGCCATCACATCGGACAACCACGCACCAAGCAGGCTGAAGGTCATGGCAAAAACAATCGCCATAATCCCGATGAAGCACGGAATCGCTGTGTATTTTCCTGTCAGAAGCTTATCTATCTTTACGCTTCTCCGGTGTTCTTTACTCTCATGCGGACGCACAACCGTCTTCTCGCACAATCTCCCGATAAACTGAAACCGCATATCGGCGATTGCCGCTTCCCGGTCAAGCCCGGTTTCCTTCTCCATGACCGACACGATCTGCTCAAATGCTTCCTTCTTATCTTCTGCAAGCTGCAGTGCATCCTCGATCGGTGTATCCTTCTCAATCAGCTTTGTTGCAGCAAACCGCACAGGAAGATCGGCTTCCTTCGCATCATTTTCAATCATATGCGCAACCGCATGGATACAGCGATGCACCGCTCCAACCGGATCTTTGTCATCCTTACTGTCCGGGCAGAAATCAATTCTTCCCGGCGGTTCATGGTATCTTGCCACATGCATGGCATGGCTTACCAGTTCGTCGATACCTTCATTCTTCGCAGCCGAGATTGGCACCACCGGAATTCCAAGTATCTGCTCGAGCTCATTGACACGGATCGTACCACCGTTCGCCCGTACCTCATCCATCATATTCAGTGCAAGCACCATCGGGATTCCAAGCTCCATCAGCTGCATCGTCAGACACAGATTCCGTTCTAAGTTCGACGCATCCACAATATTGATAATGCCGCTTGGCTTACCTTCAATCAGGAATTCCCGCGTCACAATCTCCTCGCTTGAATACGGGGAAAGCGAATATATACCAGGCAGATCTGTCACTGTTGCCTCCGGATGATTCCGGATCGTACCATCCTTCCGGTCAACCGTCACACCGGGGAAATTCCCGACATGCTGATTGGCGCCGGTCAGCTGGTTAAACAGTGTCGTCTTGCCACAGTTCTGATTGCCGGCAAGCGCAAATGTCAGCTTACCGCCCTTCGGAACAGCCGTCTTCTCGTCATGTACATGAGTGGGATCCGCCTGTCCTAACTCACCAACTCCCGGGTGTTCAATCGACTCATAACGCACATTCTGTTTTGGCGCCTCCGCTTCCTTTTCATGCACATGATCCACATCTATTTTCTGTGCCTCACTCAAGCGCAGCGTAAGCTCATATCCGCGCACCTTCATCTGTACCGGGTCACCCATCGGTGCAATCTTCTGCAGAGTGACTTCCGTTCCCGGCGTCAGTCCCATATCCAGAAGATGATGCCGCAAGGCACCTTCTCCGCCGACCGCCGTGATATAAGCACTCTGCCCCGGCTGTAATTCATCCATTGTCATCTATCATCATCTCCATCTCAAACATCTCTTATATTTCTACATATTTTACAATCCAAATTACATAATACAACTGAATAACCATCAACGCAAACATTATTACAGGCAGAACAAAAAATAATACAGCATCCGACCGGTCAGTTCCATTGCATTCATCGTTTTTTCCATGTATAATAATGCAAAATATTACAAAATAAGTGGGGGGTGTACATTATGGATTCAAAACTATCCGATTCACAGATTGTATCGAAGATTTCCGGCAAGCAGCGGATGATTAAATTTCTGAACTTTATTCATCCACTTCTATTTATTGCCATGCCTGCAGCGATTTTCTAGGGCTTTGCAAATTGGGACAGAAATATAGGGAAAGGAATCTTCTTCATAATCCTTGGTCTTCTCTGTATCCCATTTCTGGTCGTACTCGAAAAGTCTGTAAATGCATTGGAACGGAAAATCAAATCTCTGACCGGTGAATACCTTGTCAAAGGCGTGCTTGCAGAGAAGGTACAGGTTGAAAAATACGCACCAAATGAGTATATCAACCCGGACTTCGTGAAAAACTGCAACATTCTTCCAAACTACGATCGTATCTCCGGCTCGGATTATGTATCCGGTACTTATCGCGGGGTTCCGTTTACCTTCTGCGATCTGCATCTGCAGTATAAGGATACCTACCGGGATAAAAACGGACGGAAAAGAACCCGCTACCACGCAAAGAAAATGGTTTTCTCTCCGGTATCGTCAGCGGTGCGGCAGAATTTCTCGGCATGAGCCAGAACAAAGTTGAGATGGAGAGCGATCCATTCAACCAGCAGTTCAAGGTAATCACTTCCGATGACGAGCTTGCCTTCTATATTCTCACGCCACAATTCATGGAACATATTGTTGCTGCAGATGAGAAGGTCGACGGCTACACGAAGATTGAATTTGAGAACAGCAGAGTCACGCTGGCACTAAATAACGGGAAAAATTCTTTCGAACTCACAAAGACACTTTGGAGCAAATCCCGTCTGGATGAAACCAGATTGCGGTTCCGCGATGAATTCCAGAATATCCTGAGCATCATCGATGAGATTCTGACGAAGGATAATTTATTTTAGACGAATCGAGGTATATTACATACTATGGCAAATCCAAATGATGAACAGCTTCTATCCCAGATCGCATCCAACCAGAAAAAACAGCGGGTTGGATTTATCCTGACTCCCATTTTATTTTTCATTGCCATGGGAATCATTATGGCCGGGATCTCGACGATCCAGTCGGGCAATACTGCACTTGGCATCTGCATCATTCTGGTCGGTATAGTTGCGTTCATCCTTTCCGCGAAATATCTTGAACATCTGAGCGATCAGAAGAATAAGATGAAGGAGCTGGTCGGACAATCCGTTGTCAGAGAAATCCTCGCAGAACGCATCGCGATTGAGCAGTACAATCCAAACCAGTATTTTAACAGAGACTTTCTCGAGCATTGCAGCATTCTTCCAAACTACGATCGTTCCAGTGGCTCCGACTATATCAGCGGAACTTATCGCGGTGTACCGATCACCTATTGTGACCTGCATCTCGAAGTTGAGCAGGAAAGCACCGACAGCGACGGCAACACAACCACGTCCTATTACACGGTGTTCCGCGGTCCCGTCATCAATCTGGCACTGCGCCAGCCGTTAAATGGTTATGTCCGCATCCACGAGCGCAGGAATCCGCGCAAGGAGAAGGGATTTTTCTCCGGTATCATAAACGGTGCCGCCGATCTGTTCAACATCGACCGAAACACGATTGAGACAGAAAATGCACAGTTCAACCAGCAGTTCAAGGTTGACACATCTGACCCACAGCTTGCATTTTATATTCTGACACCGCAGTTCATGGAACATATCGTGCAAGCGGATATGATTGTAAATGGCTACACGAATATCGAGTTTAATCAGGGAATCGTGACGCTCGCATTGAACAACGGAACTGATGCATTTGAGCTTGGCAAATATAAAAAGAACGACCATTTCCTTGATGAGGCACGTCAGCGGTTCCGCTATGAGCTTAATTCGATTCTGGGAATTGTTGACGAGATGTTGACGAAAGAGAATCTATTTTAATTTAGAAATAAATGTTTCAGCCGGGACAACCGACTGGTAAACAAATTATATTACAATCCATTTTGCAGGAGGAATAACCACATGTTACATACGATCGAAAATGATTATTTAAAAGTCACGGTATCCGACCACGGTGCCGAGCTTACAAGCGTCTACGATAAGGCACAGGATTTCGAGCGGATCTGGTGCGCCGATCCGGCAGTCTGGAACCGCCACGCTCCGGTGCTGTTCCCATTTGTCGGGAAGGTAAAGGACGGTGCCTATCGATACAACGGGAATACATACACCATGAAGACACAGCATGGTTTCGCGCGCGATGCGGAATTCACCTGCATTGCAGAAACCACGGATTCGATCACACACAAGCTTGTGTATTCGGACGAGACACTGGAGATTTATCCATTTGAATTTGAACTGCTGATCACACACCGCTTCGATGCAGAAAATCCTCGTCTCCTGCACGTCACATGGACAGTGAAAAATCTTGGTTCTGATGAAATGTTATATTCCATCGGCGGACATCCGGGATTCCAGATTGCACCGGGACATGCGCGGAGCGAATATTCCATCGCCCTGCCGGATGCAAATCCACGACACTATCTCCTGCTCGATGCAGCCGGTTCCGGACTTGCCGATACGAGCAAGAGTTATCCATTCAACGACGCCGGTAACGCCTACGTTCCTGTTACAGATACGTTGTTTGACAAGGACGCGCTGGTCTTCGAGGACGGACAGCTTCCAAGTGTCGGACTCGTCGATGCGGACAAGAAGCCATTTGTCACACTTACCTGCACAGACTTCCCATACGTCGGAATCTGGTCAAAACCGGATGGCCCGTATGTCTGCTTAGAGCCTTGGATTGGGCGTACCGATAACATGGATTTCACCGGAGATCTGAGTGAGAAGCCGGGCGAGCAGAAGCTTATCGCAAACGCCGAAACCGTGCACACTTACACGATCGAGTTTCACAGTTCCATCTGAATCCGGCTGCCGCCTCTGCCTTTTGTGACGCGCAGCTTCTGTGGAATATCCATCAGTTCATCCCGGTGGCTGATGATGCCGACCAGCTTATTTTCTCCTGACATGCTGAGTAACGCATCCTTTGTCTCCTCCAACGACTTCGAATCCAACGTACCAAAGCCCTCATCGACAAACAGTGCATCCATCTGGATACCGCCTCGATTTTCCGCAATTGTATCCGACAAGCCAAGCGCCAGAGATAACGATGCTTTAAAACTTTCGCCGCCTGACAGATTTCCAACCGGGCGGCGTTTTCCTGTGCTGATATCCAGCACCTCCAGATCCAGAAATGTATTGGTCTGTTTTCCAACTGCATTCGTCTGCCGGTACAACTGAAACTGGTTGTCACTCATCGGAAGCAGATGCCGGTTTGCAGCCTGAAGAATGCTGTCAAAGCCTGCTGCCTGAATATACTGCTCAAACGTAATCTTTCCGTTTCTTGTCTGCCCGGATACAAGCGTGTACAACCGATAGCTCGTATCATTTTCCTTCTTTGCTTTCTCGTATGCCACCTGCTGTGCACGGATATTCTGTTGTTTCTCGCAGTTATTCTGGATACGGAATGTAATCGCCTGCAAAGCCGTTCGAAGTGTTTCCACCTGTACACGTTTGCTTGTATGCTCCTGCTGTAACTGTTCGAGATCAACCAGCGTCCGATGTCTGGCATCCTGCTCCTGTTCTAACTGTGACAGTCTGGCGGCAACCTCCGTTACCTTTTTGTCATAATCTGCCAGTTTCGCTTCCTCCGCATGTATCTCTGCATCTGTTGCCACCTGCGCCTGCATTTCCTCTACCGATGCAAACTGGCATGCCGTCAGCTTCTCATTTAATCGCTGTTTTAACATCTGCGCATCGGACTTTTGCTGTTCGAGTGCCTGCTTCTGCGTTGCTATGGACGCCTGTACACGTGCTACCGCCTCATCTGCGGATTTCTTTTCTTTCGCTGCTGTATCAAGTGCTGTCTGAATCTCCGTCACACGTGCCAGTGCATGATTCCCCGCCTGCATGGCGGCTTCCCAATCTGGATACGATAATGTCTGTAATGCTGCTAAGGTCGCCTGTGAAGCAGCCTGCTTCGCAATGAGCGATTGTCGCTCCTCTACAAGCGACTTTCGCTGCTCTGCAAGCCGCGCCATCTCTGTCCCTTGTGCACGTGCAAGCATAGCTTCCACCTCGCGCAGCTTCTCACAGTTTTGCTGTAATGTATCCAGCCGCTCTCTGCTTTGCGCAACAGTATTCACCAGCTTTTCCCGCTGTCTCTCGAAGCTTACAATCAATTCCTCTAATGCCTCAACACCACCGATAAACTCAGGTGTCATGTATCCCCGTATCTCCTCTTTTATCTGCTGCCCCTTTGCCTGTACATCTGCTCGCAAAGACGAAGCGCTGGCAGTTGCCTGATTAAAAGCATCCAGTTTTTTCTCTTCCACTGCCTTTAATTCTTTGCATTGTTCCTCCGTCACAGATGCCTCAACCAGCGTCGCGAGCTTCTCATGATGCGTGGCTCCACACACCGGACACGGTTCGCCCTCTGCCAGATCACTTGCCAGAATTCCTACCAGATTCGCCCGATAAAGTCTGTCTGCATGGGTAAATGCTTCCTTCGCAGACTCATACGCATCCTGCTTTTTCCGATATTCACTCTGTGCTTCCTCTAACTCCTGCTGCTTCCGTCTCCATGCAGGAATCAGATTCTTCGCAATGGATTCTGTCTTTTTCTGGCTGTCCAGCAGTTTATCATGCGCCGCCTGTGCCTGCGCAAGTTGCTGTGGCTCTTCCTTCCACATTGCCTGCTGCTCCTGCAGCTCTCCAATCCGCTTCTGTAACGTCTGTTCCGCTGTTCCAAGTTCGACTTCCTGCTGTTCCTGTGCGGCAAGCTGCAACTGGATTTGTCCAAGTTCGTGTTGTAGCATTTCCCGCTCTTTGTAACGTGGTTCTTCCTCGCGCACCTTATCCACGATCTTCTGGCATTGCTCCGCTTCTGGTCGTAAAGCCTCCGTCTCTTTCACTTTTGCATCTGCCATCCCGGCACGTGTCTGACAATCCGCAAGCGTCTGCGCGCCATCTGTGATCAGCTGCTTTGTCCGCTCCCATTCATGTTCCTTGGCACTCCATGCATCGTACTCCGGCTTTACTTTATAGGTTGCCTGCTTCGTGCGATCAAGCTGTATCCTTCGTTCTTCAAATAATCCCTTTTGTGATTCTAATACTTCCCGCTCTTCCTTCGTCCGTGCATACCGCTCTAAAATTGCATTGTTATCCTTTGCCGATACAAGTGTGCCCTGTAACTTCTGTAATTCTTCTTCCGCCTGTACAAGCACAGTTTCTTTTTGCTTTGCTTTTTCTGTATCTTCCCCGATGATCGCCTGCAGCAACGTAAGCATCTCTTCAATATTCCATACCGATTTGCTATCCTGCAGCTTCTCCTGCAAGTCACAGATACGCTGTACCACCGACCGCGGGTGTTCTTCCGAATCCTCCGCCAAGTCCTCTGTCAAAATTCCAGATATCCCTTCTGAAATCTCCGCTGGCTCCACCTTTACCTCACGGAACGACTGGGAGATGCTCTGCTCCTTTTCCTTGCGCGCGGCAAAACTTACATCCATTCGATTTTTCAGTTTCAGTTCCAGTTTCTTATAGGCATCGGTCTGAAAGATCGTACGCAGAATTTCCGTCCGCTCGTTCGTCTTCGCATTTAACAGCTTCCAGAATTCTCCCTGCGCGATCATCGCAACCTGCATAAACTGTCCGGCATCCATATTCAGAAGCTGAGGTATCGCACCTGGCTTCTCTTTCGTTCCATCAACGTTTTTCGCACCTTCGAGCGTTGTTCCATCCGGCTGATAAAAGATCACCTTTTCCGCCTGCTCATCCGGCTTACCATTTCGGTTGGTATACTTAAAGCTCGGTTTTCTGCACACATGATAGTCCTTGCCCTGATGCGTAAAATAAAAATCGACAAAGCTTTCCACCTTTTTATCCACGTACTCGCTTTTCAGATTCTTCGTATCGCGGTAGCTTCCGCTCGCTTCCCCATAAAGCGCATAGCTGATCGCATCAAAGATCGTTGTTTTTCCTGCACCTGTATCTCCACAAATCAGGAACAGACCTTTCTCCTCAAATTGGGTAAAATCAATCTCCGTCTGCTCTGCATACGCCCCAAACGCCTGCATTACCAATTTAGTCGGCTTCATAGATTCCCACCTCCTTCGCAACGTCCTTCATCATATCCATTTCCTCTTCGCTGATCTGGGCGCCATACATCTGCTTATAAAAATCACCGATCAGTTCCTCATATGACCGGCTCTGTGTTGCCTGTACCACATCCACATGGGAAAGTTCTCGCGTACGGGAATTATCATAATCCAGCTTTATCGTGTTCGGATAATATTGTCGCATGATCCGCATTGCATCCGGGACAATGTCCTCATCCGTCAGCGTTACATAAACAAAATCTTCTGTATGTTCGATTTGATTTTCTTCCTTTACAATCTCTGTAAATGTTCCCCGGATATGAATGAGATCCCGCAGCGGAACGAGCTTCTCCAGCTCGATCGTCACCTGTCCTTCTCCATCCACTGTCACGATTGGCACCTGCTTTGCTCCATCCCGCTCGCGCACGCCGCCCGGAATCTGCTTCACCGGACCAGCCTCTGACAGAGAATATTTGAGCGGGGAACCAGCATACCGCACTTCCTCTCTGCCGACACTCTGCGAGGAATGGATATGTCCAAGTGCCACATAACGAAATGCATCGAAACAGTCATACCCGATTTTCTCTACCGTTCCAACATGCTGCGTCAATGCACCCTCAGAACCGCCCAGTGTTGGATCTTTGCCCTTTCCTGATACAAACTGATGCGCCACTAAAATATTTCTCTGCTTCTGATTGATCTCTGCGTGTGCCAGTACCTCCCGCACCGCATCCTCATACGTCTCGATCTTTGCCTCCGGGAACGCACGCTTCACCTGCGATGCTTTCACGAACGGGAGCTGATAGATATGTACGGCTCCATAAGCATCCTCTATCACATGATGAAATAATTTCCCCTGATATTTGGCAGCGATATGCACATCATTTGCCTCAAACAAGCTGCTTCCAAAATTCAGCCGCTCGTCCGAATCATGGTTTCCGCTGATCATATAGACCTGCAAATGCCGTTCAACCAACTCACAGATAAATTCGTCCAAGATCTGCACCGCCCCTTCACTTGGTACCGTCTTGTCAAACACATCTCCGGCAATCAGAACCGCATCGACCTGCTTTGTCTCTGCAATTTCCAAAATCTGCTGCAGGATGTACCGCTGGTCATCCTTCAGATCAAAATCCCCCAATGTTTTTCCCAGATGTAAATCTGCCAAATGTAAAAACTTCATACTCTCACCTCTCCGGTATCTGTTCATTCAACCATGCAAGCACAGCTTCCCTTCCCTCTGCATCAAACGGAAATGTTTTCCTTGTGATCTGCTCCTCCGGTGTCTTCTCATAGCAGGTACTTGCATGCCATATACACACTTCAAAGAAATTCTCGGAAGTCGTCTCGCCACCTTCCTCCACGGGTTCATGCTCGACCGTGAGCTTTGCGATCCGGTACCGCGGTCCATAAATATCGCCCCCCGTCAGAATTCCTTTTGCATTATAAAATGGTAAATCAAATATCACATCGCCTGTAATCACGCGTATTCCTCCCATATGTTTCGTTCTTATAAATTATACTTTTATCATTATAGCATACGGAAGCATATTTTCTAAACAAAAAAGAAACTGATTCATTTTCCTGCATCCATCTATGGAATCTCTTGTCGGTTTGTGCTAGAATAGGTATAAAAATATTGCATAATCGAGGTGCGAAAGATGGATTCCACATTGAAACGAACATGGGCTGAAATCGACTTAGATGCCCTTGCTCATAACTATAAAACATTGCGTGACCGCATTGGCGCAAATGTCAAATTTTTAGGCGTTGTCAAGGCAGATGCCTACGGACATGGCTCCGTACAGGTCAGCCGCCTGCTGCAGGAGCTTGGTGCTGATTATCTGGCGGTCAGCAGCATCGACGAAGCGATTGAGCTTCGCTTAAATGACATTACCATGCCGATTCTGATTCTTGGACATACGCCAAAGGAGCAGGTCAGCCGCCTGATTGAGTACAACATCACACAGGCTGTCACCTGTAAAGCAAAGGCACTTGAATACAGCGAAGAAGCCGTGAAATGCGGTGGCACATTGAAGATTCATATCAAGGTTGACACTGGAATGTCCCGTCTGGGATATCTGTGCGACGGGGATTATTTTGATACTGGTGTGGAAGGTATCTGTGAGGGCTGCTCGCTTCCGGGGCTTTACGCCGAAGGTATCTTTACACATTTTGCTGTCTCGGATGAGCCAGGCGATGCATGCAAAGCCTACACGGAGCATCAGTTCCAATTATTTACTGACGTGATCAAAAACGTCGAGGAAAAGCTCGGCAGACGGTTCGCCATCCGCCACTGTGCCAATACCGGTGCGGTTGCACGCTACCCAGAAACATGGCTCGATATGGTAAGACCGGGACTTTTGTTATACGGCTATGGAGAATTCGCAGACGAACTTGGACTTGAGCCAGTTATGAGTTTGAAGACAACTGTCAGCACGATCAAGACCTATCCAGCCGGTACCGCAATCAGCTACGGCGGCATCTATGTAACGGACAAGACAACGCGTATGGGCGTCATCCCTTACGGCTATGCCGATGGATTCTTCCGTGCCCTGTCCAATCGCTGCACGCTAATGTCGGACGAAGGTCCAGTTCCACAGCGCGGAAAGATCTGCATGGACATGTGTATGATTGATCTGACTGACAAGATGCAAATCGATGTCGGAAGCGAGATTGAAATCTTCGGAAAGAAGAATTCCATCAACGTTATGGCAGCTCTGGCAAACACGATTCCATACGAATTAACCTGTGCCGTCAGCAAGCGAGTTCCAAGATTCTACTACCGGAATGGAAAGATGATCGAGAAAGAATTGCTGTTGCGTGGGTAAATTGTTGCGCAAGTAATTACATAAGCATAAAAAGCTGGGATTTTTGTCCCAGCTTTTTGTTTGCGTTCCAGCTTCCTATATCTCATGACGGATATCCGAACCAATACCCCGCTGCAATTTTATCCGCTCGTTTTCTGCTTCCACATTCATCTTGGAAAGAATAACCAGAATCAATACATCGAAGATCAACGGCAGCCACAAGTACATAAACTGCATCATATCCAATGCAGACTGCGGCTGTGTCGTATTTTTGCCAACATAGCCGCTCAATTCCATCAACCATCCAACAACCGCAGTTCCGATACCGCCACCAATCTTCACGCCCAATGACGTGCAGGAATACATCGTTCCATCGACATGCTTTCCCTGTGTGAGATAGGTGTATTCCGAACAGGATGCGATCATGGCATTCATATCGCCCTGCCACGGTCCCTGACCGAGCGCAGCAACAGCTGTAAATACAAGCATCAATGGCACATTGCCGATATAACCTGCCACGACAACCAGTGCCCTGCCAATTACAGCAAGCATATAGCCTCGCATATTCAGTTTATACATGCCCTTCCATTTTCCTACCAATGTCGGTGTGAAGATCAACGCAACAATCAGAGGAATATTGACCGCCCATGCAAACCATCCGAAAAGGTTTTTATTTTTGAGCACCCATGTCATATAAAACAAGCCAGCACCAATCATCGCACTGTACAACTGCTGTAAGATATATGTCCCACAGATCATCATATAATATTTGTTCTTCACAAGCAGCTTGAACGCCTGAATCAGTCCATATTTTTCTTCATTATCCTGCGTTTTGCCCTCGTTCAACTCTTCCTCTGAAAGCTCCTTCACTGAGAGACTGGAAATCGTATTTACAACCAGTCCAATGACTGCATAAATGATTGCAACCAGTCTCCATGCCGCCGCATCACCACCACAGCGGTCAACAAATCCAACGGTAATCGACTGGATCAAAAGACTTGTCGAAAATGCGAAGATAAACCGGTAAGACCCCATCTGTACACGTTCCTTGCTGTTCTTCGTTATCAGCGATGTAAGTGCCGAATACGCGATATTATTTGCCGTGTAAAAAATGCCATTTAACAGTGTGTATGCCAGAAAGAACCACGTATACTGTGCTGTCTTGCCAAGGCTTGTCGGTACCGCAAAGCATGCAACCAGCGTGACTGCGCAGCCGATATATCCATACAGCATCCACGGACGTGCTTTCCCAAGCTTGCTGTGTGTCTTGTCGATCAGTGAACCAAAGAAAACATCTGTAAATCCATCCAGCAACTTCGAAAATGCGATCAAAGTTCCAACTATTCCGGACGCAAGCCCAACCGTCTCGGTCAGATAGATCATGACAAACGATGTCAAAAATGCATACACTACATTTCCGGCGATATCGCCGGAACCGTAGCCCACCTTGTTATACCATTTTAAATATTTTTTCTCTTCCATAGCTTTTCTCCTCATATCATCCCTTCACATACGGAACAAGTGTAAACCCAAACTGAAATTCCTTCTCATCGAATCGATATGCCGCAAGCACCTCCGGTCCACAGCTGTTGGAGCCAATGCCATTTAACGCATAATCAATACATAATACCGTACTGTCCGATTCTTCCAATTCATAATTGTGTTTTGCCTGTGCCAGCATTTCCTGTGTGTAGTTTGACGCCTGAAATGAAAATGGTGTCTCAGACACTGCCGCGATTCCATACCGGCCGTTGTACAGTTCGACATAATCACAATCGAAATGACTGCCATTTTCCTGTGGCATAATGTAGTCCTCATGCAGATCCTTCACCGCACTGCGATACAATCCATGACTCGCAGCTCTGTGCTTGTCACGGTAGCTCTCCTGCGGTCCCATGCCATAATACGAAGCCTCAGAAAGATTCTTGTTGAAGAATACACGCACACCGAATCTCGGAAGTTCTGGGAACTCTGCATCCTTGCTTACCTCCATGGATGCGGTAATTCTTCCTGAACTTTCCACCTTCCACACGAGCTCGACATCCAGAATCTTCTGTACCGTTGGTGCTACAACGCCGACATGACTCATCACAATCACGCCGTACTGGTTCTGAATTGTCTCCACCTTATACGCTCTTGTGTACGCCTCGTGAAAATGTGCGCTTTCCCATTTTGCGCGGATATACATATCATTATCCGTCGGTGCCCGCCAGATGTTCAGTTCCATCGGATGGTTCAGATAGTCCCGTCCTGCATATTGAAGCTTCGTAAAAAGTCCGGTTCGTTTGCTGATTGCATATGTGAAATCGCTCGCCTTTAATGTGATCTCTGTATCGGTTTCGCTGACGCTGATCTCATTTTTCTCTTCCGCTTCTGCCAGCCATTTGACTGCCGTCTGGTTTCTGCCATCGACATTGGCAAGCAGCACCTCATCAAATCCTAATTCATGCTTTGCCGGAAGCAATGGAAGTTCTTTTTTCAACTGATACCGGAGCTTCAGATACACCTTGCCGCTCTGCGGAATGTCCAACTTGAGCGTCATCACACCGTCGCTGTGCGGTGCGATCGATACCTCATCCAGCACACCCTTTTGCACGCACAGACCATCCACAGTTATTTCATACAAGATGTCTGCATAGTCGCTTATATCATCAAAATCCATATAGTTATGCAACACAAGTCTGCCGGTCTTCTCATCATAAGATACAACACGCACCGGACGGTACACATTCTTATATTCAAGCAATCCTGTATGTGGTGTACGATCCGGGTACACCAGTCCATCCATACAGAAATTTCCATCATGGATTGTCTCGCCGTGATCGCCGCCATAATAATATTTCGTCTTTCCATTTTCCGCCTGTCCGTGCGCAATCGCATGATCGCACCACTCCCAGACGAATCCGCCACACATCCGTGCATCCTTCTGGATTATCTGGAAATAATCCTCCAGATCGCCGGGCCCGTTCCCCATGCTATGGCAATATTCCACAAGCAGAAACGGTTTGCTGCCATCCTTCTCGAGATACTCTTCGATCTCGGAAAGTGCCGGGTACATCCGGCTGTACAGATCAAGATTTGAGTAATCATACGTCACATCGTAATTCCGATACCGTGCACTCTCATACTGCGTGATACGGGATGGATCGTATTTCTTTGTCCATGCAAGTGCCTTTTCAAAATTGCATCCATACGCACTCTCATTTCCCATCGACCAGAAAATGATACAGAATCGGTTTTTATCACGCGCAACCATACGCTTCACGCGATCGAGAATCGCCTGCTCCCATGCCGGATCATCTGCAATCTTCTCGTTCCATTTTTTGAAGCGGTTGTAGTCTGTATCCTCCTTGCGGTACAGCATAAATGGTCCATGTGCCTCGATATCTGCCTCATCGCACACGAGGAATCCATAGCGGTCGCACATCTGATAAAAATACGGTGCATTCGGATAATGACTCGAACGAATCGCATTGAAATTGTGCTCTTTCATCAAGACAAGATCTTTCCTGATCTTTGCAACATCAACTGTAAATCCTGTGACCGGATCCGAGTCATGCCGGTTCACACCGCGCAGCTTGATTGCCTGTCCATTGAAATATAACACCCGCTCCTGTATTGCTACCGTGCGCAAAGCGATTGCATCCTCGATTGTCTCATCCGCATTTTGCAGGATAAGCGTGTATAAATACGGATGTTCCGTATTCCAAAGCTCCGGGTTTGCAATTTCCAATGTCACAGTTCCCGCCTTGCTGATTTCCGTCTGTGCAACCACATTTCCTGCCGCATCCTCCACGGATACGGTAACCGGAGTCTCCTGATAGTAGCTGATATCCAATGTAATTTTCGCACACGCTTCCGTGATTTCCGTCGTGATCCGATAATCCTGCACCGCCTTTTCCGGCCGCTTCAGAAGATAGACATCCCGGAAGATACCGCTCATCCGGAACTTATCCTGATCTTCGAGATACGAACCATCGCACCATTTCAAGACAAGTACGGCAATCGTATTCTCGCCCTCTTCTATCACGTCTGTCACATCGAACTCGCTCGTTGCATGGGACACCTGACTGTATCCGGTATAGGTGCCATTCACCCATACATAAAAGCAGCTATCCACGCCCTCAAAGTTCAGGTACACCTTCGGAGCCTTCTCATCCTTCGCATAAGAAAACGTATGCACATACGCACCACACGGAATATCCTGCGGCACATACGGCGGATCAAACGGAAATGGATAGCGGAAATTCGTGTACTGATGCGTGTCATAGCCTGCCATCTGCCAGACACCAGGCACGGGAATCTCATCAAAATCCGACGTATCATAACCGCTCTCATAAAATGCATCCCTCACATCATAGATGCTCTCAAAATACCGGAATTTCCACATGCCGTTTAACATCTGTACGCGGTCGGATGCCTCCCGATGCTCCACCAGATCCTCCATTCGGTGGGAAGCTGGTATATAATACGCTCTTGGCGGCATCGTATGTTCATGTAAGAAATCCAAATCTTCATAATAACGTGGTATAATCATAAATCGTCCTCCTTGTATATGTATTTTTTTGTTTTAAATGAACCGCTCATTTTTCTGTCTTTTCGTATTGTCTGATATTATAATACTGATTTCCGTATAAAAAGTCTATGAACAGGAATGGACAAAATATGGACGAAATGATACAATGAGCATTGCGATGGGATGTGCTTGCACATACCAGCATAATGCGAATGCAAACATGGAGCCGCAGGCGACATGATACAATGAGCAATAGGAGGTGTCCCTATGTATATCAATACCGGTTACTTAAATCATTCCCATCTGGATTTCAAGGACAAAAGCCGCCCGCTCGTCGTCGGAAGCTGCGGCATCTATCGTCTGAGCGGCGATCCGAGGATGCCGACCTACCGCCCAAAGGGACGCCTAGATTATCAGATAATCTATATCGCATCCGGACTTGGACATTTTCATTTCGATAAACCGGAAAATGAGACGATCGTCCCTGCCGGAAACATGGTGTTGTTTCGTCCAAAAGAATTACAGAAATATGAATATTATGGAGAAGATAAAACCGAAGTGTACTGGATTCACTTCACAGGTTCCGATGTAAAAAATATTCTGCGAAGCTATGGTCTGCAAGATAACCAGAGAGTTTTCCCCGTCGGTTCCTCGCTCGAGTACGAGCGGCTGTTCAAACAGATCATACAGGAATTACAGCGTTGTCAGGAACACTACGAGGAAATGCTTGCCCTGCTGCTTCGCCATCTGCTTATTGTATTTCAGCGGGAACTCACACGCGTGCATATTCTGAAAAACGAATATCTGGATCGGGAGATGCACAGTGCTGTTACCTATTTCAATGAGAATTACAATCAGGATATCAGTATAGAAAATTACGCCCAGACAAGGGGCATGAGTGTGAGTTGGTTTATCCGGAACTTCAAGAAATACACCGGCATGACACCGATGCAGTTTATCGTATCGCTGCGCGTCAACAATGCACAGATTCTTCTGGAGCAGACCAATTATTCGATCTATGAGATTGCGAAGATCGTCGGTTACGATGACCAGCTTTATTTCAGCCGGTTATTCCGCAAACAAAAAGGAGTCTCTCCTTCCCAATACAGAAAGAGACACCCCCTTGCCTAATATCAGATTACAATTTCTTCAGGAAATGCTCCCGGTTCGGGTATTCCGCCCGGAATGCCCGCTTCGCGGCCTCCTGCAGCAATGCGAATTCCTTCTCCATATGCAGCATGTGCGGCGCCGTAAATGCAATCGCGCTGATCTGTTCTGCGATTTTCTTCGCCACACCCTCATCGGATAACTGCCCCATACCGAAAACGATCGACGTAAACCCTCTGCCGTTTCTGCTTACATCAATAAACTTCCGGAATGCATGCGTCATCTCAGACAACAGGATTTCCTGTTCGACTTCCGGCCGCTTGTCTGCATCAAACAGGCACAATCCGGAGACGGTCTCAACTGCCTGCTTGCGCTTCTGTCCACCGATATCATTTGCCCCGCTCTCCGCAATGTATTTGAGCTGCATCAGATACCCGACGAATGCATCGGTCTTCGGTTTGCGCTTTCCGTAACGCGCCACCCAAAGTTTCTTTATAAACGCCACATCCACTTCTTCCGGATTTTCTGCGGAATGATTTGCCATTTCACTTGCGTTCACAGTTTTATCTGCATTCGTATTCAATATGTCCAGCCGCTTCTCCGCGTCCATTTCGTTATAAAATTGCTCTAACCATGTCTCCTGCATATCTGTTCTCCGTTTCTTTTTATACTACCGATCAACATCTGCCATCCATTCATTCATCTGTACATTCATTTTCTGTATAATTCCAGTTGCAGCCTTCCTTACTTTCCAAGGAATGTATCGACGTTGTCCGCGTCTACCTTACGATATTGTGACATATAATAGATGTCATCCTCCAGACCATACCCTTCGATATCGCTTCCCTGAAACAATGCGACCGTCAAAAGTGCGATCATCCTCGCCTGATCTTCCTTATCGTTATAGACCGTTCCCTGCATCGTACCATGTTCCACTGCCTCCAATGCATCGGTCAGACCATCAATGCCGAAAATAATCGGCCGCTCTGCCTGCCTGTAGCCGGCATTTTTGTACGCCTCAACAGCCCCCAGCGCCATCTCATCATTGTTCGATAAAATCAACTCAATCTCAGAACCATACTGATCGATCAACTGACTCACCCGGTTTTCCGCCTGTGCGCGGTTCCAGTCTGCAAACTGATAACTGAGTTTTTCCAGTTCTATTTCATTCTCAATCATCGTCTTAACCGACAGATCTGTCCGGCTGATCGCATCCTGATGTCCGGCTTCCCCTTCTAAAAGTACATATTGGATCTTCCCATCGCCATTCTTATCGACCTCCGGGTGATTCTTAATATATTCCGCTGCGATCTCGCCCTGCATCTCACCGGACTGTGCTGCATCACAGCCAACATAGAAAAGCTTATCCCACTGAAGAAGATCCTCCTGCACCGGTTCCCGGTTAAAGAAAATAACCGGAATATCATTCTGCCGCGCCATACGGACAATATTCGACGGGGCTGTCCGGTCAACCAGATTCACGCACAAAACATCACATCCGGCGTCAATCATTTCCTCAACGATCTCGTCCTGCTCCTGCTGGTCATTGTCGCCGCTTCTTACAGATACGATTACCTTCATCGTATTGCTCTCTTTTGCTTTCAGATTACTTTTTATTATATCTGTCATTGCATTGATAAACGGGTCGTCCGGTGTATATGTCACGACACCAACACGCAACATATGATCGGCTTTTGTGTCCGGCTTTCCACAACCTGACAATGAAATCAGGATTACCCACACGCACAACCATACTATAATATTTTTCTTTGCGTTTCTTCTACTCATACGAATACAAAAACCTTTCTATCTCATCCGAGAACAAATCTTCTTTATAAATAACTTTTACTTCCTTCTCATGGCTCTTCAACGTGTAAAATGTCCGTGTCAGTTCTTTTTCAATTTCCTCGACACTCTCATAACCAATCCCGTATCCATCCGGGATTACCAGACACTGCACCTGTCCTGCATCGAGCAGTGCAATCGATTTCATGCTCGTACCAACGCCAAAGATCTTCGCATCCTTATACACACCATTTTCCGCGTGTTCACCCAGCGTATCCAAGGCTTGCGTATCCATTACCACCATATAATCGACGGACTCCTGTGCATCAACAACCGCACAGATATCCGTGTCACTTTCTTCATTATACTCCCATGCAATCTCGCAATCCTGTTTCTCCAATGCGTCCTTCAGTCCCTGGATACGATTCACACTTGCCTCCGTCTTGGATCGTCCGGCAATCACGCCAATCCTTTTTCCTTTCAGCCCATCTTCGTCCTGCGTAATAAGCTGCGTGCCAAGTGTGTATCCAATCTGGTAATTATCCGGTTTGACTGTCGCATACCCGCTTGCCTCTGGCTGTTCACCGGTATAAACATCTTCTGTCAGAAGTACAAATGGCTTCTTCTGCTCGCCGAGCCAGTCTAACATATCCTTCGTATCTGTGCCCGGTGCCGGACACAGGATAAATGCATCCACATCGTTTTCCAGCTGTTCCTCGATCAGCTCCCGCTCGTCCTGCGCGCTTACAATATCATCCGTATTACAGATGATCAGATGCAGATTATTGGTTTTCGCAGACTGCTTTAATCCATTGATTACACCTTCCCACCGGGTGTCACCGGAATTCTGCAGGATAACCGCTACACGCTTTTGAGCGACATCCTCCTGGAAGATTTTATGTATGAAGAAGGCTGCGAGGACAATCAGAATAAGCTCTGCAATGAGAAATGTTAATTTATCTCGTTTCATCTGTAGCCCTCCCATTTCTATAGCTCTGCGCCTCGAGCTGCTGCCGGTTCTCCTCCGTAAACGGAATTGCCGGTATGTGTATCACGATCTTCGTTCCTTCATCAGGCTCACTGTAAACCAGAAGACCATATTCGTTACCAAACATCAACTGGATCCGGTTGTGCACATTGATAAGTCCTACCCCGGAACCATGCTTTGGTACTTTATTGTTATCCTTGAGGATATTTTCAACTGTCTCCTCACTCATACCCATGCCATTATCCTCGACCGAGAGATAGATATCATCTCCCTTTTTCTCGCCGCGTACCGTAATCATGCCGCCGTCATCCTCGTCCATATTTCCAACCCCATAATAGATTGCATTTTCCAAGATCGGCTGTACGATGAGCTTGACCGTACAGCAATCATTGACTTCCTCGTCAATATCAAATTCCACGCGGAACCGTTCTTTATAGCGCACAAGCTGGATATTCATATAGCTCCGGCTGTGCTGCAGCTCATCCGCGATCCGGATTACGGTTCTTCCCTTTGACAGACTGATCCGAAGCAGTCTGGCAAGCTCCGAAATCATGAGAACCGCTTCCTTATTCTTCTGTGCCTCAACCATCCATGTAATCGATTCGAGCGTATTATATAGGAAATGCGGATTAATCTGACTTTGCAGTGCATCCATCTCACTCTTTCTGCGTTCAGTCTGTTCCCGGATAATCTCCTGCATCAGATTCTCTATCTGTTCATAGGACTTCTTGACCGAATATCCGAGATGCCGGATCTCTGAAGAACCACCAATATAGATATCCGTATCCCCACCTGTCTCATATGCCTTGACTGACTCATTCAGCCGCAGGATTGGACGCGAAATCTTTCTTGATATGATCCTGTTTACTTCGAGCAGCATCATCATCAAAATCAGAATGGCTGTGATAATATAATACCGGAACCGGTTGATATTTGCTGTCTGTACACGCTCCGGAATCACACCGACCAGCTTCCAGCCGGTATATGCCACACTACTCACAACAACATTTCCCGGTCTACCGTTCAGCGAAAGCTCATACGTTCCGTCTTCTAATTGCGATGTCATCTCACAGTTTTCCGAAAAATATCCACGGTCAATATCTGCACGTCTCGGATGGTAAATCATCTGTCCATCCCGGCTGCAAAGGTAATAATAAATACCGTTTGAGGACTCATTGATCCGCTTCATCGTATTGGATATCACAGAATATTTCATATCTACCAGCAGTACACCGCTGCGCGGTTTTTCCCCATCGTTAATATCCACGGAACGGCTGAGGGAAATAACCCAGTAGTACCGGTATGTGCCATCCTCAAACAGATTCTGAATATGCGGCAGGGAGAAATGCACATTCTCAATCTCCTCCTCTGCATTTGTATACCAGTCCTGTTTAGATGCCTTTACGCCCTTCTTGCGTTCCGAAACCGGCTCTGCCACAAGCTGTGCACCATCGCTGTCATACAGAGCCATGCTTTGAACCTTGTCTGTGTTGATTTCATAAAGCAGACTGAACTGGCGGTTAAAATCATCACTGGAGATATCATTTTCCTGAATGATATTATAATTCACTGCATTCATTATCTGACGGACATTCAACAATTCCGCATCCAGCTTATCCACCGTACTTTCGACCATACTCTCTGCGTTCGACACAGCCGTCTGCTTCATCGCCATTTTAAAACGATTATACAGAAGCAGGCCAATTGTAATTGTCGTAATCAACGTAAGTGCAGTAAGAACCGCCATAATGATTGACTGGATACCCAGTCCGATAAATCTTCTATGATGTGTCCAGCCCTGCTTTTTCATCCACCTTTGAAGCCAGCTTTCCTTCTTTTGCAATTTTCCCATCTCTCTTGTTTTCAATCCATTTCCCCTATTTTTTTCTTACTGATTCGTATGCTGTGCCCGGTACTTCGACGGTGACACGCCAAATCGTTTCTTGAATACATAACTGAAATAATTCGCATCCAAATATCCCACTCGCTCAGCGATCTGATAGCTTTTCTCATTTGTTTCCAGTATCAGTGTTGCCGCATGATCCATCCGGTAATCCGTCAGATACGTAATAAACGCTTTTCCTGTCTCCTTCTTGAAGACCGAAGAAAAATACGAATTAGATACTCCGAGCACAGAGCAGATCGTGTCCAATGACAAATCCGGCTCCATATAACGCTCACGTACAAGATTCTGCGCATCGGTCACAAGCCGTCTCGATGTACTGTTTCTGGCATTTTTCAGCTGTTCCCCAAGCTCTACCGAAACTTCCTGCATCCATGCGGTAAGTGTACTCTCATCCATCTGCGGAATCGTCTCGTAAGGATTCTGGATTCCATGCAGATGATCATTAAAATCAAGAAAATTATTTGCACAAAACCGGTAAAATGCTCCCACCATCTCCATGATTGCAAGATTATACTGACTGACCGTCTGTGCATTGCTGTGCAGCTTTTCTATTTCGTTTACAACGACCTTCTCGATCTCTTCCTTTAGCCCCAGATGAATGGCTTTGAACAAATCATGCATCCGTGTATCTTCCGGCTGCAAGGTTGTTTCCTGTTCCTTCGGTGCAAGCTCGGCAATATTGATTGCGCGTTTCGTCCCGTACAATACCCTGTACGATACTGCCTCTCTGGCACCATCGTAAGACGTTTTAATATTCGCCATATTGTCGCATACACGACCGATGCCTGCCGTAACCACCGCCCCCATCACACGATAAGCCCATTTGCAGAAGCGGTCACACGAATCCGTAAACTGCACAATCGCGTCCTCCGATGAAAGCTCTATCAGCATCAGTGTATTGCCAAGATAAGAGAATACCCGGCTCTTCCACTCTGTCGCAAGCCGTTCCTTGATCTCGTGTTCAACAGACATCGCAAGCAGCAGCGGATTCATGCCGTCCGGCACATGATGTTCCGATGTGTGGAAAACTGCGCATCCATAATATGGTCCTTTCATATCAATCTGATACGCGGCAAAAAATTTCCCGCAGTTTTCTTCTGTTACCCGTCCCTCAATGAGAGATACAAAGAAGTTATTCTGCAGTACCGGAAGTGCTGCATTGAAATAATTCTCCAGACGTGTTACATTCAGTTTTTCTTCCCGTTCCCGGTCCAGTGTGTCCTTCAGACGTTTCAGGCAATCAGACAGTTCCGTTGCATTTATCGGTTTCAGCATATATTCCTCAACCTCCAGATGCACTGCTTCCTTTGCATATTCAAACTCATCAAACCCTGTAAAAATAATGATGTGAATATTCTGGAAGTCCCGGTTTAAACGACGGGACAACTCCAATCCATCCATATATGGCATCTTGATATCTGTAATTACGACATCCGGTTGAAGCTTCTCTACCAGTTCAAGTGCTTTCACTCCGTTGGTTGCGTTTCCAACGACGGTAAATCCAAGGTCGTCCCATTGTATGCGTTGTTCAATTGCTTCGATGACTTCTGCTTCGTCATCCACCAAAAGCACTTTATATTTTTCCATGTTGCACCCCACTTGTTATCGGTTGCCGCGGAGATCGAAGGTATCTGGTCTTTGGTTGGATTGATTTTCCTATCACTTCATTCCATATACAATGTATTGAAACTAAGAAGTACTACGATATTCTGCTTCCAATATTCATCTCACACGCAACCGCCGCTGATTCGACATCCATGTCTCAACAGCGGCTTGTTTGAACATCGTGTTCAAACATTGCTGAAATCAAGCAGAATATCAAGTACTTCTAAGTTCCAAACATATCGTATATGTTCACGAAGTCATAGAAAAACCAATCATCCACATATTCAAATGATTTCCGAACTACCCGGCAATTCTTATTGTTCTTTGTTGTTTTATTGTCCTTATTATACCAAAGTTATCACTATAAAGATACCTAAATATCTAGCTGATTGCTTCCTACTCCAATTCTATATATCAGAACATTTAGAACTTCTTAGTTACAATACATCCTATATTGTTCCAATTAAACAGTGCCATATATACTAGTTTTATTGCGTTTTGACATTATATACAATATACAGGAAAAGCCGCCTCTCCATCCTCTTCGATAGACAAGGCGACCCTTCCTTCGTTTACAACTTTATTTGATTCCTTTGATTACTTCTTCTGAACATACTTCAGACAGTCAAGTGTTACAGCTGCAAGGATGATAATACCTTCGAAGATGAACTGAAGGTTTGTATCAATACCGAGGATTGTCAGAGAGTATGTAAGGGATGTGAAGATCAGTACACCAGTTACAACACCGGAGATCTTACCGATACCACCTGTGAAGGATACACCACCTACTACGCAGGCTGCAATTGCATCCATATCCCAGCCTTGTCCATATGCGGCACTACCGGAACCAACCATACGGTTACACTCAAGCCATGAACCGAATCCATAAAGGATACCTGCTAAGATGAATGCTCCCATTGTTACCTTGAATACGGAAATACCAGATACAGAAGCTGCTTCCGGATTACCACCAACTGCGTAAAGGTTCTTACCAAATGTTGTCTTGTTCCAGATGAACCATACAACAACGATTGCTACAACTGCCCAGATAATGATGGTTGGGAATCCACCAAGATTTGGAATAAACATGTTCGGAATACTTGACTCAATTGCACCGAAAGATACACCCTTTGTTGCGTATGTAACAAGTCCGAAGATGATCAGCATGTTCGCCATTGTTGAAATGAATGGATGCATCTTATACTTCGCCATGAAGAAACCGGCAATACTTGCAAATACGGTTGTAAGTATAATACATGCAACAAGTGCAATAATGGCTCTGCCCGCTACCGGAATACCTGTAAAATCAAAGATATGTCCGAATACGCCACCGGTGTTTACACCACTGTGCATGATAATGGTTGCGGTTACCATACCCATACCTACCATACGTCCGATGGAAAGGTCGGTACCTGTTAACAGAATCAGACCGGCAACACCAAGGGCTAAGAACATACGAGGCGAAGCCTGCTGCAAAATATTCAGGATATTTGTCAGTGTCAAAAGCTGTGTATGCTTTACAATCGGTGTAATGATACACAATGCAATAAAGATGAGTAAAATTACAATGTACAGACCATTCTTATACAGGAACTGTGTTGTATTGAATGTGTACTTGTAGTTTTCTACCTTCTGTGACTGCTTCTGTCCAAATGTATATTTCGACATACGAAGCAGATCGATCAAATGAAACTTATGTGCAAATGCATCGTGCTTTCTATCCTTGATTTCCTGCAATTTAGACTCATGTGTCATCTGTGCATCGAACAGACGGTTACGATATACATACTTCTCATCCTTGATTTCCTCAGAATCAGAAAGCTTTGCCAAAGCCTGCTCGTGCTCTGTCTTAATGGTTGCCACAATCTTGTCATAAGAGGCATTCTCTGCTGCCTTCTCTGCCTCACAGCTCGCAACTACCTTCTCATAGTAGTCACTCTTGTAATGCTTGGAGAGATAACCTTCTGCATCGGAAATAAGCTTTGAAACCTTGTCCTTATTTGCAGATTCTACAGATTTTGCTTTCTCTAAGTCCGCCTTATCCTTCGCAATAATCTTTGCTCTCTCTTCCTTTGTTAAATTCTTATCTTCCTTCGCAATTGCGATATGGTTCTTTAAGCTTCGAACCTTGTCAGATCCATCTACACGAAGTGCATCGATCTGCTTCTGTATTTTTCCTACATATTCATCAATCGGTTTCAAAAGCGCTGCTTCTGCTTCTGCCGAAAGGATCATACTTTTATCTGCCATCGCCAAAACTCCTCTCTATTACAAATATTTCGCACTAAGCTTTAATAATTCTTCCTGATTTGTCTCCTTCGTATTGACAATACCTGCCAGATGGCCGTTCGACATAACGCCAATACGGTTTGTGATTCCGAGAATCTCCGGCATCTCAGAAGAAACAACTATAATTGTCTTACCCTGCTTTGCCATGTTAATGATCAACTCGTAAATCTCATATTTTGCTCCAACATCAATACCTCTTGTCGGATCGTCCATCATAAAGATGTTCGGAGACCGCTCCAACCATTTACCGAAGATTACCTTCTGCTGATTACCACCAGACAGATTTGCAATCATATCATCCGGTCCCATACATTTCGTATGCATGACCTTGATTTCCTCTGCGGTTGCCCGCACCATGTCATCATGTGAGAGTGCAAGTCCACTCTTATAATGATTCATATTTGCAATGGTTGTGTTAAATGTGATATCTGCTTTTAAGAACAGACCATTTGCCTTACGTTCCTCTGTAATGAGGGCAAATCCATGATTCATCGCATCCTTCGGAGATGCAAAATTCATCATCTTACCATCATAGATAACGTTTCCGGCTGCTCTTGTACGCATACCAAATATCGTCTCAAGAAGCTCTGTACGACCTGCACCGACCAATCCATACAAACCAAATATCTCGCCTTTTTTCACATCGAAGGAGATATTCTGGAGCTTCGGTGCATATTTTGTTGAAAGGTTCTGCACGGAGAGAATCGTCTCTCCCGGTGTATTATCAACCGGCGGGAATCTGTTATCCAGAGAACGACCTACCATGGCTGATATGAGTTCGTTCATGTTTGTATCTTTGCTGTCCTTCGTCATTACGAGGCTGCCATCCCGCAATACGGAAATCTGGTCGCAGATCTCGAAGATCTCGTCCATCTTATGGGAGATATAAATCAGGGAGATTCCCTGATCCTTAAGCTGACGCATCATCTTGAAGAGCTTTGCTACTTCCGGTGCTGTCAGGGATGAAGTCGGCTCATCAAGTACAATTACTTTTGAATTGTACGAAATTGCCTTCGCAATCTCACACATCTGACGCTTTGATACAGACATTTTCTTCATCGGCTGCGTAAGGTTCACTGTGATTCCAAGCTTTCTGAACAGATCAGATGCTTCTTTTTTCATTCTGCCCTCATCGACCACACCAAGCGAATTCTTTGGGTATCGACCGAGGAACAAATTATCAATTACATTTCTTTCCAGACACTGATTTAATTCCTGATGTACCATTGCAACTCCGTTTTCGAGTGCATCCTTTGGTCCAGAGAAATTAACTTCCTTGCCATCTAATACGATTGTTCCTTCGTCCTTCTGATAGGTTCCGAAGAGACATTTCATCATTGTCGATTTTCCGGCACCATTCTCACCCATAAGTCCCATGATGGATCCTGGCTTCACATTCAAATCAATGTGGTTAAGAACCTTGTTTCTTCCGAATGATTTACTCATGCCATGAATCGATAAGATGTATTTATTCTTATCATCTGCCATATCTCTACTTCCCTTTCTTAAAAAGAAGGGTATCAATTCTAGGTGACACCCTTCTTTGGTTAAATCATTTACCGTTCGTTCAATCAGTTCTCTTACTTGTTAAGAATTGATGTGTAAGATGCTGCGTTGTCTGTCTTAACCATGTTGATTGCAAATGCATCGTACTCACCAGGGTTACCAAGACGGTTTGTGATGTTAGACTCTGTCTGACCATCACCACCGATGTAATCAACCTTCAGATTCAGAAGATCATCGTAGTTCTGAAGAAGTGGCTGGTATGTTGAGCTTAAGAAGTTATCTGAAGCGTTGTAGATATCAAGCCATACCTTCTTCTCTGGGCTCTTGCTAGAGTCGAGCTGCTTAGAAACCTTGTCATAAACCTTTGTTGAGTCTGTGAAATCCTGATAGTTATCAGCTGTTACTGCAATGTTCAATGCGTAGTAAGATCTCTCTTCTGCTGAGTATCTGTAATCAACACCCTCGTCAAGCTTGTTGCCAGCTTCATCTGCTGTACCGATACCTGTGTCTACATCTACACCGTCAAGTGCGTTACGAAGAACACGGAGTGTAAGGTAAGCCTGAACGTCTGCATGCTGTGAAATTGTTCCGCCGTAGCCTTCTGCGATAGCTGCTACTGCATCGCTGTTTGCATCGTATCCAAATGTAGGAACCTTGTTGTCCTTTGCCCAAGCATTGAACATTGACATTCCCATACCATCGTTGTTAGAAACAACTACATCGATCTGATCACCGAAAGAAGCTGTCCATGTACCGATTGCGTTACCTGCTGTTGCTGCATCCCATGTAGCACCTGCAGAGTTCTTCATCTCCTGTGAAGCAAGCTCACGGATTGTGTATTTCTTTCCATCTACTTCCAGTGTTGCATCCTGAACAACCTTTGCAGATCCATCTACGTTTGTACCGGCTGGTGCTGAATCAACTGCGCCATTTGCATCAACGCCTGTTCCAAGTGCGGAACGGACACCTCTTGTACGTGCGATGGAATCGTTATGTCCGATATCGCCGATTGCGAGTACATATCCGATTACGCCATCACCGTTACGGTCGATCGTTGCTGCATTCTTCTTGATGTAGTCAAGTACCATCTCACCCTGAAGCTCAGCACCCTGATTCGCATCGAAACCTACATAGTAAGTATCTTTGTTAAAGTTAAGGGCTGTTTTGTCAAGCTCTCCTGTTGATGAGTTGGAAGGCTGACGGTTGTACCATACAAGCGGCTTATCCTTATTTGCAACTCCGCTTGATGAAGAACCACCACCTGATGATCCACATCCTACCATTGACAGTGCCATTGTTGCTGCTGCGATTACAGCTAAAATTTTTTTCTTCTTCATACTCTTTCCTCCTATGAATGAAATACTTGTTGAAATGTTCCTTCGTACTTTTTGTTCATTTTGTACATTTTTTTTGAATCATTCCCTGTCTCATTGACTAAATTCATTATATTTAGAATGAGGTCCGGAAAGAATAGAATATTTTTGGATATATTAGCAATTTTTTTTGATTATATGAAATTTTTATATGAATTTTGACGAATCTGTCCGTGATTACCTTGAAATTGCACAAAAAATTCCGTTTTTCTCATGATTTTGAAGCATATTTGCCAACTCTTTTTGAATCACTTCTTTCTTTTATCGTATTCTACATTTTTTTCATCTTATATTTTTTCCGCTGCCCCTGTATTTCCGTAAAGCCAAATGCCAGAACGCCGACTATACCAAACGCCATCATTTTGATAAGACTTTCATAATAGGTATCCAGATTGCCAGACCACTTCATAAGCTCCTTCGCATGTACAAAACAGCTTTGGAACGAAGAAGCTCTATAGTAATGGTCTGAAAGTTCAGATGCCTGTATCACCATTGCCATGTCTACCCGGAATGCCAGATATAGCCATGCAGCCGATACCGCAACACACAACAGAAAACTTATGATCGACAGCTTTTCGCCTTTCCACTTATATCCATAGATAACCGCGACTCCCATCGCAAGCCCGGCATAGCTTGACACGAATCCAATGCGTGCGATCAGGAAAATCAACAGCGCACCCAGAACGCCACCACCAATCGCTCCGAGCAGACCGAGTGCATAATTTTCACGCACAACATAATCCTCTTCCTGGTTCAGTTTCAACGCATATTCCGTCATCTTCGCAGATTCCTCATTTAAAAAGGAATAGCCATCCTCCACCTGATAGACATTCGTTGGCCCCTGCACGCCCCTGGCATCACAATTATAATATTGATATCGTTCAAATTGCGTGATCATACCTTCTATCAGATTCTTGATCAATTGCACGTTCTTTTTTGTGCCACCACGAACCGGAACATATACCGCAATGCTAAATCCTTTCGGTATGATCCTGCCGCCGCTCGGAAGTACCGCGCGCATCGTTCCCCACACATCGACAGATGCTGGTGTCTGATCGTTGGAAACCGAAAATGCAACCATCATCATTTTTTTGCCGGAACCGGTACCCGGTTTCACGACATATGTATATCCCCGGTACACGCCATGCAGCTGGCTTCCCATTCCTGTCCGTGTTGCCTGCAGCTCCCCGGCTAATTTCGTTAAGATTCTTCTATTCGATGCCATCCGGCAAATTCCTCCTCTGCTTAACACTTACGTTTCATCGTATTCCCTTTTCACAGGGATAGCAAGTTTTATTTTCTATACAGCCAGACGGCTGAACTCTTCCAGATTCCATACCTTCGTCACAATATCCGAATAAAATTCCGGCTCATGACACACCAGCAGCACCGAACCGTGATACTCTTTCAAAGCACGCTTTAACTCGTCCTTCGCTTCCACGTCCAGATGGTTCGTCGGCTCGTCTAAGATCAGAAGATTTGTCTCCCGGTTGATAAGCTTACACAGACGCACCTTCGCCTGTTCTCCACCACTCAAGACACGCACCTTGCTCTCGATATGCTTCGTTGTAAGACCACATTTTGCCAGTGCCGAACGCACCTCATACTGCGAATATCCCGGAAACTCCTGCCAGATCTCCTCCAGACAGGTATTGTCCGTGCCTGCCATCTCCTGTTCGAAATATCCCTTGTACAGATAGTCGCCCAGTTCCACCTTGCCGGATAGCGCCGGAACGATACCAAGCAGGCTCTTTAAGAGCGTACTTTTACCGATTCCATTTGTTCCGATAATCGCAATCTTCTCGCCGCGCTCCATCCGCAGATTGATTGGCTTGGAAAGCGGTGCATTCTTATCATATCCGATGATGAGATCCTCCGTCTCAAAGAGCATCTTGCCCGGTGTCCGGGCTTCCTTGAAATAAAACTCCGGCTTTGGTTTCTCCTTGGCAAGCTCGATTACGTCCATCTTGTCGAGCTTCTTCTGTCTTGACATCGCCATATTTCTTGTGGCAACGCGCGCTTTGTTTCTTGCCACGAAATCCTTCAGCTCATTGATTTCCTGCTGCTGTTTGCGGTACGCTGCCTCCTGCTGTGCCTTCTTCGCCTCGTAAACTTCTAAGAACTTATCGTAGTTTCCGACGTAACGGTTCAGCTCCTGATTCTCCATATGATAGATGATATTCACGACATCATTTAAGAACGGAATATCATGACTGATCAGGATAAATGCATTCTCATATTCCTGCAGATACCGCTTCAGCCATTCGATATGCTCCGCATCGAGATAGTTCGTCGGCTCGTCCAGAAGCAAGATTTCCGGCTTCTCCAAAAGCAGCTTCGCAAGCAGTACCTTCGTACGCTGTCCGCCACTTAAATCCGTCACATCATGGTCAAGCCCAAGCTCCAGAAGTCCGAGTGCCCGCGCCACCTGTTCGACCTTCGCATCGATCATATAGAAATCGTGGTTCGTCAGCATATCCTGCAGCGTACCAACCTCTTCCATCTTCTCCGTGATTTCATCGTCCGTCGCATCCGCCATGCTCTCGTAGATCTCGTTGATGTTCTGCTCCATATCAAACAGATATGAAAATGCAGACTTCAGGACATCCTCAATCGTCATGCCCTTCTCCAGCACGGCATGCTGGTCTAAGTATCCAACCCGCACATGCTTGTTCCATTCTACTTTTCCTTCGTCCGGTGTGAGCGTCCCCGTCACGATATTCATGAACGTACTTTTACCTTCGCCATTCGCGCCGACCAGACCGATATGCTCGCCCGCAAGCAGGCGGAATGATACATTATTAAAGATTGCACGGTCGCCAAAACCGTGCGTTAAGTTCTCAACATTTAAAATCATTCATACTCCCTAATTATTTCCCTTGTTTCTTGCCTTCTTTGTCTGCTTTATTTACACCGAGCAGACCCTTGATGATGAATCCGACACCGACGCCGATTGTGCCGAGGATCAGTGCCAGCTCCAGACCGGACATATAACGCATGGATACGTTCAGTGAAATCACAAGACACACGAAAAACGCAATGCACAATCCGATCAGTGAAAGTCCGGTCAGCATGTTCGGCTTCACAATAAATGCGATAAATGCCACAACGATGAGCACAATCAGAATACCTCCGACATTCACGCGTCCCATCCGGTAAAATAGCGTGAAGCTGCTCACGACAACGTTTTGCAAGAAGATGATTACCCCGATGATCGTAAGTACGATTCCCAATAAAAACTGTAATAATTCTTTCATTCGTTCCTCCCTGTTTTCTCTTAGAAAATGATTACATACTTATGTCTGATTCTATCATACTTCGACAAAGCTGTACACACAAAAAACTGCTGCCAATGCTTGCATAACTTAACATTGACAACAGTTTCATTCTATCTTTATCAATAACTTTTATATCCTATCCATGCAGGCGCACCGCTGCCGCGATCCTTCCGGCAATCCACATGACAGATGCTGCGATCAGGAATATCAGAACAAAGCCATTTACCTTTTCTTTCCAGCGCATTGCCACAATAATAGTATCTCCGATTACTGCAATAGCAATCGGAATTACATAGAACAGATTGACAGCATTTCCTATCAGCACTTTGTACATCAAGACTGCGAACGCTGCAACAAGTGCAAGTGAAACAACCGCCTCTATCACATGAAAGAGGATGGCTTTCTCAATTTCCGAATGATACATGACCGGAATTGCCATGGAAAATAATATTAGGTAGATTAAAGACATCCATAACAATACACGGTCTTCCGCTTGTGCGTTTACGCATGCCGTCTTGATAACCAAAGCCGCAATCAGCATTCCGTAAGATGCAAACTGGATTCCCGGAATCGTATATTCCGTATGTACCATGCCAGACACAAGAATGACTCCCACAGTTATGGAAAGCATCCGGTAATCAATGGAACGATACACGTTCATATCCATCGTAAATAATGATTGCAGGAACGCTGCATTCCCCACTGCCAATAAAACAAGAAATGCAGCGAGCGATAAGAACACAGCCAGATACACATAACTATCAAAGCCGCTTCCGAACAGTTTCACATCTTTATCCCTTATGGAACGCACGATGCTCTGTACACGTTCCGCAAATAAAATAATGAAATATAACATAATCAGCCAGTTCATAGCAACCGCGGACACTCCAACCCGTAAATCCATGACGATTCCTCCTTCTATAACTCCAGCGATGCAAGAATCTCTTTCAATGCATCTGCCGATTCCTTCAATTTCAGTGCCTCTTCGCCGCTTAACTTGATCGGAATATCTGTCTCCACACCATCTGCACCAACAATCGCAGGCATACTCAGCACCACATCCTCGATGCCATACGCACCATGTATCATGTGTGAGACCGGCAGGATCGATTTCTCATCCCGCATGATCACCTCACAGATTCTCCTTACAGACATTGCGATTCCATAATACGTCGCATGCTTCCGGTTAATAATCTCATATGCACTGTTCTTGACTGCATCTGCAATCTCCCGCGTATTTTCCTTATGCTGATAATGTCCACGCATCTCGCACATCTCACTTAATTCCACACCGGAGACATTTGCAGATGACCATGCAACGACTTCGCTGTCGCCATGTTCGCCCACGATAAACGCATGCACACTCCGGCTATCCACAGACAAATGTTCACCCAGCTTGTATTTCAGTCTGGCACTGTCTAACACTGTGCCGGAACCAATCACCCGCTGCTCCGGAAGTCCGGACAATTTGATTGCCACCTGTGTCAGAATATCGACCGGATTCGCTACCACAAGCAGGATTCCACTAAAATTCCGCTTTGCAATCTCCGGGATAATAGACTTGAAAATAGCAACATTCTTGTTCACCAGATCCAGTCTTGTCTCCCCCGGTTTCTGTCCGGCTCCCGCGGAGATAATCACGATTGCTGCATCTGCCACATCGTCATACTCTCCTGCATAAATCCGCATTGGAGAAGCAAATGGGATTCCATGGCTGATATCCATTGCCTCTCCCTCTGCTTTGTTTCTGTCTGCATCAATCAATACAATCTCTGTAAATAACCCACTCTGCATCAAAGCGAAGACGGATGCCGATCCCACAAATCCACAACCAATCATAACCGCTTTTTTTGCATTTACTTTATTATTTTCCATAATTGGTTCCCCCTTAGTTTAATTTTCGAATAATAGTAATTATTACTATTTTAGTATAATAATAATTCTATAATTTGTCAATTTGTATTTATAAAAAAACACGCAAGCACTTTGTACCTGCGTATTTTTCTACTAATCATTTAACTTGTAGTTTTATTTGTTTTTGAAAAAAGAACACTCTTCCTCATTGCACTGTACACCATCTGAATTTCGAAGATTCAGATGAAATACATGACCACTTTCCGGATGCCCCGCACCAAATGCCCGCGTTACATGCGCCACGCCTATATCATTCATCTTCTTATCCAGTTCTATCGTGTGAAACCGCAGATCATCATTCTCACTGTACATCAGATATGTTTCCGGGAAATCTACATTCATATAAGTTAACTGCTCCATAAACAACTGGTACTGTTCTTTGGACACAACAAGTGAATTTTCTTTTCTAAGATACCAGCCTAAAATCGTGTCATCCCGCTTTCCCATATCGTATGCACCACAATTCAAGCAGATTCTGGCTGGTCGTTTATCATAGGTAAAATAATCCAGTTTCTCCCGATATTCCTGATTTGACGCAGCAATGCAATACTGCGCAGTGAGCTGTGCTCCCGCCGAATCTCCCAACATGAAAAACCGATTCATATCCAGTCCAAACACCCGCGCATGATCATCAATATATTTTACGAGATATGCTACATCCTCTATGGCAGACGGATATTTATTCTGCGGTGCCAGACGATAATTAAAATTCACAACTACGAATCCGCTTTGTGCCAAATGACAGCAATAATGGCTATACAGTTTCTTATCTCCATAAAACCAGCCACCACCATGCACACTGACAATCACCGGATATGCTTTATCCGAGTCTCCCATATAAGATGCCGGCACACAAAGATCAAACAGACTGTTCGATACATAACTGTCTGAATCAATGTCCGACGCATCCCCGGATGATGCATACAGCATCTCCCTTTTCTTATCCATCTTCCAGCTATCCAAAATCGCAGCAAACTGCTCTGCATCCAATCTTTTCTTATAATCTATATTCTTAATCTGTACAACATTTTCCGGATATTCCAGATCTTTGTCGCGCAATCCATCATTCACCATTCACGCATGGCGCATGTTCACCCATGGCGGAAGTTTTCTGTTCTCCGCTCCACGCTTCATAATCTCTGTAACATTTATCATAACCGATCTCCTCCTCATAATCGTCCCTCTGTCTTATGTTGTCCTCTTTTTTCTCTTATTCTCATACATAGACTGATCCGCCATATTAAGATAATCCTGCAGGTTTTTCTGCTTGTCCGGCGTATCTGCAGCCATGATACAGGTGCCTATACTTACCTCAATTTCCTCAGCGTCAAAACGTTCACTCACACGTTTAATTATTTTATTTGTCAAATTATGAAAAACGCCCCTGGTAACATAAAAACCCGGGGCGCCTTCATAAAATCGTCAGTTATAAATTAGTTACAGCGTTCATAACGAACCGCAATCGCTTTTATCTCCTTGGCTAAAGTCTTATTTAACTCTTTGCTATCTACCCGCCATCTCCAATTGCTGCCAACCGAAGAAGGTGTGTTCATTCTCGACTCGTTGTCTAAGCCAAGGTAATCCTGAATTGGAACAATACAGATTTTCGCATTGCTTCGCATGATTACGCCAATGAGCGGAATATACATTTTGTCTGCCGGTGTATAGTAATCACACAGATAATCTCTTGCTTTTTTCCTGCCTTCGTCATCGATTTCCTGCCACCAGCCGACCAGTGTCTCATTGTCGTGCGTGCCTGTATACGCTACACAATTCTCAATATAATTATGAGGTAAATACTCCCTCGCCGAACCCGTATCTCTTGTGTCAAATGCGAATTCCAACACTTTCGTCCCCATGAACCCGCTATCTGCAACAAGCTTACGGACGGTATCCGTTATATAGCCAAGATCCTCCGCAATCACGGATTTTCTGCCAATCTTCTTTTCGATTGTATGGAACAAATCCATGCCCGGACCTTTCTTCCAACTGCCATTTACCGCGGTCTTATCCCCATATGGGATGGAATAATATTCATCGAAACCACGGAAATGATCAATACGTACAACATCATATAACTCGAAGCAGAATGAAAGCCGTTCGATCCACCATGCATACGCTGTCTTTTTGTGGTAATCCCAATCATAAAGAGGATTTCCCCACAGCTGCCCATCCGCTGAAAATCCGTCCGGCGGACATCCCGCAACAGCCTTTGGTGTGCATTGTTCATCTAACTGGAACAATTCCGGATGCGACCATGCATCTGCACTATCCAATGATACATAAATCGGAATATCTCCGATAATTTTAATTCCTTTTTTATTGGCGTAAGCTCTGAGCTTATGCCATTGCTTGAAAAACTGGAACTGCATAAATAACTGAAAATCAATCTCGTCTGCCAGCTTCTCTTTATATTCACGTAACCCTTCTTCTGTACGACTATGAATTGCCTCCGGCCATTCAGTCCAGTTCATTCCACCAAAATGATTTTTCACTGCCATATATAAGCAATAGTCATACACCCACGCTTCATTCTTATCTAAGAACGCCTTATACTCTGTACTGTTCTTATGCCCGCTTCTCTCACAAGCCTTGCGAAGCAATACATACCGTCCATTATATTGTTTTTCATAATCAACAGACTGTTCGTCTGTTCCAAAGTCAACACTATCACATTCTTCTCTTGTCAATAAACCTTCGCGAATTAAAGTTTCCAGATCTATGAAGTACGGATTCCCGGCAAATGTGGAAAACGACTGGTATGGAGAATCTCCATATCCGGTAGGTCCCAAAGGTAAAATCTGCCAGAACGTCTGACCTGCTTCCACTAACCAATCTACAAATTTATATGCTTCTTTGGAAAAGCAGCCAATTCCATACTTTGATGGCAGACTGGAAATCGCGAACAATATTCCTGCTGTTTTATCCATATATGTCCTCCATATACGTCAAGGCAAAACAATTATACTCTGCGTACGCTTTCGCCCTCGATCAGATTGTGTGGGGCATAATCATGTTCACACCCCAGTGTATAATGTATGTGCTTCATCAAAAGCTCCACACTCCGCTTTGCAATACTGTTTATGTCCTGACCCATTGATGTAATTCTCGGTGTGTAAAATCTCGATATGACTGTACCATCGAAGCCTACCACCGATATATCATCCGGTACTTTTTTCCCGGCATCTTCGATTGCCCGAATTGCGCCAACCGCAATCGTATCTGACAGCCCGACAATCGCTGTCACATGTATGTTCTTTTCAAGTAGTCTTTTTGTTGTTTCATAACCTGCCTCATACGAATACCGGCAAGCCATATAATTCTTATCCGGATCAAATTCCAGACCACTTTTTTCAAAGCCTTTTTTACACCCAAGATAACGCGAGAAACTGATCTGTTTATCTGAAATCTCGCCACCCATTACGACAATATCTTTGTGTCCGTAGCCTGTTAAATACTGCACGAGTTCCATAGTTGCAGTCTCATCATCGACACATACAGAAGATACATTGTCAAACGCTAACTCCTTTGCACTTGTAGTTGCAACAACGCAGGGTATGTCAAGTTCATTCATACGTTCATCAAAAAGAGCTAAATTCGCGCCGAGAAAAATAATCGCTTTCGAGGTTTTGTCACGAACGAATTTTAATGCCTCTGCAACCTCGTCCCCATCTTCATCGATAATCTGACAGGATACAACCTCTTCCAGTTCTGACAGCAGAAGTGTAATCCGGTCAAGAATCTCCATGAAGAAACTATTGTGTCGGCCTTTCATGATAATTGTAACTGTATTTCCGCCACATCGTTTCAGCTTTCTGGCATTTCCGTTTGGTTCAAAATTGCTCTCTTCGATAATTTTCAATATCTTTTCGCGCGCTTTCTCACTTACACCCGGTTGTTTGTTTATTACTCTGGATACGGTACCAATACCGTATCCAGATAATTTTGCTATATCTTTGATTGTCATATAATCGCTCCTGTAAAAATGTGATTATATATTAACCCTTAACAGCGCCAGCCGCAACCCCTTTGACAATATATTTCTGAGCGCATAAGTAGAATACAACAACCGGAATGATTGCCATGATCAGGCATGCCATAATCGCGCCCATATCAACACGGCCGTAGCTTCCCTTCATGTACTGGATGACAATGGAAATTGTCTTGAATTCCTTAATATCAAGTACAAGGTATGGAAGAAGGAAGTCATTCCAGATCCACATTGCTTCAAGAATACCTACAGAAATGAATGTAGGCTTCATCATAGGAACTACTACACAGAAGAATGTCCGGAGTGGTGAGCAGCCATCAATCATTGCAGCTTCTTCCACTTCTACCGGAATTGATTTTACAAATCCGGTGAACATGAATACCGCAAGTCCGGCACCAAAACCGAGATATACAATCACGATTCCCCAAGGTGTATTCAGATGGAGGGAGTCTGCCGTTCCGGAAAGTGTAAACATGACCATCTGGAATGGTATAACCATAGAAAACACACATAAGAGGTAAATCATTTTTGTAAAAACATTCTTAACCCGGGTTATAAACCAGGCTGTCATGGAACAGCAAATCAGAATAACCGCAACTGAAAATACTGTAATAAATAATGTCCAGCCTACAGCTTTCAGGAAATCATATTGCGTAATTGCTGTCTTATAGTTTTCAAGTCCAACATAGCTTTCCTCTGTAGGCAGCTTAAATGTCTCAAGGTTGATGAACGTCTTCGACTTCATCGAGTTAATCAATACGATAAAGATTGGAGCAACAAATACAATTGAAACGAGTGTAAAAAATAATGTTGCAAGTATTCCCATCACTTTCTTTTTCATTACTGCTGCACCTCCTTATCCCTTGTCAACTTTAACTGTAACAATCCAATCGCTACTACAATTATGAAGAACACAACTGCCTTCGCCTGTCCAACCCCTTCAGCTCCTACTCTGCCATAGAATGTGCTATAAATATTCAGGGCAAGCATTTCTGTCTTATGAAGTGGCTCACCACCTGTAAGAGCAAGGTTCTGATCGAATAACTTGAACGAATTCGTAATCGTCAGGAATGTACAAATTGTAATCGATGGCATCATGTTCGGAATTGTAATTTTAAACAATCTCTGCATTCTGGTAGCTCCGTCGATCATAGCCGCTTCCTGAATATCTCCGGGGATCGCCTGAAGTCCCGCGATGTATACGATCATCATGTAACCAATCTGCTGCCATCCTACAAGAATAACCAGTCCCCAGAAACCTAATGTTTCATTCAACTTCAGGGCTGTATCAAACTTCACGAAAATACCATCAAAAATCAGCTGCCATACATAACCTAATACAATACCTCCGATCAGGTTTGGCATAAAAAACACTGTACGGAAAATATTCTTTCCTTTGATATTCTGTGTCAACGCCAGTGCGACTAAAAATGCAAGTACATTGATCAACACAAGTGAAACGATTGCAAATAACGTAGTGAATTTAAATGATCCAAGGAAATTTGAATCTTTAAATGCTTCTATATAGTTTTGTATTCCGACAAATTTTGCATCCTTGATTGTTGTAAAGTTACAGAAAGACAAGTAAATACCTTCAATAAAAGGAATAATAAATCCTATCAAAAATGCAGCCATAGTCGGTAACAAAAATATTGGCCAATATTTTTTTACCGCCTTTTCCATCTTATACCTCCTACGCCCTTGAACAATTACCTTCTAAAAAAGGGAGGAACTGTCTCCTCCCTTTTTAATTACAGGTTGTTTTATCAGGCTTCCTGATCCTAGTTTCCTGCTGCCTGACTCTCTGTAGCCCAGCCTTCAACGAATGCTTTCTTTACAAGATCCCAATTCGCATCTGTCTGATCGGAAGCATATACAGTAAGAGCTGATCCTACTTCGTTCTTCCATGTCTCAGAAGGCATTGTTGTGAAGTTCCAGCTTACAGGTGTCTTGCCATCTGCCACATACTGGCTTGCGATATTCACAAGAAGGTTATCTGACTCAAGGTTCTTCTTGAATGGAGTAACAAATCCCATTCCGTCTGCTCCGGATGGCATTGCACCCTGTGAACCGCAGATTGCCTTAAGTGCTGTATCGTCTGTAGAAAGCCATGCCATGAAATCTTCTGTTGCCTTGATGTCTGCTTCGGAAGCCTTAGCATTTACACACCAGTAGTTCTCTGTACCTGTACAAAGTCCCTGATTCTCTTCTCCGTCTGCACCGATATAAATCGGAAGCATTCCGAGATTCTCATCACCGACTGAGCTTATATCTGAGTATGCCCATGTACCATTCTGGTAAAATACTGCTTTTTCTGCTACGAACTCAGCGACTGCATCATCACCGGTCTTAACACTGAGCTGCTTAGGATCTGTTGTTGAGTTATTAATGTACAGATCCCAGATCTGACGGTAGTTATCCAGGTATGTGCCCTTGATTGCCTTTGTGTTGTTGATTCCGTCTGCCTGATACTCATAGTATACAGGAAGGTTTGCAAGGTGAGTCTTAAATCTCCAGTCTGAAGAACCATCCATACCTGCGGATGTAAATGCATCAAATCCAAGCTCATCACGTCTTGCTGTAATATCTTCTGCTACCTTCTTCAGGTCTGCAAAGTTCTTGATGTCATCCATGGAGTAACCTGCCTCCGCAAGAAGCTTCTTATTGCAGATGATACCATAGGACTCAATAACATATCCGATACCTGCTACCTTATCGCCATCCTTCAAAGCGAAATCCTCTGAAGTAAGCTGCTTGTAAACTTCTGTGTCAGACAAATCTGCACAATAATCCTTCCATGATGCCAGACCGACCGGACCATTTACCTGGAACAATGTAGGGCATTCTGATTTACCCATCTCACTCTTAAGAGTTGTCTCATACTGACCGGATGCGGCTGTAACAACGGTTACCTTTACGCCTGTCTCCTCTTCGTAGATCTTGGCAAGCTCCTGCCACTGGGCATCTGCTTCCGGCTTAAAATTCAGGTAATATACCGAACCCTTATCAGCCGATGCATCCTTTCCTCCTGAAGATCCCTTTCCTCCACAACCTGCAAACAGTGACATCATCATTGTTGCAGCTAATCCTAAAACTGCTAATTTCTTCTTCATGCTTTTTCCTCCTCTAATCATTTGATTTGTTTTGTTAATAGTTACGTATACGTCCTTTGGAAACGTTTGTTGTATCGTTTTTGGTAACGTTTCCATTTCATGAGTCAATGATACAACATTTAAAAACTTTTTGCAATCAAAAAAGTCAACTTTTTGTTTATTTGGTCAAATTACACAGCAATTTTGATTTTTTTTTGTTACTTATCACTAATTTCTGCGTGCATTTGCTATCAATGGATCCTATTTTATTATTTTCCAAATATCGTTATTATATTCAGCAATTGTACGATCGGATGAGAAAAATCCCGCTTTCGCAATATTCACCATCATCTTCTGCGCCCACGCCTTACGATCCTCATATTCCTTATAGGCACGTTCCTTGGCGTCAACATAAGAATCGAAATCAATAAATGTCATGAACCAGTCTTTGTTGAGAAGCTCATTATACAAACGATGCAGCATTTCTGCATTTCCAAGTGCCATCACCGCGTCACTGATAATAAAATCAACGGCTTCCTTCAATACCGGATTGTTCTCATAATATGTTCTTGAGACATAGTCCGCCTTCGCATAATGCTCAATCACCGCATCACTTGACTCTCCAAAGATATAGATATTTTCATCGCCAACAAGCTGATGGATTTCAACATTCGCACCATCTTCTGTTCCGAGAGTAACCGCGCCGTTCAACATGAACTTCATATTTCCGGTTCCGCTTGCCTCTTTTGATGCAAGTGAGATCTGCTCCGAAATATCACAGGCAGGAATTAATTTTTCTGCAAGCGTAACATTGTAGTTTTCTACCATAACTACATTCAGATACGGGCTCACTTCCGGATCGTTGTTGATCAATTCCTGAAGGCACAGGATCAAATGAATAATATCCTTTGCAATCGTGTATGCAGGTGCAGCCTTTGCTCCAAATATAACCGTAACCGGTGTAGTAGGCAGCTTGCCCGCTTTGATCTCCAGATACTTATGAATCACATAAAGTACATTTAACTGCTGACGCTTGTACTCATGCAGACGCTTTACCTGGATATCAAAAATCGAGTTTTCGTTTAATTCGATTCCCTGTGTCTCCTTGAAATATTCTTTGGCGCGAAGCTTGTTCTGATGTTTGATTTCAAGGAGCTTTTCAAGCTTGGCATCATCATTTACAAATGCAAGTAATTTCTCTAATTCCATTGCATCTTTCTTGTATCCGTCCCCAATCCACTCTGTGATCGTATCGGATAACAATTCATTACAATAGAGAAGCCAGCGGCGGAATGTAATGCCGTTTGTCTTGTTGTTGAACTTCTCCGGATATATTTTGTAAAAATTATTAAGCTCCGAATTCTTCAAAATCTCCGTATGAAGATACGCAACGCCATTTACACTAAATCCATAATGAATATCGATGTGTGCCATGTGAACGAGATCATTCCGGTCGATAATTGCCACACTCTCATCACTAAACCGTCTTCTTACCTTATCATCCAGAATCTCAATAATTGGCACAAGCTGCGGAACAACCTCTGCCAGATAATGTCTAGGCCATTTCTCAAGTGCCTCAGCCAAAATTGTATGGTTTGTATATGCGCAGGTCTTACTTACAACATAAATCGCCGCATCCATGTTCATCCCTTCCGCTACAAGCAGACGAATCAACTCAGGTATGATCATGGTTGGATGTGTGTCGTTGATCTGGATTACTGCATAGTCGAACAAATCATAAAGGTTACTTCCCTTCGCCTTACACTCATCGATAATGAGTCTTGCGGCATTGCTTACCATGAAATACTGCTGGTAGATACGAAGCTTTCTTCCATCTTCGTCACTGTCATCCGGATATAAGAACAATGTCAGGTTTTTCTCTATGTCTGTTTTATCAAACTGATGATTCGCATCTACGATGGATTCATCCACAGTTTCTACGTCGAACAAGCATAATTTGTTGGTACGGTTATTGTAACCTGTTACATCAATCTCATACAATCTCGACTGCACCGTGCATTTTCCAAATGTAACAGGATATGTCACATCTGTTTTTCTAAGCCAGCTTTGATCCTTGATCCATGGATTAATCTGTTCTTTCTGCATTCTGTCTTCGAACACCTGCTTAAACAAGCCAAGATGATAATTCAATCCAATCCCCGCACCCGATAATCCAAGTGTTGCGATTGAATCAAGGAAACATGCAGCAAGTCGCCCCAGACCGCCGTTTCCAAGCGATGGCTCTACCTCAATCTCCTCAATCTCTGCAAGTGTCTTTCCGCTTTCGGCAAGCACTTTTTTGACGTCCTCATAGATTCCAAGATTGATCATGTTATTCGACAGCAGCTTTCCAATCAGAAATTCTGCCGATACATAATAAATCTTCTTTTTCGTCTCTTCCATGCGGCGTTCATCTGCTAACTGCTTTGTCAGGTTGAGCAATGCATAATATACTTCTTCATTGCTGCTTTGTGCGATTTCTTTTCCAAGCAGTTTTTCAAGTTCCTGTTTTACCTTCATCGTATACCCCTTTCGTTTTCACTTGAGCTTTTGTACGCTCTTTTATAATAATACAATATCACGAATTGGAAACGTTTCTCTTGCAGAATAGTATCATAATATGATACTATTCTATCAATCAGGAGGGTATTTGCCATGAAAGAGATTATAAATCCGGACGCTGCATCTAATATCGAATTAAATGAAAACAAGATTCACTTTCAAAATGAATATCAATATAACACCTATATATGTTCGATTCCGATGGATTTTGCAAGTGTACCGGTTCACTGGCACGACGAGTTCGAAATGATCGTCATCAAGAAGGGGCGCGGATACGTTACCCTCAATTTTCAGAGATATAAGGTTTCGTCCGGGGATATTGTCATCGTTCTTCCCGGAATGCTTCATTCCATTGAAGGTAAACAAAATTCAACGATGGAATATGAAAATATACTTTTTTCAAAGCACTTTCTTGCCTTTGGTGCAGATGACGTGACGCAGCAAAAATTTATCGATCCTTTTTTTAACGGAGATATCCAGATTCGTCATTATCTGACACCCGGACACACGTTATACACGGAAATCAGTAATATTGTTGATTTATTAGATGAAAAAAGTGATGAAAGAGACTATGCGTATCAGCTTTTTATCAAGGGTGGGCTTATCCAGATTATATACCTGCTGATTACGCACCCGCCAAAAGTAAACGAGACGACGCAAAGCGATAAGCATGAAGAGAAATTGAAAAGTATCATCCGGTATATCTCCACACATTATTATGAAGATATATCCATCGAAGAAATTGCAGATTTCTGCCACTATAGTCCATCACATTTTATGAAATTTTTTAAGATTCATACCGGAATGAGCTTTATCTCATATGTGAATGACTTCCGTGTCACAGAAGCACGTGCAATGCTCACATCTACCAATGATTCGATTCTTGAAATCTCACAGAAATGCGGATTCTCAAATCTGTCGAATTTCAACCGCATGTTCAAAAGAAAATATGGTATAACGCCAAGGCAGGTACGCAGCTGAGTCTGCCACGTACTCATTTCTAATAATATTTATAATGAACCTGATAGCATTGCTATTTCCCCGTTCTGTAAAGACATATGGCAAATACCTACGTCCACCTTATGAATCGTTGCTTGCATATATCCTTGTCCACATCCACATCTGCCATGCTTTCCATCATGTGGATTCGGATCGTTCCAACTGCCCCCCATAAGCTACACCTCCATCGTCATACAGCTTGCAATAGCATTTATCAACAAGTGATTCGTCCGGCTAATTTGTGCCATTTTAAAAGAAAATTATAATTTTCTTCAAAACTAACCCTGTCTTAATTATAGCAAGACAGGGTTAATCACTCAATTACTTTTTTCCAAAATTGGATAGCATCTTTATATAACATTGTTTATTTTTCAAGAATTTGCGGATCAAGGAGGAAGTCATAAATGTTTACAGTCAAGATGCCATAGTCATCATAATAGGGCTGCACAATATCTTTTGTGATAACAATCTTTTTGAAGGAATCATCAATTTTCCTGAACGGTCTGATTTCCTGAGTGCGTTTCGTTTCATCTGGCAGCGAGTATGCCGACTGGATATAGTATCTGGATGAACCAAGATTGCATACAAAATCAACTTCAAGCTGTTTACGGATAACCTTACCTTCCTGATTTCTTTCTGCAATCGGTATTACGCCCACGTCCACACTGTAACCACGCATACGAAGTTCATTATAAATTACGTTCTCCATAGAATGAGTCTGCTCAAACTGACGGAAATTGATTCTAGCATTGCGAAGGCCAAGATCGGAAAAATAATATTTCTTGGGTGTTTCAATATATGCTTTTCCTTTAATGTCATATCTTTGTGCTGATTCAATCAGGAAAGAATCCTCAAAATAATCCAGATATTTCTTAATGGTAGCGGAAGTGATTCTGGATTTCTTTACCGTCTTGAAAGTATTCTTCAATTTTTCTGGGTTGGTCAGCGAACCAATGGCAGAGGAAAGAATATTCAGAAGATCTTCCAATTCTTCGATATTCCTCACTCGGTTACGTTTGGTAATATCTTGAAGATAAATCTCATTGAACAGATTCTGCAATGCAACTGCCTTATCGTTTGCTCCCTCACGAAGAACAACCAGAGGAATACCGCCATACAGCATATATTCAGATAATCCCATGTACTTATCACCGCTGTAAATGGTCATAAACTCAGCAAAACTCAGGGGATACATATGAACCTCGTCACCACGACCGGCGAACTCGGTGGCTATATCTTTAGACAAAAGTTTTGCATTACTTCCTGTCACAAATACATCCATATTATCTTTGCGAAGATAGCCATTCAAAACAGCTTCAAAACAATCCAACATCTGAATTTCATCAAGCAGCAGATAATACTTTTCTTCACCTACAACTTTGGAACGGATATAAGCCATAAACTTTTCGGGGTCAACTCCACGCTTTTCCTTTTCAATCTGAATCAGGCTTTCGCCAATCAGATAAAGATCATCGGCTGAATCAAAAGCAAAGCGAATGATGTGGTCAGCATCAACTCCGCTTTCTAATAAATGATGATAAAACAGATTATTCAGTAAATAGGATTTTCCACATCGACGAATACCAGTAATTACCTTAATCAATCCATTATTCTTTCTTTTTATCAATTTATCCAAATAAAAATCTCTACGAATCTCCATATTAAAGTCTCCCTGCAAAAGATTTTTGCAACATGTTGCTTTTTTCTATTCTAGTATATCCAAATGGACTTCAAAAATCAATATTTTAGCTTGTTTCTTGACTACTCAGGAAAAATATTTCTACCCTCGCCCCACCTGT
>OIXA01000539.1_pt1 | contig 55003 bp, 42 predicted proteins | sample 1587721 | NCBI WGS metagenome assembly OIXA01 (sample SAMEA3888900, study PRJEB22519) | human gut metagenome | biome: human gut; feature: human-associated habitat; material: faeces | place: Denmark | collected 2013
TTTTGACTTCCTTATTCGGATATCCGAGTGTATAGAGCTGCATCCTCTCGTCGTATGACTTGATGGTCAGGTAACCGGTCTGATAAAGCATTGGCAATGAATTCTCCGAAATCTCGGGCGAGACATCGAAATCGGATTGCGGAACGAGCGGGATGTTGTCCAATGTCGTTTCGTCGATAGGGTTTTTCCGAAGTCTTTCGACGAGGTAGGTCGGGGTACCGGTGTCGAACCAGTAACTGCCGAAATTCTTATCTGACAATGCATTGAGAAGACTGTACGGATTATAAATATCTTCGGATTTGCTGCAGAAGTGATATCCGTCATAATTGGCTTTCAGGTGGCCGATTGCTTCTGCGAATGTGATTCCCTGCTCATCTGCAAGTGCTTGCACTTCTGGCTTCATGTGGTTCTCCAGTTCCGTCTGGGAAATACCACAAATGGCGGAATACTGCGGCATCATCGAGATATTTTTCAGATTGTTCAGCTCGCTGAAAATGCTGAGTTGTGCAAACTTGTTGATTCCGGTGAGGAAAACGAACCTCAGATACGGGTCGAGGCTCTTGATCGGACTGTAGAAATTCCTCATTATCTGCCTGAGTGCCGGCAACTTGGACTTGTCGTTCATCACGTCCAATAAAGGCGCGTCATATTCGTCAATGATGATGACGGCTTTCTGGCCGGTCTGCTCGAAAGCTCGATGAACCAAACCCTCCAAGCGTTGATTGGGATTTATATCTTTTTCTCCGCGCCCATAGACGAGTTCATACTCATACAATTTCTTGTCGAGTTCTTCAAGCAACTGCTCCTCATTCAAATGTTTAGCCGTAGACATATCGAAATGAAAAACAGGATGTTTAATCCATTCCTTTTTCATTTCTCCGGCCTTGAGCCCTTCGAAAAGTTCCTTCCGCCCCTCGAAATAGCAATGGAAAGTAGAAGACAGCAACGACTTGCCGAACCTGCGCGGCCGGCTCAAGAAAACGTATTTGTACTTATCCGCAATGTCATTGACATAGCCCGTCTTGTCAATATATATATACTTGCCGGATATAATTTCCGCAAATGTCTGTATCCCAATCGGGAATCTCCTAATCGTTGTCTCCATAGTCCAAAACTTTACACCTTTCCAAAGATAATACTTTTTATGATTATTTCAAGTCCGAACTTCTACTTTCCACTGATGAATAAGATTGTTGATTACTCCATCAACTTCTTGTACTTGAATCTCTTAGGTTCTTCGTCACCGAGACGTTTCTTCTTATTCTCCTCGTATTCCGAATAAGAACCTTCGAAGAAGTAAACCTGAGAGTCGCCTTCGAATGCGAGGATGTGTGTGGCGATACGGTCGAGGAACCAACGGTCGTGTGAGATTACTACCGCACAGCCGGCGAAGTTTTCAAGACCTTCCTCCAAAGCACGTATCGTGTTTACATCCACGTCGTTGGTAGGCTCGTCGAGCAGAAGGACGTTACCTTCATCCTTAAGTGTGAGAGCAAGGTGGAGTCTGTTTCTTTCACCTCCTGATAGTACTCCGCAGAGCTTCTCCTGGTCTGCACCCGTGAAGTTGAAACGTGAAACATATGCACGTGCGTTTACGTCGCGTTTGCCGAGTCTGATCCAGTCTGAACCATCCGCAATAGTTTGGAATACAGTCTTTTCTGGGTCAATGCTCTTATGCTGCTGATCCACGTATGCCAGTTTTACAGTCTCACCGATAGTGATCTCTCCGTTATCAGGCTGTTCGAGTCCCATGATAAGACGGAACAATGTGGTTTTACCCGCTCCGTTAGGTCCGATTACGCCGACGATACCGGCCGGTGGAAGTACGAATGAGAGATGTTCGAACAGGAGTTTGTCACCATAAGCCTTAGAAACATCATTGAACTGAATAACTTTATTTCCGAGCTTCGGCCCGTCAGGGATATAGATCTCGAGATTAGCTTCTTTCTCCTTTCCGTCCTGGCTGGCGAGTTTTTCATAAGCGCCGAGTCTGGCCTTGGACTTGGCGTGACGCGCTTTCGGAGCCATTCTGACCCATTCAAGCTCACGTTCCAATGTCTTTCTACGCTTGCTCTCCTGTTTCTCTTCCATCTCCAGACGTTTAGTTTTCTGGTCGAGCCATGAAGAGTAGTTTCCTTTCCAAGGAATACCTTCTCCGCGGTCGAGCTCAAGGATCCAACCGGCTACATCATCGAGGAAGTAACGGTCGTGGGTTACGGCGATTACTGTTCCCTTATACTGCTGCAAATGTGCTTCGAGCCACTGGATACTCTCGGTGTCGAGGTGGTTGGTAGGCTCGTCGAGGAGGAGCACATCCGGCTGTTTGAGCAGGAGACGGCACAATGCTACCCTACGTCTTTCTCCACCACTGAGGTTGGCGATTTTGGCATCTGCAGGAGGGCACTGGAGCGCATCCATGGCTCTTTCCAGCTTGGAGTCGATTTCCCATCCTCCGCAGTGCTCGATTTTCTCTGTCAGCTCGCCCTGCCTCTCGATGAGTTTGTTCATCTCGTCATCGCTCATAGGCTCACAGAACTTGAGGTTAACCTCTTCGTATTCCTTCAGGATATCCATAATCTCCTGAACGCCTTCCTGAACCACTTCCAATACGGTTTTCTCCGGATCCATCTGAGGTTCCTGCTCCAGGTAGCCCACGCTGTATCCCGGCGCCCAAACCACTTCGCCCTGATAGCTCTGCTCTACGCCTGCTATGATTTTCATCAATGTGGATTTACCTGAACCGTTCAGACCGATGATACCGATCTTCGCCCCGTAAAAGAATGATAGACAGATGTCTTTAAGTATGATTTTGTTGCTTGATGGGAGGACCTTTCCTACCCTGTTCATGGAAAAGATGATCTTCTCGTCTGCCATTTTTATTTATTATTAAGTTTTTACAAAGATACGAATACGACTCCGATTCCACAAGTCGTGGAAAAGAGTTATATTTGTCTTTTCGGCTTGCGTAGTGTGTAAGCGAAATGTGGAGTATAATGTGAAAAAAGCATTGACATGGAACAAAAAAAGAAAAAATTATACCCGCTGAAATTTAGACCGGTTGCGGGACGGTCTTCCTGGGGCGGCAGCTGGCTGGTCGGGAATTTGGGCAAGTCTTTTTCGGAGAAGGTGGAGGCCGGGACGACGGCTGGCGGGAAGAAAAAGTTTGTCGAGATGCCGCTTACTGTGAATGATAAAGTGGGCGAGAGTTTCGAGTTGGCAGATCTCGGTTTTTGCGATTCGGAGGTTGTGGGAGGATGGCTTGAAGGCAGTACGATCAGCGAGATTCTGGAGACATATCTGGAGGATATCGTGGGGGAAAATGTCTATTCATTTTATGGAAGACAATTTCCTATTATGGTGAAATTCATGGATATACGTGGACGTATGCCGTTGATGGTGTGCCCTGATGATGAGGTCGCGTCACAGCGTTATGATACGCTCGGGAAGGTGAAGTTGTGGTATGTGGTGGATGCCGAGCCGGGGTCGAAGTTGTATATGGGATTCCGTCGTGAAGTGTCTGCTACGGAGCTTTATGAAAGGTGTCACGCGGGAACTTTGGAGGAAGTTTTGAATGTGGTTACGCCGCATAACGGGGATGCTTTTCTTATCCCTGCAGGACTTGTACATTCGGCGTCGGATGGGGTCGTTGTGGCTGAAATCGCGGAGTCTTCCGATCTGGATTTCCGTATTTATAATTGGGGAAATGCTGTGGATTCCGCTGTGGCAGGGTTTACTGCTGATCCAGCCGGCGAGGGTCGTCAGTCACGTGCCCGCAAAAATCTTATGAACGAGTCGTCTCTATCTGATACGGAGGAACTTTCGTTGGAAGCCGCGTTGGATTTCGTAAATCTTGGCCAGTATGATTCGGCATTGACCATACCCGCAGGCGGACATTCGGACAGAGTTCACGATGCTCATGTAAAGACGGTCTCTGATTCGGCTGATAATATAACAGACAAGTTGGTATCTGTAAGGGAGTTCACGGTAACAAAGGTGCGCCTGAAGGATATGTTGCACATAAATACCGGCACGACTGACGCGTTCTTAGTCTATGTCTGTGTGAGCGGCTCGGCATCGTTGCAGATCCAGAAGGATGAGGCGGGTGTGAATAAGTTCGATGTCAATGCCGGTGAGGCGATTCTTGTTCCGGCCGAGGTGACCGATTTCTATATGGTTCCGCAGGGCAGAGACACTGTTCTGCTCGAAGTTACGATAGAACCTTACGACGAGCCGGACGAATACATCGACCCTGACGCTGAGTCCAAACTCCCAGGTGATGACGATGATGATAAATTCACTTCGGAGGGCGGAACGAAAATGTCAGTCGAAGAGTTTCTGAGAAAGAATCCAGGCAGAATGAATTAGATTATGGCAGAAGAAGTTAGAATAGACAAGTATCTCTGGGCCATCCGCGCCTTCAAGACGAGGAGTGAGGCCGCCGATGCCTGCAAGGGTAATCGTGTCAAGGTCAATGATGCTGACGCAAAGCCTTCAAAGATGATCCGCATCGGGGATAGGATAGAGGTCAGAAAAGCGGCGATTCATTATACGTATCGTGTTACGGGACTGATAGAGAATCGTGTAGGTGCACAGCTCGTACCTCAGTATGCTGAGAATCTTACGCCACAGTCTGAACTGGATAAACTCGAGGCGCCTGTCGAGACGTTTTTCGTCAAGCGTGACCGTGGCACCGGACGTCCCACCAAGAAGGATCGCAGAACTATCGAAGCCATGTGGAGCGAGATCGACTACGATGCGGATGTCCCTGATGATTTTGATGAATAATTATCAGCATGTTTTCTTGAGCCGACCGCGCAGGTACTGCAGAGGATGCGCTCAAGCAGATTGACGACAAGGGCTACATGCTTCCTTACAAATTCGAGGAAGGCAAGAACCTCGTCAAGGTCGGCGTGAACATTTCCTCACAGACCCGCACCGTCGAGAAGTGGATTGCACGATAAATCTTACAGGCGACGGACTATTTTTCGTATTTCTTGGCCTGTTCTGCGATAAGGGCAGCGTCGTCGAAGTAGTTTATACGCATGGCGTTACGCACTTCGTCGAGTGTCTGGGCTGCGGTTTCGCGTGCTTTTTCGGTGCCCCTCTTCAGGATGTTGAATACCTCAGGGATGTCCTGCTCGAACTCGTGACGGCGTACGCGGATAGGGTCCAGTCTCTTGTTGAGGACACTGTTGAGGAACTTCTTGCAGGTTCCGTCACCGATTCCGCCCTTTACATACTGTTCCTTAAGCTCATCCAAATTCTTGAACTCTGGCCAGAACTCAGCGAAATCTTCGTTTGTGCTGAATGCTTCCATATATGTGAAAACAGCATTGCCCTCAAGATGTCCGGGCTCATCCTGGCTCATACGGGGTTCTCCGTTGGACATTTTCTTCACTTTCTTCCAAACAGTGGCTGCGTCATCGCTCAGATAGATGCAGTTGCCGAGTGACTTGCTCATCTTCGCCTTTCCGTCAGTGCCTGGAAGTCTGTTGCAGATGCAGTTCTGAGGGAGAAGGATCTCCGGCTCTACGAGAACGTCGCCATAGATGCTGTTGAACTTACGTACGATTTCACGGGTCTGCTCCAGCATTGGCTCTTGATCTTCACCGGCTGGGACGATAGTTCCCTTGAAAGCAGTAATGTCGGCAGCCTGGCTTACGGGGTAGCAAAGGAATCCGGCAGGAAGCGAATTCTCGAACTCTCTCATCTGGATTTCGGACTTTACTGTAGGATTTCTCTGAAGTCTCGCTACAGTCACAAGATTCAAATAGTAGAAAGTTAGCTCTGTAAGTTCAGGAATCATCGACTGTATGAACAGTGTACATTTGTTCGGGTCGATCCCGCATGAAAGATAGTCCAACGCCACCTCGATGATGTTCTGACGGACTTTCTCCGGGTTGTCGTAATTGTCTGTAAGCGCTTGAGCGTCAGCGATAAATACAAACATTTTGTCGAAGTCGCCCTCGTTCTGGAGTTCAACCCTACGTTTCAACGATCCGACATAATGGCCGAGATGAAGTTTTCCGGTCGGTCTGTCGCCTGTCAATATTACTTTTTCCATATCTATAATTTTTATTGTCAATGATTTTTTACAAAATTCAAAGTTAGCAACTTTTTCCCAGAAAGTGAAAAAAAGGGCTGACCGCTATGTGACGGTCAGCCCTTTCTGAATATTATCTGATACTCCTTATTTCTTGAAATACCTGTTGTAAAGACCCTGGAAACCAGCTCCGTGACGAGCCTCGTCCTTAGCCATCTCATGCACTGTGTCGTGGATAGCATCGTAGTTCAGCTGTTTAGCCTTAGTCGCGATGGCCAATTTCCCCTCACATGCTCCAGCCTCAGCTTCGATTCTCTTTTCGAGGTTAGTCTTGGTATCCCAAACCACGTCACCGAGAAGCTCTGCGAATTTGGCAGCGTGCTCAGCCTCTTCGAATGCGAATCTCTTGAAGGCCTCGGCGATCTCAGGATAACCCTCACGATCTGCCTGACGGCTCATTGCGAGATACATTCCGACCTCAGTGCACTCTCCGGCGAAATGAGCCTCGAGACCCTCATGAATCTCAGGATCGCAACCTTTAGCGACACCGATAACATGCTCACAAGCCCAGCTTTTAGGACCCTCTTCCTTTATCTCGACAAATTTGTCAGCCTTTGCATGGCATACAGGGCACTCTGCAGGTGGGTTCTCGCCTTCATAGACGTAACCGCATACAAGACATCTAAATTTCTTTTTCATAATAAACTCTTTTTTAATTGTGTTTTATATATTCTGTCCAATGTCCTATTTAGAATAATTCTAAATGGAAGAACAAAGTTAATGATATTTTTTGAATATCCAAGTATTATGCCAAATTATTATCGAAAACAGTCGAAAGGTCTTGTTTTCAGAGTAAAATCGGGGTAACTTTCGGAAAAAACTACGAGCATACATGAAACCATTCCTGAAACAAGTTGCGGAACACTATTATGATATAGGGGATATCGACAAGACATGTCTGATATTTCCTAACCGCCGTTCCATGGTATTCTTCGGAAAATGGCTTGCCGAAACGGTAAAAAACGACGAGCGGACCACTCCGCTGCAAGCCCCCGTCACCATCACTATGAACGACTTCTTCTACCGTGTCGGAAACCGCGGGCCGGCAGACAGGATAAGCCTGCTTCTGGAACTGTATGACTGTTATAAATCATTGAACAGGAACGCCGAACCTCTCGACGAATTCATCTTTTGGGGCGACGTCATACTCGGCGACTTCGACGATACCGACAAATATCTCGCGGAACCTGACAAACTCTTCACCAACGTGGCGGACTTCAAGGATCTGCAGGATACCTATTCGTATCTCACTGAAGAACAGCTGAATGCGATACTTAAATTCGTAGATCACTTCAGGAAAGGCGGCAAACTGACCGTGGACTTGGATTCGGAAAAACCTAACGTGAAAGAGCGCTTCCTCAAAATATGGAACCTCATGTATCCGCTCTATGTAAACTTTCGTAAAGCTCTGACCGATAAAGGAATGGCATATGAAGGCATGGTCTACCGCGACTTCGCGGAAAGGCTCAAGACCGAAAGCGCGGCCGATATTCTGAAAGAAGCTTTCCCGCATGCGGAAAAATTCGTCTTCGTCGGGCTTAACGCGCTGAATGAGTGCGAGAAAACAGCCATGCGCAAGATGCGGGATGCCGGAATCGCCGAATTCTGTTGGGACTTTTCTTCGTCAATGCTGAAGGATACTGAGAACCGCGCGTCGATGTTCATGTCCCGCAATGTCCTGGATTTTCCACAGGCTTTTTCGTTGGATACGGGCGAAGACTCATGCGTCGGCAATACTCCGAAAATCCACTTGATAAGCATCCCGTCATCTGTAGGCCAGACAAAACAAATTCCGTCCATACTCCAGGAAATCGCCGCGCGAAAGACGGCCGGTGATATGTCGGGAGTCGGGCGACTGGATTCGCAAGGCGCTGATACTGCGATCGTTCTCCCTGATGAAAACCTGCTGATCCCCGTTCTGAACACCATCCCGGAAGAGATAGGTTCTATCAATGTCACCATGGGTTATCCTATGTCGGGGAGTGAAATCTATGGACTTATGAACAATATCTCCGCTTTGCAACTGCATCTCAGAAAGCGTAAAGACGGATGGGCATTCTATCACAAACAAGTGTGGGCGATATTCAATTCGGGTATATTTTCAGCCCTTGCAGACGATGCTACACGTGAAAAAGTCGCGGCGGTAAAATCGGAAGCCAAGTTCTATATTCCTGAAACAGACTTGAAAGGCACATGGCTGCTCGACCTGATATTTACTCCGGTCTTGGAAAATATAAAGGAAGCTGCTCCTGAGCAGATTGTACGTTTCTGTGAGTATCAGCTGACTGTTCTGAATAAGATAGGTGCCAAATTGGCGGATATGTCTGGCATGGCGTTGGAAGTGAACTTCGCCAAGCAGTATTACTTGGCTGTCAACAGACTGAAATCGATACCGCTTTCGATTCTGCCGGTGACATATATGCGTCTGCTTCAGCAGCTTATCGGCGGAGTCTCTGTTCCTTTCAAGGGTGAACCTCTGAAAGGACTCCAGATAATGGGACCCCTCGAAACAAGAGCGTTGGATTTTACAAATCTGATTATTCTTTCTTGTAATGAAGGCGTATTCCCGAGGCGTAGCGTAAGTTCTTCATTCATACCTCCGGAAATCAGAAAAGGATTCGGACTTCCGACCTATGAAAATCAGGATGCCGTGTGGGCATATTACTTCTTCAGGATGATACAACGTTCTGAAAATGTATGGCTTATATATGATTCCAGAACAGAGGGACTTAAGTCCGGAGAAGAAAGCCGTTACATAAAACAGCTGATATACCAATATAAATATAAGGATATGGACAGGAAGGTAATCCGTTATTCTATAGGTGCGGAAAATGCCACTGTCCCGATACATAAAACAGAAGAAGATATCCGGATTATAAAATCATTGACCTATTCAGTATCTTCCATAAACGAGTATTTATCGTGTCCTGCGAAGTTCTATTATGACAGGGTCAAGGGTCTAAAAAAAGAGGAGGATGTGGCTGAGTCACTGGATAATAGCATGCTCGGCAACGTGTTCCATGACACTATGTGGGCCCTGTATCTGGGCGGTGCGGCTCTGTCCCCGGACTTCAGTATGGAAAGAGACAGCGTCGAGAAGGCATTGACCCAAAAAAAACTGGTCCCGCTGGAGGTAATTACTGCGGAGTATATCGATGGGCTGCTGGAGGAGAGCGGCGTCATTCGGGCGAAGATTCGGGCGCTGATCAAGGCTCAACTGAAGGCGGACGAGGTGATCGGCAGGAATCTGGTGATGGAAAACGTCCTCGAAACTTATGTCAGAAAGACATTGGCCGAAGACAGACGGCTGATGCGCGAGAAAGGCGTGGACAGGTTCCGGATTCTTGGGCTTGAGATGAAAAAATATTGGTCTTTCGGGGATTTCCGCTTCGTCGGGTACATCGACAGAGTGGACAGTTTCAGCGAGGATGTGGCGCGAATCGTGGATTACAAGACGGGCAAGGCGGAGGAAAATGAGGTGAAAATCACTGAGCCGGAGAAGACTGTGGAGACACTTTTCTCGCCGGATACCAAATTCAGCAAACGGCCGAAGATAGCGTTCCAATTGTTTGCCTATGACCGGTTTATGGAAAAAGATCTGAAGGGGTACAGGGTGCAGAATGTGATTTATCCGGTACAGAAACTGTTCAGTTCCGGAATTATGACGGGGATGAGTAACGCTGAGTTCAATGACTTGGTGGAGGAGAAACTGGGTGGTATTTTCGCGGAACTGGTTTCGCCTGAGATGGATTTCCGGAGAGCAGAAGATCTGGAAACGTGCAAGTATTGTGATTTTAGAAAAATTTGTGGACGATAATGACTGAAAAGATAAAAATACTGAAGGCCTCCGCAGGTTCTGGGAAAACATTTGCATTGGCCAAAGAATATATCAGGCTTCTGCTGCAGAGCGGTGACCCTTATGCTTATCGTCATATTCTGGCGGTTACGTTTACTAACAAGGCGACAGACGAAATGAAGGGCAGAATCCTGAAGGAGCTGGATATTTTGGCGTCGAATCCTGAGAAATCCAGTTATCTCGCCGATATGGAAGAATATACAGGTAAGGATAAACGCTATATCTCGTCGATGTCCAAAACCTTGTTGTCCAATATATTGAATGATTACAGCGCGTTTTCGGTAAGCACCATCGACCGGTTTTTCCAACGAGCCCTCAAAGCGTTTTCGAGAGAAATCGGACAGTTCGCTTCGTATCAGGTGGAGCTGGACAAGAACTCGCTTATAAAGGAGAGCGTGGACCGGATTTTAGACTCGCTGACGGAAAAAGATAAAGTCTTAGTGGGCTGGCTGACAGATAGTTTTAAAGATAACCTCGATCGCGGACGCCGGTTCGATATGGGCGAAAGTCTGTACGATATGGCCGTCGCCCTGAAAAACGAGGAACACCGCGATGTCGTCGAGAAAAACGGCATTGACGAGACCGCGGCCTATTCGAAAGAAGCCCTTTCCGCACTGAAAAAGAGCTGCGATGCCATCATCGGGCAGTTTCTCTCCGAGCTTCGCCGGATCGCCTCCGCCATAGTTCAGGGTTTTGTCAATGCCGGTGTGGATCTTGCCGATACGGTGGGTAAAGGCAGGACTTTCAGGCAGTTGGAGAAATACGCGGACTTGCAGAATTATGTGGATTTCGAACTGCCGAAAGATACACTTCTTTCGACGCTGGCCAATAAAGACAAATGGTTCACCAAGTCCAATGCCCAGTTGCTCCCTCTTGTGCAACATCTTGAAACAGAGGCTAATGAATTTTGTGCTCTGTTCGAAGCTCCTTATGTGGAATTTAACACGGCCGTGATTCTTAGGGCGCAGATATATGCGTTGGGACTCTGTGCTGAACTGAATCTTTCCTTCGATACGCTGATGAAAGAGAAGAATGTGCTGAGTCTGGATGATTCGAACACCATACTGAAAGGCATCATTGACGGAAGCGATGCTCCTTTCATATACGAGAAGCTGGGGGTGCGGTTCGATCATTTCCTGTTGGATGAGTTCCAGGATACGGCCCGGATTCAGTGGGAGAATTTCCGACCGCTGCTGGAGAACAGTGTGGCCAACGGCAACTCGAATCTTATCGTGGGCGACGTGAAGCAGAGTATTTACAGGTGGAGGAATTCGGACTGGAATCTCTTGAATTCGGAGCTGAAGTCGCAGTTCGGTCCTATGGCTGACGAACAATGCCTTACGTCTAACTGGCGAAGTACCAGGACGATAGTGGAGTTTAACAACGGATTCTACAAGTTCGCGGCGAAGTCTCTCGACGGGATTCTCGGCGACGGCGCTCATGTCGTATCCGATATCTATTCCGATGTGAAGCAAGATGTGGAGTCGAAGGAAGAGGCTTGCGGAAATGTGAACGTTATTCTTTGCAAGACAGGGCTCCATGATGACGGCCTTCAGTTGCAGTCGGTGTTGGCGGAAGTGGACAGGCTAACAGCTTCAGGAGCAAACTATTCTGATATTGGAATACTGGTCAGGACGAATGGCCAGGCTTCGCTGATAGCTGAGTCATTGCTGGAAAAAGGCTTCCCGGTGATTTCGGATGAGGCGCTCTCTGTGAAGGCTTCTCTGGCGGTCAGACGTATAGTGGCGTTGATGTCATACGCTAACAATCCGGACAATAAACTGAACGCGTTTCTGGCCTCTTCGCTGGACGTGTCCATCCCTTCTGAATGGCACTCGCTGGTGGACTTATGCGAACATTTCATAAGGTCGATACGTCAATCTCAAAATACTGATTATGAGGGGGAAGTGTCGTATATCCAGGCCTTTATGGACTGCCTGCAGGAATGGGTCGGGATCAATGGCAATTCGCTGGGAGAATTTCTGGAGTTCTGGGATGGCCAGGATCCTAAGATAAGTTCTCCGGATGATGCAGATGCTGTGAGGGTTATGACTATTCACAAGTCCAAGGGGCTTGCCTTCCCTTATGTGATTTTCCCGTTTGCTGAATCGGCGCTGTATAAGCAGAATGAACACTGGTGCTATCCTGCGGTGGAAGGTACTGGCTTGGAAATCGCGGGGAATGGGGTCTATCGTGTAAATCTTACCGAGAATTCCGCGCTCTCTTACTTCTCCGAGTCCTATTGGGAGGAGCGGAAAATGCAGCTCGTGGATGCCATAAATGCTTATTACGTGGCTACTACGCGTGCCGAAAAGGGCATGACGATTATCGCTCCGATGCCGTCTAAAGATTTTAAGGACGGCAAGTCGACGTATAAGAAAATGTCAGATGTGCTATATGATTATGTCCTGCGTGATGCTGCCGGAGCTGGTTTCAGGCGTATCGCAGCGCATCCTGAAATGGAAGATTATGCCGGTGAGGATGAGGCGTTTATGCTGGGGGAGGACTATGTGTTCCAGGCGAAAGATGATGCCGGGCAGTCCGATGCCGGAGCCAATGCTTCCGGTTATCCTTCATTCGCATTGAACCCGGAAGAAGGCCTCGGGCGGCTCGAATTCAGCAGCGACTCGGCGGATTTCTTCTCGGAGGACGGGACGGTCGGAATCGGGGCTTCTGGCCGGTTGCGAGGAGTGGTTCTGCACGATATATTGTCGGAAGTGATTGTCCCTGAGGACCTTGATTCGGCGGTTGAAGCCAGCTTCGCGGCCGGAAGTATAGGCTCGGAGGACCGGGATTCAATTTTGTCAATGCTGAAGGAACGTGTGGAGTCGGCGTCTCGTTTGGGCTGGTTCCCTGCAGACCGGTCTAAAGTATTTACTGAGAGTTCAGTCATAAACGTGGATGGGGAAGTATATCGTCCGGACAGGGTTATCGTGGATGGAAAGAAGGTGATAGTGGTGGATTATAAGTTCGGAAAAGAGGAGAAGAAATACTTGCGGCAGATAGGTAATTATGCCAGATTGTATAAGAGTATGGGGTATCCGGATGTAGAGGCTTATTTGTGGTATGTGGAGAACGATAAAGTTGTGCGCGGATAGATGATTCCGGTTTCGGATTGAGCGGAAAAATTGTTATCTTTGTCCCAAATAGGCTTTTTATGGACAAATACTACGAAGAAAATCCGATTGTGTTGGATTATAATACTGAGCGTGAGAAACTTGCGATGCCTGAATATGGACGTAATGTCCTTAAAATGGTAGAGGATGTGAAGGCGATAAAGGACAGGGCGAAGAGGTCTGAACAGGCCAGGGCTGTCATAAGAGTGATGGAAATCCTTAACCCTCAGGTGCATTGCGAAGATAACTGGGAGCATAAACTTTGGGATCATCTCTATATCATGGCAGGTTACGAACTGGATGTGGATTCACCATATCCTATTCCGTCTCCTGAACAGAGGAATACTAAACCGGATGTGATTCCTATAGAGAAGAAACCGATTCGTGCCACTCATTACGGCCGCAATATCGAAAGCATCATCGATCTTATCGCTTCTGAACCGGACGGAGAACAGAAGACTGCCATGATACGTTCATTGGCGATGTATATGAGGCAGCAGTATCTTATCTGGAACAAGGACAGTGTGGCCGATGAGACTATTTTTGCTGACATAGAAAAGTTATCTGATTATAGAATCCGTGTGCCAGAGGGACTTACACTGTCCAGAATCTCTTCGGACACTAATTTCTCGAGACCGGGAATGAATATGGATTTTGCGTTAGGACGCAAACAGTCGGGAAACAACGGACAGAGAAGAATGTTTGGGCGAAAAGGAAATCAGAAACGATAGATGAAGAAAATCAGGGAATATTTGGAAGAACATGGGACTGCAATCAGGAAGTTTTCCGGACTTGCGGTCTCAGTCTTGACTGTGCTTGCACTTGTCGGCTGCCTCTCATATCTGTTTACTTGGAAACAGGATCAGAGCCTTCTTGCCGCGCAGGAGGTAGCTGAATCTGCAAACCTTGCAGGCAAGGCCGGTATGTCATTGTCCGCGCTTCTCGTGGGACGTTGGTTCGGTTTGGGTGCATTCGCGGTGGTATTCGCCATGATTATTCTTTCGGTGCGTCTTCTTTTTGGGAAACGCAAGTTTCCAGTCGTGAAGAATATCGTGCTGTCCATTACCGGCGCTGTGCTTCTGTCTTTTTTCCTCGCGTTCTTTTCCTTCCGCTTCGGTTTGGAAAATGTGTTGGGCGGGGGACTTGGCGGAGAATGTGGCGCAGTCGCAGTTATCTGGTTGGAAAACATGGTAGGTGGTATTATCACCTTCTTCATATTGTGCGTGCTTCTGGTAATCTGGATGTTCTTCACCAGTCGCAGATTCTCCGATTGGTTCAAGGGAGATCTCGCTATCAGTGAAAAGAAGGATTCTCCTGATGTGGAAAAGAAGCCGAGACATACTTTTACATTCCTTGCAAAGGATCCTGAAGAGAAAGTGGAGGCTGAAACTGAAGCTGAAACTCCTGTAATCCAGCCAGTTCCAGAACCGGTTGCAGAACCTGTCGAGGAGCCTGTAAGCCAGCCTGTTTCCAAGACTGTTTCTTCACCTGCACCTCGGCCTGTACATCCGCAGCCGTCTCCGGCTCCTGCCAAAAATCCGTCTGAAGATGTGCAAATCATCGAAAGCGCCGGACTTACGACAGATGTTCAGGAAGAACTTCCTAGAATCGATGTGAGGGACGAACTGGAGAATTACAAGTTCCCTACATTGGATCTTCTCAGTGACTATGCCGATGCTATCCATAATGTCCCTCAGCAGGAGATTATGCGCAATAACTATAAAATCCGCGCGACTCTCCAGACATATAAAATCGGCGTAGACGAAGTGAAGGCTGTTGTCGGTCCTACTGTAACTCTTTATAAGATAGTTCCTTCCCAGGGCGTGAAGATTTCTTCTATCCAGAATCTCCACAGGGAAATCGCCATGGCGTTGAACGCGCAGGGTGTGCGTATCGTCATGTTGCCTGATGCCGTAGGTATCGAGGTCCCTAACGATACTCCTTCTACTGTGCCTCTTAAAGCGCTTCTGAATGACGCTTCCTTCAGAGAGAGCAAGGCGGAACTTCCGATAGCGATGGGCTTCACCATTACTCAGAAAGTGAAGGTGTTCGATCTTGCGGACGCACCGCATCTGCTTGTCGCCGGTGCTACCAAACAGGGTAAGTCTGTTGGCCTTAATGTGTTGATAGCCTCGCTCTTGTACTCGAAACATCCTTCTGAGCTCAAGTTGGTTTTCATCGACCCTAAGATGGTGGAATTTTCGGCATATAACGAGTTGCTCCACCATTATCTGGCCGTTCTTCCGAATGCTGCCAATGAGGAGGATGAGAAGGCCAATGCCATCGTGAAGAAAGCTCCTCAGGCTGAGGCGATTCTCCGCTCTCTCTGTATCGAAATGGACGAGCGTTATGAACTTCTCAGCAAGGCTTATGTGAGCAACATAAAGTTGTACAACGACAAATATCGTGACAGGCATCTTCTTCCTACTGAAGGTCATAGATTCCTGCCTTATATCGTCACCATCATCGATGAGTATGCCGATTTGACCATGTCTACAGGAGCGGGAAGCGAAGGCAAGAATGTGGCACGAAGCATCACCAACTCGATTATCCGTCTTGCCCAGAAGGGTAGAGCCGCCGGAATCCACATCGTTCTCGCCACGCAGCGTCCTTCAGTCGATATCATCACCGGTGCCATCAAGACGAACTTCCCGACACGTATCGCATTCAGGGTTATTTCCCGCGTGGACTCTCAGACGATTCTGGATTCACCTGGAGCTGAGAAACTTATAGGTAGGGGAGATATGCTCTATTACGCCGGAGTCGAGATGGAACGTGTTCAATGCGCGTTCATCAGCAACAGTGAAATTCTAGCGCTGAACAAGTTTATCGGTGCTCAGACAGGTTACAAGAAGAGCTACAATACTCCTTATTACCTTCCGGCTCCTGACGAAAACAAGAGTGAGGACGGCACCGCAATGCTCGATGCAAGTGATATGGACGAGCGCTTCGAAGAGGCTGCTCGTCTGGTAGTTACATCGCAGAAAGGCTCGACCTCCGACCTCCAGAGACGTCTTGGCATGGGATATGCTAAAGCCGGTAGGGTGATGGATCAGCTCGAGTCCGCAGGAATCGTAGGCCCGCAGGAAGGTTCGAAGCCGCGCCAGGTTCTTATCGGCGATATGGAAGAACTCGACGCTCTCCTGAAAACTATAAAGCAGCAAATATGAAAAAATCCCTGAAAATTCTTTTCAGTGTCTTTTGGGTTCTGACGGGTTTTGTCAATGCAGGTGCGCAGCCTGTATGGATGCGGTTTGTCTCCTCTCTGACAGGCAAATGCCTGGAGTTTCCTTATACTTGCGCGTTTTCCGGCAGCAAAGGTGCATACACCATGTCAGGGGACGTGAAACTTCAGGGAGATTCTTATGTAATCAGCGCCGCCAATTACAATATATATTGTGACGGGCATTCTCTCTGGGAGCAGGATGAAGACAATATGGAAGTGGTGATATCTCCTGCAGAAATTGCAAGCGGTGACAATGCCGCTGTCAATCCTGTTTCTTTGTTGAAAAGTTTTGATACCCAATATGATGCGAAGTCTGTATCTCAAGTTGTGGAAGGCGGAAAATCGCTCGTGAAAGTAGTGTTCGTCCCGAAATCCGCAACGAAGAGTGTGCTGCAGATAGCATCTATGACATGTTGGTTTTCAGAAAAAACCGCCTCCCCGATTATCGTGAAGGCGGTCATAAAATTCGCTGACGGTTCAGTATCTAACTTCAGTTTTCCGTCGATGAAACTGACTGGGAAATTGCCTGCCCGGACATTCCGTCTGGATGAGAACTCTCTGAAGTCAGACTGGATAGTTACCGATACCAGATAATTGTCCGGTTATTTCTTTATCAGGTTGAAGTTCTCGGAAGCCCATTCTTTCATGTCTCCGTTTTCGTCGGAATAAATCAAGTATCCCGCGATGTCATCAGGCCTGCTTTCGATAAACTTCTTAGCCTCTTCCAGGCCGATTACCATACAGTATGTGGCAAAAGCGTCAGCATCCGTGGCGTTCTTTGCTACGATAGTGGCACTCAACAGGTTATGCTCTACAGGATATCCCGTGCGCGGATCGATGGTATGTGCATATTTCTTGCCGTCTTTCACGTAGTATTTTCTGTAGTTGCCTGACGTCACGATTCCGCATGGACTTCCGTCGCCCTGCCAGATTCCGTCCAGGTTGGCGCCCGGATTATTGTTCCCGTCGAATGGACGGTCCACGCCGACTTTCCATGGCTGGCCCTGCTGGTTCACGCCGTCGCAGTAGATTTCGCCGATATCCACGAGCATGTCTTTAACGCCTAAACTATAAAGATAATCTGCTACGACATCGCAACTATAGCCTTGCGCGATGGCGTTGTAATTCAGTTTTACGGGCGACGTTACATCGGCATTGACAAAGACCTTTGCGCTGTCAGTCAGCAGGTTGCGGGGATTCAGCTGGCCTTCGGCATCGACGGCGGTGTGCATGTCGCGCTTCAGCCTGGCCATTCCGCAGGAATGCCTTACGGCGTCCACTTGGCTCTCTGACGGTAGCGAGTCGCGCGTGAAACCGAATCCCCAGAGGTCGAACAGTGGGGCGGAGGCCACGTCCAATGCGCCGCCGGTCTCCTCGTAGTAGTCGTATGCGCGTGTATAGATATCCTCGAACATGTCGTAACGTGCTGACGGTATGGATTTTCCTGAGTTGAATCTGCTCAGGAGGGAGCCCTTGTTGTAGCCGGAAAGTGTAGTGTCGATTACGTTCAGGATCGAATCGATTTCGGTTTTCAGGACTGCTGCATTCTTGTGGATGCGTCCTTTTTCGCCGTTCAAGTTCAGCTTGACGCTGTATGTGCCGCCCTGGGCGTATCCCTGAATGAGTACGTATCTGCTTGAGTTATTGCAAGATGCGGCTAATGTCGCCGCGATGAAAATGGCTGCCGCCGCTTTCAAGATTTTCATGGATGTCAATGTTTTTGTGCCTGATCGGGACATGTGGCCGATTTCGGCAAAGTATTTGTACAAATGTATGGGTTTTTCTGGAGAAAGTTATGAAATTATCACTGGAAATAACGATATTTGCATATTGAGGAAATATTTTTGGATAAAAATGAAATTTAGTAAGGTTATTATGCCGTGCATTGCAGTTGCGGCGCTTTTCGCATCTGTTTCGTGCAAGAAAGATAAAGATGATTCGGTTACACAGGGAACACTGACGGGTACTTTGGATTTCGATTCTCCTGCGTATGTGCGTAAAGGTGAAGTGGTTAAGGCTGTTCCTAAGGGGTTGTCTAAAAATACTGTAGACATCGGATATTATTGGACGGCGTCTCCTTTGTATACGAAACGTGACACTACGAGACGTATAGGAGATCCCGCTTCTGTGGACGGAACTTATACTTTTACGGTGAAAGATACTACTTTGATGACATTTACGATTTCATGTGTGGCTTTCGCTGACGGATATTATACCAAGTCTGCATCATACTACTGTACTATGGTCGATCCTGAGATCGGGGGGACCATGAGTGGTGACGATATCGATGCCGAGACTCCGACTTTCTTGGATGAAAGAACAGGTTATTACCTGTATTACAAGACTATAGGCGATTTGGACTGGCTTGTCAGGAACCTTTATACGGATGATGGACATTCTTATTTGGATTCTCCTGCCGTGGACCCTGTTTTCGGTCAGTTCTATACTTGGACAGAGGCACAGGATGCTTGTCCTGACGGATGGAGACTTCCGACTGATGCTGATTGGCTTGCACTTGCCAAAGTCGGCGGATATAAAGGCGAAGATGCTGCTACGGATTTCTTGGGAGTGGGCGGTGCTTTAATGGCGAATGCTTCATTCAACGGAACCAGAATGTGGACTTACTGGCCGGCTGTGAAGATTACCAATTCGACAGGATTCGCTGCGATTCCTACCGGATATGGAGAGATGCGTTCTACCGGAGCGTCCTTTAAAAACGACTTGGATTACGCGGTATATTGGTCTGCTGAATCTCACGATGAGGAGCAGGGCGTTTACAGAATGATTAACATGAACAGACCTGATGTCATGAGGGGAACAGCACACAAGGATTCCTTCCTTGCGTCTGTAAGGTGTGTTCGCGATGCTGAATAATAACCATTAAAACTACATTGAAATGAAAAAAGGAAAGCTTTTATGGATCGTGGCCATAGTAGTGGCCTTAGGTCTTTTCGGATGGTGTAAGAACACCTATAATGGTATGGTATCGGCAGATGAAGGGGTTCAGAGCGCCTGGTCTCAGGTGGAGAACGTTTATCAGCGCCGTGCAGACCTCATTCCTAATCTTGTCGCTACTGTAAAGGGATATGCAGAGCATGAAAGCGGTACACTTGAGGCTGTGGTAGCAGCTCGTGCGAAGGCTACTCAGACAACAGTGGATCCTAGTCAGCTTACTGCTGAGAATATCGCCAAATTCCAGGCTGCTCAGGGCGAGCTCGGAAGCGCATTGGGACGTCTCCTCGTTACTGTGGAAAGATATCCTGATTTGAAGGCGAACCAGAATTTCCTTGAACTTCAGGCTCAGCTCGAGGGTACTGAAAACAGAATCTCTACAGAGAGAATGAAGTTCAACGAAACTGCAAAGTCGTATAACACTCTTATCCGCAGCTTCCCTCAGAACATTTTGGCTTCTATCTTCAGCTTCACCCCTAAGGGTTATTTCAAGGCTGCTGAAGGTTCGGAGAACGCGCCTAAGGTAGAATTCTAGGAGTCGTGAAATCTTATAAGAAATATTTGGCTGCCATTGTCGTGACGCTGTCTCTTGTCGTCATGAATATAATGGCGGCCTTTTCTGTTTCTGCGGCTGATGATATTCCGCAGAGACCTCAGCCTCAGCGGCTTGTGAATGATCTTGCGCAGATTTTCTCTGCATCTCAGATTAGTTCACTTGAGCAGAAATTGGTTGCATTCGATGATTCTACGTCCAATCAGATTACTGTCGTTACGGTTTCTGACCTGAACGGATATGAGCCTGCCGAGTTTGCCACCAAGATAGGTATAGCTTGGGGAGTCGGCTCCAAAGACTTCAACAATGGTATCGTGCTTCTCGTAAAACCTAAGACAGAGTCTTCCAGCGGACAGGTTTCCATCCAGATCGGTTATGGTCTTGAGGGTGCCATTCCAGATGCATATTGCAAGAGAATTATCGAGAACGATATCATTCCTCATTTTAAAGAAAATGATTATTTCGGCGGCGTCGATGCTGCTGTAGATGTCCTTATGGGACTTGCAAGCGGAGAAATCTCCGAGCCTCGAGATGGCAGTGATGAAGAAGAGGGTGACGGTATAGGACTGATTCTATTCTTGTTTATAATGTTTCTTGCCATTATAGCATTCTCCATAAAAAACAAGAATTCCGGCAAGAATGGCGGCAGTTCCGGCGGTTCTCACCGCAGCGGTGGTCCTGTCATATTCTACGGTCCTTCTTCAGGTTCCTCCAGCGGTTATTCCGGCGGCAGCAGTTCTGGCGGGTCGTTTGGCGGATTCGGCGGCGGCTCATTCGGGGGTGGCGGCGCCTCCGGCAGTTGGTAGGCTTTGCGTGTCTTTTCGGTATATATCCTCGAAAATCCATCGCAAATCCGAGAACTCGACATTTTGTAATAGATTCTCGTTCCAGTGAGTCGTGTACGCCCGGTACACTCCTTCTTCTGGCGACCATCATAGACCGGCGATTATTTTTACTATATCGATCAGCATCATGGACAGTTTATCCGTGATGCTGATTATTATTGTGGGACAGAGACCTGCTGCTGAAAGAGTTGCGGTTAGCGTCGCCATAATCATGAGTAGACTCGTAATCGGCAGCGCGAACATATTCGTGATGATGAAATACTTCGGAAAAGTCCCGAAATATAACCATGCGACCGGGCCGGTGAAAATCTGACATGATATGGCCAATGCCATGGCGTCCCACATCTTCTTCGGAACATAGGAAACAAATTTCGTCCGCCCCTCCTCATTCTCCGGAAACCACGCCTTCATCCGCGGATACAAAACCACGATCCCAGCCATCGCCATATACGACAGCTGAAATCCTACCGAACTGATTACCAGAGGATTCATTGTAAGTTGTATAAGCAGTGCAGAGCAATAGACCTTCCCCAGCGATGTCCTCCTCTGTGCCAGATGACTGATTTCATTTATAGTTATGAACAACTGCGCGCGGACAAGTGACGGGCCCGCACCAGTAGCTAGCGTATATAAAAAAGTAGTGAAGATGATGCCCGCGCTACGGATCTTGTTCGCCGTCGGTGAATTCCCCATGACGGACGTGACTTTCCTCAGAATTCCGTAAATGATTCCCAAATGCAGACCTGACAATGCCAAAATGTGCGCGGCGCCGCTGTCCCGGAACGCGGAAATTATGTCTTTGTCCAGTCCGGATTTATCCCCCGTCAGGAGGGCATTGACAAGAACCGGAGATTCGGGATGAGGGAAGGGGAGCGACAAAATCATTGACCTGAAACGTGCCGCGAAGCCTTCGGCCGCGATTTGGAGGGGGCCGGCGCCAGGTGCGGAGCAGGAACTTGCGACAGCCGTGCAGCCGCAAAGGACCCCGACCAGAAAGTACAGGCCCACGAGCCAACCGCCGGATTCTCGCATCCTGCAGGTTCGGGTCAATGCCAAAGTGACGAGGATAGACGCTGTGGAGCATGCAATAGTTTGTGAATTAATGGATTGCGCCCAGCTGAATTGGCAGAAACCTGTCCCGGCAGCGATACCTGTCGTGAAACTTGCGGTCAATAGGGCTATGTTTAATGAAAATGTTTTAAGTCGCCTCATCCTTTCTTCCTCAATGTGTTCTAACTTTGTTGCTAAAGTAGTGATTTATTTTTAACTTTGCCGTAAATTTTTGGGCATTTGTGATGTTTTTTCGCATTTGCGGCTATTATTTTTGACATTTTTAAATTTTTACTGATGATAATACTTGTTATAAATTGCGGAAGCTCATCCATCAAGTATCAGTTGCTTGACATGAAGAGCGATGAAGTCTACGATCTCCTCGCCAAAGGTATTGTAGAGAAAATCGGTTTGGAGACTGGGCGTCTTCAGCATACCGTTATCGGTAAGGATAAAGTAGTAAAGGATTTGCCTGTTCCTGACCACAAGGTCGGAATGAAGCTTGTTCTCGAGGCTCTTACTGATAGTGAACATGGAGTCCTCAAGTCTTTGGATGACATCGAGGCTGTAGGTCACAGAATCGTGCATGGTGGCGAGTTCTTCTCTTCAAGTGCTCTCGTGAACGAGGATGTCATGAAGAAGATCGAGATCTGCTGCGATTTCGCTCCGCTCCACAACCCTGCCCACATTCTTGGTATCAGAGCGGTTCAGCATGTGCTTCCTTCTGTACCTCAGGTAGTTACGTTCGATACAGCATTCCATCAGTCTATTCCGTCTTATGCTTATATGTACGGATTGCCATATGACTGCTATTCCAAGTATCGCGTACGTAAGTATGGTGCACATGGTACAAGTCATCAGTTCGTTGCTGAGAAGGGTGCCAAGTTCTGCGGTCTGGATGTTAACAATTCCAAGATTATCACTTGCCATATCGGAAACGGAAGCTCTATCACCGCTATCGTGAACGGCAAGTCTGTAGATACTTCTATGGGCTTCACTCCGCTTGACGGCCTGATCATGGGAACAAGGTGCGGCAGCGTTGACCCTAACGTGATTCCTTATCTCATGAAGAAAGAGAACTTGTCTTGCGATGAGATGACAGAAATCATGAATAAGAAGAGTGGTTTCCTCGGAATTACCGGTGTTTCTTCTGATGCACGTGATCTGGATGATCTTGCAAACTCAGGTGATCCTAAAGCTAAGCTCGCTCTCAAGATGCTTACTTATGGCGTCATCAAGTATATCGGATCTTATGTAGCTGTCATGAACGGTGTGGATCTTATCGTATTTACCGGCGGTATCGGTGAGCACAACAGCCGTTTGCGCAGAAGAGTTTGCGAAAACTTCTCATATCTCGGACTTAAGTTCGATTATGAGGCTAATGTGGCTTGGGGTGAGGATACTATAATTTCACTTCCGGACTCTAAGGTTAAGGTGGCTCTCATCACTACTGATGAGGAAATCGTTATCGCCCGCGACACCATGCATATTGTTATGAGCGAAGAGGAGAACTAATAAGATAGAGAACCAATTTTAACATAATATAATGATTACAAGTTTTTCAGATGTTTTTGCGGAACTGAAAGAAAAAGGTATCTGCAAAAAGATGGTTGCCGCATGGGCAGTGGACGAGCATACTATCGAGGCCGCTTCCAAGGCAGTGGATATGGGATTTATAACGGCTACATTGGTAGGTGACGCAAAACTTATCAATGAGGTCTGTGCAAAGAATGGAATCGATGCCGGCAAATTCGAAATCGTGGATAATCCTGATGAGTTGAAAGCTGTCGATCAGGCTGTTCAGCTTGTTCACGATGGTCAGGGTGACGTTCTTATGAAGGGCCTTTGCTCTACTGACAAGTTCCTTCGCGCTATTCTTAACAAGGAGAGTGGACTTCTTCCTCCAAAGGGTCTTCTCAGCCACGTAGGTGTGCTTGACAGCCCTAATTATCACAAGCTTCTTTTCCTTACTGATATGGCTGTAGTTCCGCTTCCTGATTTCCGTCAGAAGATTAAGCTTACTAACTTTGTAGTAAAGGTGGCTAAGTCTTTCGGTATCGAAAAACCTAAGGTTGCGTTTATCGCTGCTTCTGAGCAGGTGCTTGATTCAATGCCTGCATGTATGGAGGCTGCTGCTCTTGCCAAGATGGCTGACCGCGGACAGATTAAGGGCTGTATCGCTGACGGTCCTTTGGCTCTGGATGTGGCTATCGATAAGGAGTCTGTTGAGATCAAGAAGCTTACCAGCCCTGTTGCCGGTGATGCGGATTGCCTCGTATTCCCTAACATCGAGTCTGCAAATGTATTCTGGAAGACTAACTCCAAGCTTGCTCCAGGCGTACGTCAGGCAGGTATGCTCGTAGGAACTACCGCTCCTTGTATTCTTGCCAGCCGTGCTGACAGCGTAGATACTAAACTGAACTCTATCGCTGAGGCTGTGATGAGCGTAAAATAACAAGTAATAGCATATAAAATAAAAGAGACTGTCCATGTGGACGGTCTCTTTTATTCTTTAGGCGTAATCGGCTCGAAGAAACTGAAGTGTACTCGGCCGTAATGTTTTTCCTTTACGAAGGCCGGATGGTCTACGAATGAGTGTTCGTCGCCGTGCTCCAGAATGAGGTATCTGTCCGGGTAGACAAGTCCGGCGTTCAGAACTTTGTCCGGAATCGTCTCCAGCCCTTCCAGTGCGTATGGGGGATCGGCAAATACTATGTCGAATTTCTCTTTGCAGATGGGAATGAAATCGAACACGTTGTGGTGAACTGCAGTCAAGTTCTTAAGTCCCAGCTTCTTGGCCTGATCTTTAATGAATGAGGAATACTGCTGATTCATTTCGACCGACCAGACGTGTCCGACTCCGCGTGATGCGAATTCGTATGAAATGGAACCGGTTCCGCTGAAAAGGTCCAGGACGTTCAGACCCTCGAACTCGAACTCGTTGTCCAAGATGTTGAACAATGCCTCTTTGGCTACGTCCGTAGTCGGTCTTGCCTTGAATTCTGGGGGTGGAAGTATGATTTTTCCTTTTAGTGATCCGCCGATAATTCTCATAATTTACATCTTTAAATGTGTTCTACAGCCTTGAAATATCTGTAGAGTGACATCTCTTCTTCCTGTGAAACAGGTGTTCTGAAACATATGGACGATACTTCCGGATTAAGCTGTAACTTTCTCATGGACAGGAATATGAAATATTCGGCTGTCGTGAAATCAGGAGCCCTGAAGGCATTGGCCAAAAGAAGACTCTTGCCCTGGGCGATCAGCAGATAGAGATAGCCGTCAGCATAAGACGCCAGTATCTTGTTGTACTCTATGCATTCTTCCAGTGCGTAAATCATGTGGTACATTTCCGGCAGGATTCGGGCTTGGTATCCGTCTGAGGTGAATACTGTCTGCGCGATGGTCCGTGACAATGTTTCCCCAAGTGTGTTGGAGAATAAGAGCACTGCACCATATTCCGGAATGCGGACGAACTCTACGTTGTCGTCAGGATTCAGCTTGGTTACTTCTCCGAGCTCTTCTTTTATGGACGTCGCATCGAAGAATTGATCAGGAACCAGGGTAAACTTCGGAGTCAGAAGTGAAATTTTTACCGATTCATATCTTTTCTGAAACTCCTTGGTGGTGAAGATTTTGTCAGCACTGAGCCAACCGGTCTCTTTTGTACCGGTTTCATCTGTTACCTTAAAAGAATATCCACTCAAGGAGACTTGAATGGATATTCCTGTATTGTATTCTGAAAATGAATTCATGAATATGATCGGGTAGGGGATTACTCCCAGTTACCTGCGTTGTTGTTAGGTGCAGAGATACTGCCGACCTGAAGTCCTTCGTAACGGTTCATAGCCTCACGATCAGCGTCTAGGTTAATTCTGAGCTGGTTGTCAAGACCCTTGAGAAGTGACTTGTAAGGCATCTTGGCCTCGAAGAGAGGAACCTTTACACCTGAAACTTCTTTAATGATAGCTTCCATCTGGATGGTATCACCATTTGAGAATGGAATATATCTCAATGAATCGATGTTGAAGTCTTTTCTTGAGTGGAACAATGTGTCCTTTACATTGATCTTGCTGGAGATAGAGAATACGAGTCTCTCTCCGTTTTTGTAAAGTTCGTACATCTGCTCAGGGGTAATGCCACGACGAGCTTTCTTAAGTTTCTCGGTGTTTACAACTGCCAAAGAGTCATCGTTTGAGCCGATCTGCATGAGAATCTCCATCTGTCCGTTCTTGTAGAAATCTGCAAGGGAGTCTGCTGATGAAGTGAACTTGCCATTCACAGCTTTGTAGGCTTCCTGAAGAGTACGAAGATCTTTCATTCTCTGAATTCCGACACTTTCGCGGTAATCCTTCTGCTTGTTGAAGTTAATAGGCTGCATGATGCTCTTGATGTTGGCATATACGAGACCTGCGATTACGAGAAGCAGCAGAATGCTGACAATCTTTCTAACTAATCCGTTCATTTTTATGTTTTGAGTTTTTATTATTATTCAATTCAGTTCGTACAAAGTTATGAAAATGATTTATGAAATGCAATATAATTTGTAAATTTGCGTTCGGAAATGATTTTGACATGAATTTGACAGAAGACGGAAAAATACTCGCATTGACCAGACTGATAGATAGTTGCGACAAAATCAGCATTGTTGCGCACATTCATCCGGATGGAGATGCGGCCGGTAGCACATTGGCACTTAGGGAATATTTGGATACCATCGGCAAGGATGCGGTCGTCATTCTTCCTGAGCGTTTGCCTGATACTCTGGCCTTTTTGACGGAAAATGTACCTGCCGGAAGGTTGTTGTCCGGAACTGATGAACCGGAAGCATCTCAGAAACGTATCGAGGAGTCAGACCTGTTGTTCTGTCTGGACTGCAATTCGTTTTCCCGTACGGGTGTCCTCGAACAGTGGCTCCGTGCGTCGTCTGTCCATAAGGTCTTGATAGACCATCATTTGTCGCCGGAAACAGATTCTTTCGAAATCGTGTTTTCGGAGTCGGAGATCTCTTCTGCCTGCGAACTTACGTATCAGGTTCTTCTGGCACTTCCTTCTATCGGCGGAGATGCACACAAATTGCCTGTGTTCAGTGCGCGTGCCCTTATGACCGGCATGACTACCGACACTAACAATTTCGCGAACTCTGTGTATCCGTCCACCTTCGCCATGGCCTCTGCGCTTTTGGAAACGGGCGTGGACAGAGACGCCATTTTGTCATCATTATATAATAGATACAGGGAAAACCGCATAAGACTCATGGGCTATCTGCTGTATGAAAACATGGCGATAACCGATGAAGGCGTCGCTTTGATGATAATCGACGAAGATATCGCGACGAAGTATGATATCCGTGATGGTGAAACGGAAGGCTTTGTGAATCTGCCACTTGCGATAGACAGAGTGAAGATGAGCATATTCCTTAAGCAGGATGACGGCGGATTTTTCCGCGTCTCAGTCCGTTCCAAAAAAGGAATCTCCGCGAACATATGCGCGATGAAATATTTCCACGGAGGCGGCCATGAGTGCGCTGCCGGCGGCCGACTGTTGTTCCCGCAGGATATAGCGTCACCTGCCGGTGCCGAGGCTTTCCTCCGGAAGGTTTCTTTCGAATTTTTCAATGCCGATGAGAATGTTTAGGTCAATGTTTTTACGCGTCGCAGCTTTTCTGGGAATTGTAGCGGCATGCTCTTGTACAAAAGAGGAAATCAAGACGGAGTACTCTCGTCAGGAAAAGAATATAGAAAGTTTCATCAATTCGACATTGACCTCAATAGATACTGCATATGTGGTTCAGAATAAGGGAGTCAGCAGGGTGGTGGTGGCGCCGGGAATCGAAGGCGACAGCTTGAAACTCGGCGGTAAGGTGACTCTTTATTATTCCGGTTTCGTGCTGAAAAGTTCATCATTGAGCCGGACCGAAATGTTCGCGACCAACAGCAGGGAAGAGGCGGCGGCATCGCAATGGCCTACTGCTGACGACAGTATGTTCGGTGTGAAGACCATCGATACCTCGGACAAAGATGTTGTGGAAGGGTTGCGTTATGGACTGGTGGGTGTCAAGCCGGAGCAGGAGTGTTATATCGCGTTTTCCGGTAAACATGGGTTCGGAAAGAAACCTTTAGGCACGATTCCTGCAAATGCAGCGCTGGTTTATCATGTTTGGGTGGAGAATATCTCGAACAAATAGAGGTATACCGCATTACGAAAATGGTTTAGAATAATATTTGAAGATGAATAATATAATGATTAAGAGGCTTTTAATGTTGCCGTTGGCTGCCGCAGTTCTTTTGACGGGCTGCGCCAAGTCTGAGAAGACTAATGATCATGAGACGACCAAGCGTTATCTGGATGCATGGGTGGGTGTGAACTATCCCGGGGTTACTCCTACGGAACTCGGCATTTATATTTTGGAAGACAAGCCCGGTACCGGTGAAATGTATGATGCGAAACAGACTTTCGTTATAGCCAATTATACTATCCGTGATTTGGAAGGTAATGTTTCTTCTACTACTGACAAGAAGTTGTCTCAGCAGATAGGAAGCTATGATGCCTCTTATTATTATGGTAATCATGTTTGGATTTCCGGTGAGGGTTCGATGGCTGCGGGTGTGGAGGACCTTTTGATGGGCATGCGTGTCGGTGGTACTCGTACGGCATTGATTCCAAGTTGGTTATATACTACTGACAGATATAAGAACAAGTCTGACTATATTAAGAAGAAGATTAAGGACGAAGGAACTAGCGGTATCTATACAGTTACTCTCAATGGCCTTTCCAATAATATTCTCAAGGTGGAGATAGACTCTATGGAGGTTTATTCCAAGAAGTATCTCTCAGGTGTGGATTCCACTTCTTATGGTTTTTATTATAAGCAGGTTCAGGCTCCTACAGACACAAATGCATTCAAGTCTGATACTACTATATATATTAATTATACTGGTCGTCTTCTTAACCGTCAGGTTTTCGATACTACCGATCCGGACACGGCCAAGATGTACAATATTTACAGTTCGTCCAGGATTTACGAGCCGGTAGGCATCAAATGGGGAGACACTTTCTCGGATATCAAGATGACTTCTTCTTCCAGCGATGATTCTGACATAATTGCAGGATTTGCCAAGACCTTGTGGAAGATGCGCAAATATGAGAAGGGCGTCGGTATGTTCTTCTCGCCTTATGGCTATGCAAGTAATGGAAGCGGTAATAAAATCCCGTCTTTTGCTCCGCTTGTATTTGAGATAGAAATCGTGGATAAACCAGAGTCTTAGGAGTCTTGCTTATGGCTGTATCAGGTACTGTCCCGACAGAACTTGGAGATAAGAAAATACGCGATTTGCTTATGCAGTATGCAGTCCCGGCTATTATAGCTATGACTGCATCTTCGCTTTACAATATGGTCGACAGTATCTTTATCGGTCATATAAAGGATGTCGGGTCTTATGCGATTTCAGGACTCGCCGTCACCTTCCCGCTGATGAATATTTCTACGGCTCTCGGTACCCTTGTAGGTGTCGGAGCTTCGACTATTTTGTCAATGCTGCTGGGACAGAGAAATTATCAGGCTGCCAACAAGGTGATTATAAACGAGGTGATGCTGAATGTAATCATCGGTACCTTGTATACCGTCATTACTCTTGTATTCCTGGATCCTATTCTGATGTTTTTTGGGGCCAGCGCGAATACGTTGCCTTATGCAAGGGATTATATGGTGATAATCCTAATTGGAAATGTCATAACTCATTTGTACTTCGGACTGAACAATATCATCAGGGCTTCCGGTAATCCGAAACTAGCAATGGCATTGACCATATTTACCGTGGTTTCGAATACTATCTTGGACCCGATTTTCATTTTCTGGCTGGATATGGGAATCAAGGGAGCGGCGCTCGCAACGGTGATTTGCCAGCTGCTTGCGTTGGTTTATACTGTCAGGTATTTCTTGAGTGGCAAGAACTATCTGCGTCTTCCGCGGAGGATGTCGGAATACAGACTGGATTGGAGAATCGCAAAGGATTCATTGACAATAGGTATGGGACCGTTCCTGATGAACTCTGCGGCTTGTATAGTCACGATGTTCATTAATCAGCAGCTGTCCAAGTATGGCGGTGATTTGGCTATCGGTGCTTACGGTATAGTGAACAGATTCACTTTCCTTTTCATTATGGTGAATATGGGACTGAATCAGGGTATGCAGCCTATAGCGGGATATAATTTCGGCGCAAGAGAATATAGCCGTGTAAAGCAAGTATTTTGGCTGACAGTAATTTGTGCGTCAGCGGTGAGTTTCTTGGGTTTCATCGTCTCGGAGTGCTGCCCTGATATAGCCGTTTCGTTGTTTACCAATGATCCTGAACTGATGGCTTTGGCTGACAAAGGATTGCGAATGATGAACATTGCGTTGCCTCTGGTTGGTTTCCAGATGGTTACGACTAACTTTTTCCAGAGTTTGGGAATGGTTCACAAGTCCATTTTCCTTTCTCTTTCCCGTCAGTTATTGTTCCTTGTACCGTTGATATATTTCTTGCCGGTATTTTTCGGACATAAAGGGGTGTGGATGAGTTTTCCTATTGCGGACACCATTTCCATAATCTTGTCGGCGGTGATGCTTCTGATGCTTTTCAGAAAGTTCCGTCTGCTGAATGACGGAGATGACCCGTCGATTCTCGGAAGTAAAATTAAACAAGCATAATCATGAATGATAACAGACTGATAATCAATGTCGGAAGACAGTTTGGAAGCGGGGGTAAGCTTGTCGCCCTTGCGCTTGGACGTAAACTTGGCATTCCTGTATATGATCAGGAACTTATAACTAAAGCCGCAGAGGAAAGCGGTTTCAGTAAGGAGCTTTTCGCGAAGAGTGATGAAAAGCGTAATATGCTTGCATTCTCCAGTTTTGTGGTGGATGTCGGCAGGTTCGGTTCTGTGGATAACTATATGAATGATAATCAGTTGTTTGTTATCCAAAGTAATGTTATCCGCTCTATAGCAGACAAAGGTTCTGCTATATTCATAGGTCGTTGTTCGGATTACATTTTACGTGATCGCAAGTGTCTGGATGTATTTGTGACTGCTGCTGATGCTGTGAGAATCAAGCGTGTGGCTGCTCGTATGAACCTTTCTCCGGAGCAGGCAGAGTCTCTTATCCGCAAGAAGGACCGCACCAGGGAGACATATTATAATTATTATACTTTCGGAAACTGGGGCGTGGCTTCCAATTATGATTTGTGTGTAGACTCGTCGATCTTGGGCATTGACGGAACCGCTGATATGATCATTGACTTTACCCGTAGGTCCGGATTGCTGAAGGGTGCGCTTCCGGGTGATTCTACTATCGAGGTGGAGGCGGCGAAATGAGGATTCGAAAGACAGGTCTGATTTTCGGGCTCATGGCGGCTGCTGCGGTTGTGGGACTTTGTGTGTCGTTGTCTTCATCTGAGGGTGAAATTCCTCCGGTGGATCCGCGTAAGCCTGCGAGGTTGAATGAGGTTTTGACGAATGAAAAGTCCGATACGTCAGCGCTTTATGGTCTTGACCGAAAGGTGGAGTCGTATATGAGGCAGTGGTCTCTACGTGGGGTTTCGTTGTCGATTATGCGCAGGGATTCACTTGTTTACTCGAAGGGTTATGGTTGGTCGGATGCTGAGAAGCAGAAAGAAATGGAGCCGTCGCATATCCTTCGTGTGGCTTCTGTTTCCAAGTTGTTGACGGCTGCTGGAATAATGGTTCTTCAGGAGCAGGGAAAACTGTCGTTGAGGGATACTGTTTTCGGCCCGCGTGGAATTCTTACCGATTCGGTCTATACTTCAGTGATGAAGGATCCGAATTATAACAAGATAACAGTCGAGGATTTGCTTCGTCATAAGGGTGGTTTTACCTCTGTAGGTGGAGACCCGATGTTTTCTACACGATATGTGATGCAGCAGAATCATCTGGATACGCCACCGGATCATCTTACGCTTATGAGGACGCAGCTCAAGAGGCGTCTGCGTTTCGTTCCAGGGACTTCCCAGTATTATTCGAATTTCGGTTATCTGCTTCTCAGTATGATTATCGAGAAGGTGTCAGGTGTTGATTATGAGAAGTTTATGCAGGATAATGTGCTTTTCCCCGCCGGCTGTGTGGATATGCACATCGCTCATAATTATTACGAGGACAAGTACCGCAATGAGGTGAAGTATTACAATGGCGCCGATTCTGGGCTGATAGAGGAGTATAACAACAGCGGACGTATGGTGGACCGTTGTTACGGAGGTAATGATATCCGTTCCCTTGCCGGAGCCGGAGCATGGGTGACTTCTACAGCGGAACTTGCCCGTTTCGTGGCCTCAATCGATGGCCGTCCGGAGGTTCCGGATATCATTTCGAAGGAGAGTGTGGATGCCATGACCCAGTGGTTCGACGAGCGTACATATTCGCTGGGCTGGAATGATACCAAGCCGACAGGGGAGTGGACGCGCACGGGAACTTTCTCAGGGACAAGTGCTCTGATAAAGTACTATCCTGACGGTGAGTGCTGGATAATGGTAACCAACACCAGCACTTGGAAAGGCCCCGGTTTCACCCGCTACACAGCAGGACTGTTCCGCGACCTGCGCGCCAAGTATTCTGCGGCGCTTCCTGCCAGGGATCTGTTTTATGAGTAGGGGAGCCTAATTTATTGCGCGTTTAGAATCCTTTTTGGACAACCTGGCTTTGAATCGCCCGTAAGAGTAATTAATCCGTCCTATCTTGACTAGCAATTGAACAGCCTTTTGAGCGTGTTCGCCTGGCGGAACTTTACAGTGGTATTGCCATTACATTACTATGAGACCTCCTATGGAGGCTACGCCGTGAAAGGAATCGTCGTTTTTTTCTGTAGGAATACTTAGCAACCTTTTTGTCCGCTGCGATACATTTTAGATGTAGCGAGTTCATCTTCTCGCTCACGTTGATAGAATAGGACTTCTTTTAGTTGCTCTCGTTGAGGATGTTGTCCTCGGAGAAGTCTGTAGTATCTGGAGGATGATATCCGATGAATAGATGTGGATATTGTCGCGGTTGTCTCAGGGCGGCTTTATTTTCAATATCTACTCGATGCAGTCGCTACCGCACAGGTAGCTTCCGAACATTGATGCCAAGAAACGCCATAATCCTTTGCGTTAGAAAAGTGATGTAATTTAAAAATAACTAAATATATTGAAATATGAATTGTCCATTGTCCACAGAGCAAATAATGATGGCTTATCATTGCTCCAAAGAAGCCGCAATACTTGTGCGGGCTTTTTTTCAATTTGGTTTTATTCCTGCAGGCTCTTCTTCTAGCGCAGAAGCAGAAGCTAGGCGTGTGATTGATGAAATGTAAGGATTTATATGAAAGCTCACAGGTATGAAGTAACCGTCCCAGCAACCCCATCTTGACATGAGCTCAGAAGAATTATACCTTCTAACAAAAATGGAAAAGATGAGAAGAATATACTCATCAGGCGAGTCTTAATGTATAAGAGTCACTTTAATAACGTCATTTTTAATATTCAATAAGTGCGCGAACCTTTGCAGATTTACGTTTACATCGGTTTGCGCACTTGTCGTGTACTGCTGTCTTACATGAATTGTGTCATGTAAAAAGTATTGTATTTGATGGAACTATTCTTGGCTATGTGTGGTGATACGGCTTTGTACTAACCGTTACAAGCATCTGGGAGACAATAAGGTTTCTCCAACTTCTTGGCCTCGTCCCAGATTTCATCCATCTCGGCCAATGTCATGTCATGAAGATTTCTGCCTTTTCTGATGGTCTGTTCTTCCAGATATGTGAAACGGCGGCGGAACTTGTCGCATGCGCGGTTCAACGCGGTATCAGGATTCAAACCATAAAGCCTGGCAGCATTGACCACAGAAAAAAGAAAATCGCCCAACTCCTCCTCGGCACGGTCCCTCGCGGAACCCGGGGTCGGGGTCATCGTGTAGCCGGCAGGGACAGTATCGTCGAGCCCCTCCTCGACAGCCATTGACTCCAACTCGGCCTGAAACTCGCTCTGCTCTTCCTTCACTTTCTCCCAAACTTGCGACGGGCGCTCCCAATCGAAGCCGACGCCGCGGGCCTTGTCTTGCATCGAATAGGCTTTCAAAATCGGCGGCATGGAGTCCGGCACACCTGAAAGAATACGCTTGTTCGCACCCTTCTCCTTCATCTTCATCATTTCCCAATTTTCAGAAACCTGCTCAGCATCAGCGGCTTGCGTATTGGAAAATACGTGAGGATGGCGGAACGTCATTTTCTCGCAGAGCCTGTCCATGACATCTGCGACGTCGAATTTCCCCTGCTCTTCCGCGATTTTGGAATAGAATACGATATGAAGCAGCAAGTCTCCGAGTTCTTTTTTCGCCTCCTGGTCCTCCTTTTTCATGACAGCGTCGCTCAACTCGTAAACTTCTTCGACCGTCATCGGCCTGAGTGTGTCCCAAGTCTGCGCCGCGTTCCAAGGACATTTAGCCCTGAGTTTATCCATAATGTCCAGCACTCTGCCGAACTGCTCCATTTTTTCTTCTTTCGTGTGTTTCATGTCACCAAGTAAATTTCGTTGCGAAATTACAAATTTTTTCTTTGAAAAGCCGTTATTTGAAGAAAACTGCTATCTTTGGTATTTGATAGTAAAACGACAACAAATACATAGAACTTTTTATGAAACACCCCATGTATGTTACAGCGGACGACGCTGTAAAAGCCGTGAGGACAGGAGACCATATTCACCTTAGCAGTGTGGCCAGTGTCCCTCACATATTGATAGAGTCATTGTGCCGCAGAGCCGATGCCGGCGAAGTGCGCGATCTCCATTTTCACCATTTCCACACGGAAGGCCCGGCACCATATGCAGAGCCAAAATATGAGGGAATCTTCTTCGATCAAGGTTTCTTCATCGGTCCCAACGTCCGTGCCGACGCGAACGCCGGATACGCTGATTATCTGCCGGTTCACCTGAGCGAGTCTCAGAAATTATATCGCAGCGGCGCACTCCGATGCGATGTCGCCATGGTGCAAGTTTCGCTCCCGGACGAAAATGGAATGTTCTCACTCGGAACGTCTGTCGACTGTTCGCTCGCTGCCGTCGAGAGTGCCAGGACTGTTATAGCTGTTGTCAATGCCAATGTCCCTTTTTCTTATGGCGATTTGGTAAGACCGGAACTTATAGATTATCTTGTAAGAGATGATTCTCCATTGTTCACAAAAGATTACGCTGAACCTGACGAGACTGAAAAACTCATCAGCAAGAATTGTTCGGAACTCATTCCTGACGGAGCCTGTCTCCAGATGGGCATCGGAGCATTGCCTAACGCCCTTGCTGTAGCCCTTTCAGACCACAAGGATCTGGGACTGCATACGGAGATGTTTGCTGACGGCATTTTAAGACTTATAAAGAAAGGCGTCATCAACGGACGTCGCAAGAAAATCGATACCGGCAAGGTGGTCGCTTCGTTCCTGTTGGGGTCAGACGAAGTGTACAAATTCATTGACCATAACCCGGATGTGCTGATGAAGGATATCAAATACACTAACGATCCTTGGGTGATTTCACAGAACCCATGCATGACGGCCATCAACTCCGCCATTGAGGTGGATTTCACCGGTCAGATTTGTGCCGACTCCATCGGAACGCGCATGTTTTCAGGGACTGGCGGACAGGTGGATTTCGTCAGGGGTGCCACAATGTCGGAGGGCGGCAAGTCCATAACAGTATTCGCCTCCAGGACCAAAAAGGGTATGACTAAGATCGTCCCTACACTTAAGAACGGTGCCGGTGTAGTCACTCCACGCTCTGACGCACACTGGATTGTAACAGAGTATGGTGCCGTGGATCTTTTCGGCAAATCTCTACAAGAGAGAGCCAAACTGCTCATCAGCATCGCTCATCCAGATGACAGAAATGATCTGGACCGCGCTGCGTTCGAGCGTTTCGGCCCTCACTATCATAACTTCAGTGTTTAAATCTCCTGCTGTTTTCGTCTCCAATTCAGGATAGGAAGAAGGAATGAAATCACAGCCGCAGCGAACCAGAACCAGCTGACATAAGTGAAATCATGCTTTGTCACTGTCTCGCCAAGCTTGTTGACAGCCTCGAAAGTGTTGTTGTCGAGCAATAGACCTGAGACTATGTTCTGCAGGCCTGCGGCTGCATAAGATGCCACGCCCACGATGCCGAGGGCCGCACCCGAAGCCTTTCTCGGGACAAGGTCAATGGCCATGAGGCCGCCGAGGAAACTGATCAGGACACCGATGGCGATACCGAACAGAATCATTGACAAAATCAGAACCCAATGGCTTCCTCCTCCAAAGAGGAAGAGGAACAGGGCGACAGCCTCGAGCACACCGGCGACGAAAGCCGGGTACTTGCGGTCTCCTCTGAAGACTTTGTCGGAGAGCCATCCGGAAAGTACGGTTCCCAGAACACCGAAAATAGGGTTGATGCCAATGATTGTGGCAGCAGAAGTCAAATCATAGTCATAAGTCTCCTGGAGGAAAATGGTTCCCCATTCATTGACGGCATAACGGCTCATGTACATGAACGCACTGGAAAGTGCAAGAATCCAGACTCCCGGATTACGCAGAACTGCACGCTGTATCTGGCGGGTTTCTTCCGGACCCTCTACTATCTTGGAAGGTACTGATTCGCCGGAAAGTTCCTCGATAGACGGAAGTCCCTTACTCTCAGGTGTATCGTAAAGCCACATGATAATCAGCAGGACACCGAGAATGCCGGCACAGGCTGCACCGAAAAATCCCCACTTCCAACCGAAAGCGGCAACGATAGATCCTACGAAGACAAATGACAGTCCCTCGCCGATGTTATGGGATGCGCTGAAGAAACCGTAGAAAGTGCCCCTGATTTTTAGCGGAAACCATCTGGAAAGAGCGACTACTGAAGGAGGGACGCCCATGGACTGAGCCCATCCGTTTATCGCCCACATGATGGCGAACACGATGAAAATTATGGAACTGCTGATGCCGGCATTGACAGCGGCTACACCCAGGATACCCATCAGGAAATTTGCGGCGACAGAGAGAATAAGACCTGTGGCCATGAATCTCTTGATATTGGAACTGTCTGCCAGAAAGCCATTCACAAGTTTGCCGACAGCATAAGTCCAATACAGACAGGCACCTATGATACCGAGTTGGGTGGCGTTAAGAAGTCCCGCATCGATAATAGGCTGTTTCATCACGCCCATCGACATCCTGCACACATAGTACAGGGCATATCCGAGAGTTATGGCGACAAAAGTCTGGAAACGGGCACGCTTCCAGACTTTGTCAGTATTTTCAGGCGCCACCTTAGTTGCGGACGGCGCGCTCATTTTATAAAAGTCGAACATCTATATCCAAAGATTAGTCGTGAAGTCCTTTCGAACGCAGGTACTTGATGAGCTGTTCAGGACGGTCTGTCTGAATCATGGACGCTCCATAGGCGATTACCTGATCATAAATCTTGGCGGGATCACCGCAGTCAAGTGCCTTGTCATCATCCAGGTAGCCGCAGAGACTTCCCCAGATAGTGTTTATCCAAAGCTTTGATCCTGAGGCGAGTATCTTCTTGAAGCAATCCTCTACCTCTGGAGCCATCTTCTTCCAGCATACTTCATAAGCCAGAGGAACTGTTTTGGTATCCATGTATTCGCTGAACAAAGCCTGTCCTTTCTCTTTCTGAATGTCAATGATAGGCATATACATCATATTGTGCTCATGTTCAGCCATTTTAGCCTTAACTTCCGCAACCGGTTTCTTTCCTTTTATAAGAATCTGGTCTGTCACACCAAGCTCCTCGGTGATGGCGAGAACCATATCGTAGTATTCATATCCCTGGTCGACATTGACACAAATCCTGTCCTTACAGCATTCCAGTGCCTCACGAAGTGTAGGCATGCGCAGAGAGTCGGTGGCGACGCCGTGGGCCCTCTTCAGCCTGAGTTGCTTGATTTCATCCAGAGTATAGTCGCTGACGAGTCCTTTGCCTGTGGTGCAGCGGTCGAGAGTCTTGTCATGAGAGAGGACGAGGACACTGTCCTTGGTAAGTTTGAGATCCAGTTCCATAATATCAGCACCCATTCTGATAATGGACTCGATGGCAGGGATGGAATTCTCCGGGTAATTTCTCCAGTCGCCTCTGTGACAAGCGACTACAACATACTTTGAATTCGGATTGTGAATCTCTGCCACAATCTTTTCTGCCCTGTTCGCATACTGAGGCTCCTTGTTTCCGCAAGAAACAAAGCCAATCACTGCAGCTGCAAAAATCAAAAAACTTTTTTTCATTTTATCTGTGTTATTATAATAATTTTCTAAGTTCGGAAAGTGCGCAGGATATATGATATTGGACAGTTTTAGGACTTATCATCAATATATCCGCGATTTCCTGATATGTTTTGTGTTCGTAGCGGTTCATCCGGAATATCGTCTTGCGGAGAACACTCATCTCATCGAGAGCATAGTCTATGTTTTTAAGCAATTCCGACGTGTCGAAATTCAACTCTGGCTCATATTGCTCTGACATCATTCCGGCCGACGCTACTTTATATTTGTCTTGTACGTTTTTGTGTTTTATGTAGTTCAACACAGAATTATGGGTCATGCTGAACAGATAAGACTTCAGGGAGTCCACATTTCTGAGGCTCTCCCTGGAGTTCCATATCTTCAAAAACAAGTCTTGCGTAATATCCTCAGCTTCAGAGGAGTTCTGCAAAAGACTAAAGGCGAAATTCCTGATTCTGGCAGCGTATAGCACATATAGGATACCAAGTGACTTGACATCCCCATCTGCGATAAGGTCTAATAAATGTCTGTCGTCGTTAAGCATTTCACCTGCAAAAATAGACAAAAATCAAATACGTTCTACCATTGTTTTACACGCACCTTGTACATGTCCATGTCAGGCACTTTGATGATGCGGTCAGCGCTGGAACCGTCCTTGTTGGTGCTGTAGCGGATTTTCTGGGAAGACCAGCTCTCGCTGCCTTCAGGAATAGTGGCGTCAGTATACCAGATTTCACCGGTTTCACCATTGTAGTTCAATGACTTGATGGCTGAAGAGCCGCTGAAAAGATTCATCTCCGTAAAGGTTTCGGTATCGACATTGAACAGATATGCATGGTCTCCTGCGACGGTGAGCGTGCTGTTGTCGACACGCATCAGGTCATGAATGCCTGTCTTCGGCGTCTTGATGGTCTTTTTCAATGCTATAGAAGGCTTTTCTCCGAATGTAACTTCGAACACTTTGAGAGCATCGCCACCAGCACCATAGAGAACATTTCTGCTATAATCCCAGACAAGTCCATGTCCTGAATAAAGGTAAGCACTTGCCAAAATCTGTTCACTCTTTTCGACGCTGTAGAGCTGCACTCGGTTGTGAAGATCTGAGGTTCCCGTCGAAGTGGCTACTGCTACATAACCTCCCGAGATGTATTCTGCCGAGTGGGCATTTGGAACCTGTGTGGTATGGAACAGCATCTTGCCTGTGGCGTAGTCCAGCAATGCACACCAGCCGTATGAACTTGTGAGAAGGAGTTTCGTTCCGTTGTCCACAAATTTACACTCGTCCAGATGGTCGCATTTGTTGGTGGCCAGGCCAAGACCTGAAGCCAATGTTTTCACATCAAGACTCCAGAGGATACCTTCTTTGTAAGTGTCCTTTGCCAGGTCGGCATTGATGACGAATACATGATTGTCGCCGCAGAAAACAAGCTCAGTAGATTCACCTTCAGCGACTTTCGAGGTGTTGAATTTCTCACCTGCCTGAAGGACCATTTCGTCATTGACAGATGAAGTGATGTTAACGTCAGCTGACGTGGTAATCTTCACTGTAACACCTTTTGTCAATGTCACAGGAGCGCAATATACCGGAATCAACACCGATGAAGTCCTGCAGTCTACAGGTGTCGCAGGAGTTACTTTTATGGAAGATGCTGTCGCTGTAGCCGAACCGTCATCAGTATTTAAAGTGACAGTTCCGGCGATATTTTCTCCGCCGTTGGCAGTGACTTCCAAGGACTTGACCTCATAATCACCCATGGCGACATTGACATAAACCATACAGCCGGCAGGCTTCAGCGTGAAACTGCAGCCTTCATAGCAGTTCACATTCTGCCTGTCCATACCGAACATTACAGGAATCTCGGCACCTGTCTGCACCGTAGGGATATTGACAGTAACGTCGTGTCCGGCGAATGATATTTCAGCATCAGCAGGGTACCAGCTCAGAACGTCAGTCTCCTCCCTGTTGGCGAGGATGTTGAACAGGAACTGAGCCGATGTGCTTCCGCTGAGAAGCGGGGTGGCTGTCGACTTGCTGAGCTTTCCGTCAGCATAAAGCATTATGGCGCCTTTGTCCCCGTCACTCCATTTAAGTGTCTTCAGGCTTCCGTCAGCTGACCAGTAGCCGCCTTGTGTGATGGTCGCTTTTGCAGCCAGGTTCTGAACCTTCGCGCTGTCGCCGTCCGTGCAGGCGACAAATGCCGGTAACACCAATGCTGCAGCCATGATTGAAAATATTCTTAAGTTTTTCATTTTCAATGATTTTAATTATTCCGGCACGTCCGGAGACGTACCGGATATCTTAGTTTTATTTCAGACAGTATGAGCCGCAGATGTCACCGCCATGGGTGCTCCATGTGTTGGCTCTTTCGCCGCCTACATATTTGCCGTAGAATGCTCCGTTTTCACCGCTGGCACCGACGAATGCAGAATAGAGGACGCCATTCAGATAGTTGTTTCCGCCCATCTGTTTCTGGTTCTTGGATGAACCGTATGTCCATGATTCCTTTATACTTCCGTCTGCATTGAATACGTATGTTACGTTTCCTGCCTGGCCTGAGGTGATATAGAGATGATTCTCTGTATCCACGCAAGGGTGCGAGTAGTTGAATGCGTTGGTAGTCTTGCCGTCGGAATCCTTGTGCTGATATTGCCAGATAACCTTGGTGAGGTCTTTGTCGAGGCAATAGACACAGTTGTCCTTTCCAGCCACATAGACGTTTCCGTTAGGGGCCACTACCGGTTCATAGAGGTTGTTGCCTGCAACAGGCAGTGACTCTACCAATATCGTCTTGGTTTCAAGGTCGAATGAGCACATCGCAGATTTGGCGGGAAGATAAACAGTTCTCTTGTCATTTCCGACTGCGAAACCAGTAATATCGGTCATACATGCGAATTTGAGAGAAGAAATGGCTGTTCCGTCTGACGTATTATAGAATGTTACGGTTCCGTTGGTAGCACCTGCGACGAGTTCATTACCATTGACAAGAAGTCCTGCAGTAGCTGATCCGAGAGCCGCCTGCCATTTCTTTACGCCGCTTACTGCATCGAGGGCGAAGATATTGCCGGCAGCGTCACCGACAAATACTATGCTTCCGTCCTTGTTTACGGCGGGAGCAGCACTCTTCATGGAACCGGCTCCGTCGAATTTCCACTTGAGATTACCGTTTGCGTTTACACAATAGAACTGGCCTGCGGTTGTGGTTCCGAAGTAGATATCTCCGGTTACCGGATTCACTGTAAGCGGGTTATAACTTCCGGAAACTGCTGTAGGTTCATATACCCAAGTCTTTTCACCTGTCTCGACATTAAATGCATAAAGGCAGGTCGTTTTGTTGAAGGTAATAATATATACGGTCTTACCATCAGGAGAGAATACCGGGCAGGTGCCTTTGAATCCGTTGTAATTAGCTCCTACACATACCCATTCTTTGAAGTCTACAGCGTAATCACGAATCTGGAGCTCGATAGTCCAGCTCTTGTCCTTGTTTCCGAGATGAATAGTCAGTGTCACCTGCTGGGTACCGGACGAAGGTATGCCGTATGATACTTCTGTTCCTGTCAATATCTTTCCGTCAGGGAATGTCCATCTGATATTTGTAGCGGAAGGATATCCTTCAGTGTTGAATGTGAACTTGATAGGCTGATTTACGGCGGCTGTGGTTCTGTCGAGGAAGTAAGGTGTCGCAAGTGCAGGCATGGCCTTCGCTACGGCAGGCTCGGACGGTCCTTTCGCATAGTTGGCGACCAGAGAGAACGTGTAGATTACATCATTCTCGAGGTCGTCCACAATGTAGGTTTCTTTGTTTGCTTCGATAGTAACTTCTTGAGCCTCAGACTTTTCGCTGGAGTAGGTCAATGTATAGGAGGACACACTGGTCGACGGCTTTGTCCAAGTGAGGATTACCATGTTGGCACTTCCTTCAGCATCGAGATCTGTAACTGCAAATCTCGATGTGACAGGTTTCACTACGGCACTTACCGCTCCTGAAATGAGGTCACCGTACACGGCCTGGACGTCGAAAGTATAAGTTTCTCCGTTGGTAAGTCCTGATACTGTATAACTTTTTTCAGATGTTCTGAGCGTAATTTCGTCACCTTCAGTGTACTTGATGATATACTCTGTAGGATTCCAGCCTTCCGGCATCGACCAGGAAAGCAGAGCTTCTTCATCACCCGGAACCGCTTTCAAGTCAGTTACCTGATGACGCGCGGCTCCAGCCTCAGGGAGATTCTCATCCCAGCAGGATGTTACTGACAGGCTAAGGCCTGCAACCGCCAATATGCTGAATAATAACTGTTTCATTATTTTCAATGTTAAAGAGAATTAAAAACCAGGGTTCTGCCAAAGGACAGACTTGTCATTGACAATTTCGATCTGGTCCTGAGGTATAGGGAACAAAAGATTGTGGTCATCCAGAGAATAGCCGAGTTCCTTGAAATAATCGACTGCAAGTCCGAGACGCACGAGGTCGAACCATCTCTGTCCTTCGAGGGCGAATTCACGTCCTCTTTCATCGGCAAGTTCCTTAATAAATGTTTTCTTGTCAGGGACTTCAGCCGAGGTGAGTTCAGAAAGACCGGCACGAGTACGTGTCTTGTTCAGATATATGAGTGCATCAGAGAGATTTCCCTGCTGTCCGAGAGCCTCCGCATACATAAGCACAACATCAGCATACCTCATCATCGGGAAATCATTGCCGACCTGAGTGGTGAACTGAGAATCATAAGTATCCATCCACTTGGTCATGGCATACATGGAACTGCTTATCTTCGTATATGTGTTGATAAGGTTGAATCGGTTGTCCTCAGCACTATAGAGTGACTTGAACTGGCTGGTAGGATTCGTGATATCAGCGAGTACACCAGTGTTGGTGCTGTACCAGTAGCCATGTCCGTTGTCATTGGTCTTGTTGTAATACAGAGCGAAGATGATTTCCTTGTTCATCTTGTTGGCCACGTCGAATACCTGGGCGGTATTTGTCATAAGTCCGTAAGAGGCATCAGTCAATGCATCTTCCAGAACTGTCTGTGCCTCAGGATATTTGCCGAAAGTAAGATAAACCTTGGCAAGCAATGCCTGAGCAGCGATTTTAGTCACTCTGGCAGTTTCAGCCGACCTCTTGGCAGGGAGGAGATCTATGGCCTCAGTGAGATCTTCAGTAAGTCTGTCGTACATATCCTCATCACTGCATCTTGCGATAGTCTTGGCATCTGCAGGTGAAACCACAGTCGTAGTCACAGGTACGCCTCCGAATACACGGTAGAGGCTGAAATACCACCATGACCTGAGGAACAATGCCTCTCCACGGTATTTGTCTCCGTTGGCGAGTTCCTTTCCGTTCATGTGGACAAGCACGTCGTTGCATCTGTAAATACCGTTGTACCAGGCGTTCCAGATGTTTTTCATGATACCGTTGTTGGACTTCTCCTGGAAATGGTCGATGTCATATCTGTCCTGAGTGGACACTGCCATCGACTCGAGATAGCACTCGTCACTGCGATATGCGAGTTCGTTCAGGAAGAAACCCATCTGGGTCTTCATTTTATGATAACAAGAATAGATGCCCTGATTGAAATCTTCATCTGTCTTGTAGAAGTTCCCTTCAGTTATATTATTTGACGGATACTGCTCGAAGAAGCTGTCGCCGCATGATGCGAGCACCAGGAGTAAAGTTCCTGTCAATGCCATTTTTATGATTATATTCTTCATATCCGATTACAGATTAAAGTTGATACCTACGCTGAATGTCCTGGAAAGAGGGTAAGAACAATAGTCCTCGCCCGGTCTGAGGGCATCAGAAGATCTCTTGTTGACCTCAGGGTTGTATCCCGTATAGTGGGTCAATGTGAACAGGTTGTTGGCCTGGATGTATATTCTCATCTTGGAGATGCTTGTTCTGTGGAACCATTTGTCAGGCATGGTGTAACCGAGAGAGATGTTCTGAAGTCTGAGGTAAGAGCCGTCTTCCAGATGGAAGGTAGAAGTACATGCTCCGTTGTTGCCGGAAGATTTTCGGGTAGCCCTGTTCAGGTTGCCGTAAGGGAATCTCTTGAGAGACTCCTTCATCATGTTTGATGATGCCTCCATATTAAGGAGATAACGTCTTTCGAGGTTCAGGATTTCGTTTCCGTAAACTCCCTGGAAATTGGCGGCGAAGTCGAAGCCTCTCCATCCGAGCTGCACGCCGAATCCATAGTAGAAATCAGGCATGTAGTTTCCTACGATGACACGGTCCTTGTTCTTGTCCAGAACACCGTCACCGTCAGCATCCACAAATCGGAAATCACCTACAGTAGTCGTTTCGAAGTGAGGATAAGAGTCAAGTTCTTCCTGATTGTGGAAGATACCGTCCTGAACAAGAAGATAGTAACAGCCTACAGGCTCACCGACCTTTGTGATATAGTATCCTCCCGCGTAAGAAGACTCCTTGATGATTGGAGCATCCTCATCGCCGAGATGAAGGACCTTGTTGCGGTTGAGAGACCAGTTGGCGTTAAGTCCGAGAGAAAACTCTCCGAAGTTTTTGTGTGAGGTCAATGTCAACTCGACACCCTTATTCTGCATTGATCCGATATTCATATTGGAAGTCGTAAGACCTGAAACGGAAGAAACCGGAACATCGAAAAGCATATTGGTAGTCTTGGAATAATAGAAATCGGCATTGATTCCGAGAAGTCCATTCCAGAGGTTTGCATCGAAACCGGCATTGACCTGAGTGTTCTTCTCCCATCCGAGTTTGTTATTCGCAATCTGACTAGGATAGACAGAGTTAATTACACCATTACCCATATCGTTGGTAGTAGTTCCGTAAAGAGCAAGATACTCGGAGTTCCCGATCTGCGCATTACCTGTCTGACCTACGCTGACACGAAGTTTCATGTCATTCAGCCACTTGGCGTTTCTCATGAAATTCTCATCGCTGATACGCCAACCGATAGAAACGGCCGGGAAATATCCCCATCTGGTATCAGGGGCAAATCTTGAAGAACCATCACCTCTTATGGAAGCTGATATCATGTAACGTCCTTTGTATGAATACTGTGCTCTGACCAGCCATGAAGCGAAGGTATATGCGTACTTGTTATTGTACGTATCATCGATAGAAAGAGTCTTGCCCTTTGTGGTTCTGACTTTGTCGTCACCTGCAATACCTGTTCCTTTTATCGCAGAAGTCTGTATGGACTGTTTCTCTGCCTCATAGACCGCAACGGCATTAATCGAGTGGTCACCGAACTTTCTGTTAAATGAAATCTGGTTGGAGATAGTCCAGTGGAAATAGGAATTGGCATAGTTGGCAGCCGTAGGAGCTGAAGGCTCGTCATAATATTTCACACCTTTCAGAGGAATACATGAAGGTCTGTAATAATTTCTGATATAAGAATAGTAGTCACCTCCCATAGTGAGCTTATACTCAAGACCTTTAATAAACTCATACGAAGCATATACATTGCCTACCATGTTAAGTTTCTCTCTGACATCATCGACTTCGAGAGCAAGTGCGACAGGGTTGAGGACCTCGTTTGTCTGAGTGTTCCATGAATTCTTCTTCAGGAAACCATTCATGCCCCAGTTATATGAACCGTCAGAATTATAGGCGGGAAAAATAGGAGGAGCCATCAATGCTGATGCGATGACACCATCTCCACCATACTGAGAGTCAGTATCTACATAATTTGTCTTGGAATAAGACGGAGAAAAACTGATACCATATTTCAGGTTACCTTTTTTCCCGTCCAAGTTGGCACGGATACCGTATCTCTCGAAATCTGAGCCGATTACAGTGCCCTCACGATAGAGATAATTTGCTCCGATATAGTAGTTGAAACTCTTTGTCCTCGCAGAAACGCTGAGTGAGTGCTTGTGTGAAAGCGCAGTGCGGAAAATCTCATCCTGCCAGTCTGTATTTGTCAATGTTCCTGTCTTGTCTTCGAGATAAGCATTGATAAGCGGGTCGATTCTGTGGTAAACCTCAGGACGGCCGGCAGACGGGTCTGAAATGGAACCGGTAGGTTCACTGAAAATATAAGAACCATTACGTGATTCCCTGAACATGGTAGCGAACTCATAAGCATCCAGCATGTCGATTTTCTTGGAAACATCTGAAACGCTGAACTGTCCGTCATATGAAATCACAGGCTTTTCTCCGCTGCCTCGTTTTGTGGTCACGATAATGACACCGCATGAACCTCTGGAACCATAGATAGCCGCAGCTGAAGCATCTTTCAATACCTCAAGGCTTTCGATATCGTTTCCGTCGAGGTTTGCGAAAGCTCGTGAATCGCAAGGTATACCGTCGATGACATAGAGAGGGTCATTTCCAGACGTAGCCGACTGGATACCTCTGACACGTACTGTTACATTGCCGTCAGGCTGACCTCCGAGGTTAAGAACCTGAACACCAGGCATTTTAGCTGCCATTGATTCGCGAAAATCGGTTGTCGGAGTATTTGCAAAATCTTCAGCTTTGATGGATGAGACAGATGTAGTCACGTCTCTCTTGTTCTGCACACCATAACCGATTACCACCACGTCATCAAGTTTGATAGCCTCCTCTTCGAGGATGAAGTCTGCCTTCGTCTGGTTTTCTGTCAATGCTGATGTTACGGTATTGTATCCGATAAGTGACACTTCCAGAGTCGGAGCACCTTTCACTTTGAGAGAATAATTTCCGTCAATGTCAGTGCTGGCGCCATTCTGTGTGCCCTTCTCGATGACCATAGCGCCGATAATCGGCTGTCCCTCTTTGTCTACGACCTTTCCCGAAACAACTCTCTGAGCTGCAGGCTGTGCAACTTTCTGCTCCACAGGCTTGTCTGCTACAGGCTTGTTGCTGAGGAGAATCTTCTGGTCCTTGAATTCGACATTGACACCTGGAAGAACTTCCTTTATTATGGCTTCAATGTCTTTGTTCGTAGCTGATACCGTCACCTTCTTTGCCAGGTCAATGTCGGTATCCACATAAGCGAATGTGTAGGTACTCCCCGCCTCAATGGCTTTAAGGAGTTCCTTTACTGATACATCCTTTACATTCACATTGGCTTTTCTCTCCTGAGCATGCACGTTCGACGTGATGCAGAGGGCGCATATTATGCAAAGCCCTACACGCGCGAATGAAGGAAGAATGTTAGAGATTCCTTTCATTATTAATGTCTTTTGTTTTTGTTTTCAATTATGATTTCCGCTCCCTGGTATCTCCATCTTACCGGCAGCAGAGTTGTTAGAATATCCAGGACATCCTCGACAGATTCATCCCTGACCGTCATGGACATATGCTTGTCAGCCAGGCTCCCGACATTGAGAGAAATCTCTGTCTGGTACTTGTGGGAGAGGTTTTCAAGTATATCTTTGAGTTTCACATTGTCGAAGACAAGTCTGTGCTCGAACCATCTGCAGCAGTTGATTGCATTGACGGACGAAACATCACTCTTTCCTTCGTTCCAAGTAAATTTCTGATTCGGTTTCAAGATGACAGATTCGTCATGCCCGTTGTCATAGATCAGCACGGAACCTGAACGCAGAATGACTTCCGCCTTGTTTGTAGATGGGTAATCACATGCATTGAATGTGGTTCCCAACACCTTGACATTCAGATTATTCTGCATTTTGACAATGAATGGCCGCTGCTCGTCTCTGTTAACCTCGAAATAACCTTCGCCTTTAAGTGCGACTTGCCTGGTTTTCTTTCCGAAATTTTGGTTATATGAGAGCCAGCTGTCTTTGTTCAGCCAAACTTTAGAACCGTCTGGGAGTACGTAGGAACTGATGTTCTCCGATGATGCCATCAGCACGGTTTCCTGCCTGTTTCCATTCACCAGTTCGGAAGTTACGGCACCTGTCACGAAAATGGCGAGTGCCGCAGCTACAGCAACGCAGTATTTAAATGTCCTGCTGCTGAACAGCCTTCTTTCTTTCTTCTCCGGAGCTTCTGATTCTTTGTGAGGGATTCCGGAAGAACCGTTCACGCTCACGGAACTGCCCTTTGCCGTTCCGATTCTGGCCATCAGTTTTTCCAGACCTTCTGTGAGATTAAATTCTGGAGCGGCTGACGAAACTTCATCCCAATACTCCTCAAGCAAAGCTTTGGTCTCCGGCTCATTTCCATGTATTTCGAGCCAACTGAAAAACTGTTTCCTTAGTTTCTCAGGAACTTCCACTCCACTGAAGAAGAAATCGAAAATACGTCTGTAGTCTTCAATCATCATTATCTGCCGGCTTGCGTAAATGTATAAGTGCTTGTGTATGAGCCAGCTTTAAGTTTGATGGTTCCCTTACGGTCTTCTCCTGTGTTATTAGGCTGTGTGGTAATTGTAGACTCGCTTATGCCCTGTTCTCCTGATGCGGGCTCGATGGTGAACCAGTCTTCACCTTCAAGTGACCAGTCGCAGGTAGCAGCGATTGTGATTTGGTCTTCACCTCCAGTGACTTTCGTGGCCGGAGTTCCAGATGTAAGCTTAGTCTGGATTACGACCGTGTCGTGAATCTTCGACTCGCTCTGCTTTTGGCAGCCGATTGCTCCCATCAGCAGTGTCGCTACGATTAACGTAGCCTTTATGAAATTCAGTTTCATTGTACTTATAAAAAATGTTTTATGTGCCTATAAAAATGTTTTATACTAAGTAAGACAACTGAATTTTCCTTTATGCTAAACAAACTTTATTAAAAAAATATTACAGTTTTTCCGCAATCAGCAGAAAAACTGTAATCTATTCAAATAACAAATCCGACAGGAGCGATGCCTACTCGATTGCTGGACATCGCTCCTTGTCATTTCAATTATCTCATCGGTTTCCGCAGCGGGTCCAGACGGAGTTTCTTCCGAGGGCCGGCACACCGATGTAGCCTCTGAGAGTCAGGTCGCCGTTCGGCTTCAGTTTTATCGTCGCCTTGTAAGTGTTGCCACTCTCGGGATCATATATGGTGCCGTTTTTCCAGATGCCGTCCACGAAAACCATATCCTTCAGAATTATGGTCCCTTTCAATGTCCTTGAGCGGAGTGCGGCGTCCGGATTCTTCTCGTCCTTCGCATTTTCGATGGATGTCCATACCAGGGTACCGATATACTTGCCGTTTTTCTGGGTAATCTGAACCTTTCCGGTCTTGTTCTCTGACAGGTAGACCCCTAAAATCTTATCCGCACCATTATTCTGGGCGAAGGCCAATGCCGTAACAACCAATAAAATAGCTGTAATAAAAATCCTTTTCATTATACGAATTGATTTGATGATTTGCAATTTGTTTTCTGTTTCGTGCCGATGACACTTGAATTACGGATAGTCGTCTTAGCGAAAACTCTGCCAAACTTGTATATCAAGGAATTTTTTACCGGTCGTTTATTTCGTATTGATTACAAAAAATACTAAATTTGTGAGATTGTAAAAACATAAAGACGATGAAAAAAGGACTTTTATTCCTTGCAACGCTGTTGACAGCGGCTATGGCCTATGGCCAAAATCCGGAATACCTTCCAGAGTGGAAAGAAGGATATCTGGATATTCACACTATTGCCACCGGAAGAGGTGACGCAGCACTGGTTATCATGCCGGACGGAACAACATTGATGATAGATGCCGGTGACAATGCGAAAAAAGGTGATACTCAGCATCCTGACGCTACCAAGCTTCCGAGCGAATGGCAGGCGATATACATGAAACACTTCATGTCACAGCTGCCTGATAAAGATAACTTGGACTATGCGATGATTACCCATTTCCACAATGACCACATGGGTACAGTCAAGGACATGATACCGGGAAAAAACGGCTACGGCCTCTCAGGAATCACACTCGTAGGAGAGCGCATTCACTTCAACAAACTTGTCGACCGCGGCTGGCCAAACTACGATTTCCCGTCCAAGGAAAAAGTTCTGGGTGCCAACAAAGGATTCATGCCGGAATACATCCGTTTTGCACAATATTCCGCAAACCACGGAACCCAGATGGAAAAATTCGAAGTCGGAAGCAAGAATCAGTTTACATTGGTGCATAACCCAAAACCATACGCAAAGAACTTCGAAATCCGTAACCTCGCTTCGGCAGGAGAAGTCTGGACAGGAAAAGGAAACAAATCCAGAAAAATGTACAGCGGAGACCCTATGCTCTTCGATGAAAATATGAACTCCTGCGCCATCAGACTCAGTTACGGCAAATTCACATACTATAATGGAGGAGACCTCTCAGGAGGAAATTGGCCGGAACTGTACAAGAGCCACGAACGAGACTTCGAAACTCAGGTAGGAAACGTCTGCGGTAAAGTGACCGTTATGAAAGCAAACCACCATGGCTACTATGAAACCTGCAACGCCCGTTTCCTGGAGGCTTTGTCACCACAGGTGATCATTATCGACGCTCGTAGCAAGAATCATCCTGTTCCGTCTACAATGACCAGAATGTCAGACCCTCAGGTATGGACCGGGGAACGCGAATGCAGTTTCTATATTACTGTAGACCAGGCACGTAAGAAACTTGGTGAAGAACTTTGGAGTAAATTCAAACCTTGGGGGCATATCGTTGTCAGAGTATATCCGGGAGGAAACAGTTATCAGATGTTTGTACTCGATGCAGACAGCACAGACTATCACATCATCTACAAATCAGAAGTAATCAATCTTTAGATATAATGAAGAACATAACCAAAATGCTGATCACATTGGCTTCTGCTGCAGGTGTAATGGCTTGCAGCCAAGGCGAAAAGAAATCATCGGATTTCAAGTATCTCATCGATGAATTCGCTGACATAAAAATCATGCGTTATCAGATCCCTGGATGGGATAACCTTTCTTTTAAACAGAAAGAGTACCTCTACCACCTCAGCGAAGCTGCAAAATTCGGCTGGGATATCTACTGGGACCAGAACTGCAAAGATAACCTCGCAGTGAGAAAGGTTCTTCAGAATATTCTCGAAAACTATAAAGGCGACAGAAACTGCAAAGATTTCCAGGACTTTACAGTCTACGCGAAGAGAGTCTTCTTCAGCAGCGGTATCCATCATCACTACGCTGAGGACAAATTCTTCCCTGAGTGTGGAGAGGAATACTTCAAGTCTCTCATGGAAGCGGTAGGCGAAAGCGAAAAATGCGCGACCCTGCTCCCTGTGATCTACTCTAAGGAACTCTATGCACAGAGACGTTCCTCATCCAAGACTGGAGACATCGTGGCATTGTCATCAGTAAACTTCTACGAGGGCGTAACCCGTGACGAAGTGGAGAAATACTATGCCGGCATCACGGATAAAAATGATCCGGAACCTATTTCTTACGGTTTGAATACCAAGGTGGTAAAAGGCCCGGACGGAAAAATCCGTGAAGAGGCATGGAAAGTCGGCGGAATCTATGGACCAGCACTCGAGAAAATCTGTGAGGAACTCGAAAAAGCCAAGGCCGTAGCAGAAAACGACGTCCAGAAAAAGACCATCTCTGAGCTCCAGGACTACTACAGGACAGGCGACCTCAGGCTTTGGGACAAATACAACATCACTTGGGTGAAAGACACCATCAGCAAAATCGACTTCACCAACGGATTCGTAGAGGACTACAACGACCCTCTCGGACGCAAAGCATATTGGGAATCAGTCGTTAACGTCAAGGACTCTGCCGCATCTGCGCGTACAGAACTCCTCAGCGCCAACGCACAGTGGTTCGAGGATAACGCACCGATCGATCCCCGCTTCAAGAAGAAGAGCGTGAAGGGCGTTTCTGCCAAGGTTATCGACGTTACCTGCCTCGGCGGCGGATGCTACCCTGCAACCCCTATCGGAATCAACCTTCCGAACGCTGACTGGATCCGCAAGGAGTATGGCTCCAAGTCTGTGACCATCGCGAACATCACCCATGCCTACGATGCCGCCGCCCAGGAGTCGCCAAAATCCGTGCTCGAAGAATTCGCATACTCAGAAGAGGATAAGTCAATGCAGAAGAAGTATGGAGCATTCGACGATGAGGTTCACACCGATCTTCACGAGTGCCTCGGACATGGTTCAGGACAGCTTCTTCCAGGCGTTTCCCCTAATGCCATGGGAGAATATGCATCTGCACTCGAAGAAGCCAGAGCAGACCTCTTCGGCCTCTATTATATCGCTGACCCTAAGCTTGTGGAACTTGGTATCCTCGAAAATACTGAAGCATATAAACCTCACTATTCCAACTATATACGTAATGGTCTCATGGTTCAGACCAACCGCGTGGAACTTGGACGCCAGATTACTGAGGCACATATGCAGAACCGTCAGCTTATCGCTGCATGGTGCTATGAGCATGGTAAGGCAAACAACGTTATCGAGAAGAAAGTACGTGACGGCAAGACATATTTCGTAGTAAATGACTATGAGGCTCTCCGTGGACTCTTCGGTGACCTTCTCGCTGAAATCCAGCGTATCAAATCAGAAGGTGACTATGAGGCAGGCAAGAACCTTATCATGAAATATGCTGTAGACATCGATCCTGCTCTTCATAAAGAAGTGTTGGAAAGATATGCTGCTCTCGGTCTGAAACCTTACGGCGGATTCGTTAATCCTGAAATCGTACCTGTAGAAAAGGACGGTAAGGTCGTAGACTACAAGGTCGTTTACACTGACGATTATCTCGGACAAATGCTCGAATACTGCCACAAATACAGCACGTTGTAGAAGGCATTTGAGCCATGTATAACAAAATCGAAGAATATATTAAAGGTTACAGGACATACCTCCAGATAGAGCGGGGTATGTCTTGTAATACTTATAAGGCATACTGTTCTGACATAAGCGAATTCCTTTCTTGTAACAAAGGCATTGACCTGAACCAAATCATCCGCGAAGACATTACGCGGTATTTGGAGGCGCGTTCTTCCGGGGCGACGGATGGGGTGGAAACTGCGGCGGTCTCGAAGCGGTCTCAGGCCCGCATTCTCAGCTCTTTGCGGTCATTTTTCGGTTGGCTTGTCATGGAAGGTGAAATTAGCGTAAACCCTTGTGACGGAATCGATTCGCCGAAGCTTGGGCGATATCTGCCGGCAGTTTTGTCCATCGAAGAAGTGGATGCCATCATGGATTCTGTGGATCTTTCGACTTGGTCCGGGCTGAGGGACAGGGCTATTCTCGAGGTCTTGTACGGCTGCGGACTGCGTGTTTCGGAAGCGTCGGGACTTAAGATTTCAGATGTGTATCTGGAAGAGGGATTTGTGCGCATTGTCGGCAAGGGGAACAAGGAGAGGGGAGTGCCGCTCGGAGACCCTGCCGCGGATGCCATAAGGAATTATCTGTCAGTGCGTCCCGAACCTTCGGCACCTCAGTATGATGACATAATGTTCCTTAACAAATCAGGCGGACAGCTGAGCCGTATTTCGATTTTCAACATGGTCAAGAAGCAAGCTCTGGCGGCGGGGATTGCCAAGGAAATTTCCCCGCATACGTTCAGGCATTCTTTCGCTACGCATCTGGTGGAGGGTGGTGCAGACCTCAGGGCTGTGCAGGAGATGCTCGGGCATGAAAATATCCTCACCACGGAGATTTACACACATATCGACAGCTCCACTTGGCAGAAAGAAATTCTGTCGCATCATCCCAGGTCTTAGTAAAGTCTGGAAGAGGTTATTCTTTGAAAGTTACTATATTTGCGGAATGAAGTCGAGGAATACAATAATGACGTTTTTAGCATGGTCGGCGTTGATTGTGCTTGCGTCTTGCGAAAAGATAAACGAACATGAACCTGATTATGCAGATCATGTGCGTCATGCAGTCCTTTTATACTCAGCGGGTTACAATAGCTTGAGTTATGATATGGATGCGGATATCCAGGAAATGACCGAGGGCTATCTGCCGTCGAAAGGTTCCACGGATGGTGCCGTCCTGGTGTATTCCAAGAAAACTGTTTCGTCGGAGAATTACAAGACTCCGACGGATTCCTATCTTATCCGACTGTACAGGAATAAGAAAGGCGCTGCCGTTATGGATACGGTCCACACATGGTCATCCGACTACGTGGCCGCCTCTTCCCGTACCGTAAATGAGGTCCTTTCTTATGTGAAAACTAATTATCCTGCTGACAGCTACGGACTTATATTTTCTTCGCATGCGACCGGATGGTTGCCTGCAGGATATTATTCGTCGGGAAAAATCACCGATTTCGCTATTCCGTTCGGGACCGGACACGCTGACGGCCTGAAACCTGTTCCTTTCGTCGAGATGCCGCTGGAGGCCGGCGAGCCGCGCGTGAAAAGCATCGGTGCCGACAATATAAATTCGTCCAGTACTTATGAGATGGAGGTCAATGCCTTCGCGTCGTCGATTCCTATGTATCTGGACTACATCATCATGGACTGTTGCCTCATGGGCGGAGTCGAGGTGGCCTATGAACTTAAAGGTGTCTGCGGTAAATTGATATTCTCTCAGACAGAGGTTCTTGCGGACGGCTTGTGTAACTATACTAATGTAATCGGTCGTCTCCTGAATTCTTCTGAGCCGGATCTGAAAGGTTTGTGTGAAGATGCGTATACGCATTATGACTCTCAGTCAGGAGGTTACAGGTCTTTGACCATATCCATGATAGATTGCGCGAAACTTGGTCCGTTGGCGGAGGCTTGCGCGAAGTTGTTCTCGGATTATCGTGGTAAGATGGCGTTAGTGAACCCGAGTTCTGTTCAGCATTATTTCAGGTATAACAAGCACTGGTTCTATGACTTGGAAGATATTCTGGTACAGAGCGGCGCGTCGGATGAAGACCTGAAACCGCTCAAATCGGCCATGTCCCAATGCGTGTTGTATAACGAGGCGACTCCGTCGTTCCTGAGCATCCCGATAAAGACCCACTGCGGTCTCAGCATGTATCTCCCGGCCGACGGCGACCCTGAACTTGATACCTTCTACCGTACCCTTTCCTGGAACACCGCCACCCAGTTAGTTCTCTGATTCCGCATAACACCCTGTCCTCCAATTCCTTATAGCACTCTGTTACGTAGCCGGCGGTCGGAGGTCCCGGCGTCGACCTTCGCTGTCGCTCATCCCTCCGGCTGTCGCCGGCACCTCCCATTTACGAGGTCATGGGTGACC
>OIXA01000540.1_pt1 | contig 54796 bp, 41 predicted proteins | sample 1587721 | NCBI WGS metagenome assembly OIXA01 (sample SAMEA3888900, study PRJEB22519) | human gut metagenome | biome: human gut; feature: human-associated habitat; material: faeces | place: Denmark | collected 2013
ACATGAGCTGGAAGAACACGCGGCTTTCCAACTCCACAAAGCGGTTGTACGACACTGCTTTCGGAAAATAGGACTTCATCGTACCCTTAATAAAGAACAGGTAGTAGTGCTTGAAATTGCGGAATGTACCGAAATGGAAATACAACAGAATCGTCATGATTTCACTGTCGGACAACGATGCTGCACGCCGTCTACGCTTCACTCCGCTATTGTCTTCAAGTAGATTTCCTGCATTTTCTGCATCAAAATGTTTGCAAAACTCGTCTATTATATAAAATAATTCTGTAACTTTGTAATCGGTAGTCATATCAAATATTTTTGTAACTAATTGATTTTCACCTATAAAGATACAAAATATTTGTGAGACTACCAACTTTTTTATGAACTATTTCTTATCCCGAACTGGGGTATGTTCTGGGTGCGCGATGCCCGCAACTCTCAGGCAGAAGTAGATTTCGTGATACGCTATAAGTCGCATCTGCTGCCCATTGAGGTAAAGACTGGCAACAATTCAAAGCTCCGCTCCCTGCATCAGTTTATGAAAGAGTCGCGTGAGAATATCGCCCTACGATTGTGGAACGGTCCGCTGTCCTCCGATGTCATCACCCGAACCGACGGTAGAGCATTCACTCTCTACAACATTCCGCTGTATTATGCAGGCCATTTGGACAATTGGCTTAATTCCCTAACTCCTTAACTTCTCTCGCTCGTGAAGTTCTTGCTAAAGCAAGCGGCAAAGCCGAGCGAATTGACAAATTCTGCGTAGCTGTCGGTAACTCACGGGTTGCATCGCATGGAGGGGTGGCTAAAAAAAAGGCTTGCCAGAATGGGGTAACCCGGCAAGCCTTTCAATCCAAAAAAGATCAACTCTTATATTTGCTTTATTATTCTCCAAAAAGTTCGGAGAGCTTGGCGTCAAGCTCGGCGGGATTGTCGAAGCGACCAATCATTGTGCCATCGGCTGCGACGAGGAATTTAGAGGGGATGTATGAGACGTTGTAGATGTCGTTCTGGTCAATCATCTTACCGTCTTCGCCTTTGAATTCACGGAGGATGTGATGGAAGGGTTCTATACCGTCCTTGATGATGGCTTTACGCCAGCCTTCCACGTTCTTGTTGTCGGAGGCGATGCAGAAGACTTCAAGTCCGCGGTCATGATACTTGTTGTAAATCTCTTTGATGTGTGGAAATGACTTGCGGCAGGGGACGCACCAGGTTGCCCAGAAGTCGACGAGGACGGGTTTACCCTTGAGTGAGCTGAGGGTGATTGTCTTGCCGGCAGGTGTGGTGCCTTGAAGCTCGGGAGCGGGTTGCCCGGGCTGGATGGCGGCGAGGCGATTGAGCTGATGTTTCACAAGGGTTGCGGCAGCCTGGACTTCGGGGTTCCAGCTTTCGTAGATTTCCTTGATCTGAGGATATGTGAGGTCCTGAGCCAGAACGTACATCACACCAAGGTTGTTGAATGAGGCTGGATGAGTCTTGACGAAATTCAACCGGGTGTGGAATACGCTATCGCGCATCGGTGTGAGTACAAAACGCTGCAAACTGTCGATGAGTGCGGGAGTTGTTGTTTCGTGGTTGCGGATAATGTCTTTGTAAGGGTCAGCCATACTGTAGATGCCTGCAATCACAGCGTCAAGAGAGTCAGACTCTACCGTGGAAGGTGAACCCGAGACGGGTGCTTTACTGTAATCATCGCCGCTGAGAGAGACTGTCATATCGGCGAGATCAAGCATAAAGCGGCGGATGCGGTTGTTGTCACGAGCATTCAGTTCGCCGGCATAGAGGTAAGCGTCGGTAGGATGGTTCAAAGTTCCGGAGAATGAGAATGAGCCATTAGCCACTGTGGCGGTATCCCTAATCATTGAGTCGTTGACCGAATAAGAGAGATAGAACTTTTCACCGTCGGCAGCGTCTGTCGTTCCGGAAAGGGTGAATTGGTTGGAAGGCTTGCTTGAAAAAGCATAAAGCAAACCGAGAGAGAGGAATCCGATTAATTTAATAATTTTCATAACTTTTGATAATTAGAAATTCTGTTTAACCAAACTGTTGATAGAAGTCACAGAAGTGGGGAAGGGGAAAATCCAGAGGGTGGATTCTGGAGTGATGGTGTAGGTCTTGCCATCAATGGTGTGAGAATAGTTCTGTTTGTAGTCGGGGAGCTGATTCCAGCGTTTGCGCTGCACGAAGTTATAGAACGTGTAGGCACATTCACCGTGAGAAATCTGCTTCAGCTTGGCGATAGCAGTAGCCTTGTCGTTGATGCCAGTGCCTTTGAGGGGATGATAATCAGCAGGGCGGAAACGCTTCTCACGGATAGTGTCAAGATAGCCCATCGCCTCGTCGAACTGACCGCGCTCAATGGCATCCTCAGCAAGGATCAGATACATGTGGGTAGACTTGGGTCCAACGGGGTTCCAACAGTCGGTACCAACACAGACAGCCTTGCCTTCGATACCGAGATTTCCTTTGCAATAACCACCTACCTCATCCCACTGGTGAGTCATATCATAATCAGGTATCGCAGTCAGAGAAAGGTAGCCCGGTTCAAATGCAGCCATACATTCGGGGAGCAGAACGTTCATGTCAAAGAAATCGTAGGAGCAGAAATAATCCTCCTTCATGCCAAGCATCGGGCGAATGATACCTTTTCCCATACCATAAACGGCAGGGCCAATGAGCGTGTTGTAATCCTCGATGGTGCTATTGTATTTCAAGGCCTCACGTGCAGCATCTGCAGCCTCCGAGAGACGGTGCATAGCAGCGAGAGTCCATGCCTTAACAGCATATAGCATAGGTTTACCCATACGCATGGTGTTGACCGGTTCGGCAGGAAGTCCATCAATCTCAATGGCTTTGTTGCAGTCAGCAAGGATATCGTCGTAAACCTCCTGCAGGGAGCGCTGAGGCTGGTTCTTGATAATGTCGTCGGTTTCCTTGAAATATATGATAGATGGGGTTTCAGCAGCATAAGATGAATTATAAGCCTTAGCGAACTTCTGGACAGCAAGGAAATGAGCGAAGGCCCGGAGAGTGAGGGCCTCGCATTTAATCTTGCGCTTATGGTCTTCCTCGCCCTGAGCCTTGTCAACAAGCTGGAGGATAGGATTGGCAACCTTACCGATAATCATGTATGCACCGGTGTAGGTGTAGTCTATATTGACGAGGTTTGGCAGCTCTTTATCATGACCTACCTCATCATAAGTCCAATAAATGGTATTTGCTGATTTGTAGGGTAATGAGAGCTGATAAGGTACAGATGAGCTTGTGAATACGATATCACTACCGATTGCACGGACATCGTTCATCATCATGAAATACTGGTAATAATCATTGAGCAGCATCTCAAGCTGGGCACTTGTCTCAAGGAGGTTCATACCCTTAGGCTGGATGTCGGTGTACTCGGAACATGATGTAATCAACATAGAGACTCCGATAGCAGCCGACGAAAGTAATTTATATATGTTCATAATAGTCAATTATATGTTAATGTTAAGACCAAAAACGTAAGAAGACGGGGTGCGGATGCCTAATGTCTCGGGATCTACGCCAAGATTATTCTTAGTCCAAATGGCTTTTGGATTATTGATCTGGAAACGGAAAGTGCAGTGGTTGATACCGAAGCGGCGGAGCCAGTTTTCGGGAATGTCGTAACCAAAGACGATATTGCGTATTTTCAGGAAGTCGGCGTCGTGAACAGAGGTGTTGCTATATTCGGTCTCATCGCTTAGCATATTGGAGCCATACTGACCGATACCAGGAGTGTTGGTAGGATTTTCAGGAGTCCAGGCGTTGAGGAAATATGAGGCAATTGCGGTGTTGGGGACATCAAAAGTCTCATTCTCACAAAGGGCACGCATCTTATGACCACCATAATAAGCCATCAAGAGACTGAAGCTGAAACCACGCCAACGGAGAGAGTTGTCCATGCTGACAATCACCTTAGGATCGGTCTGACCGGAGTATTCAAGGACATCCACGGTGTTACGGGAAACAGAGCGCTGAGGATTTCCATCTTCGTCAAACCAAGTGGTCATACCTTCACGGCCAGTGTCGGAGCTAATGCCTGCAAAACGATAGCTCCACAAAGCGCTTGCGGGATATCCGCTGACAAAAGGAGTACGAATCAATTCAGTGGCAGTCTTGGCTGCATTCTGTACCTTGGTGACCTCATTCTTATTATGAGTGAAAGTCAAAGAGGTAGACCATGAGAAATCCTTGCGGTCGGATGGCTTGAACCAGTCATATGAAAGCGCGATTTCAACACCTCGGTTGCGCATAGAGGCAACGTTTGCAAACATGGAAGCGAAACCGGTAGAGGGGTCAAGCATCTGATTGTTGAAAACGTCTTTGCTGACCTTATTATAGTAATCAATATTACCACGCAGACGATAATTGAAAAGGCTGAAATCAACACCGATATTGGTGGTACGTGCCTGTTCCCAACGTAGGTTAGGGTTGGCTGGACTGCTTATAGTACCAAGTGGAAGCTGAGTGAATGGATTATTACCCTGTGTTGTAGCCACCATATAGCTTGACGCACCCTGATAGATGTTACCGGTGACACCGTAGCTTGCGCGGAGCTTAAGGAAGCTGAGCCAAGTGAAATCGTGCATAAATGATTCCTTGTGGAGGTTCCAACCACCACCTACAGACCAGAGGGGTTTGCCACGGAACTTGGTGTTAAGACCGTAAACGTCGGCATAGTCCTTACGATAAGAACCGAAGATGTTGTAACGTTCATCGTAGGTATAAGTAAGGTTGGCATATCCTGATGCGTAGCGGTGACGTTGTTCGACGACAATGCCCATGCCATTTTCAAAATAAGGCTGGTAAACGAATTGGTAAGCGCTATAGCCGCGACCTTCCATCATATAACTGCTATTGTAACGCCATTCTCTTCCACCGAGAGTACCGAAGTCAACGGTGTGGGTAGAGCTGTTCTGAAGCTGCTCGTCGTAACCGAGGACTAGAGACTTGGTGCCATTCAACTTGGTTTCACGGAATTCAAGACCAGCGATTGCAACAACGTCGTGTTTCTTAAAGAAAGTGTTGGAGTAATTCAACTGACCGCGGAGGGTGTAATATTTGCCCTTGGTGTTTGTGGTCTGAAGCATACCGCCGTTTTCTGGGGTGTTGTATTTCACACGGCCAGCAGCATCAACTGTGGTATAAGCATTGCGAATGACACGAGAGGTAAGACTCTTTTCGTTGGCATGAGTCTGTTCCTCAACGTTATCAATCTCATAGCTGAACATTGCGTTGGCGGTAAGTCCTTTGATGATACGGAACTCGAGGTCGGCCATATAGCGCATGTTCTGGCGAGTGTTGGTCTTGACATTGTTCTTTAACTCGCTCACCGGGTCGGTGCCGAGGTCGTGGAATCCATTGGGGACATCCCAATATTCGTTACCGGTGAACCAGTAATAGGTTTTGCGGATGGATCCATCCTCATTATAGAAAGGCATGTAGGCAGGGAGAGTCCATGGGTCAAAGCTACCACGGTAATTAGCATTGTATCCAAGAGATTTCTGATCAGAATAAAGGCCGTTTACACTGACGGTAGCTTTTAGCCATTTGGCAAGTTCAAAAGAACCTTTGTAGTACGCGGTGAGCCAGTCAAGGTCATTGTTGATCAACTCGGCATTATCATGTTTGTAATTGACAACTAGATTATTGCTCGAAACATCGGAGCTGTTGCGGAGAGCGAGGTTATATTGCTGAAGGAGACGTGTGTGGTAAACATTGTCAGCAAAATCGCGGGCATAATTATTGGTACGGTATTTGGCAAGGCGGCTGTCAAGCTCCTGACGGGAAATTTTGCCACTGGCGAACTGATAATAGTCATAGTAAATAGGTGTCACCTGACTACCTTCGGTGATGGACTTTTTCATGTTGTCCAACGCATTGTCGCGAGTGAGGTAATACTCCATATATTTTGCCTCTGTATCGACCTGTTGGGCCGGAGTCATATAGAAGTTGTCGGCATAGTCCATGTTTTTATTCTCGTAAACGGTAAGGTTTGCGGAGAAGTCAATGTCAACTTTGCCTTTTTTTGTGGCGTTTTTGGTGGTGACGACAATGATGCCGTTGGCGGCGCGGGCACCGTAAATTGCGGCTGCAGCTGCGTCTTTGAGGACGTTAACTGACTGGATGTCGTAGGGGTTGAGGTCTTCGATGGCGCCTTCGATGGGGACTCCATCAACGACGAGGAGAGGGGCAGTGTTGCCGTGGAGGGTTCCGACACCACGGATGATGGGTTTGCCGCCATAGGTGGAGAGTCCGGCTACGCGGCCTTCGAGGTTGTCAAGGACGTTGGTGGTGTAGCGTTCGTTGAGTTTGGCGGATGAGATTGTGGTTACTGAACCGGTCATTTTCTCTTTTTTGACTTCCTGATAGCCTGTTACGACGACTTCGTCCATGACGTTGGTGTTTGGCTGGAGAGTGATGGAGAGGTTGTTGCGGTTGCCGACTTTTATTTTCTGCGAAATCATACCTACATAAGAGACCGCGAGAACAGGGTCGGAGCCGCTGACATGGATGGTGAAGTTTCCATTAATGTCAGTGACCACGCCTGCTTCGGTTCCTTCGAGTATCACGTAAGCTCCGATGAGCGGCTCGCCTTCGGTGTCAAGGACTGTACCACGGATGTTGCGGTTGGCACGGTTGACTTTTGCCGCAGTACGTTTGTCTATGGAGACTGTGATTACGCGGCCTTTGATGGTGTAAGTCATCGCGGTGCCGTGAAGAATGGTTTTGAGCGCATCGGCAACGGATGCTTTTTTGATATCGCATGTGACGCGATATCGCTGCACCTCATCGTAGATGTAGGAGAATTTGTAGCCTGACTGGGCTTCAACTTGCTCAAGGACCTTTACCATAGGTGTGTTAGTGGCCCGGAGCGTTACTGTGGATTTTTGATCTGCCGCGAGTGCCGGAATGGCGATGAACAGGCAGAGGAGGTAGCAAATGAGCTGACGACTGATGGACGTCAGGGCTACGCGGTGATTTGGGTTTTCATGATAATCCATAACAATATTTAATGATGGTTTATACTTCAAATGACAAGCCATCGGGAGTTATGGGTAGCTGTGAAACGATTTTTTTTCGAAAAAAAAAGTTTCCTGCGGCGATTATTTTGTGGGCGAGATGCGGATATTCGTGCCGTCGAAGGTGACGTTGAGAGTCCCGAACGTGTTGAGACTTTCTACGATTGACTCTACCGGTTCATTGCGGTCGGCTACGAAGTGGAGTCGATATGACATGAGAGTGCGGTCTGAGAGTCCGACGTTGACATTATACCAGCGTCCAAGTTCAATCATGACATCTATAAGCGGAACATTGTCAAAGTAGAAAAATCCATCACGCCATGCGTCAAGCTCACGGTTGTTGATATTTGAAACCACAAGTTTCCCACCTTTCAGGGTCACATCCTGTCCGGGGTCGAGGGTCACAGATGATTTGTCGGTCATATCCAGGACAAGCACTTTCCCTGAGAGCAGCGAGACACGCACGTCGGCGCGGTTATAGGCGCGCACATCGAACTCGGTTCCGAGAGCTGTAGTTGAGATTTTGTCTGATATTACTATAAACGGGTGGTTCTCGTCATGAGCTACTGCGAAGTATGCTTCTCCTTCAAGATTGACTGTACGTCGGTCTGAAACAAAGCGGGCGGGAAAGCGGAGTGAGCTTTCGCCATTGAGAGTCACCTCTGTTCCATCGGCGAGGATTATGCGGATGCGTTTCCCTCGGGGCGTGGTGACCGTGCGTTCCTCAAATACCGATGTCACTGAAACTTTTCGCATATCCAGTACTTCAGTGTCAAGGTATACCGGTTTATTGGCAGTCTCCACGTTTTTCTGAGGAGCGGTGTGAGTTTTCGGTTTTGATGTTTCAGCCGTCGGGGTAGAAGATGTCATAGTTATGCGGCCATCCTGCTTGACGGCGGCAAAGAGCACGAGGTCTTCCTCCTGTGGGATTTCAGGCTTGGTGAAAAATCCGAGAGAGAAGAGGATTATGAGACAAGCGGCTATGCCTGCCACCGCTCCTCCGAAGGCATAGAGCCAGCGGAAAGTGGCGCGAGGTGACGGTTTTTCCTGAACATCACAGGCTGCCTCGGGGCGCAATGAGAGAAAGCGCTGCCATTCACGGTCAGCGTCGAAGCGAGGCGCCGACTCGCGCATGAATGCGGCTCCCACATCGCGCGCGTCATCCCTGATCAGGTCGGGATTAATGTCAATTGGCTGCTCCCGGTCGATATCTTTATGGCGTTTTTCTGTTTTCATTTAAGTATGTGCTATATTATAAAGACATTTCAATCGGGATTTTGGTCTGTTCCCTTTTTATATTTTACACCGAAATACTTCCTGATTGTCTCAAGTCCCTTCATGATGTGCATCTTTACGCCATTGGTCGAGATATCAAGCATCTGCGCCACTTCCTTGTATGTTTTCTCTTCATAGTAGCACTGCTTGAGTACAAACTGGGTGCGCTGCGGCATATCATGTATCAGCTCGGATATTTTTTCAAGGCGTTCATCATATTTAGCCGCTGTCTCGCTGTCGAGTGGTGGAATGTCGCGGAGGGCGTATTCCCGGTGTTCGTCAACTACACGGAGATGCTCAATTGAGTTCAGACAGTGGTTACGGACAGAAGTGAAGAGGTAGGCCTTGGCATCTTTCACGTCCATGGTATCGAATCGGTCCCAGAGGGTGCAGAACACATCCATCACGATATCTTTGGCAGCGTTGTGGTCACGCAGGATGTAGGACGCATAGTGCTGTAGCTGTTCGGCATGGGTGCGGAACAGAAACTCAAAATCTTTTTTCTTGAATGCGTCCATATAATGGTTCTTAGGGGTCAGCGAGGGTCACCAGCCTCCCGGTCCGTTGATCTCCGGACGTGCCGGAAACTTATGATACAATAAAAAAGGTCTAACTCAAAAGAGCTAACCCCATTACTTAAATTAGTCGGGGTGAGTAGACTCGAACTAGCGACCTCACGCCCCCCCCAGAGGCGTACTCTAACTGGGCTGAGCTACACCCCGTTGTTTTGGTTTAACGGGTGCAAAAGTACGTATTTACGGGGAATTTGCAAAATTTTTCAGACGCTTTTTTGCTCAAAAAACGTTTTTTAATTGGTTCAAACGAATAGCACTCAATTATCTTCGCGACTGGGCACGTAAGGACGAACGTAAGCCCTTGGTTTTGCGTGGTGCCCGCCAGGTGGGCAAGACAACGCTTGTCAAGATGTTTGCCGTGAAGTTCTTGCTAAAGCAAGCGGCAAAGCCGAGCGAATTGACAAATTGTCAACAGGTTGTGTCTATTTGTCTGAAATCTGCCAGAATTGCTTACTATTTAACACTTTAACCTCCATTCAGTCCTTGGCATGTAAGTTGCGATAAGGATAGTGCAAGCCGAGAGCAAGAAGCTCGAAGGCAAGCACAATTAAACATTAAATATAAACAAATTAAAATATAATTGGAGGTTTTTGATATGTTACCAGTAATGAGAAATTCTTGGATGCCTGAAGTTTTCAACGACTTTTTCGACACTGACTTTATGCCGCGTACAAATGCTACAGCACCGGCAATCAACGTTAAGGAGACCGAACACGAGTATACCGTGGAGCTTGCAGCCCCTGGAATGAAGAAGGATGACTTCAACATCAATATTGACAACGACGGCAACTTGCACATCAAGATGGAGCAGAAGAACGAGAAGAAGGACGAGAACAAGAAAGAGCACTATCTGCGTCGCGAGTTCTCTTATTCAAAGTTCGAGCAGACGCTTATCCTGCCTGACGATGTCAACAAGGAGAAGATTGCAGCCAATGTCAACGACGGTGTGTTGACTGTTGATTTGCCTAAGGTTGAGAAGAAGGAAGAAAAGACTACACGTCACATTGAGGTGAAGTAATTCATAAGCAATAAGTTTATGTCCTGTCTCGCTCTTCAGATAGAGTGGGGCAGGACTTTTTTATGGGTTGTTGTGAATTTTTGTCACAAACCTATAATTTTAAGGAAGAGTGAAAGCTGCGTTTGCTTCATTCTTCCTTTTTTGTTATTTTTGCATGTCCAAATAATACAATTTGATATACAGAATAATTCAATTTGATATATATAAAATGAAAAACCGTACGAACAAGAACTTTTTAACGACTCTGCTGTCGCTTGTGGCCGTGGTGCTGATGCTTTCGGCTGCGGCTATTGTGCGCGACGGCAGGATTTTCGGTTTCAATCTGCGCGATGGCGGGTCTGCGGAGCACGGTCGGCACGGCGTGCAGGCTTCTCCGGCTGCGCTGACTGCCAACAACGACACGCTGACTGTGATGCCCGATGGCGCTATTGTGGTCAATACCCGATTGCTGGCTAAGGATGTGCAGGGCTATGGCGGGCAGGTTCCGCTGCGCATCCATATTGACAAGGGTGGGGTGGTGGACAGCATTGAGGCTGAGCCTAATGCCGAATCGCCCGACTTCTTCAATCATGCTTCTTCCCTCTTTGGTAAATGGCAGGGCAAGACTGTTGATGAGGCTATGGCTGAAGAGGTGGATGCTGTGACGGGAGCTACGTTCTCCTCGCGTGCCATCATTGCAAACGTGCAGCGCGGACTGGCTTATGCCAAGCGGCATGCAGCACTTGGCAATGCGTCAGATGCAGCCGGTACTGCCGATGCGTCGGGTGCTTCAGCCTGGGCTGAGGATTGGACTTTGGGCAGTATTGCGGCATTGCTGGTGGTGATGTTGGGCGCTGTGGTTCCGCTATTCGTCAAGAACCGCCGTTGGCATTATGTGCAGTTGGCGCTCAACGTCATTGTGCTCGGACTGTGGACCGGCACGTTCGTGTCGTACACCCTGCTCATGCGACTCTTCTCGGGGGGCGTAAGCCTTGCCACGCTCGGCACGCTCGCCGCTCCGTTGCTTATGGTTCTGGTGGCTATGCTTTATCCTTTGGCAGGTCGACCAGGACACTACTGCGCCCACGTGTGCCCGTTCGGCTCGGCTCAGGAGCTTGCCGGCAAACTCACCCGTCGCAAACCGCGGCTCTCGCCACGCTTGAACAGAGCGCTCAACGTGTTCCGCAACGTTCTGTGGGGAGTGCTTATGGTGCTCATGCTCACCGCTACTTGGACCGCATGGATGGATTATGAGCTGTTCACGGCGTTCCTCTATACATCGGCTTCGACGTGGGTGATAGCAATAGCCGTACTCTTCCTCGTCCTCTCGGTATGGGTGCCACGACCCTATTGCAGGTTCGTTTGCCCGACGGGGAGCCTTTTTAGGAGTTAGGAATTTTGAATTTTGAGTTTTGAATTATTGATTTTATATTTTTGATTTAAGTTTCGCAAGCGATAGTAGTTAAGAAGTTAAGGAGTTTTTCGCGAAGCTCAAAGAAACTTTCGCGCCCTACGGTCGCTAAGGAGTTAAGCCATTAGTTTTTTTGTTTGATATAGCATTATAAGCATTTGGCTTAACTTCTTAACTCCTTTAACTACTGAATTCTCTGAACTTGCGATAGTTCAATTTTTGAGTTATGAATTTACAGAACAAATCCGTTGTACTCAACGTTGTACTTGCCATAGTTGCAGTAGCGCTTGGAGTACGCCTGACATCGGGCAAAGCCTCTACTGCTAAGTCAGCCGATGCTGAACAGTCGTCTAACGCAGAACAGGCGGTGCTCGACAACATCGCCACACGCACCAGCATACGCGACTATGAGGCGCGACCGGTAGAGAATGAGAAGATTGAGAAGATGCTCCGTGCTGCCATGGCAGCCCCTACGGCAATGAACAAGCAGCCATGGCACTTCGTGGTAGTAGACCAGCGCGCTGTACTCGATGCCCTATCAGAGGCCAATCCCTACGCCAAGATGATCAAGAAAGCGCCCCTCGCAATAGTCGTTTGTGGCGATACTGAGAAGATGATAGAAGGTGGCGGTCGCGACTTTTGGATACAGGACGCATCCGCTGCAACCGAAAACCTCTTGCTCGCAGCCCACGCGTTGGGTCTCGGAGCAGTCTGGACGGGTGCCTATCCGGCCGAAGATCGCTGCAAAGCAATCAGTAAAGCATTGTCGTTGTCTGACAATCTCATTCCCCTTAATATGGTTGTAATAGGCTATCCGGCAGAACATCCGCAGCCAAAGGACAAGTTCAAGGAAGAGAACATTTCGTACAACGTTGGCAATGAATAAACCGTTGGGCAACAGATAAATTACAGTTTTAAACAAGGTTGTTTTAAACAACCTTGTTTAAAACGAATAAATTGTGTAAATTTGCATATCTAACCATTGATGCAAATTTTTATATGACAAACAAAATCGAATCTCCTTTTGTCTTCGGTGTACGTGTTGAAGGCGATGCTTTTACCGATCGCCGTACTGAGACCGAACGTTTGAAAGCAAATTTCACATACGGAGTGAACACCATACTTATCTCGCCACGTCGTATGGGTAAAACTTCGCTTGTCGACAGGGTGTGTTCGCTCATCGACAACGACAATATCCGAATTGCTCGTATTGATGCTTTTGGAACACGTTCGGAGTCAGATTTCATCAATGCTTTTGCCACAGCCGTAGTTCGGGCTACTTCTTCCAAATGGGAAGAGTGGATGGAGAACGCCAAGGTTTTTCTCAGTCGTTTCGTTCCGAAGGTTAGTTTCGGAATGGATCCATACAATGACTTCTCCGTATCGCTTGAGTATAATGCCAGCAGCAATACAACTGAGGAGGTGTTGCGTTTGCCCGAACTGATAGCCCGAGAGAAAGGTTATCGTATAGTTGTTTGTATAGATGAGTTCCAGCAAATAGGCGAATACTCTGATTCGCTTACGTTTCAGAAGAAGTTGCGCGGCGTGTGGCAGTTGCAATCGCACGTCAGTTATTGCTTGTATGGCAGCAAGAAGCACATGATGGAGCGTATGTTCCAGAACAGCAGTTATCCGTTTTATCGCTTTGGCGACTTGTTTTATCTTGGAAAGATTGGCGAGTCAGACTGGATTGAGTTCATTTGCCAGCGTTTTGAGATTACAGGCAAGCACATTTCTGAGCAGTTGGCGCAGTCAATATGCCGTGTCACCGACCGCTACTCTTCTTATGTGCAGCAGCTTGCATGGCTTGTGTGGCTTCATACGAACGATTCTGCCACCGAGACCGACCTCCATAATGCCATCGACCGGCTTCTTGATGCTTGCGAACCGCTCTTCATACAACAGACCGAAGACCTCTCTGCCTATCAGATGAACTTCCTCCACGCCCTCGCCAATGGCGTTAATACCGGTTTTACGCAATCAACGGTACTCAAGCAATATAAGCTTGGCACAGCAGCCAACATCACCCGACTCAAAAAGGCGCTTACCGAGAAAGACCTTATCACCACCATTGCCCCGAAAACTCTGGCAATTAGCGACCCTATACTGCAAATGTGGCTGAAGAGAAGAGTGTGGAGAGAATGATCAGCTATAGCATTCTTTGCATATTTCTATAAACTTCGTATAGTACATTATCTTCAAATTCTTCGGCACCAGACATTTGTCCGTCTACATCATAAATTAATATAACACCGTCGGAGGTAACGCTTATAGCTTTAATGCTTGTTGTTTCGGATAATGTAATGATCTTCTCACGACCATAGCTATGGTCTACGATACGTACAATTTCTGCATATACCTTATTCCATAGTATGGCTAATTGTTCGTCGATGTCGAAGTTTTCTTTATACATATAATACAATTGCGGTTGTTATTCCAATCTTGCAAAATTATGGAAAAACAACCGCAATAATTGTGTTCATGCACTTTTTAACTTGTGCAGTTTTATTTCTTCTCCTCTGTGAGTTCGCCTTTAGCTATACGTACAGCAAGTCCTATTGCCTTGCCGAGCAATGGAGGTACAGCATTACCTATTTGTACGAGCTGCTTGTTTTTCTTTCCTTCAAAGATAAAGTCATCGGGAAATGATTGCAGACGTGCCATTTCGCGTGCTGTCAAAACGCGTGGAAGCTTCGGATGAAGGTTAACGCCGCCATGGTTCTCCTTGATTGTACATGAAGGTTCGTTCCACGGACACTTCTTCCAGGCATCGCTATATCCTTTATACAAACTCTTGCCTTCCGGGGTTTCCATGATACGTTGCGCCATATCCGGCCTATGTCGAGTCGGCTCGTGGTTGAATGCCGGGTCGGCAGGGTGTTCCATAAGGTCGGAAATGGCATCGCCCGTAGTAATATAATCTTTCGGTTCGAGTATTGGGGCAGGATGTAGATTCTTTATTCCGATTCTATTGCCAATGAAAATGACACGCTCGCGTTTTTGTGGTGTATAATAGTCTGCTGCACATAGAGTCTCAACATTCATTTCGTAGCCTATGTCGTGAAAGTCGGCAATTATCTTTTGTTCCACTTTACCGCCAAGCATCGTGCGTAATCCTTTTACATTCTCACAAATTACAAAGTCTGGCTTAAGCTCTTTTACCACTTCTATCAGTTCCTTGTACAATGAATTTCTCGGGTCGTCAACGATTCTGTTGCCAGCCATTGAAAAACCTTGGCATGGAAAACCGCCTGCCACTATGTCCAAATGCCTGCCTGCGAGTTGACGTTTTACCGTATCGTAGAATTCCTTTTTTGTTTCTTCAGAGCGTATGTCACCATTAACGAATGGGTGATTGAAATTACGACTGTATGTCATACAGGCTTCTTTGAAGAAGTCAAGTCCGCATATTCCCTCCAAACCTGCAAGTTCCAGACCTTTGCTAAGACCTCCTGCTCCACAGAAAAGGTCAACAAAAGTCATATCTGACTTTGTCTTATCATTCCAGTATGCAGATATATCAGTCCAATTGGGTTTGTGGCTTTCTTTGTTTATTGTCTCACTATCGTCAAAGTCAAGAAATCCTTCTGCTACAGAAGCACGGCGTTTTTTATCGCCCCCATTCTCAATATACTTCTTAAATTCGTTGAAGTCTTCTTCCGTAACGGTATATGTGTTGTTGACTTTGGTTGTTTTCAGTTCCTGTGATGCGACGAATCGGCGTACTGTCTTTAATGACATTTTCATTTCGTCGGCTACATTCTGTAAGCTATAAATCATTTGTTGTGTCTTATGCTTGGGTAAAGTTTTTCCATAATAAACTCTGCTGTATGGCGCGAACTTTCCTCAACGATACGTTGGGCTGAGCGTTTGCGGTATTCCACGGGGTCGTATTGATAGCAGCCCACACACGTTCCCTCGTATTTTTCGCCACCTTCGTAGAAGTCGTATGGGTTGCCTTCAATGTTGCGGGCATTCCAACGACGGTCATTAAGAGCGCAGTTTTTGCAGATTTGCCTTTTGATGTCGTTGGCAGCCTTGCACAGCGGTTGGAAATCCTCTATGCGTTGTGTAGCCATATCTGATACACGCATGTCGTTTTTTCGCCCGTCTTTGTGGTCAACTTCAATTATTGTGTTTTCTGATTTACCGTTAACCCCGAGCATAACACAACGTCTTGTGCGTATCTCGTCGCTTATGTCCTTGCGTATTGTTTGACTAAAGTTCGCTTCTCGATTGAATCCGTTGAGCCTAACGCGGTCTACACGATTGCCAGGTGTTTGTGATTTGTCAAATTCCACAATGTATAATTGCCGTAATTGAGAACTTTTACGTCCCCAATCGCAGCCATTGCCCATAACGAGAGGGCTATACTTGTCGACAAATTCAGTTACACTTACCCAACGGCTTTTTCCGTTATTGTCGGGCTTAGCCAACTCAAGGAACAGATCTTTCTTTGATTGTTGTCTTGTTGCCATATTCCTTTTTATTTTGTCTTGAATACAAACAGATATTCATGTTTGAATAGATAGTTACCGTTGACAAGTGCACGATATCTCCACAATGCTTCTTGGCCGATTTTGGCTCGGTTGCCTACAATGTCCTTAACAACAATTCCCTTCAATTGACATTTGAAAGCTTTCTTGATGGCGTACATCATATAGAATCCAAGTGGTATTACTTCGCCATCGCGATAGATGTCGCCGATGACGATTACGAAGTAATGCTTGGATTTCAAGTAGCTCAAAGCGTTGGTCATAGCTACTTGGAATTTTTCGAGAAAGATGTTGAGATTTGAAATACCCGAAAGGTCTTCGGGCTTGTCGGTGAATTTTACAATGTCGAGATATGGAGGATGAACGATGAGAAAGTCAATCTTGTGTTTCTTCATTTGTTTCAGGTCTTCACCTACACATTGGTGGAACCTTTCGCTATTGGTCACGTCACAGTTGTGGATACAATAGTTTATGCTATCGCACCCCTGCATACGTTGTTCTACAAAATTGATGATGTCGCTGTTTATATCGAATCCGATATAGTTGCGTTTCAGCGTTTCACACTCATAGAGCGTGGTACCGCTACCCATAAAAAGATCCATTACAATGTCTCCCTCTTCGGTATAGCGGCGTATCATCTGATTGGGAATTTGGGGCGCAAAGTTTCCGTGGTAAACGTTAGTATGCTTGCCTCCCTTGGCCCTCGGTCCCATTATCCATAAACTATCGACATTTATGTCGAGTTCGTGCCAATGTTCGTGGTCAAACTTCATGGCTGCCCCCTTTCCTCGGAGGCGTCCTTAATGAATAAAGCATAATGGTGCCAGTATTATGGCATAGGCTCGTTTATAGAGTAAAGAAAACGGGTTTCCCATTAGGAACGACAGAGTATAAAAAAGGCGCAAACCGCCTTGTCTATACTCTGAGGTCCTAGGAAAACCCGTTAAAATCGACAAGTCAGTCCACGCCATTAGCGCAGACATTCACAGACTTATTCGCGATTTTAACTACTTGAAATTTCCTAGGTTTCAGAGTATTACCGAATAAACAGCAAATGCTAGTTCAACAAATATGTAAAATTATTTTTTTCTTCTTCTTTATATGTTTTTATGGGCGTAGCCGTAATACGGTTGTGCCGTTGTTATTAATCTTATGCAAAGTTAGCGTTTTTATTTGATTATGTGATATGTGGAGTGTCTTTATTTTATAAATGCCTGTAAATATTATATTTTGAGGCTACTTATATATAACGGCGGACTCCCGTCCGACGCGCAATCAGCTTTAAGCTTTCATACTTATTGCTGCGCGTCGGACGGGAGTCCGCCGTTTGGTTTTGCTTATTTGTACTCGTGTATGGGCAACTCTCCGTTGAGAGCGCCGAGGGCGTTGAATGCGAGCGACTCCATTTCGCCCTCGCCGGGCATCACAACGACCGGTGCGAGGAACTCCACTTGCTTCCGTATCTCCTCAACGCAGTACTTGCTGTAGGCAATACCGCCGGTCAGGATGATGGCTTCGGCCTTGCCCCATAGTGCAACAGCCATTGCACCAATCTGTTTGGATATGGTGTAGAGCATTGCTTCAAGCACTTCGTGGTATGGTTGTTCTCCTGCTTCGGCGCGACGCGAAATCTCCTTCATGTCCTTCATGCCCAGCAGAGCCTGGCAACCGCCGTAGCCTGCGAGCATTTTCATGATTTGCTGCTGGGTGTACTTGCCCGAGAAGCATAGGCGCACGAGCTGGTCGGCAGGCAGAGTGCCCGAACGTTCGGGAGCGATAGGGCCTTCGCCGGTGAGCGCATTGTTCACGTCGATTACCTTGCCGAGGTGATGTGCCGACACGCAGATGCCGCCTCCGAGGTGAGCCACGATGATGTCCATGTTCTCGTATACCTTTCCGCAGGTCTTGGCATAGCGACGTGCGGCAGCCTTAGCGTTAAGGGCGTGGAAGATAGATTCGCGCTTCATGAACGGCAATCCGGTGTAGCGGGCGCGTGTCATCATCTCGTCTACCACCACGGGATCAGCCATAAACGCCGGACAACCGCATTCGCGAGCTATGTCGTCGGCTATAAGACAACCGAGATTGCACACGTGCTGATGTTTGGCATGATGCAGGTCGTGCTTCATAAGTTCGTTGACTGCATACACGCCGCCGTGCAATGGCTTCAACAATCCGCCGCGTCCTATCACGGCATCGAACTTCAATGGTATTCCGGCCTTGCGCAACAGCTCCAATACGAAATCCTTGCGGTATTCATACTGTTCGTCGACGGTCATGAACTTGTCTATCTCTTCTTGCGGATGGAGTCCGTCGTCGGTCCACACGGCTTTGTCGTCCTCGTATACTGCCACCTTGGTTGAGGTGCAGCCAGGGTTTATTACGAATATTCTTTTCATATGGAAGTGCTCCCCATACAGCCCCACCCCCTTGCCCCTCCCCCGCAGGGAGGGGAGTGAAGTGTTGAACTTGCTCAGAGTTTTATAGCTTACTCTTATATATTTATTGCAAGGGCGTAGGTAAGTAGGGGGATTTTTTATTGTTAATAATCATTTCACTCCCCTCCCTGCGGGGGAGGGGCAGGGGGTAGGGCTTTTGTTATTTTGGGCTGATACTTCTCATGCAAGCCACGGCAAGCGAGTAGAACTTGGAGTCGGCGGAGTCGGCACGTGATGTCACTACGACCGGAGCTGTGGTTCCGTCGAGCATGCCAGCCACGGTAGCGTTGGCAAAGAAGGTGATAGTCTTGTAGAAAGTGTTGCCTGCTTCGATGTCGGGGAAAATCAAGATGTCGGCATTTCCCACCACGGGCGAGCTTATTCCCTTGATGGCACCGCTCTCGGCGTCGCATGCAGTCTTCACGTCCATAGGTCCGTCAACGCACACTTCGCCATATCTTCCTTCCTCGGCATATTGCTTTATGGCTTGGTAGGCGAGCGTGATGGGGAACTTGTCGCTTGTCTTCTCGGTGCAATGCGTCAGCGCAACACGTGGACATGAGCCTCCGGTGAGGCTTCGCCATGTCTTGGTGATGTACGTCAAGACGGCGTCGAGCTGTTCGGTGGTGGGGAAGGGGATGACGGCTGCGTCAGAGAAGAGCATGAGTCGGTTCATGCCCGGAATCTCTGCCACGGCGATATGCGTCAGCACGCTGCCCTTGACGAGTATTCCCTGCTCCTTGTTGAGCACGGCGCGCAGCAGGTTGTCGGTATTCAGCGAGCCCTTCATGAGCACGTCGGCGCGTCCTTCGCGCACTTCGAACACGGCTTTGCGTGCTGCGTCGTCGTCGTCGGAGGCTTTGATGATCTTGATTTGTTGTGGATGGCGTGCTGCGAGTTGTTCGGCTATGGCTTGTTTGCCCTCGACAGCGGTAAGGATAAAGTCTGCAAAACCCTCGCTGACGCTTCGTTCAATCACTTCTTCGGTGTGTGCGTCGGCAGGTGATGCAACGGCCACTATGACGCGCTGGCCCAATGAGCGCAATCTTTCAGGTAGGGTTTTTAAGTTAACAATAGGATTCATAAGATGTTTTTTAGTTTGATATTGGCAAAGTTATCTGATTTTAGTTGATTGGCAAAGAGTTTTATTCACATTTTTATTCCGCTCTTGCAAAATGTTCGTTAAAAGACCGAAATCGAACATTTTTTTGTATCTTTGTAATATAATTATGGCTGAAAACCAGCTGGATTTTGGCACTCTGAAAAATGTAGTCCTTTTGCACTCCAAAAGGACTCGTTTTGCACTCCAAAAGGACTCCTTTTACACTCCAAAAGGACTCCTTTTGAAACGCAAAAGGACCCCTTTTGGAAAACTGTGGTGTAATGTGCTGATTTTCAGGCGATAATGATGGCGCAAAATACGCATGACGACAACGTAAAACATCAATAACGACAACGTAGCACATTGATATATGACAACATCCGAGTTTGTAAAACAGTTTCGCGAGTCCGACCCCCGCAAGCTTGCCCTTCAGGCCTCGCGCTATCCCGATGTAGACATGCCCTATGCCTTGAATCAGATTCAGGGTTGGCAGACGGCGCAGCGCAAGTTGCCCTCATGGGCTGCGTGCGATGGGGTGGTGTATCCTCCTCATCTCAACATGGAGCAATGTTCGTCGGAAGCTACGGCGCGTTACAAGCAGCAAGTGGCACGTCGGTGGGCCGAACGCATCCCGAACGCATCCCGAACAAGCATGACCGACCTGACGGGAGGATTCGGAGTGGACTTCTCGTTCACCTCGCGCTGTTTCGACTGTGCCACGTATGTAGAGCGCAACGCCTCGCTTTGCGAAGTTGTGGGTGCCAATCTGCCCCGTCTGGGCATCCGGAATGCTCAGGTGAAGTGTGCCGAAGCTGAGGCTGTGCTGGAGCAGCTGGAGCCTCAGACCATGATATTCCTCGACCCGGCACGCCGCGACGAGCATGGCACCAAGACTGTGCTGATAGCCGACTGCACCCCCGACGTGTGCCAGCTCCTGCCCTGTCTGATGCAGAAGTCGCAGTTTGTGATGCTCAAGCTGTCGCCCATGCTCGACTGGCACAAGGCGATAGTCGACCTTGAGGGCACGGTGCGCGAGGTACACATTGTGTCGGCAGACGGCGAGTGCAAGGAGTTGCTGCTCGTATTGGCTTCTGACGGCACGCCGGAAGTGCAGGTGTTCTGCGTTGACATACTGTCAAAGCCCGATAGCCAAGGCGAATATCCGCGCAGCGAATTTGTATATAGCATAGGTGGCGAAGCCGAGCCGCAGCCGACCAATTCACAATTCACAATTCAACAACTCAAAATTGCCGCAGGCAACAATTCAAAACTCAAAATTCAAAACTCAACATTCCTCTTCGAGCCCAACGCTTCCGTGATGAAGGCAGGCTGTTTTGACGAGATAGCCCGGGCCTACGGCATCTGCGCAATAAGCCGCAACAGCCATCTGTTTCTCTCCGACCGTGAGATAGACGGCTTCCCCGGCCGCACATTTGCCATCGATGCCGTCACCACGATGAACAAGCGGCAGCTCCGCCAGACCCTCTCTGGTATGAAGCAAGCCAATATCGCCGTGCGCAACTTCCCCCTGTCCGTGGCCGAACTGCGCAAGCGACTGAAGCTGAACGACGGCGGCGACACCTACATCTTCGCCACCACCACCTCCGACGGCGACCATATACTTATGCTGACGCATAAGACAAAAAAGTGAAAAAGCTACGTGTTTTCTCAAAAAAACATTACTTTTGCAAACAAAACAACTACGATGAAACGTACAGGAATATTCGTCGGGTCGTTCGACCCGTTCACCATAGGCCATGACTCAGTCGTGCGCCGCGCCCTCGCCTTGTTCGACCATCTTGTGATAGGCGTAGGCGTCAACCAGGGCAAACGCTATATGCTCACCGCCGACGAGCGCGTTGACGCCATACGCTCGCTCTATCGCGACGAGCCACGTATCAGCGTGGAGCAATACAGCGACCTGACGGTCGACTTCGCCAAGCGCCTCGACGCCCAGTTCATCGTCAAAGGAGTGCGCTCGGTGCGCGACTTTGAGTTCGAGCGCGAGCAGGCCGACATCAACCGACGGCTCACCGGCATAGAGACCATCGTTCTGTTTGCCGAGCCGGGATTGGACAGCATCTCGTCGACCGTGGTGCGCGAGCTCACGCATTTCGGCCATGACTGCCGCGAGTTTCTGCCCTGCGGGGCAGAATTTTGAGTTTTGAATTTTGAGTTTTGAATTGGTCGGCTTTGCCGATTTTGAATTATCCAATTTTGATTTTTGGATAATCTCAATCCTCTAAATTCAAAAAACAAAACTTCCCATTCAAAATTCAAGACTCATAATTCAAAACTCAACAACTCAACATCGGCGCAGCCGACTAATTCAAAACTCAAAACTCAAAATTCAAAACTCAACAAATGATAACATACAACGTAGACGGCGTGAAGATGCCGAAGATAAAGAAGCGTGAGACTACGGCGTGGATACGTGCCGTGGCAGCAACATACGGCTACAAGGTAGGCGAAGTGGGCTACATGTTCGTAGACGACGAGAAGATACTCGAAGTGAACAACGAGTATCTCGGACACGACTATTACACCGACGTCATAACATTCGACTACGACGAACCGGGCATCGTGAGCGGCGACATAGTAATCTCGCTCGACACCGTACGCACCAATGCCGAGCAGTTCGGCAAGCAGTATGACGACGAACTGCGCCGCGTCATCATACACGGCATACTCCATCTGTGCGGCATCAACGACAAAGGACCCGGCGAACGCGAAATAATGGAGGAGGCAGAAAACCGTGCCCTCGCCATGCATCCGTAACAATACAAGGATAATCCTCAATAAAATACAATTGAAAAATGCGAAAAGTAATAGGTATTGGCGAGACGATGCTCGACATCATCTTCAAGAACGGCAAACCCATTGAGGCTGTGCCGGGAGGCTCAACGTTCAACGGAATAATATCACTCGGACGTGCCGGAGTAAACGCAACGTTCATATCCGAAACCGGAAGCGACAGAGTGGGCGAGTACGTGCGCCAGTTTCTCAAGCAGAACAACGTGGACACGGCAAGCGTCAATGTCTATCCCGACTCCAAGTCGCCCGTTTCGCTCGCCTTTCTCGACGATTCTAACAACGCCGACTACATCTTCTATCGCGAACAACGGCACGATCACATGGACTTTACTTATCCCGACATCAACCGCGACGACGTAGTTGTGTTCGGATCGTACTATGCCGTCAATCCGAATCTGCGTCCGCAGGTGTCAGGACTGCTCGAAATCGCCCGACAGCGTGGCGCCATCATCTACTACGATGTCAACTTCCGACCCGCACACCAGAACGACGTGATGAAGATTACGCCCAATCTGATAGACAATCTCGAATATGCAGACATCGTCAGAGGCTCGCGCGAGGACTTCACCATATTATATAAGAAGGACACAGCCGAACGTGTATATCGTGCCGAAACGTCGTTCTACTGTCCGCGACTGGTATATACCGACGGCCCACGACCCGTAACCGTAATGGCAGACGGCGGATTCAACAAGCAATACCCGATGCCACAGACCCAGACCGTGAGCACCATCGGAGCCGGCGACAACTTCAACGCCGGATTCATCTACGGACTAATCAAGTACGGAGTGACACGCGACAGCCTGGAGCGAGGACTCGATGAGGATACCTGGGACAAACTCATAGCCTGCGCATCAGCCTTCTCGGCCGACTGCTGCAAGGACATATATAACTACATCTCGGTAGAATTCGGCAAGAGTCTGCAGCAGTAGGCTGCCCGAAAGTTGCCGCACTACAGCGTTTCAACAATCAAACTATACATACAATTATGAATACTGAAATTACATCATCAATACATTATGTCGGCGTGAACGACCGTCATAAGCACATCTTCGAGGGACTTTGGCCCTTGCCCTACGGCGTTTCGTACAACTCGTACATCATCGACGACGAGAAGGTTGCGCTCATCGATACCGTTGAGGTAGACTTCTTCCCGCAGTTTCTCGCCAACATACGCTCGGTAATCGGCGACCGCCCTATCGACTACATCATCGTCAACCACGTCGAACCCGACCATAGCGGCTCCCTGCCACTCATCAAGAAGTACTATCCCGAGGCACGTATCGTAGGCAACAAGAAGACCTTCGACATGGTGCGCGGATACTATAACGTCGGTACGGGCGACGATATCGTGGAGGTTTCTAACGGCGACACTCTCCAGCTCGGCAAGCACACGCTCTCGTTCATCATGATTCCAATGGTGCATTGGCCCGAAACGATGGCTACACTCGACCAGACTGCCAACGTACTCTTCTCGGGCGACGCCTTCGGATGCTTCGGTGCGCTCGCAGGAGCGTTCGTTGATGCCGACATGAATTGCGACATCTACTGGGACGAGATGCGCCGCTACTATTCAAACATTGTGGGCAAGTATGGCGTTCCGGTTCAGCAGGCACTCAAGAAGCTCGCCGGCGTGAAGATCGACTACATCTGTTCTACTCACGGCCCCGTTTGGCATGAGAACATAGCACGCGTCATAGAGGCTTACGACCGGATGAGCCGATACGACACCGACCGTGGAGTTGTAATCTGCTACGGCTCTATGTACGGCAACACCGAGCGTGCAGCCGAGGTCATTGCACGTGCAGCTGCCCAGGCAGGAGTGCGCAACATCGTCATGCACGACGTGTCGCGCTCCGACCATTCTTACATCCTGAGCGACATCTTCAAGTACGACACTCTCGTGCTCGGAGCTCCTACCTACAACAACGGTATCTATCCGCAGATGCAGGCACTCATCGACGAGATAGCCGACCGTGGTATCAAGAATCATCGTCTGGCTGTATTCGGCTCGTTCACATGGGCAGGTCAGACCGTAAAGAAGATTCTCGAAGCCAACGAAACGCGCCTGAAGTTTGAGCTTGTAGGCACTCCCGTCGAGATAAAGCAGAGTCTCAACGCCGAGACCGAGGCAGCTTGCGAAGCCCTGGGACGTGCTTTGGCGTAATGAAATAAATAGTCTGAAAACCCAACTCCTGCAAAGCCCCACCCCCCAGCCCCTCCCCCGCAGGGAGGGGAGTGATATGCTTTGTTGCCAAGAATCGTTTTATTATGAGAAGAATAGCAATGATTGGAATCGTCCTTTTAATGATAAGTGTGCCCTTCCAGTGGCTCTATCTTGGCAATTATGTTGTCAGCTCAGCAAGCACGCTCATCGCGATATACGGCATTCTCAGATACATCAACAAGCTTGCGTGAATATCGGGACGTCGGACTATAAAAACTTTATTTAAACGACAATAACGACAATGGTCAACAATTAGCTACAGGCTGATTGTTGACCATTGTCGTTATTGCTTGCTCAGGTTACGGCGAGAACGCCATAACCTCCTACTATTGCAGTCAAAGCATACTACTCCCCTCCCTGCGGGGGAGGGGTTGGGGGTAGGGCTTTGTGTGGTTGTGGCTGGGACTTTGTGTCGTTTGGTCTTCTATTTCTACTTTATCACCAGCCTCGTCATTCCCTCTTCGGCAAACGTTTCTTGCGCCACTTGCTGCAGGTCGGCAGCTGTCAGGGCGTCAATACGATTGCATAGGGCGGTGACATCCTTCTTCCATCCGTAGTGCAGATAGGTTTTGGCGAAGTCGAGAGCGAACGATTCGCGGGCGTCGCAGGCAATGCCTATCTGTCCGCGTATCTGCTTCTTGGCGGCGTTCAGAGCCGACTCGCTCAGCGGATGCTGCATCACGCGGTCGAGTTCGCGGCGTATCAGACGCAGACACTTGTTGGTATTGCGCGGATCGCAACCGAAATATACCGCCCACAGACCCGTGTCCGAGTAGCTCTGCATCATACTTTCTACAGTATAGACAAGCGCGTTGCGCTCTCTGAGCGAAATGTTGAGGCGAGCATTCATGCCCGGTCCGCCCAGTATATTGTTAAGAAGATAGAGCGCTATGCGGCGCGGATCGTGAACATCGTAGGCACGTGTGCCCAGCATAACGTGCGCCAGATGAGTGTCCATGTGCTGTTCTATGCTTTGTGGAGTATAAGGTGGCATTGCCGAAGGCGTAGTGTCGCGCAGAGAGAGCGGTTCGGTCTGAATGGTAGAAGCGGTAGCATTGCTGGCGGAGCAACTCGTGTCGTGCGCCTTCTCAAGCAACCGTACCAGCCGGTCGAAGTTGATGTCGCCGTAGGCAAAGAACACGGCGTTGTCCGGACGGTACAACCGGCGTGTGAAATCCAGGGCATCTTCAGTAGTGTAAGTGCGCAGAACGTCTGCCGAACCCAGAATGTTGTGACCCAGCGGATGCCCCTTGTATATAGCGTTTTCGAACAGATCGTATATCAGTTCGGCAGGCGAATCGTTGTAACTTTCAATCTCGTCGACTATCACCTCAACCTCCTTGTCAATCTCCGCTTGCGGATATGTGCTGTGAAACACTATGTCTGTGAGCAGATCGACAGCACGGTCGATGTTGTCGCGCAGTACGGCAGCATGATAAACCGTCTCCTCCTTGTTGGTGAAAGCGTTCAAGTCGCCGCCAACACTTTCCAGATAGCCCAGAATCTTCATCGAACTGCGACGCTCAGTACCCTTAAACGTGATGTGTTCGCAGAAGTGTGCCATTCCCTCGCGGCCCGGTTGCTCGTCGCGTGTGCCCGCTGCCACGGCATAACCGCAGTAAACAACGGGCGAAGCGCTGGGCAATTGTATTATGCGCAGGCCGTTGCTGAGTGTATGTGTATTGTAGTTCATATCCAAATGTTTAATATATGCAAAGTTACACTTTTTGTCGCTGATTTTATGTAACTTTGAAGCCGAAACCCGAACAAAAGGAAACTTTTTAACAACAAACTTAATATGAAACATCTGTTATTGACACTGGCTGTGGCGGGAATGGCTCCTTGCATGATATACGCAGCCGAAACGACGGACAAGGTCGTTCAGCCTACGTTCAAGGAGTGGCACGACATGTCGGTCAACAACGTTAACCGATTTCCTACGCATGCCTCGTTCTTTGCCTATGAGAACCGTAGCGCGGCTCTGAAAGGCGACCGCAACAGTTCTGCCAATTATCTCTCTATTGAGGGCGACTGGCGTTTCAATTGGGTGGCTAATGCCGACCAGCGTCCTACCGACTTCTTCAAGGAAGGCTACAACGACTCATCGTGGAAGACGATGAAGGTGCCCGGAATATGGGAAGTCAACGGTTATGGCGACCCCGAGTACGTTAACATCGGATTCGCATGGCGCGGACACTTCAAGGACAATCCCCCTCAGGTGCCCACAAAGGACAACCACGTAGGCTCATATCGCCGCACTATCAATATACCTGAGTCGTGGGACGGCCGTCAGGTGATTGCCCATTTCGGTTCGGTAACGTCAAATATGTATCTGTGGGTGAACGGTCACTTCGTAGGATACGGCGAAGATTCGAAGTCGGCAATGGAGTTTGACATCACTCCTTACCTCAAGAAGGGCGACAATCTCATTGCTTTCCAGACCTTCCGTTGGTGCGACGGCTCGTATAATGAAGACCAGGACTTCTGGCGTTTGTCGGGTGTGGCACGCGATTGTTATCTGTACTCACGCTCAAAGCAGGCTCATATTGACAACGTAAAAGTAACTCCAGACCTCGACGCGCAATATCGCAACGGCTCTTTGGCTGTAAACGTAAAGGCAAAGGGCAACGCCAAGTTTGTCATCGACCTCATTGCGCCCGATGGCGACATCGTTAGCCGCAAGGTGCTCAACACTTCGAAGGTGAAAGTGAAGAAGGGTCAGAGCGTGCCCGAAATCAATGCGACAGTCAAGTTCGACGTGGAGAACCCGCTGAAGTGGACCGCCGAGAGTCCAAACCTATACAAGGTGGCTGTCACTATACAGCAGAACAACAATGAAGTGGAAGCCGTTGCTGTGCGCACGGGATTCCGCAAGGTGGAAATCAAGAACTCGCAGCTACTCGTCAACGGTCAACCGGTGCTCATCAAGGGCGCAAACCGCCACGAGATGGACCCCGATGGCGCCTACGTGGTTTCGCGTGAGCGCATGATTGAGGACATCCGCCTTATGAAAGAGTTCAATATCAACGCCGTTCGTACCTGCCACTATCCGTCAGACCCCTACTGGTATGATCTGTGCGATGAATATGGCATTTACGTTTGTGCCGAAGCCAACCAGGAAAGCCACGGATTCTACTACGAAAAGAACGCCAAGTCGACCGAACCGCAGTTTGCTCTGCCTATAATGGAGCGCAACGAGCACAACGTTATCAATCAGTACAACCACCCGTCGGTTATATATTGGTCGATGGGCAACGAGACTGCCGACTCCAAGAACTTCGCCGACGTGAAGAAGTGGATTCACGAATACGACCCGACACGTCCCGTCCACTTTGAGCGCGCACTCAATGGCGACAACACCGACATCTTTGCCGAGATGTATATGACGCCCGAATACATAGAGAACTACGTGACCCACAACCCCAAGAAGCCTTACATCCTATGCGAGTATGCCCACGCCATGGGCAATTCGGGCGGTGTTATGAAGGAGTATTGGGATCTTGCACGCAAGAATCCTCATTTCCAGGGCGGATTCATCTGGGACTTTGTCGACCAGGGACTGCGCGGCAAGGACGATAAGGGCAATATGATTTACAAGTACGGAGGCGACTATAACTCGTACGACCCGTCGGACAACAACTTCAACTGCAACGGACTCATCAATCCCGACCGCATTCCCAACCCCGAGATATGGGACATGAAGTACTACTATCAGAACTATTGGGCTGAGCCTATCGACCTGAATGCAGGCACAATCTCGGTATACAACGAGAACTTCTTCGTCAAGCCCGAGAACGTATCGTTGTCGTGGGCTATCGTAGCCGACGGCATAGAGTATCAGAACGGAACAATAGCCGACATCTCGATGCTTCCTCCTCACAAGAAGATGGAGCTGGTGCTGCCCTACAAACTCAACGACTACAAGAACCAGAAGGACGTGATGCTCAACATAGAGTTCCGTCTGAAGAAGGACGAGGGACTGCTCAAGGCGGGCCATATAGTAGCCCAGCGCCAGATGCCGATACGCGAATTCACGGGCAACGACCTCTCTGTCAACCCCGCTTCGCTTAAGGCTGTGAAGCTTGTCGACAAGAAGAAGGAGCCGCAGATAACGCTCCACGCTGAGAACTTCACTCTGCAGTTCGACCGCAAGACCGGTTTCATCTCCAAATACGAGGTTGGCGGCAAGTCATTGCTTGGCGAAGGCGGCTCATTGAAGCCCAACTTCTGGCGCGCTCCGACTGATAACGACATGGGAGCAAACCTCGGCAAGAAGCTCGCAGCATGGCGTTCGCCAAAGATGAAGCTCGCATCGCTCACCGCCGACAAGAAGACCAAGACCGTGACAGCCGTTTACGACATGCCGACTGTTAAGTCGCAGCTCACCCTGACCTATCAGGTTGAGGACAACGGTACGCTCAACGTGACGCAGGCATTGAAGACCACGCCGGGTGCAAAGGTAGAACGTATGCTCCGTTTCGGTATGACGATGAACCTGCCTTACCAGATGGACCAGAGCACATGGAACGGTCGCGGACCGGTTGAGAGCTATGTAGACCGCAAGATTTCGCAGAATGTAGGCTTATACAAGTCGACTGCCGACAAGATGTTCTTCGCTTATGTTCGTCCGCAGGAAAACGGCAACATGACCGACATCCGTTGGTGGCAGCAGACCGACAACAACGGCGCAGGATTCCGCGTTGAGTCAGACGGCCTCTTCGCCGCATCTGCATTGCACTACAACCAGGCTGACCTCGACGATGGCGAAGCAAAGCGTCAGAGCCATTCACAGTCTGTACCCAAGTCGAAGTATACCAACCTCAACATCGACCTCACTCAGGAGGGCGTAGGCGGTATCGACAGCTGGGGCGCTGAGGCTCTGCCAGCCTATCGCATGGCTTATAAGGACTATACATTGCGCTTCCGCATCACGCCGAAGTCGCTGTATTAATAATAACAGACAGACGTTTTGCAGGTTTAAAGACTTGCAAAAAGTCATAGAAGGGCAAAAGTAGTTCGCTTGAAACTCAAGTAGACTACTTTTGCCCTTCGTTAATTTGTCCGTCAATAAGCAATGATAGCTTGGGCAACCAATCTGCCATTGGTGATGGGCAGCTCAGTAGTCCGCAATTGTATTGCAAATTGAGGAAGGAGAAACGTATGCGTTGCTTGGGTCGGTATTTTTCATTATAAACAGACAGACTTCTACCACTCACGCAGTTTTCCGCTTTCACCTCAATCGGAATGACATCTTCTCCCCATTGTATCACAAACTCTATCTCGGCTCTACTGTCGGGCGACCAATAGAAAGGTTTGTCGCTCTTAAGTATAGGCATAAGCGATTGCAATATAGCGTTTTCTGCCATAGCACCTTTAAACTCAGTATAGTTGGCTGTAGGGCTTAATACGGTGCTGCTCGGAAGTTTGGCTAAACGGCGCAGAAGACCACAGTCGCAGGCATATAATTTGAAGGCGCTAAAGTCTTCGTAGGCAGATAGTGGAAGAAGAGGTTTGGTGATATTGTTGATGCGATATACCATGCCGGCATCCTCCAGCCATAGCAGCGCATCCTCATAATCCTTAGAGCGAGCACCAGGTTTTATCACTTTATATACAAACTTACGGTTTTCCTTTGCCAATTGTGAAGGCAATGAATGCCAAATGGCATGTATGCGAGGTATCTCGCGAGGTTCGGCATATTTGGCAAAGTCTAATTCGTAAAGATCAAGGATGTCTTGCAATATGGAATCCACTGCATCCATGCCTCGATTTTCAAGCATTGCGCACACGGCATCAGGCATTCCGCCACAAACCATGTATCTGCGGTATTCCAGTTTCAGCTTGTTTAATATGATTTCGGGCAACTTCTCTATAGTTGATATTTGCTCGATATACTCGAAGGTGGGGTAGTCGCTGGCTCTCAAAAACTCCTTGAATGACAATGGGTGCATACGTATTACACGCACTTTGCCTACAGGCACAGTCATCTTTCGTTTCTTCACGGCAACGCCCAGCAACGAGCCAGCGGCTATGATGTGATATTCGGGAGCATCCTCGCAGAAATACTTCAAACTGTTGAGGGCTTCCTCACATTCTTGTATCTCATCAAATATAATCAGCGTCTTGCCTGCAATGAGTGGCACATTGCAATAGAGTGAAAGTTCTTTGAGTATACGTTCTGGCGATTTCGAGTTTCGAAATACGCTCTTCAATTCTTCCTGACGGTCGAAGTCGAACTTGGCATAGTACTCGAAATTCTCTTTTCCGAAGGTTTCCATAGCCCATGTCTTACCAATCTGTCTTGCTCCTTGCAGCAAGATGGGCTTTCTTTGTGGTGCATCCTTCCATTCCTTGAAAATATGGATAATATCTCTTTGTATTTTCATACTTCACACTTTTAAGTGCAGAAAAGTGTATTGTCGCTACACTTTTCTGCGGTTATTTGTGCAAATATAGCTTTTTTAGATAAGAAAAACAAGTAAAGTATCCTTTATTTAAGATAGATTTAAAAACTTTGCTTACGCAGAATACTTCTTTAATTTTCAACTCTCAACTTTGTTATGGAGTCTCTCTATTCATAACAATATTTGCATTTCTGACCGCTCAAAACTGCGAGTTGAACGCACAAAGAAATCTTTGGTGCGAAATTCTCGAGTTTTGAGCGGTTTTTGTTATATGTCTTATACACAGCGGATTACGCCGATTGTGGTTTCATAACGAAAACAACCGCAACGCAAAAGGACCCCTTTTGCCCTCTAAAAGGACTCCTTTTGCCCTGCAAAACGACCCCTTTTACACTCCAATTGTATTCGTTTTGCGTACGTGAACGGCAACTTTGGCAGCCGAAAGGAGCCTTTTTGCGATAAAAACGGGGCAATCAACGCTCCATCCACCCACAAAAACACCACCCGAAATCTCTAGAATCAGATTTTCATTTGTAACACTTTTTTACTGCCATGACAATATTTGCATCCTCACGACAGCCCTTCCTTTCATCCCTCCAACATTTATAAAAACCTAAAATTTCGCCACATATTAATGTTAACCAACCTTTTTGCTTAACTTTGCAACAATTATTGCCTTATAGGCATCAAACAGGATATAACAACGATATAGTAACAATATAAACATCACAAACAATGAACATAGCACTAATAGGTTACGGCAAGATGGGCCGTATGATAGAGCAGATATGCAAGGAGCGTGGACATAACATCGTAAGCATCATCGATTTAGACAACCAGCAGGACTTCGACTCACCCGAGTTCGCTTCGGCTGACGTGGCAATAGAGTTCACAGCGCCCTCGGCTGCTTACGGCAACTATCTGCGTGCGTGGAAGGCTGGCGTCAAGGTGGTGAGCGGTTCTACCGGATGGATGAACGACCACGAGGCAGACGTGCGCCGTATGTGCACCGAAGAGGGCAAGACGCTGTTCTGGGCAAGCAACTTCTCTATCGGCGTAGCCATATTCTCTGCCGTCAACCGCTATCTCGCCAAGATAATGAACCAGTTCCCCCAGTATGACGTACGTATGGAGGAGACTCACCATATCCATAAGCTCGACGCGCCGAGCGGCACAGCCATCACTCTGGCAGAGGAAATAGTAGCCGACCTCGACCGCAAGACTGCATGGGTGAAGGGCGAGCAGCACCTCGCCGACGGCACCGTAGAGGGCACCAACAATTGCGCCCCAAGCGAGCTGGCGATTGAAAGCATACGCCGCGACGAAGTGCCCGGCATACACAGTGTAATATACGACAGCGACGCCGATTGCATCACCATCACCCACGATGCCCACTCGCGCAAGGGATTCGCGCTCGGAGCAGTTCTCGCAGCAGAATATACCAAAGACCACGAGGGCCTGCTCACCACAAAGGATCTGTTCAAGTTCTAAGACAGACACAGTTATAGTCGAAGACAATCAAGTTGATGTCTAAGACAAATTCAATTTTAGCGGGCTGAAAGCCCAGCAAGCACATAGCCCAGGGTAGCACCCTGGGTACGGAGCATTCATCACAATGCGCCCTGAAAGGGCAAAAGCAACACATTGTTGAAGCTCTGTCAATATAGCTCTACATGCTCTAACAAAATACAGCAATGACCAACAAAGAAAAGAAAGCCCTCAATCCGCGTGTGCAATGGGCCAAGTTCACAGTAGTGACGATACTGTATCTGCTCTTCCTCTATTGGGTGAAGAGCTGGTGGGGACTGCTCGTCCTGCCGTTCATATTCGACGTATACATCACAAAGAAGATACGCTGGCAGTGGTGGCGCGAGTCGGACAACGACGCCACGCGCTTCATCATGTCGTGGGTAGACGCCTTGGTGTTCGCCCTCGTAGCCGTATATTTCATCAATCTGTTCTTCTTCCAGAACTACGTCATTCCCTCGTCGTCGCTTGAGAAGTCGCTACTGACGGGCGACTATCTGTTCGTGTCGAAGGTGAGCTACGGTCCGCGCAAGCCGCAGACTCCCCTCACCATGCCTCTGACACAGCACACGCTGCCCGTGTTCGAATGCCAGTCGTACATCAGCTGGCCACAGTGGGGCTATGAGCGTGCCAAGGGACTGGGCACAGTTCAGCAGAACGACATCGTAGTATTCAACTATCCCGCAGGCGATTCGCTCTGCACAGCCGACCAATATCAGGCCCAGGACTTCTATCGCCTTGCCTACGGACTGGGCGAGGGTGCCTATGCCGAGCAGCACGGAGGCTATCTGCCCAACCTCTCGCAGATGCCACGCCAGCAGCAGCGCGACTTCTTCGCACAGCTGTATGCCGACGGCCGCCGCATCATCGACGCCAATCCGTCTACCTACGGCACCGTGACGAGCCGACCCGTCGACCGCCGCGAGAACTACGTGAAGCGCTGTGTGGGTCTGCCCGGACAGACTTTGCAGATAAAGAACCACATCATCTACACCGACGGCAAGGCCAACAAGGAGCCCGACAACGTGCAGTACTCTTACTACGTGAAGCTGAAGGCGCAGATGCCCCTTGAACTTATCGACCAGCTCGGCATCTCGATGGAGGACATTGCCAGCCTTAACTCGGCAGGCTATCTGCCCCTTACCAACGCCTCTGTAAAGGCTCTGAAGGCCCGCAAGGACGTTGTGAAGAGTGTCACGTTTGTCAATGACCCCACACAGTGGGACATCTATCCGCTCAACGGCAACACCGGATGGACACGCGACAACTACGGTCCCGTTTGGATTCCGAAGAAGGGTGCTACCATTAAGCTCACAATGGACAACATAGCCATATACGAGCGCCCGATACGTGTATATGAAGGCAACGACCTCGTGGTAAAGAACGGCAAGATATACATCAACGGCAAGGAGGCTAAGTCGTACACCTTCCGTATGGACTACTACTGGATGATGGGCGACAATCGCCACAACTCGCTCGACTCACGCTACTGGGGCTTCGTGCCCGAAGACCATATCGTGGGCAAGCCGATTTTCATCTGGTGGAGCCACGACCCCGATCACAGTGGATTCTCGGGTATACGATGGAGCAGATTGTTCAGATTGGTGGATAATATTAAGTAAAGGCCAAGAAAGCCCACCTCCAGAAAGCCCCACCCCCGGCCCCTCCCCCGCAGGGAGGGGAGCGGTATGCTTTTCTTGGTGAGGAATAATAAGCTCTCCCTCGGGCCCTCTTCAGCAGAGAGGGGAGTGGTGTGATATTCTTAAAACAATGTATATGAGCAAGAAGGATAGTCCTTATATGATGGCTTCGCCCGACATTTACCCTATACTGAAAGCCAATGCGAGGAAGAATAGGGGAGAGATGACGTTGGCGGAATCGTTATTGTGGGATTGTCTGAAGGCTGAAATACCAGATTATCATTTCCGTCGACAGCACGTTATCGGGGATTATATAGCAGACTTTGCGTGTCTTTCCAGGCAGTTGGTTATAGAAGTGGATGGCGAATATCATTTCACAGACGAACAGCAATTGCAGGATGAGGCACGCACCGAGTTTCTCAATAAACGAGGCTTTTATGTCATGCGATTCACTAACCAAGAGGTTATGAACGAGATAGACAATGTTATAGAAACAATTGAAGATTTTCTGAATGAATAACTTTCAAGCATTGAATTAATAACTTTCAAATATTGAATGAATAACTCTCAAACATCTAATAACTCCCAATCATTAAATAGCTCTCAAGCAGCACAGCATACCGCTCCCCTCCCTACTGGGGAGGGGCCGGGGGTGGGGCTTTGCGGTGCTGGGGAGGGTTTTTGTGCCCTTCTTTCCTCCGCCTATTTCCCTCCCATCCAATGGATGCAGAAGCTCCATCGTTATGGGCGCGTGATTGTAGAGCAGCACGACAACTTCTGCAAGCAGACCTATCGCAACCGTTGCCTCATTGCAACAGCCAACGGAGTGCAAGCCCTCACCGTGCCAATCGAACGCTACGACGGAGCGAAATGTCCCATGTGCGACATCCGTATAAGCGACCATGGCGAGTGGCGTCACCAGCATTGGAACGCAATAGTGTCGGCTTACGGCGAGAGTCCGTTCTTTGTGTATTACGAAGACGACATCCGTCCGTTCTTCGAGCGCAAGTGGGAGTATCTCGTCGACTTCAATATGGCTATAACCGAAAAGCTTTGCGAACTCCTCGACGTGCAGTCCAACGTGCAGTTGTCTGACGAATACATCGACGCTGAGGCTCTGCAAGCCCGGCTAAGCGCAGAGGGTGGGGCAGAATTGCGCGTCGACGACTTCCGCGACGCCATCCGTCCGAAGCGTCCTTTGCCCGATGCTGACTTCACGCCACGCCAGTATTATCAGGTGCACACGCTGCGCCAGGGTTTCCAACCCAACATGTCGGCACTCGACCTGCTCATGAACGAAGGACCCGAAGGAATATTCTATCTGTAGAACAACCCCAACTGACAAATAGAACAAACCAACTAATAAGTCGATTAAACAATTATAATAATATGTATAGCCAATACATACCACTCCCCTCCCTGCTGGGGAGGGGCTGGGGGTGGGGCTTTATCTGGAAGATATGGAATACGTTTTTGAAACCGAAATGGAAGTGCGCGACTATGAGTGCGACATCCAGGGCATTGTCAACAATGCCAATTATCTGCATTACACCGAACATACACGCCATCTGTATTTGCAGTCGCTCGGCGTGAGCTTTGCCCGTCTGCACGAGAAGGGTATCGACCCCGTAGTGGCACGAATGAATCTTCAGTATAAGACACCGCTGCGTAGCGACGATGTCTTCGTCTCCAAGCTCGGCATACGCAAGGAAGGTTTGCGCTACATCTTCAATCAGGACATCTTCCGCAAGGCCGACAACCGCCTCTGTCTACGCGCTACAGTCGAACTGGTGTGCCTCATCAACGGCCGACTGGGCAACAGCGAAGACTACGACCGAGCCTTCGGATTTCTATAAAGAGTATGTGTCAGAATGGAAGTGGTAGGAATTTTCGTAAACTCGTTTCGTAGCTTTGCGAAACGTAAATAATTATAAATATTCTGCTGATATTCTTTCGTTTAGCCTTTTTTCTGTACTTTTGCATTCTTAACACTAAGTGTATTGAATTAACAAGTTGCGCCCTCCTGAAGGTCAATATGGGCGCGCTTTTTCAGAGTTATATAACAAAACAGAATAGAATAGATGTCAGCAGTAGAAATTCGTAAGGTTGAGTCGCGCCGCGACCTCCAGACTTTCATTGATTTTCATTATGACCTTTATGAGGGCAACGAATTCGATGTGCCCAATCTCTACACCGATGAGGTGAACACCCTGCGCAAGGACAAGAATGCAGCATTCGAGTTTTGCGATGCCGAATATTATATGGCTTACAAGGACGGACGCCTCGTAGGACGTGTGGCAGCCATCATCAACAACCGCGCCAACGAACGTTGGAACCGCAAGTCGGTTCGTTTCGGATGGATAGACTTCGTCGACGACCGTGAGGTCTCGGCTGCTTTGTTGAAAGCCGTTGAAGATTACGGACGTTCACACGGCATGACAGAGGTGGTAGGACCGCTCGGTTTCACCGATATGGACCCCGAAGGCATGCTCACCGAAGGCTTCGACCAGCTCGGAACAATGGCTACCATATACAACTATCCCTACTATCCCGAGCACATTGAGGCACAGGAGGGATGGATTGTAGACAATAAATATGTAGAGTACAAGATTCTTGTGCCCGACACCATGCCCGACCGCCACGCCAAGCTGGCAAAGATGATACAGCGCCGATACAACCTCCGCGTGAAGAAGGTTACGAAGAAGGACATTTTTGAGGGCGGATACGGACGCAAGATATTCGAACTCATCAACACCACATACGCCGACCTTTACGGCTTCTCACAGCTCACCGACCGCCAGATCGACCAGTACATCAACATGTACTTCCCCCTTGCCGACCTCAGCCTCATCACACTCATCGAGGACGCAGGTGCCGACAACAAGCTCGTGGGAGTTGGTATCACCATCCCTTCGCTTGCCTACGCATTGCGCAAGTGCAAGCGTGGACGTCTGTTCCCGTTCGGATGGATACACGTTTTGCGCGCCATCAAGCGCCACAAGACCAACATCGTCGACCTACTGCTTGTCGGCGTGCTGCCCGAATATCGCTCAAAGGGAGCCAACGCGCTGCTCTTCTCCGACCTCATTCCGCGCTATCAGAAGTACGGATTCGAGTGGGGCGAGTCGCAGGTGGAGCTTGAGAGTAACGAGAACGTGCAGGGTCAGTGGGGCGATTTTGAATGTGTCTGCCACAAACGCCGCAAGTGCTATAAGAAAGATATAAAGTAATGGAAGAAGAAATCATACAGCCAACAGTCCAATATACCGACGACAACATACGCCACCTGTCCGATATGGAGCATGTGCGTACCCGTCCCGGTATGTACATCGGACGCTTGGGCGACGGCAACCTGCCTGAAGACGGCATATATGTGCTGCTCAAGGAGGTTGTCGACAACTCTATCGACGAGTTCAAGATGAATGCCGGTCGTCGCATCGAAATCGATGTCGACGACCGTCTGCGTGTTTCGGTGCGCGACTACGGCCGCGGCATACCCCAGGGTAAGCTCGTCGAGGCTGTATCGGTGCTCAATACCGGAGGCAAGTACGACTCGAAGGCGTTCAAGAAGAGCGTCGGACTGAACGGCGTGGGTGTCAAGGCGGTCAACGCATTGAGCGCTCATTTCGAGGTGAAGTCGTATCGCGACGGAGTGGTAAGAGCACTTAAGTTTGAGCGCGGCAACCTCATGAGCGACCATACCGAGGACACCACCGACGAGAACGGAACCTTCATCTTCTTCGAGCCCGACCCGACATTGTTCACGGGTTACTCCTTCCACGACGACATCGTGGAGACAATGCTCCGCAACTACACCTATCTTAACACGGGGCTAACCATCATGTACAACGGCCATCGCATCCTTTCGCGCAACGGACTGGCCGACTTGCTCACCGACACAATGACCGTCGACCCCCTTTATCCTATCATTCACATGAAGGGCGAAGACATAGAGATAGCCTTCACACATACCAATCAGTATGGCGAAGAATATCACTCGTTTGTCAACGGACAGCATACCACTCAGGGCGGAACTCATCAGAGCGCGTTCAAGGAGCACATCGCCCGCACCATCAAGGACTTTTTCGGCAAGAACTATGAGTTCACCGACATTCGTAACGGTCTGGTTGCAGCCATAGCCATCAATGTTGAGGAGCCGATGTTTGAGAGTCAGACCAAGATTAAGCTCGGTTCGCTGCAGATGGCACCCGAAGGCGAAAGCATAAACAAGTATGTAGGCGACTTCGTGAAGCTCGAAGTGGACAACTATCTGCATATACATGCCGACGTGGCTGAGGTGATGCAGCAGAAGATAACGGAAAGTGAGCGCGAGCGAAAGGCAATGGCTGGCGTGACAAAGCTCGCCCGTGAGCGTGCCAAGAAGGCCAATCTGCACAACCGCAAGCTGCGCGACTGCCGCATACATTATTCAGATGCCAAGAACGAGCGCAAGGAAGAGTCGAGCATATTCATCACCGAGGGCGACTCGGCGAGCGGATCGATCACCAAGAGCCGCGATGTCAACACCCAGGCTGTATTCTCCCTGCGAGGCAAACCCCTCAATTCGTACGGACTGACCAAGAAGGTTGTGTACGAGAATGAGGAGTTCAACCTGCTCCAGGCAGCCCTCGACATAGAGGACGGATTGGACTCTCTGCGCTACAACAAGGTAATCGTGGCAACCGATGCCGATGTAGACGGCATGCACATACGCCTGCTCATCATCACATTCTTCCTGCAGTTCTTCCCCGACCTTATCAAGAAGGGCCACGTATACGTGTTGCAGACACCGCTGTTCCGCGTCCGCAACCGCCGAACGAAGATAAAGAACAAGCAAGCCATAGCCGATGCCGACGCCCGACTGACCGGAAAGGAGAAGAAGAGCGACTTCATCACACGCTACTGCTATAGCGATGAGGAGCGCCAGCAGGCAATACGCGACCTCGGACCCGACCCCGAGATAACACGATTCAAGGGCCTCGGCGAGATCTCACCCGAAGAGTTTGCCCACTTCATCGGTCCCGAGATGCGACTCGAACAAGTCACCCTGCACAAGACCGACCAAGTGCAGAAGCTACTCGAATACTACATGGGCAAGAACACCATGGAACGTCAGAACTTCATTATCGACAATCTTGTGGTGGAAGAAGACCTGCCCGAGGACACCTTCTTCGAAGAATAACATCTATGCCAAATAACAATCAACAAATGAAAACAATCAAAGCTCTGCTTGTACTGCTCCTTACCATAGTGGCAGCAGCGAGCGTCAACGCCCAGAAACTGCACCCTCTGCGCAAACTTCAGTTAGCCGAAATGGCCATATCGCAGCTTTATGTCGACACGGTCAACCAGCAGAAGCTCGTCGAGGACGCCATACGCGGAATGCTGAAGGAACTCGACCCACACTCGCTCTATTCCACTGCCAAGGAGACAAAGGCGCTGAACGAGCCGCTCAACGGATCGTTCGACGGCATCGGAGTGCAGTTCAACATGGTTGAGGACACCCTGCTCATCATACAGCCCGTGTCGAAAGGCCCGTCAGAGAAGGTAGGAATACTCGCCGGCGACCGCATAATCACCGTCGCCGACACCGCCATTTCGGGCGTAAAGATGGAACGTTCGGAGATAATGCGACGTCTGCGCGGACCCCGCGGTTCGAAAATCAAGCTCGGCATCAAGCGCCGTGGCGTCGACGAACTGCTCTACTTTGACGTGACACGAGCCAAGATACCCGTATATTCGGTCGATGCCTACTACATGATACGCCCCCGTGTGGGATACATACGTATCGGATCGTTCGGTGCAACGACCTATGCCGAGTTCATGAAGGCCGTAGACACCCTGCAGACGCAAGGCATGCGCGACCTCATCATCGACCTTCAGGAGAACGGCGGAGGCTATCTGCAGGCAGCAGTGAAGATAATCGAGGAGTTCCTGCAGAAGAAAGACCTCATCGTTTATACCGAAGGACGAGCCCAACGACGCATGGAATACCGCGCAACGGGCAACGGCCGACTCACAAAGGGCAAGGTTTACGTCCTCGTCAACGAATACTCAGCCTCAGCAGCAGAGATTCTGGCTGGTGCAATGCAAGACCAGGACCGTGGCACAATCATAGGCCGACGCTCGTTTGGCAAGGGTCTCGTGCAGCGCCCTATCGATTTTGAAGACGGATCGATGATACGACTCACCATAGCCCACTACTATACGCCCTCAGGACGCTGCATACAGAAGCCGTATGCAAAGGGCGACCAGGAGGATTACGCTATGGACATAGAGAAACGATTCAAGCATGGCGAGCTGTATTCAGCCGATTCGATACACTTTGCCGACTCGCTGAAGTATCAGACGTTGCGCCGTCACCGCACCGTTTACGGCGGTGGAGGCATCATGCCCGACGTTTTTGTGCCCCTCGACACAACGCAGTTCACCCTCCTGCATCGTCAGATTGCAGCCCGTTCGCTCATCGTTAACGCCACCCTGCGTTATGTAGACCAGCACCGCCAGGAACTCAAGTCGCGCTACACATCGTTCGACGACTTCTATAGCAACTACACCGTGCCGCAGTCGATGACCGACAGTATCTTTGCCGAGGCAGAACGCCTGAAACTCAAAGGCTACTCTAAGGAAGAGTGCGACAAGACTCTGCCCATGCTCAAGGTGCAGCTCAAGGCGCTCATAGCACGCGACATCTGGGACATGAACGAGTACTATCGCATAATGAACGAGCAGAACCGCATCGTACAGAAGGCTGTAGAGATAGCCACGAAATAATCGGGACGTATAGCTTAAATCACCTATATAATATTCCAAAACAGCCAAAAAGCAAGGCTGGATGGAAACTTTTAACAATAAAAGAGTTTCCATTCAGCCTTTTTTATTTACCTTTGTGGCTTAAATTCAGCTACATACAGCATTTGCGACACATCTTTGTAACGAATATTACGTGCCCTGCAGGCAGCCAGAAGAGGCTCTCTCTCAACGGCTCATAACCCATGTGTCGTGCCTAAGGACACCCACGCATTTCAAAAGGACTCCTTTTAGCGTGCAAAAGGACTCCTTTTGGACAGCAAAACGACCCCTTTTGCAAGGCAAATGTAGTCCTTTTGCAATGCCATATCAATTTGAGCTGAAAACAAGACATATACAACGATAGTTTTAAGATGTAAAAAGAACTATATCTTATAGAAAATAACAACAAGTTAATAAAAATACAACAGCAATGAATCATTCTACATGCAAGACTGTGTTGACAGCCATTTTATCCCTCGCCGTGTCGCTCACGTCAATGGCACAGGGCAAGTTCGTACCGTTCAAGTATGGCAATTTCGATACTTGGGTGACACGTCAGATACACGAGTCGGCTGTTATCGGCGGACAGACCAAGACCCTCTACGAGATAGGACCCAACCGATCGCTCTCTGGCAACAACCCCTACACCAACCTCGGCGGTTCGCCCTGGGGCACCAGCAACGTCATGGCTAAGGTGTCGGGCATCACCAAGACCAACAATTCGGTGTATCGCGACAACCACGCATCGGGCCATTGCGCCAAGATGACAACCCATATAGAGACCTGCAAGGTTCTGGGACTCATCAACATCAAGGTGCTTGCAGCCGGAAGCATATTCCTCGGCGACATGAAGGAGCCTATCACAGGCACCAAGGACGGCCCCAAGGCGCTCAACTTCGGCATCCCCTTCACACACCGTCCTAAGGCTTTGCGCTACGACTATAAAGTACACGTGCCCGGAACCCCCAACCGTATACGCCAGACGGGATTCTCCAAGGTGACCACAGTGCCCGGACCCGACTACTGCATAGCAATGCTGCTGCTGCAGAAGCGCCACGAGGACGCCAACGGCAACATCACCGCACAGCGCGTAGGCACCGTCGTTGTGAAGTACGGCAAGTCTACCGGCGGATGGGTTGAGGACGCTACCTACGAGATTCATTACGGCAACATCACCGGCAAGTCGTTCTACGACGCTGCCACTATGGGGCTGCGCTCTCACGACTACGCCCGCAACTCCAAGGGAAAGAGCGTGCTCGTGAAGGAAACCGGATGGGCTCCGGCCGACGCTACGCCTACACACATAGTGCTGCAGTTCTCGTCGAGCCACGGCGGAGCATACGTTGGCACTGTAGGCAACACGTTCTGGGTGGACAATGTTGGTCTTGTATATTAAAATGCATGGCTTGTCAGCCAGTTGTACTGGCCTTATATATTAATAATGTAAGCAAGCAATTCAAAACTCAAAACTCAAAATTCAAAACTCATCCATGCTCCATCGCTCACTAATCGCAATAGCCGCCATGCTGCTTCCGGCAATGCCGATGGCGGCGGCAGAGCCGGTCGACACCGCAGCCGTAGACACTTCAGCAGTGAAGACAACGCATAAGCGCGGATTCATGACCCGCTTTCTCGACTACTTCAACGATGCCAACAAGGAGAAGAAGAACAAGCGCTTCGACTTCAGCATAATAGGCGGACCGCACTACAGCACCGACACCAAGCTCGGACTGGGACTCGTGGCTGCCGGACTCTATCGTTCCGACCCCACCGACTCGCTCTCGGCACCCAGCAACGTGTCGCTCTTCGGCGACGTCTCGACCGTGGGCTTCTACATGCTCGGCGTTCGCGGCACGCACAAGTTCCCCCGCGACACCCATCGCATTGACTATACGCTCTACTTCTATTCCTTCCCCTGCTACATCTGGGGCTTGGGCTACGACATGGGCGACAATGATGACAACAAGAGCAAGATGAAACGATGGCAGGCGCAGGCCAAAGCCAGCTGGCTCATACGCACAACCGACAATCTGTTCGTAGGTCCTACCGTAGCGTTCGACTACGTTTGGGGCCACGACATGGACCGTCCTGAACTCATCGAGGGCCAGCGCCGCGTATCGTTCAACTCCGGTGCCGGACTGACTCTGCTCTACGACACGCGCGACAATCTCACAGCGCCGCACGAAGGCGTATTCCTTCAGGTGCAGCAGTTGTTCCGCCCCAAGTTCATGGGCAACAAACGCGCCTTCTCAACTACCGATTTGCGCATGGACGCCTATCTTCCCATGTGGAAGGGAGCCACTCTTGCAGGCGACCTGCGCACACAGTTCAACTTCGGCAACCCACAGTGGTCGATGCTTGCACTCCTTGGCGACAGCTATTCCATGCGCGGATACTATCAGGGCAGATACCGCGACAAGCACAAAGTGGAGGCGCAGATAGAGCTGCGGCAGCACGTATGGCGACGCAACGGCATCGTGCTGTGGGCAGGAGCAGGCACCGTGTTCCCCAAGTTCAGCCAGATAAAGATGAACCATATACTGCCCAACTACGGCATAGGCTATCGCTGGGAATTCAAGAAGAACGTCAACGTGCGTCTTGACTATGGACTCGGCAAATCAGGACAGAGCGGATTTATCTTCAATATAAACGAAGCTTTCTAAGCAGCCCCTTAACAATCCTTTTGAACTAACAATACTTTATATAATGATTTTGAACAAAAAGCTAATCATGGCTTTGCTCGCGACGGGCATTAGTGCAAACACATTTGCAGCCGAAGACTCAGACAATCCCGACCAGACAGACTCGTATCGCGACACGCTCAAGATTAACGAGATAGTCGTAGTGGGCTATGGCAAGATGCGCCGAAAGGACGTCACCAGCTCAATCACTACCATCCAGTCGGCCGATCTCAACAAGGGTGTGTACACATCGCCTGCACAATTGCTGCAAGGCAAGGTGCCCGGACTCACCGTTTCAAACAGCGGCGACCCCAACGCCGCTCCTTCCATCACCCTGCGAGGCGCTTCCACACTGCGCACGGGTGCAGCTATGGAACCTTATTATATAGTCGACGGCGTGCCAGGTGTCGACCTCTCGCTCGTAGCAACCGACGATATCGAGTCAATCGATATCCTTCGCGACGCTACAGCCACCGCCATCTACGGCTCAAAGGCAGCCAACGGCGTTATCATCGTCACCACAAAGCACGGCTCGGCAGGCTCGGCTCGCGTCACATACAACGGCTATGCAGCCGTAGAGTCAGTGGCTAAGTATCTCGACCTCGCCTCAGCCGACGAGCTAAGAGCATACGCCAAGCAGCACAACTTTACACTGCCAAACGATATGGGCGGCAATGTCGACTGGCAGAAGGAGGTGCAGCGCACCGGACTCTCGCACAGTCACAACCTCGCCGTGTCGGGTGGCAACGCCCGTTCGGGCTACAACGTGTCGCTGAGCTACCTCAACCATCAGGGCATAATACGCTCGTCCGAACTCGAACGTTTCGGAGCACGTGCGCTGGCACATTCTAAAGTGTTGAAGGATCATCTGCAGTTGTCGCTCGGCGTAAACGGTAGCCAGACCACAAAGAAAGGTATTGAGGCGCAGGAGCAGGGCGTCAGCGTCACAGATGCAATGGTCTACTACTCGCCATGTCAACCCGTGCGCAACAACAACGGCTCATGGAGCGAGTCAACCAGCACAACCCAGTACTACAACCCACTCTCGATGATCAACGAAGATACTAACCAGAACATCTACCGACGCATGCAGCTCACCGGAAAGGGCGAACTCACCATACTGCCCGACCTCACATGGACTGCTCAATACTCGTATCTGTACAACCAGAACGTTCTGTCGGAGTATCACTCCATAAAGTCGCAGATAGTGAAGACACACGGTCAGGCCACACGCTCTACATATATGGACAACAAGCAGGTGTTCGAAACCTTCGGCAACTTCACACACAGCTTCCCCGGCTATCATCGACTGGGCGTCATGCTGGGCTATTCGTGGGAACAGAACAACGAGAACGACGGCTTCGGACTTACCGTCAAGGACTTCTACAACGACGCCGTGAAGTACTATAATCTCACATACGCCAACCAAATTGACGGCATTGACGCCGTAGAGAGCGGCGCCGAGTCGACACTTCGAATGATTTCGTTCTACGGACGCGTCAACTATTCGTTCGCTTCGCGCTACAATTTCCAGGCAACATTGCGCCGCGACGGTTCGTCGGCATTCGGCAAGAACCACCGTTGGGCTACATTCCCCTCGTTTTCGGCTGCTTGGCGCATTGCCGAAGAGGAATGGGTGCGCAACCTCGGCATCTTCTCCGACCTCAAGCTGCGCATCGGCTACGGCGTATCGGGCAACTCGCTCGGCTTCGACGCATACTCGGCACGGCGCACATACGGCGCTAACGGATGGTTCACATACATCGACGCCAACGGAGTGGCATCCAACAAGCACACACTTGCCGCCACCAACAACGCCAACCCCGACCTTAAATGGGAGCGCACCGGCATGTTCAACATCGGCATCGACTTCGGATTCTTCGACTCGCGACTCACAGGTACAATCGAATATTACGACAAGCGCACGTCCGACCTTATATATTATTATCCCGTCTCTACCAACCGATTCCCCTTCGGTACAATGACTGCCAACGTGGGCGACATCACCAACCGAGGCATTGAGATAACAATCAACGCCATTCCGGTTCGGAACGAGGACTGGCAGTGGACTTCGTCGCTTAATCTGTCGCACAACAGCAACTGTGTAAAGAAACTATCCAACGCCGCTTATTCTGTAAGCTATCAGGATTTGGCTTACCCCTGGATTGCAGGCAACACCGGAGTGGCTGTACAACGACTTATGGAGGGCAGCCCGATCGGACAGTTCTACACCTACGAATTTGCCGGACACGACGAGAACGGAGTTTCGCAGTTCTGGGTACACGACCCCGTTACGGGCCAGCGTACGGGCGAAAAGACCATCAAGCCAGTCGATACCGACCGCACCAAGACCGGTTCGGCACAGCCAAAGCTCACACTCGGATGGAACAACACAGTCTCTTACAAGAACTGGGATCTAACGCTCTTCTTCCAGGGAGTATTCGGCAACAAGATATTCAACGCTCTTCGGGCACAGTACAACAGCGTGACATTGATAACGCAGGGCAAGAACGTCTTCCGCGAAGCACTCACCAAGCAGAACTTTGGCGACGTAAACTCGCAGTCGCCGTCCGACCGTTACATCGAGAACGGATCGTTCCTGCGCCTCTCGTCAATGTCGTTGAGCTACGACTTCGGCCGTCTGCACGGATGGGTCAACAACCTTTCGGTGTACGCTACTTGCAACAACGTGTTCACGCTGACATCGTATAAGGGTTGCGACCCGGAAGTTTCGCTCGGCGGACTGACCCCCGGCATCGACTGGCGCAAGGATTATTATCCGCACACACGTACGTTCATGCTCGGAATGAAGGTCAGCTTCTAAGACAGAGCAAGTCCTGCCAAGCCTCTGGCAAGCTACACCAAGCTTTCACAAACATTGGCTCAGCAGGCTCAAAGAGGCTTAGCAAGGCCCAAAGAGGCTTAGCAAAGCCCCTAGAAAGGCTTAGTCAGGCCTAGTAAGGACCCATAACATCAATAATCAATCATTAAATATAGAATGAAGAAATCGCTTCTTTTCGCGTTCGTATCATCGCTTTTGGTGCTTGCAACAAGCTGCACCAACCTCGATGTCGACGTGAAATCAAAATATACCGACTATCCAACGGAGTCGGAGGTGGCTCTTGAGGCCAAGATGGCAGACGTGTATTATGCCTTCCGCAAGCAATTGGGCGAGAACTATAATCGCGTACAGTCGTTCTCGTCAGACGAGGTTGCGGGCATCAGTTTTGGTGGCGACTACTACGACAACGGCGAAAACGTCAACCCGACGCTCCACAACTTCAACCCCGAAGACAAACCCTTGAACTACTGGGCAGACCTTGCTTCGGGCATAACCAAGTGCAATCAGGTGATAGAAGACCTCGGCGGCGACAACGCCAAACCCGAAGTGACAGCCCCGGCACGTGTAATGCGCGCCTTCTATCACTTCATTCTGATGGATAGTTTTGGCGATGTGCCCATACTCGACCGCCTTCCCGACGACAACAAGGCTGTAAGCCGCGAGCCACGACGCAAGGTTGCCGAGTTCATCGAGACCGAACTGAAGGATTGTCTGCCCTTGCTCACCAAACAAGTGAACGTCGGCACCTACGGCAAACCTACCTACTGGATGGCTGAGGCGCTGCTCGTGAAGCTATACATCAACTGGGCTGTGTACACAGCCGACGACGTTGCCGACTACGATGCAGCCACTTCGCCCAACGAGAAGCTTGACGAATGTGTGCGTCTGTGCGACGACATCATGCAGAACGGACCCTTCGACCTCACCGACGGCTATCGCAAGAAGTTCCTGTACGACAACGGAGCGCACATAAAGGACTTCATCTATGCCATGCCTTACGACAAGGTCAGCGCCCAGGGAATGAAATACGGACGCTGGCGCACATTCCGCAAGGTCGACAATGGCGAGACAATAGGCTATCTTGGTGGCAAGATGAACCTCTCGTGCGCAGGTATATTTGCCCTCAACGAGGAGTATTCCAATCTCTTCACACTGCCCGGCGACGACCGCAACGAGATAATCCTCGGTGCCACAACCGACGGAAAGGTGTTCATACACGACGCCGTTACGGGCGAGCCTACAGCCAATCCGTATATATACAACGGCAGTCAGCTCGTGCTTTCGAAGAAGATACACCTCGTAGACGATTCCGAGGCTGCACGCCAGCGCATCAACTGCGGCTCCAGCCCTACCGGATGGAGCCAGGGCTATCGCTCGTTGAAGTTCTATCCCAACCCCAACGAGTATTCGGGTTACAACCGCAACCAGAGCAACGACGTTCCTATCTTCCGCCTTGCCGACATCATCCTGACCAAGGCCGAGGCTCTGCTGCGTGGCGCACGTGCCACCAATGCCGACACGCCACAGTCGCTGCTCAATCAGATACGTGCCTATGTGCATGCCCCGGAGTTTGCCGGCAAGCCCACATTGCATGACCTTCTCGACGAGCGCGGACGTGAATTTGTCGACGAAAACTGGCGTCGCAACGACATGATACGTTTCGGCACATTCGAGAGCGAATATGGTTTCCATGTCAACGGTTTCCCCGGCGCACGCTTCGACAAGTCGTGCCGCATACTGCCGGTGCCCAAGGCCATCATGGAGGAGAACCAGAACTGGGAACAGAACAAAGGTTATTAATAATGTGTTGAGGTGTTGTTGTGGTGAGATGTTGATAGTTTCAAATCTCACCACAACAACATCTCAACATCTCAACTCATTAAAATGAAATTACGCTTATTACTCTCTCCACGCTTCCTCTTCTTCTATATGGTGCTGTCGCTTGCCGTTCCCAACGTGGCATTGTGCTTCACCGAGAACACACCGCTTATGGCCGATGTGGTAGGCGTGCTGCTTCCGCTGTCGCTATACGCCCTGATTATGTCCGTTTCGCGTAATGTAGGGCGCATGGTGTGGATACTTTTCCTGCTGGTTTTCTTCGCTGCGTTCCAGATGGTGCTCGTCTATCTGTACGGCAACGGCGTGATAGCCGTTGACATGTTCCTCAATCTCGTCACCACCAACCCCGGCGAGGCTATGGAACTGCTCGACAATCTGGTGCCAGCCGTTGCAGGCGTGTTCATACTCTATCTGCCCTTGCTCACAATAGCAGCATGGCAGTGGATAAAGGGTGTGCGCATCGACCGCCAGTTCCAGCGCAAGATGCAGCGTATGTCGCTGTATATGGTGCTGCCCTTGGCAATAGCGCTTGCAGGATGCTATGTGGTTTATCCGCAGGGCAATGAGAAGAAGGGCAAGTTTGAATATCACATCGAGGACAATATGTATCCCGTCAATGTGTTCTACAATCTTGGTCTGGCGGTACACGAGAGTTCGCTGTCGGCACATTACAATGATAATGTAGCCGGTTTCCGTTTCAACGCCGTGTCGGAGCATGCCAACGACTCTGCCGAGGTGTATGTGCTCGTGGTGGGCGAGACCGCCCGCTCGCGCAACTTCCAGCTGTATGGCTACGACCGCCCGACCAATCCGCTGCTCAGCAATACCTCAGGACTGCTCGTGTTCAGCAACGTGCGCACGCAGTCGAACACCACACACAAGAGCGTACCGATGCTGCTGACCGCCGCAACAGCCGACGATCACGACCGCCTGTATCGCGAAAAGGGAATACTCGCTGCCTTCCGCGAGGCAGGATTCTACACCGTGTTCCTCTCCAATCAGCAGCCCAACCACTCGTATATCGACTTCCTGGGCAGTCAGGCGGACGAACATCTCTTCATACGCGAGGCTGATGACGATGCCGACGCAGCCGCCGCTGACGGCAAAGCTAACGATGTAGTGGCTCAAACGAGCGACGAGCGCCTGCTGCCGTTCCTCAACAAGGCTATGGCTGAGGGACACAAGAAGCTGTTTGTGGTGTTGCACATGTACGGTTCGCACTTCAACTATCGCGACCGCTATCCACAATCACGTGCCCGCTTTATGCCCGACACGCCCACCGATGCAAAGCCCGACAACCGTCCGCAGCTCGTCAACGCCTACGACAACACCATTCTGCAGACCGACTACATCCTGCACAGCATCATCGAGAAGCTGCGCTCTACCCGAGCCGTTGCCGCAATGATGTACACGTCCGACCATGGCGAGAACATATTCGACGACTCGCGCCGCTTGTTCCTGCACGCTGCGCCACGTCCGTCGGAGTACGACACCGACGTGCCGCTGCTCGTGTGGACCTCAGAAGCTTACGCCCGTGAGCACGCTACGACAGTAGACGCATTGAAGTCGAACCTCAACAAGGGTGTGCAGACCAGCGCTTCGGTATTCCCGACGATGCTCAGCATAGGCGGCATAAGCACCAAGGCACGTGTAGACAGCCTCTCGCTCACCAATCCGCGTTACCGTATGGGCACGCGCCTCTATCTCAACGACCATAACCATGCAGTGCCCCTGAAGATGTACGGAATAGAGTAGGGGTTACAGGCTGACATCGCCCATCATCCATCTCAATGCATTCACACGCTTAATGCCGTCGTAGTCGGCGGTAGGATCTTCATCGAGCGTGAGAATGTATTTGGGATATTGGTCGTTAATCTGCTGTAGTGAGGCCAGTTCTCGTTGCAGTGTTGTTTCGTCTCTAACGGTTGCTGCCACTTGATAGTAACTGATATTGTTCTCGTCGATAGCCACAAAGTCAACCTCAAGGCTGTCCATCTTTCCCACATACACTTTTTTCTGGCGGTGCAGCAGTTCCAGATAGACAATGTTCTCGAGTATTCTGCCGGCATCGAACGAGCGCGAGCCGAGAAGCATACGTCTCAGACCGATGTCAACGAGATAGTACTTGCCAAGCGTCTTGAGCAGTTGTTTGCCCTTGATATTGTAGCGTTTGGTTTCGTAGACGAAGAAAGTTTCGCACAGAGCCGACAGATAACGCTCTACTGTTTTTTGGTCAATTTTCCTTCCATCGGCTGTCATTATGTCGGCAATACGTTTGGTTGAAAGTATGTTGCCGATATTGTCGGCAGTAAATCGTATAACGCTTTCAAGCATCATGACGTCGGGCAGTCTCTTGCGGGCCATAATATCCTTCACCACAATGGTGTTGTACACACCGGTAAGGTAGTCGATGATTTCGCTGTACGTACCAAGCTCAATGGTGTATGGGAAACTGCTTCTTGTTATGTAGTCAGTATATGCCTGCGGCAGATTGTTGCTGCTGTCGGTGCCTTCGACATATTCCTTGAACGACAGAGGCAACATGGCAATCTCGATATATCTTCCCGACAGCAGTGTGGCAATCTCGCTCGACAGCATATAGGCGTTCGAGCCCGAGACGTAGAGGTCGACCGTAGGTTTCAGATTCAGACTGTTGATAATGTCGGGGAAATCGCTGACGTGCTGAATTTCGTCAAAGAATATATACGTCATGCGGTCTTGCAGGATAAGCGGCTTTATGTAGGCATACAGATTGTGAGGATTGCGAAGCTCGTAGCTGTCGTAATCCTCAAAGTTAAGGTATATAATCTGGTTGTCCTTGACTCCATTGCCCAAGAGCCAGTCGCGGAAAATCTCCATAATAGTTGATTTTCCACAACGGCGTATTCCCGTTATCACCTTTATGATGTTCTTGTCTTTAAAGGCTATGAGTTTGTTGAGATAAGCTGTACGTTCTATTCGTTTCATGTGGCGGTTTGGTTTTATCTGCCGCTAATTTACACTTTTTTTAGGATAAATCGTCCTAAAACCGCCCCGTATTTGAAAGTTTTAGGATGATTTGTCCTAAAACTTCTCGGTTTAATGAAGTTTTAGGATGAGCCGTCCTAAAACTATTGCATTACAGCCGTTATTTGAGGCGTTTTCAAAAGGAGTCATTTTGGCCTTCAAATGTAGTCCTTTTGCATGCCAAAAGGAGTCCTTTTACAACACAAAAGGAGCCCTTTTGGAAAGCAAAAGGACTCCTTTTTTTATGCCTATGGCATTCTATGCAAAACAGTATGATTTCTGCCTACTCGCCCATCACCTTCTTGGGCAATACAAGATTGAGTATAACGGCAAGCAGGAACACTACAGCCACGCAGTTTTCGGCAAATACGGTGCGCACGATTTCGGGGAATATGGCAAACATTCCAGTGGCTTGGGTGAAGCCAAGGCCTACACTGAGCGACAGACTGACAATGACCATGTTGCGCTGTGAGAAACCTGCGCGTGCCATCATGCCGAATCCGGCAAACAGAATGCTTCCGAACATCATGATAGTACAGCCGCCGAGCACAGCCTGCGGGATTGTGGTGAGGGCGGCACCGATAGCGGGGAACACGCCGCCGATAATCATCACCACAGCACCTACGCCGATAGTGAAGCGGTTGACGACACCCGATATGGCTGCCAGACCTACGTTCTGGCTGAACGATGTGATTGGAGTACAGCCGAACAGACCCGATATAGAGCTGACGAAACCGTCGCAGCAGATGGCAGAACCCATCTCCTTGGTCTCAGGGTCGCGCTTCAAGGCGCTGTTGCAGAGTGCTGAAGTGTCGCCGATAGTCTCAGTTGCCGACACCAGATATACGGCTACTACAGAGAGGATGGCGCCGATGTTGAATTCGGGAGTGAAGGGAATTAAGCGCGGCAGGGCGATGATGGAATGTCCGCTGAGGCTGTCGAAGTTGACCATACCCATGAAGCAGGCGAGCACATAGCCCACGATGAGGCCCACAAGAACCGAGAGCGAGCGCAGGAAACCCTTGGCAAACACCTGGCAAAGCAGACAGGCAAGAAGCGTTACGGTGCCCACAATCCAGTTGTTCATGCTGCCGAAGTCGGGCGCACCCATACCTCCTGCAAACGAGTTGGCTCCGATGGGCAGGAGCGAGAAGCCGATAGCCGTAACGACGGTAGCCGAAACGACATGCGGGATGAGCTTGATCCAGTACTTGACGAAGAGTCCGAGCAGTCCCTCAACAAGACCGCCGACGATGACGGCACCTATAAGCGTGCCCATACCGTATGTTCCGGCAATGCCGATGGCAAGCGAGAGGAACGTGAACGAGATGCCCATCACGATAGGCAGACGCGAACCAATGCGCCATACGGGGAAGAGCTGCACCAGAGTACCGATACCGGCAATCACCATACAGTTCTGTATGAGCGCGGCACTGACTGCGCTGTCGAGTCCGACGGCAGCGGCAAGAATCATGATTGGAGTGATGTTGCTGACAAACATGGCCAGCACGTGCTGTAGACCGAACGGGAGAGCTTTTCCCAACGGCACTCTACCGTCAAGTCGGTAGAGATTCTCAGAGGAATTTGACATTGTTTTTATATGTAAATAAGAATTATAATATCCCTTCAAATAATTTCCCCGAAAAGACCGCAATGTCACAATTGCGCTTTTCGTCGGCAAAGTTACAAAAAAATCCTGGTTATCATTCCAATGCAGGAATGAAACCAGGAAATTAAATATCACTATTTAGATTTAATCATATTCTCAATGTCTTCAAGCATTATAAGTCTTGCCATCACTGGCAGTTGTCAAATATTGTTTGACAACTGCTGATTCTTCTAGTTCTCTCTCCTTCAATATGTTAATGACATGATGACTTATGGTTTGTTTGGAGGTGGCAAAAAGTTCTGCCATCTGCTGTTGGTTAAGCCAAACCTTACCATCTTTAGCGTACAGAGCAACTGACGCTTTACCGTCAGTCGTACGATATATTATTATGTTTTGGCGATTATCCATAGAAGTTGTTGTTCGTTATTAATTGCAGATAACATTGAACAGTCCGCTATATTCATCCGTTGTGACCTTCTCCTGCATACCTATGGCACGCCCCATCAGCCGCACCACGTCCTTAAGCTCGTTGTATCGGTCGAGCTTGAGCTGCTGGTTGATGACGTAGCCTTTGATGAGGTATTGCTTGAGAACGGAGGTTGCCCACTGACGGAAACGAGTGCCTTGTATGGATTTTACGCGATAACCTACGGAGATGATAACATCGAGATTGTACATTGTTGTCTCATACGTTTGATCTTGGTCTTTACCCATATGTGCAAATTTTGCACATGTGATATTTTTATCGAGTTCGCCCTCTTTGTAGCAATTGTTTATATGACGTGTGATAACTGTTCGGTCGCGTCCAAACAACTCTGCCATTTGACTTTGTGTAAGCCACACTGTCTCATTCTCCAACTTAACGTTAAGTTGTACGCTGCCGTCTTGCGAACGGTATATTTCTATTGAATTGTTCATATTTGTTTTCTTTTATCAAATTAAGATCAAAAAGTCCTTTTTACTTTTTAACCCTTTTACTTTTTTACTTTTCAACTCTTTTACCTTTCTAATACAACCTTCGCTCTGCCCAATCGCCTCTGTCGAGGTTTCTATAACCAATGGCTTCGCTGATGTGCTGCACCTCCACGCGCTCCGAACCGGCAAGGTCGGCAATGGTGCGCGCTACTTTCAGAATACGATTGTAGGCGCGTGCCGACAGCGAGAACTTCTCCATGGCTGTGCGCAGAAGAGCGATGGAAGCGTCATCGGGCTCGGCAAACTCGTGAATCATGCGCTCTGTCATCTGAGCATTGCAATGAATGCCACGGTATTCTTTGAAGCGTGCAGTCTGAATGTCGCGCTCCTTGATCACATGCTCGCGTATTGCCGAGCTGGGTTCGCCCGGTTCGGCCTTCGATATGTCCTTGAACGGCACGGGAGTGATCTCGCATTGAATGTCTGTTCGGTCTAAGAAAAGAGGGGCCGCTGATTGTCCCACTTTTTGGCTCGTTCCATGCCATCTAGCACTACGCCTACGATGATTTATCAAGGACATAGGTGAATGGCCATTGTTTATGTTCACGATGCAAAGATAACACTTTTTGTTTAATTAGTCGAGCCTTTTTGATTAGAATTGCTCCATTGTGCATAGACTCTATACATTCCCACATGGGCCAGGTGAATTTCTGATAGACAGAATCTAAGGAATGTATTTCGACGAGGTTGAGTCCGATAACATGTTTTTTGAGGTCTGTATTGCGGTATTGCTTCTTTACGACAGCATAGGCGCGTCCCAGATCCTCAAAAATGTAGGGCGCAACGTCGGCGAAAGGTTCCGATTCAAGACCATCCATAGTGATAATATAACACTCGGGAACCACATCATTATATGTGAACCCCCACCAATATGCCACTATCTTCGAACAGATAAATAGGTGCGCGGTTTTATTCTTCAAAAAGCAGCAATTTTGTTGATAAAAAAAATTGCAAATGCGAAATATTATCATTAACTTTGCTGCATCACAATATGAGAAGAATGGAAAGTACGGGGATTATAAAGAACGCAGGCCTAAAAATTACTCCGCAACGTAAAGTGGTTTATGAGGTTATGATGGAATTGCGTCATGCTGCCA
>OIXA01000547.1_pt1 | contig 54286 bp, 40 predicted proteins | sample 1587721 | NCBI WGS metagenome assembly OIXA01 (sample SAMEA3888900, study PRJEB22519) | human gut metagenome | biome: human gut; feature: human-associated habitat; material: faeces | place: Denmark | collected 2013
CTGGGTTCAGAACGTCGTGAGACAGTTCGGTCTCTATCTATCGTGGGCGCAGGAGTTTTGAGTGGTGCCGTCACTAGTACGAGAGGACCGTGATGGACAGACCTCCGGTTTGCCAGTTGTGCCGCCAGGCGCACCGCTGGGTATCCGAGTCTGGTTAGGATAAGCGCTGAAAGCATCTAAGTGCGAAGCCATCCGCAAGATGAGAACTCCATTGAGGGTCGTTGTAGACGACGACGTAGATAGGCTGCAGGTGTAAAGACGGTGACGTCAAAGCCGAGCAGTACTAATTGCCCGAGACTTTCTTCTCGAGTAGCGATACTTTCAGTTGTTGTACAACTTAACGACAAGTTTTGCTTAATCAACGTGTCTAACTTATACGCTCGACGAATTAATAATTAAGAATTACTAATTGTCGCAGGCGAACGAATATTAGGCGGTTATTGCGGCGGTGTCCCACCTCTTCCCATTCCGAACAGAGAAGTTAAGCCCGCTTGCGCCGATGGTACTGCAATGCAATGCGGGAGAGTAGGTGGCTGCCTTCTTTACTTTAGGTCTTCAGAGTCAAACGACTTTGAAGACCTTTTTTTGTGTCCGTAGTTGGCATGGCATCCTGCCGGGGGTGCACTTGTCTCCGCTCGGCTTTGCCGCTTGCCAGAGCAAGAAGTGCACCAACCGAAGCTTGGTCGGTGCAACAGAGGGCTCATTTGTCTCAAGTGCACCAACCGAAGCTTGGTCGGTGCAGCAGAGGCTGCTGCACCCCCTGATCCAGGAAAGTCCCGAGTAAGCCCCGGGAATTACATAGCCAAGATCAATGGTGTTCATCGTGAGGTGATGTGTTGGCATCTCCTTTCCACAACCCATGCAGGTTGCAATACTCGCGAGCTGATACCTCTTTGGCATCTGTTAGGAAGATTACCTCTGGCTTCTCGCCTGGCTGTAGCTCATGGCGAAGTACATCGGTAGGAGTGAGCAACTCTATCCATTGGATATAATGCTCTGGGAGCATCGGATGCTCTACGCTTCCAACTTTTACACGATAGCCGCCCTCGATTGGTTCTATAACGGGCACATGCTTCTCTTTTGCCGCATCCGTGGTGTTCTCCTTCATCAGTTTCATGGGCTGACCGCAGCAGCTGAGCATGGCTCCTGGATTCACTACCTCTACCACGTTGCCACAAACCGTGCAACGGTAGATTTCTCTTGTCTTAGTCATAATCGTTCCTCCGAAAATTTAGAAAATTAAATGATGTCTTTATTCTTTGATGGATGTAAATATACTCATTTTCTGCGAGTTACACAAACTTTAGAGCCTTTTTTTATTCCAAAATAAAGTTAAATCTACACCTTAGACCGAGGGTTGAGTCGATTACAGATGACAATGTGGCGTCAAATTGCTCCATAACCCGAAAATATTTCTCCAAAAGGAGTGTGTTTCTCAAGTTTTATTTCTATCTTTGCTATGTCTATCGTCAGATTCTCTTGTTTGTTTTGCAACACTAAGATAAGTGAAAAATCTGAAATGGCAAAAAATAATTTTTATACTATTATGAACATTTGTATTTTTGTTGGTGCACGTCCCAACTTTATAAAGGTGGCTCCCATTCTTCGTGCAATGGATGCAGCTGGAGTAGATCACAGCCTTGTGTATGCAGGACGTGAAGACGATCCTACCCTTGAGGCATCATTGTTTGACGACTTGCAGATGTCGCGCCCTGATGTCTATCTTGGCGTAGACTGCGAGAACCTTAATGAGCTTACTGGACAGGTGATGTCGGCATTCGAGCGCTATTTGCAAGAGAATAAGACAGATACTGTAATTGTAGTAGACGACCTTGCGTCTACAATGGCTGCGGCTATCGTAACCAAGAAGCAGGGCATACGTTTGGCTCATCTTGTGGCTGGTACACGCTCGTTCGATATCAACATGCCTAAGGAGATAAACCGACTCGTGATAGATGGATTGTCTGACCTTCTATTTACAGCAGGTATAGGTGGCAGCAGCGCCGCTACTCGTGAGGGAGCTGAATCATCTAAGATTTATCAGGTGGGCAACATACTGATGGACACATTGCGCTTTAATCATCAACGCTTTGTTCGTCCTGCCGTTATGGACGAGTTGCAGTTGACCGAGAACAACTATATCGTTTTCACCCTAAACCGTAAGGCTCTTATTGTCCAAACCGACGAGTTGCGTGCCCTATTGGTAAGCATGATGTCGCATGCAGGAGATGTTCCTGTTGTAGCTCCATTGCGCAAGTTGGCTGCCGAAGCTGTTCAGAAGATTGTCAACGAGAATCCTCTGCTCTTTAACGGACTACACATCGTTAGTCCGCTCGGCTATCTTGAGTTCGGCTATCTCACAGCCCATGCTCTTGGCATTGTTACCGATTCGGGCAACGTGGCTGAAGAGGCAACGTTCAATACCGTGCCTTGCATCACGCTCAATAGCTATACCGAGCATATCGAGACAGTTAAGACCGGCTCTAATGTGCTTGTAGGCGAGGACCCCGTACTGCTTGGCGAGGAAATGACTCGTATGGTAAATGGCGAGTGGAAGCATTGCGGCATTCCGGAACGCTGGGACGGACGTTCGGCTGAGCGAATCGTGCAGACGTTGGTGGAGTAGAAGGCACAAGCCCTACCCCCAGCCCCTCCCTTGTAGGGAGGGGAGTGGTATGATTTGAGTATGCTTTTTAAAATATTTGCTTATGAACAACAACAGATCCATTTTATGCTCTGCGCTGATAGCATTGAGCATTGTAGTCCTTGGTTTCTGTATCAAGGGCGGTATTGACAATTTTGCCAATAAGGACCGCAAGGTTGCTGTGAAGGGATTGGCTGAGAAGGAAGTTGATGCCGACAAGGTGACGTGGCCTATTGTCTCGAAAGAGATAGGTAATGAGTTGCCTGAGCTTTATACGCGTCTTGGCAACACTCAGTCGAAAATCAAGCGTTTCCTTATTGCCAACGGCATCAAGGCTGGGGAGATAAGCATTAATGCTCCTAAGGTTATTGACCAGACTGCCGACCAGTATAGCGACAATCGTCGTACCTATCGTTACAACATAACATCGGTCATCACCGTAACATCGCGTAACGTGAAGCTTGTGCGTTCAATCATTGCACGCCAGGGCGAGTTGCTTAAGGAGGGTATAGCCATTGTTGATGGCGGTTGGGACAATCCCGTCAAGTACGAGTATGTATCATTCCGCGACATGAAGCCTAAGATGATGGAGGAGGCAATTGCTAATGCAGAGAAGACAGCCGAGCAGTTTGCCAAGAACTCGAAGAGCAATCTCAACAAGATTGTATCGGCCGACCAGGGACAGTTTTCTATTGAGGACCGCGACCAGAACACTCCATATATCAAGAAAGTAAGAGTGGTAACTACAATAGTCTATTCGTTGAAGGATTAATATGCAACCACGACATAGAGACAATTACGAATTTCTCACGCAGGCACCCGTATCACGTGTCATCCTCACGATGGCAGTGCCTACAATTGTCTCTATGCTTGTGACGTGCCTTTATGTTATTGTCGATACCTACTTCGTCGGTCAGCTCAACACACAGTCGACTGCCGCAGTCGGTATCGTCTTTCCCTTGATGTCGCTTATTCAAGCCATAGGCTCTTTCTTCGGACATGGCAGCGGTGTCTATATGTCGCGCGAACTTGGCGCGCGTCGCACCGACAATGCCTCGTCGATGGCCACTACCGGATTGGTTTATGCTTTGCTGACAGGCATTGTGATTGCCATCCTTGCATTATTCTTCTTGCGCCCACTCTCACTATTGCTTGGTAGCACAGCCACCAGTCTTCCTTATACCGAGCTATATATGGCTATCATATTGCTTGGCACTCCTTTTCAGATGGCCTCATTCACTCTTAACAGCCAATTGCGCATGCAGGGTAATGCCCGTTATGCAATGTGGGGCATCATCAGCGGAGCTTTGCTCAATGTCGTGCTCGACCCCATATTGATATTCGCTTGCAATCTTGGACTGCGTGGAGCTGCGCTTGCTACCGTCATCGGGCAGTTGGTTAGTGTTGCCGTGCTGCTTGCAATGTGTCATCTTCGTGCTACTGCTGGGGTGCGTCTTCGTCCGCGATACTTCTCTCTGCATTGGCATTATGTGCGTGAGATAGTATATGGCGGTTCGCCTTCGTTGTCGCGACAGGGATTGGCAAGCATCTCTGTTATTCTTCTTAATGTTGCTGCTGCTGGTTATGGCGATGCCGCCGTGGCTGCTATGTCAATAGTCAGTCGTGTCACAATGTTTGTAATGGCAGTTATCGTTGGTCTTGGACAAGGTTTTCAGCCTTTCTGTGGCTATTGTTTTGGAGCAGCCCTGTACAACCGTTTACGTCATGGCTTTTGGTTTACTGTGCGTGTAGGTTTCATCTTTCTGTTGTTCTTTTCAGCAGTATTCTTTTGCTTTGCCGAACAGACCATAGCCGTTTTTCGCGATGACGCCATTGTCATTGCCATTGGAAGTACGGCGTTGCGTTGGCATCTTGCCGTCTATCCGCTCAATGCCTACATCATGGCTGGCAATATGATGCTGCAGACCACGCGTCGTCCCATACGTGCCAATGTGCTTTCGTCGGCTCGCAAGGGTCTTGTTTTCATTCCTTTTATACTTATTCTTCCGCATCTATTCGGACTTATGGGCATTGCCATGTGTCAGGCGGTGTGCGATGTAGTCACGTTTATCATTGCTATTCCAATAGTGCGTAGTGCATTCCGTGAAATGACATAAAATTGGAATAATGTTCCATTTATGGTAAAATAAGTTTAAAAACGTTAGAAATATAGTTGCGAAACTTGCAAATGTCAAAATTAATCGTTATATTCGCAATATCTTAAAAACTAAAAAAGGGTGAAGTCTCACATCTCCAGTATTAATCTAAAATGGCCGACAATGAGACATAGGCCAGAATGGGAGGATGGCATTATGAGAACAACAAAGAGAGTGTATGATTTTGAATCATTTGAGCTCGACAATATCTACAACGAAGAAGACGATCGTCAGTTTCGTGTGGATCGTATAGATTCATCCATTTGGTATAATTAATCATGTCGCTATGATTGATTGACTATGTACAAATCATCTTTAGAACATTTCCCAAAGAGAACGAGTAACCCACACCCCGCAAGCACTCGCCCTCTTTGGGGATTTCTTTTTTTATAACATCTGATTCTTCATACATCTATTGAATATACCGTACGACCTCATCTGTCGGTCGAACTCGTTTTCTGTCATCACTACTGTATATTTATTCTTTGGATAGCGTTGTTTCATGCCGTTGATTTTCATTGCCAGCGTTTCAGCCATATTGCCGTCGATGCAGGCAAACAGATGAGCAATGTTGAACACAACGAGTCGCGACGGCAGACAGCATTCTTCTGTTTCATTGTCAGACTTCAGAATGTCAGCAGCCTCGTCTATGCTATTCGTAAACCTATGTTCAACGTTCGTCCATTGCTTCTCGCTTGGCTGTTGATTGCAGATTTGACGCTCGTCGAACAGCCTTTCTCCCATACGTAGCATTTCTTCTGACGTGTCCACTCCAACATATTCAATCTTGGTCATTTCTGCTGCAAAGCGCTGGGCGAAGGCAATGCCGTAAGTAGCCGGACCGCAACCTATGTCAATCATTACAACATGCTTGCCACAACTCTCAGCCATCTTCATTATGCTCTGATACTTCTCACGCCACACGGTTTCGGCTTCTTTCAAGTATTGCGGCATGTAGTAATGACAATACATTCTTACTTGGTCTTCGGCAGACACCACTACAGACTTGTCAATCTGCCTGTTGTAGGCGGTCTGTGGCGTTTCAAAGTCATGTCGTCCGTAGTTGATAATTGTCTTCTCGAAATCCTCGCCCAGTCCAAGAAGCCCATTGCTTGCTGCTGATACCTCAAGTTCTTTAACCTTGAATTCGCCTTTGCAATACTCTATAGGTGGAATGTCGAAGAAACAATCCTTGTCTTTCAGATACATCAACAGCTTGTAGAACGTGAAGTTCTCCATCAGAATGTCGGCATTACCCACCATTAGCAGTTGCAGTCGGGCGCGTGTCATGGCTACATTCAGCTTGCGGTCAATCACCATTCCGTCCTCCACGAAAACGTTGTTGGTGAGGAAGTTCAGCTGATTGTATTGCTGCACCGTGAATCCGTAGATAATGTAGTCGCGCTGACTGCCTTGATATCTCTCTACCGTGTCGATGGTGATGTTGTGCAGTACGGCAATGCCCGACTGGTCGATGGCGCTGCGCACAGTAGCAATCTGGTTGCGGTAGGGCACAATGACACCTACAGTCTGGTTTTCGTCAAACCATTCTTTGGTCTGCCTGTAAATCTCGACTACCGTTGCAGCAATCATTTCTGCTTCCACCTGGTTTGTCTTCACCGAAGCAGAAGTTCTTGGGCGTGGTGCTGACACGAACGCCACACGTCGCATACTCAACAGTTGTGCTATTCCGTTGGTGGATGCTGTCGGACTGTACGGCAACGTCTGATGATGCAATGGCACCACTTCAAGGCGGTTGCCGTAGAAGGCATAGTTGGCAAACTCGGATATTGTCTGGTGCATACGTCCCTGACGCGTTAGCATATAGACATAGCGCGGGTCGTAGCCCTCATCGGTCTTGAATTGCGCCAGCAACCGTTCGAATAGCGATCGGCGGCAGTCTGTAAGATTGATGTCGCGCAACAAGGGTTCGTCAACAGCCGATTCCTCCTGCGTCTGTTGTACAACGGCAGGCAACTGCTTGTGGTCGCCTATCAGTACAAAGCGTTCTATGGCATTTCTGCCTCCCGACTTGGCGCTGAGCAGGCCAATCAGGTGTGGCTCCAGAATCTGTGACGACTCGTCGATAATGGCAAGGTCGAAGTGTTTTATCTTAAAAAGGTGGATGTTGGCGTTCAATGCTGCAGTTGTAGCACAGAACACACGCATTTGGTCTACCACCTCCTTTACCTCCTTGCCCGTACGGCATAGCTTCACTCTGTTGCTGAGCAAGTGGTCATGAAAAGCCTCGTCGCAGTTCAGTTCCGAACCTATGCGTATGAAGTCGATGTTGCTCTCCACCAGTTTCGAGCACATTTCGTCCACAGCACGGTTGGTGTACGACAGCAATACTATGTTCGAATGCTCGTCGGTGAGTTCCTCTTTCAGTATGTTTAGCAGTCCGAACGAAGTCTTTCCAGTTCCCGGAGGACCGATAACCAGAAATATGTCGCGCGACTGCTTGGCTCTTTCCACCAGGGTGTTAAACCTTCCGTTTTCGCCACGCATGTGTATGTGTTCGTCTACGGTAGGCATGCGCTGGCTCAGTATCAGGTCGCGGCGCTCCTTATTTGCTGACAGAAAACTGTGCAGTCCGCTGTACAGAGCGCGTGACGACGACTCAAACATGTCGTGCTCTATAGCCCAACGAGTGCCCTCGGGTGCATCAAACACCTGTCGGTCGGTTTGTGAATTGCGCAGCACAACCTCGACGCCCATTGTCGTGATTTCCTTTATCGAAGCGCGGTTCACCATCTGGGCGCAGGCGTTGGGCACGTTGCCCTCCATATATGGATAGACAATAACGATGTCGCCCTTGCGGAAATTGGATGTGTCGGCCGACTGTTCCATGTCAAACTTCAGTTTCAGACTCTCCACCATTCCATCGGCTGAGAGTCCGAATTCCTCAATCGTCATTTCCTCATATATATTGCCTGCCGCCCGCTTGTCCTCAAGAGTGTCGAGCCAGATGGCTGCAAATCCACTGTCGTCCTTGGTCTTGTTGCCCACCTTGGCAAGCAGATGTTCGCGTTCCACGAATTTTAGGAATCGGAAGTAGTATGTCCGCTCCAGTTCTGTAGCCTCATGTATTGGGCGTAGTATGTTCTCTAGTTCGGGTCGTGTCCATTCCTCCCACAGCCGTCCGGTCACTCCCTTGCGGTTGAGTTTGTCGGCTGTCAGATTGCGCAGTATGCTTATGCCCATATTGCCTGGTGTCAGATCTGTCCACGTCAGCAGATTTCGCATGCGTATTGCTCGCAGCGTCAGTTCCGGCAGATTGGCAATCGACACCAGTCCCTCGGCATATTTCGAATAGAGCAGCATAAAGTGGCGCAGCTGGTCGGAGTGTTTCTTGAACTCGTAGTTGAACAGGGCACGATATAGCGACAACTGTACGAGATGCTTCTCTTGCGGCACAGGTCGGTTGGGATTGTATTCGGGCGACGAGAAAGGCACAAATTCACCCTTGCCCGACTTCTGCTCTATTATCGTGGTGCGTCCTTCCTTCTCGTGCAGCAAGTCGAGACGTCCCTGTATACCGAGCACGTCGCTGAAGAAGGTAGGCTCCAGTACCACCGCCTTCGGGTCGTACTCGTCCACTTCCTTGGGCAGGTCATTGCCTATGAGCTTCTGTATGTTCTGTTTCTGTTGGCGTGCGTCCTGGTAGAACTTCTGCACCGTAGCTTGGTCGTTCATGTCGTCGCACGAAGTCAGACTTATGGTGTTGGTCTTGAAGAATTCCATAACCCCATCGCCGAAGGGCACGTTGCGGTTGTGTACCGTGTCGTCCAGAAAACGTCCTGCCAGATTACCAAGGTGGATGTGCACCGTGTTGGCTTGTGGCTTCAGTCGGTTCACCATGTTCACGTATGGCGACTCGGCGTAAGTCTCAAAGCACGATGCAATTGTCGTTATGTCTATCAGATAGTCGGGTTCGTAGATTATAAGTTCGGGCATGCACACGTCTTCCTCCATACGAATGCGCACGAGGTTGAGCTGTGTGTCAACCGACAGGATTTGTTTCAGATAAGTCCAGTCGCCCTTCCCTCCCAGCGTCAGATAACGGTTTTGCTGTCCGTAGCAGATCTTAAGTTCCGAAGCGTTCTGTTCTTCTGTAGCGTAAATGTAATCGTCGTCCCACGAACGTACGATGCAGCGCAGCAGGTTAATGTCGAACTTGCTCCAACGTCCCTTGCGGTCCTTCTTGGGCAGCAGCCTGTTGAGCGACTGCGGTATAGCCGTAACTCCACACACGTAGCTCACCAGTAGGGCTGTCGACTTTATGTTGTATGCCAGCGCCTGCTCCAGTTCTTCGTTGCTCATGCTGTGCATAGCGTTCAGTTCCTTGCGCGTGTCGTGTATCAGCATAGCCGTTTCGGTAGGGATGCCGTGTTGCTTCGTCAGATAGTCGAGCTTGGCAAACATACCGATGAAGTTGATGCTGTTGTGTGCAATGCCCTGATTTACCACGCGTTTGAAGATGTCGCGCAGTATGGCGTATTTCTCGCGTATGGTGAAGTCGGCTGTGCACACGTCTTCCAATTGTTCGTAAAACGACATGGCGCAGTCGGCTGTATATGCTATGTTTTCGTTTCTGTTGTTATGTTCCATTCTGTTTGCAAAGGTAGTGCAAACCTAAGACAAGTCAAAAAAATCATAAGTTCATTTTCCAAATCTTATAATCTTTATCCTTAAATCTGTAACACCTTATATAATAAAAGCCGTAACTTTGCACTTATGGAAAAGAAAATACTCCCTGTAATGGGAATGGCATGTGCTGCTTGCAGTGCCAATGTAGAGCGCAAGCTCAAGATGATGGACGGAGTGAAGTCGGTAGCCGTATCGCTGCCTGGCCGAACTGCCATGGTAGAATACGACGAGCGTGTAGTGACGCCCAAGGATATGAAACGCGTCATTGACGGTGCCGGCTATCTTCTTATTATCGATGACGAAACGCGTGTCGACGCATTGGAACGCAATGCCTACCGACAGCTGAAGCGACGTATGATACTGTCGTGGCTGTTGGCGCTTCTCACCATGTCGGTGTCGATGGGGTGGGTGAGTGTAGGTTCGCGCGATGCTGCCAACCAGGTGCTTCTCATCATAGCCTTGTTGAATATGGTGTATTGTGGACGCCAATTCTATGCTAATGCATGGCGCCAGCTTGTACATCGCTCTGCCAATATGGACACGCTTGTGGCTCTGTCCACTCTCATCTCGTTCGGCTTCAGCGTGTTCAATACCTTTTGTGGCGAGCAGTTCTGGGGATTGCGTGGCATAGAGTGGCACACCTATTACGATGCGTCGGTGATGATTGTCACCTTCGTGCTCACAGGTCGCTGTCTTGAACAGCGTGCCAAGCGGTCGACCGCCTCAGCCATACGTTCGCTCATGGGACTTGTGCCCAAGCAGGCACACGTGGTAGTTGACGACGAAGTGCACGATGTGCCGCTTGCTACTGTTGCCACACGCGATATTGTAGAGGTGCGACCGGGAGAGAAGATACCAGTTGACGGTACTATAAGCACAGGCGAGGGCTATGTAGACGAATCTATGATAACTGGCGAACCGGTGCCTGTGCGCAAGCAGTCGGGCTGTCGACTTTTGGCAGGCACGATAGTAAGCGAAGGCACTTTGCGCTTCCGTGCCGAACAGGTAGGTCAGCAGACGGTGTTGTCTGGTATAATACGTATGGTACAGGAGGCGCAAGGCTCGAAGGCTCCCGTGCAGCGTTTTGTCGACCGTGCAGCCCTTGTCTTTGTGCCTTGCGTGCTTGGAGTTTCGATACTAACCTTTGTGCTGTGGCTTGCCATAGGCGGAGCGGCAGTTCTGCCTCAGGCCGTATTGTCTGCCGTGTCGGTATTGGTCATAGCCTGTCCGTGTGCTATGGGACTCGCTACGCCTACCGCCCTGATGGTGGGCATAGGCAAGGCGGCGCAACAGGGCATTCTGGTCAAGGATGCTACAGCCGTAGAGCAGCTCTGCCGTGTCGATGCACTCGTTATCGACAAGACGGGCACGCTCACCATACCTAATCGTAATGTTGATTTCCGTTCGGCAGCCGACATTCCTCTTGAGAATCGCGAGCAGCTGAAGCCCCATGCTTCCGAGGCAATAGCCATGCTCAAGGCGCGTGGCATTGACGTGTGGATGATGAGTGGCGACCGTGAGGAGGCTGTTGCCTATTGGGCTAAGAAGGCAGGTATAGAGCATTGGCAGAGCCAGTGCCTGCCGCAGGATAAGGAGAATATAGTGCGTCGTCTGCAAGGCGAGGGTCGTCGTGTGGCAATGGTTGGCGACGGCATCAACGACTCGCAGGCTCTTGCCCTTGCCGATGTCAGTATTGCTATGGGCCGTGGCACCGACGTGGCAATGGATGTTGCGCAAGTGACGCTTATGGGCGACGACCTGCGTCGCATAGCCGATTCCTGTCAGTTGTCGCACCATACGGTAGGCATGATACGACAGAATCTTTTCTGGGCGTTCGTCTACAACATTGTCTGCATCCCCTTGGCTGCCGGATTGCCGCATGTCTTCGGCGTTGATTTTCAGATAACGCCAATGTGGGCAAGCGCACTTATGGCTATGTCGAGCGTAAGTGTTGTGATGAATAGTCTAAGGTTGAAGTACAAGAAATAGAAAGCGTTGGGCAGTTGAATTCAAACTGTCCGAGAATTAAAATTCAACTGTCAGAAATAAGGACTCTTTTTGCTCTTCAAAAGGAGTCCTTTTACCCTTCAAAACGAGTCCTTTTGCAAGCCAAAACGAGTCCTTTTGAACCGCAAAAGGATAACTATTCAAAACGTGATGTTTTTTGCTACCTCGCGGGGAAGAATTTGTTTCCTCCCGAGGTAGCTAATTTTTTCTGCCGAGACAGCAGAAAATCTCTGCCGAAACTTTAATGTACGTTGTAGTATGAAACAATATTATATTCTAAGGTTCCTAATCTTTTCTTCCGACAAGTCCGATGCTTGCACTATAGTTTCTAAAGGTACTCCAAGAGAAAGGAGATTGGCGGCTATCTTTTCCTTAGCTTCTTTTTCGCCTTTAGCCATACCCTCAGCCTTTCCTTCCGCAAACTTCGTCTTCTCAGCCGTCCTTATGGCATTAACTATGTCGCGGTAGGCATTGACGCTATCCTCGTACATTTTTAGCTCTTGCGTATTAAATTTGGAAATTTCAGCTTGCTCAAAAAGCCTTGTAAAGACACGCTCCTGGAGAACTGCTGGGCGTTGCATAAGTCTGGAGAGATTCTTAAGCACATACATCCATTTGTCATACATAGTCACAAGTTCCGATTCCTGCTTGTCGAACTTCGGTATCTCAACATAGATATACGTCAGTTTGTCGTAGAATATCTCGTGCGTGTCCACCTCCATCAGCTTCACCTCATGGTGCCAGCGCCTGGCATTCTCAAGCCCATCCGCAAAGTTGAAGTTCAGCAGACCGATTGTATAAACGGGATTAAGATGGAAGTCCCAGTCGCCTCCACGTTGCGCCTGCTCACGAATGGGGAACGTAGAATAATAAATAGTGCGGTCCTTGAAGAACTCCTGATACACGTTCTGCATCTCCACTATAAACTTCTCGCCCTTGTCGTTCTCACAATATACATCGAATATGGCATGGTGTGCATCGGCATGGTCGCCAAGTTGCTCTGAATTGAGATACGTGATGTCCTGAACGTTCTGCTCGCCATGAAACATAGCATTCAAGAAACTGATGAGCAACTCCTTATTAAATTCAGAGCCGAAAAGTCGCTTGAAGCCAAAGTCTGTATGTGGATTAATGTATTTCTCTACCATAACGCTGCTATTTATTATTTCATCAGCAAATATACAGCATTTTTATTGATTTATAAACAATAGACATTAAAAACTTAGTTTACCAAAACCATCTCTTCATCATTCTCCTCAGGAAGTCTTTGGTAATAGGGAAGCCGGAGGCGTAGCCTATAATGTCATCGATGTGGCAGTAGGGGCATTCATGGTTCGTTGTTTATCTGCTTGGCAGCCAACGGTTCTCTACCGACACTTCAATGCTCATATTGTTGTTGAAGTTGTAGCGAACGGTTGCACCGATGCGGTCGCCGAAGTTGCAGATGTCGTAAGGCGAATATGAGGGCATTCCGTAGAAGTTGCGGCTGAAGCCACCTAATGTTCCGTAGCCTGCGGGACCATAGCCGTAGTAGCCGCCGTAGGGACTGAAGCGCAGACGGTTGGAGATGTTGTTGGTTATAGTCTTCTGTCCGTAGACGTAAGCCTCCCAATGCTCGTTGAATCGATAGCCCATTACGGCCTGCACTCCTGCGTCGCGCCAGTTGTCGCCAGCAAAGTTGACATTGTTGAGATATCCGCCCACGGCTATCGACAGCTTGTCGTTGACAGGCATGGCGTACATCAAGGCAATGTCCTGCTGAAAGCCGGCTCCATGATGGGCACCTTTGCCAAACTGTGCAAACACCGAGGCTCCTAACTGCACGTTGAGTCCACGATGAAGAGCCCAACTATTCCATCCGCTGAAGTACATAGGATAGCGTGCTATGGCTTCGGGCTGACCATAACGATTGATGCGCGGCAAATGGAGCGAGTCCTGATGAATATCGTTAGAGATAGGGGCTGACAGTTCGGCTACTTCTGCTTCACGCCATTGGCGCGAGTGTCCGCCATAGCGTGTGGGCATGATGCGCTGTAGGGCAGAGTCGTCAAACTTGGCGGATGGGGTTGTACTGCCGGTGTTGACTTCCTGTGCTGCCGATGTTGAGGCCATAGTCAATAGGATGACTATGACGGCAAGCACTCTATTGATTTTTATGGTGCGTGATATTGTCATTGTTGTAAGATGCTTTATTCTTTGTTTGCCACAAATTTACGTATAAAGCGTGTAAAATATTGGTGTTTTCATACACTTTAACGATATTTTCCTTAATATTATTGAGAGTTATCCGTGATAAATATTACCTTTGAGGGCACATATTGTAAACCTAATAATAATATCCACTAACGACAATGAATATATTCAAAGCTTTATTCGGCAGCAAGAGTAAGCCGGCAGAAGAGGTAAAGAAGGACGTGACACGTGATTTCAACGTGCTGAAGTATGATGGCGTGCGAGCTTTGCGCGAACGCCAGTTCGACTATGCCATCCAGTGTCTGTTGAGGGCCATTGATATGAATGGGGCTGATTTGGAGTGTCGCGACTATCTGTCGCAGGCTTTTATTGCCACCGACAATCTGTCGCAGGCTTACGAACAGTTGCAGAAGATGGCTGAAGAGTGCCCTGATAATATAGCAGTTTTGTTGCGCATGGCTGATGTGGCGTATATGATGGAGAATTATACGGCTATGGCTGATGTGTGCGAGAAGGCTATGATGCTCGACGGCGACAACGTACAGGTCTATTTCTTCTATGCCAAGGCGTGCTGCGGTCATGGCGACCTGACCAATGCCGTGGTGATGCTGAGCAAGGCTTTGATGCTGAATGCTGACTTTGATGCAGCCCGATTGCTGCGTGGCGAATTGCTGCTTGAGAGTGGTGACGTGGAAGAAGCAGCTGAGGATGCTGACACCTTGTGTGCACGCATTGAGGGCAATGAGGACGTGCTGTTGCTCAAGGCACGTGTAGAGAAAGCCAAGGGATGTATGGCGGAAGCAGAAATTGCCTATGGTAAGGTGATTGACGCCAATCCATTCTCGATCGATGCTTATAGAGAACGTAGCGAAGTGCGCAAGGCGTTGGGCAACAACGAGGGTGCCAATGCCGATGAGGTTGCTGCCAATGAGATGCAGCAGGAGCCCCCGCAGCCTAACGAAGGCATTGAGCAGAATATAAAGAAGAAAATGCAGCAAATGGACCCGTATAAGGTTTTTAATAATGAGTAAAGCCCAAAGCCCCACCCCCGGCCCCTCCCCCGTAGGGAGGGGAGCGGTATGCTTGGCTGCTTGTTTTCTTGGCTGTTTGTCTCTTATCTCTCGTTTCTTGTCTGCTTGTCCTCTCGTCCACTATATATATAATAAGGTGTAATCTTATATTATGTTCCGCTTTTTGTGGAATTGTAAGGAAAAGTTCATTTTTATTGACATTTTATCGCTAAAAATTTGTGTGTAACAAATAATTGTTTTACATTTGCACAAAACAAAAATAGAATCAAGTTATGAACAATACTTTTGCATACATTTATCGATTTTACTTTTACTTTACAAGAAATTGTGAAGCGGTAAGTCGTGTGCAAATTTAGACTTAGGTTAGAGTGTATAAATAATAAACAATATACGAACCCCGCTTCACACAAACGTGAAAGCGGGGTTTTTTTAATTTAATACAATGAAGAGAATAGCTATACAGGGCTTCCACGGCTCTTTTCACGACATCGCCGCCCATCAGTACTTCAAAGGCGAGCAGATACAGCTTATTTGCTGTGCCACCTTCGAGCAGGTGTACGAGAATATGCGACGCGACCCTACCGTGATAGGCATGACGGCGATAGAGAACACGATAGCCGGAAGTTTGCTGCACAACTATCAGTTGTTGCGCGATTCGGGTGCTACTGTGGTGGGCGAGCATAAGCTTCACATCGAGCATTGCATCTGCTGTCTGCCCGACGACGACTGGTCTACGGTTACTGAGGTGCACTCTCATCCGGTGGCGCTGGCACAATGCAACGCTTTCCTTGCCAATCATCCCGACATAAAGGCTGTTGAGGCAGAGGACACGGCGGGTTCGGCAGAGTACATAGCCAAATACAAGTGCAAGGGATGGGCTGCCATCTGCAACGCTTCGGCTGCAAAACTCTACGGACTGAAGGTGCTGCAAGACCAGATACAGGACAACAAGCATAACTACACAAGGTTTCTGGTGGTAGCCAATCCCAACAAGGCCGACTTCCTCCGTCCGCTTGAAAAAGCCAACAAGTCGAGCATCGTATTTCATGTGGCTCACGAGGAAGGCTCGCTGTCGAAGGTGCTGACAATTCTCTCGTTCTATGGCATTAACCTCACGAAGATACAGTCACTGCCAGTCATCGGGTGTGAATGGGAATATCTGTTCTACGTCGACCTGACGTTCGACAATCTGACACGCTATCGGCAGAGCATTGATGCAATAATTCCACTGACACGATCGCTCAAGATACTTGGAGAATACGAAGCGTGCTAAGCACGCAATTAGGAATGATGAATGAGGAATGTTGAATGAGGAATGGTCGGCGAAGCCGATGAAGAATTATTCAATGAAGAATTAATAAATTCCACACTCCACATTCCACACTCCACATTGCGGCTCTGCCGCAACCAATTCAACATTTAACATTCAACACTCAACATTATGACAATACAACCCGCCGACCGACTCTCGTTGGTTCAAGAATATTACTTTTCGCGCAAGCTCAAAGAGGTTGCCAAACTGAATGCAGAGGGACAGGACATCATTTCCCTCGCTATAGGATCGCCCGACATGCCACCGTCGAAGCAGACTATCGACAAACTGTGTGAGGTGGCATCAAAGCCCGAGGCACATGGCTATCAGCCCACAATGGGTACGCCGGAGCTGCGTGAGGCAATGGCAGGATTCTACAAGCGCTGGTATGGTGTCGATGTAGACCCGAAGACCGAGGTGCAACCGCTCATTGGTTCTAAGGAAGGCATTCTGCATGTGACATTGGCCTTTGTCAATCCAGGCGAACAGGTGCTGGTGCCCAATCCCGGTTATCCTACATACACGTCGTTGAGCAAGATTCTCGGTGCCGAGATTGTCAATTACAATCTGCGTGAGGACAACGGATGGCAACCCGACTTTGACGAACTGGAGAAGATGGACCTCTCGCGTGTGCGACTGATGTGGACCAACTATCCTAATATGCCTACCGGTGGCAACGCCCGTCGCGAAACCTACGAACGACTCGTCGCATTCGCCAAGAAGCACAACATCGTTGTAGTGAACGACAATCCCTACTCGTTCATCTTGAACGACAACCCGATGTCGCTGCTGCAGGTGCCTGGCGCAAAGGACTGCTGCATTGAGTTCAACTCGATGTCGAAGAGCCACAACATGCCGGGTTGGCGTGTGGGAATGTGCGTATCAAACCCCACTTTCATCTCGTGGATATTGAAGATAAAGAGCAACATCGATTCGGGCACATTCCGTGGAATACAGCTCGCAGCTGCCGAGGCTTACAACACCAATTCGCCCGAATGGCACCGCGAGGCTAACATCACCACCTACCGTCGTCGCCGCGACATTGCCGAGCAGATAATGACCGAACTCGGATGTACGTTCGATCCCAATCAGGTGGGAATGTTCCTTTGGGGCAAGATTCCCGAGAAGTATAAAGACTGCGAAGAACTCACCGAGCGTGTGCTGCACGAGGCACGGGTGTTCATCACTCCGGGATTCATCTTCGGAAGCAACGGACAGCGATACATACGAATCAGTCTGTGCGCCAAGGACGAGAAAATCAAGGAGGCGCTGGAGAGAGTGAAGGGAATGAAAAAATAAAAAAAAAGCCCTACCCCCCCAGCCCCTCCCCCGTAGGGAGGGGAGTGATATGCATAACTAATAATGGGGGAATCAACATAAGTTGGTATTAAAAACAGAGAGTATAAAGAAATAAAATAACAAAAGTCTTACATACTACTCCCCTCCCTACGGGGGAGGGGTAAGGGGGTAGGGCTTCTAAACGATTACGACTATGGATTTAGAATTACAGCCATTAAACTTACCGAGTGACAACCCACGCCCATTCGTAATTGCCGGACCGTGTTCGGCTGAGACCGAAGAGCAAGTAATGACAACTGCACAGCAGCTCAAGAAGCATGGATGCAAGATGTTCCGTGCCGGTATATGGAAACCGCGTACCAAACCGGGTGGCTTCGAGGGCAACGGCGAGGTGGCTTTGCCTTGGATGAAGCAGGTGAAGGAAGAGACGGGCATGCTCACAGCTACTGAGGTGGCAACTCCTGAACACGTGGAACTGGCTCTGAAGTATGGCATCGACATATTGTGGGTAGGAGCGCGCACATCTGCCAACCCGTTCGCCATGCAGGCTCTTGCTGACAGCCTTAAGGGTGTTGACGTTCCAGTGTTCGTGAAAAACCCAGTCAATCCCGACCTTGAACTGTGGATTGGTGCTATGGAGCGTATCAACCAGGCTGGCGTAAAGCGTATGGCTGCCATCCATCGCGGTTTCTCAAGCTTCGACAAGAAGATTTACCGCAACCTGCCTATGTGGCAGATTCCAATCGAGTTGCGCCGCCGCATTCCAGACCTTCCAATCATCTGCGACCCGAGTCATATTGGTGGCCGACGCGAACTGATTGCTCCGCTTTGCCAGCAGGCTATGGACCTTGGCTTCGACGGACTTATGGTAGAGAGCCATTGCTCGCCCGACAACGCATGGAGCGACGCCAAGCAGCAGGTTACTCCCGATGTGCTCGACTACATTCTCGGACTGCTCGTAGTGCGTTCGGAGACTGTCACCACCGAGGGTATTCACGAATTGCGTAAGCAGATTGACGAACTCGACAACAGCTTGATGGAACTTCTTGCCAAGCGTATGCGTGTGTGCCGCGAGATTGGCCAGTACAAGAAGGAGCACAACATGACCATTCTTCAGACCGTACGCTACAACGAGATTCTCGACAAGCGTGGAGCACAGGGTTCGCTCTGCGGTATGGACTCGGAGTTTGTCAAGGAAATATTCGAGCACATACACGAGGAGTCGGTAAGACAGCAGATGGAGATAATTAATCAGAAGTAAAAAGCGCTTCGCGAATTTTGAATTTTGAGTTTTGAATTTTGAATTATTCTCGGCTTCGCCTGCGATTTTGAATTTATGAGTTATGAATTCTCAATTCAGAAGTCGTCATTGGCGAGCAATTCAAAACTCAGAATTCAAAAACTCAAAATCGCCAACGGCGAGCAATTCAAAATTCAAAATTCAAAACTCAAAAATGAAAATACTTGTTCTTGGTGCCGGCAAGATGGGCAGTTTCTTTCTCGATGTATTAAGTTTCGACCACGAGACAGCTGTATACGAGAAGGATCCGAAGCGTATGCGCTTCACTTACAACTGCCAGCGTTTCACCACGCTCGACGAGATAAAGGAGTTCCAGCCGCAGCTCGTCATCAATGCCGTTACACTTAAATACACTATATCAGCCTTCAAGGAAGTGATGCCTGTGCTTCCCGACGATTGCATCATCAGCGACATATCGTCGGTGAAGACCAATCTGAAGGAATTTTACGAGCAGTCTGGACATCCATACGTCTCTACTCACCCAATGTTCGGTCCTACATTCGCCAACCTCGGACAACTGTCGGAGGAGAATGCCATCATCATCACCGAGGGCGACTATATGGGTCGTATCTTTTTTAAGGACCTCTACGCACGATTGGGACTCAACATCTACGAGTACACCTTCGAGGAGCACGACAAGACCGTGGCATACTCATTGAGTACACCATTCGTCAGCACTTTCGTGTTCTCTGCCGTCATGAAGCATCAGGATGCACCGGGCACAACATTCAAGCGTCATCTGCGCATAGCTAAGGGAGTTCTCAACGAGGACGACTATCTGCTGCAGGAGATTCTGTTCAATCCGTACACCAGCGGACAGGTGGCACAGATACGCGAAGAACTGGGCGAACTGATAGACATCATCGACAATAAGGACGCCAAGCGCATGAAGGCTTATCTCACAAAGATTCGCAACAACGTGAAGCAGGATATTGAGAATATATAAATACGTATCAATCTTTCAGTAGTAAAGCGCATTGCTTACAAAACGAAAGTGATTGTGTGTGATTTTGTTGCAAATCGTATATTAATGCGATTTTTTAGAACTAAATTGTTGGTAGTTATGCAAAATCTGATTACCTTTGCAGCAATAGACAGTGTTCAAGGATAGCTATTGTATAAATCGACATGCCCCTACGATGAATTCAAGGCGATAGACATGGGACACTTTATGCAAGAAAAGAAATAGATAAACCAAGAAACAATATGCAAATGAAACATCAGTTAAGAAGCGCAGTGTGTACTGAAGGCCGCCGTATGGCAGGAGCTCGCGCTCTTTGGGTAGCCGCAGGTATGAAACACGAACAGTTTGGCAAACCCATTATTGCTATTGTCAACTCGTTCACACAGTTTGTACCTGGTCACACACATCTGCATGAAATTGGACAGATTGTGAAGAAGGAAATTGAGAGTATGGGTTGCTATGCTGCCGAGTTCAACACCATCGCCATTGACGACGGTATCGCTATGGGACACGACGGTATGTTGTATTCTTTGCCGTCGCGCGACATTATCGCTGACTCAGTAGAATACATGGTCAACGCACACAAGGCTGATGCTATGATTTGCATTTCCAATTGCGACAAGATTACTCCGGGTATGCTGATGGCGTCTATGCGCCTTAACATCCCTACCGTGTTCTGTTCGGGCGGACCTATGGAGGCTGGACGATGGAACGGCGAGAATGCCGACCTTATCACAGCTATGATTAAGGGTGCCGACAAGACAGTTTCGGATGACGAACTGGAGAAGATTGAGAAGTGCTCGTGTCCGGGATGCGGATGCTGCTCGGGTATGTTCACAGCCAACTCTATGAACTCGCTTACCGAAGCCATCGGTATGGCTCTGCCTGGCAACGGCACTATCCTCGCAACTCACAAGAACCGTATCGAACTCTTCAAGGCTGCAGCTCGTCAGATTGTGAAGAACGCCTTCGCCTACTATCAGGACGGCGACGAGAGTGTGTTGCCACGCAGCATAGCCACTCGCGACGCTTTCCTCAATGCCATGACTCTTGATATTGCCATGGGTGGCAGCACCAACACCGTGCTCCACTTGCTCGCTATCGCTCAGGAGGCTGAGACCGAATTTACAATGGCTGACATCGACCGCTTGAGCCGTCACGTGCCTTGCCTGTGCAAGCTCTCGCCAAACACCCAGAAGTATAGCGTACAGGAGTGCAACCGTGCTGGTGGTATTCTCGGAATATTGAACGAGCTGAACCGTGGCGGACTGATTCACGGCGACGTGAAGCGAGTAGACGGAATGACGCTTGCCGAGGCTATGGCTGAATACGACATTACAGGCGAAAGCATTTCTGCCGAAGCCGACTGTATTTATCACAGCGCACCGGGCAGAAAGTTCTCTACACAGATGGGTAGCCAGGATGCTCAGTGGGAGTCGCTCGACGCCGACCGTGAGAACGGTTGCATCCGCTCGCTCGCTCACGCCTACACTAAGGATGGCGGACTGGCTGTACTCTTCGGCAACATTGCCCAGGACGGATGCGTGGTTAAGACAGCAGGTGTAGACCCGTCAATATGGAAGTTCAGCGGTCCTGCCAAGGTGTTCGACTCACAGGAAGCTGCTTGCGAGGGCATCCTCGGTGGCAAGATCAAGAGTGGCGACTGCGTTGTCATCACTCACGAGGGTCCGAAGGGTGGTCCGGGTATGCAGGAGATGCTCTATCCTACTTCTTATATCAAGAGTATGCACCTCGGCAAGGAGTGCGCACTCATCACCGACGGCCGTTTCTCGGGCGGTACGTCAGGACTCAGTATCGGACACATCTCGCCTGAGGCTGCAGCTGGTGGCAACATCGGAAAGATAAAGGATGGCGACATCATCGAGATTGACATCCCCAATCGTTCAATCAACGTGAAGCTCAGCGACGAGGAACTTGCAGCACGTCCGCAGCAGCCGCTGACACGCGACCGCCATGTAAGCAAGGCATTGCGAGCATACGCCCAGAGTGTAAGCTCGGCAGATAAGGGTGGAGTGAGAATAATCTAAAAGCCCTACCCCCAGCCCCTCCCCAGTAGGGAGGGGAACGGTATGCTTTGCAATTGACAAGTATTGGCTGATGCGATGATGATTGGCTGATAATATAATGTGAGAGAAAATTAAGTGTAATAATAAAAAATTCCCCGACAATACCCTTTAAACTCTAAGTAGAAGCTTCGATATCAATATAATTGATTAGCAATCATTCTACTACCCTCCTTACGGGGGAGGGGTAAGGGGGTGGGGCTTTATATATATGGAACAGATTACAGGAGCAGAAGCCTTGATGCGCTCTCTCAAGAACGAGGGCGTTAAAACCATCTTCGGCTATCCCGGCGGAGCTATAATGCCGGTGTTTGATGCTCTCTACGACTATACAAGAGGTGAGAAGAAAGCTTTCGACCATATACTCGTGCGTCATGAACAGGCGGCTGCGCATGCTGCTGAGGGCTTCTCGCGCGTTAGTGGTGAGGTAGGTGTGTGCTTGGTGACAAGCGGTCCTGGCGTTACCAACACTTTGACAGGTGTTGCCGATGCCATGATTGACTCTACGCCTATTGTCGTCATTGCCGGACAGGTGGGCGTGAGCGCACTTGGCACTGACGCTTTTCAGGAGGTAGACCTCGTAGGTTTGGCTCAGCCTATCAGCAAGTGGAGCTATCAGATACGTCGTCCCGAGGATATAGCATGGGCCATAAGCCGTGCATTCTACATTGCACGCACCGGTCGTCCCGGTCCGGTCGTCATCGACTTCCCCAAGAGCGCGCAGGTGAGCACATGCGAATGGCAGCCGGCTAAGGTTACGTCGGTACGCAGCTACGACCCTTATCCAAAGATTCAGGACGACCATGTGGCAGCAGCAGCCCAGCTTATCAACAATGCCAAGCGTCCGTTGGCGCTCGTAGGTCATGGAGTGGAATTAGGTGGAGCGCAGAACGAACTCGTAGAGTTTCTTGAGAAAGCCGATATCCCTGCTGCACGCACCTTGTTAGGCTTGTCGGCTCTGCCGTCCGACCATCCGCTCAACGTCGGAATGCTTGGCATGCACGGCAGCTATGCACCTAACGTAATGACCCAGCAGGCTGATGTCATTATAGCCATTGGTATGCGTTTCAGCGACCGTGTGACTGGTCGTCTCGACACATACGCCAAGCAAGCCAAGATAATACATCTCGACATTGACAATGTAGAGATTGACAAGAACGTGAAGACCGACGTGTCGGTGGTAGGCGACTGCAAGATGTCGTTGCCAGCCATAACCCGGCTGCTCAACAAGAACGAGCACACCGAGTGGATAGAAGGCTTCAAGCCTTATCTACAGCAGGAGACCGAAAAGGTCATCGAGCCAGCCATTCATCCTAAGGAAGGACCGCTGCTCATGGGCGAGGTTGTGAATGCCGTGGCTGAGGCTACCGATGGCGAGGCTGTTCTGGTTAATGATGTCGGACAGAACCAGATGTTCTCTTGCCGCTACTTCAAGTACAAGCGCAAATTGAGTGTTGTCACAAGTGGCGGACTCGGCACAATGGGATTCGGACTTCCGGCTGCTGTAGGTGCTACATTCGGTGCTCCCGACCGCACTGTCTGCCTCTTCACAGGCGACGGCGGTTTCCAGATGAGCATTCAGGAGCTTGGCACCATCATGGAGCAGCAGGCACCGGTAAAGGTGATACTGATGAACAACAACTACCTGGGCAACGTGCGCCAGTGGCAGGACATGTTCTTCAATCATCGCCAGTCGTTCACCAAGATGCTCAATCCCGACTATCGTCAGATATGCAGCGGCTATCATCTCAACTACGATGTGGTGATAGATCGTGGTGACCTTCATGCTGCCATCGACAAGATGCTCGCCACTCCCGGTCCGTACATTCTCGAATGTGCCATTAAGGAGGAGGACAACGTGCTGCCGATGACACCTCCCGGAAAGAGCGTTGACGAAATGCTGCTTGAGATAAATATTTAGTGTTTAATGTTTAGTGTTTAGTGTTTAATGTATAGTGCTTAGCGCCTAATTTAACATTAATCATTAATAATTAATAATTAAGGAAATGGAACTATATACATTGCTGGTTTACTCGGAAAACATAGCTGGTATTCTGAATCAGATTACCGCTGTGTTCACCCGTCAGCAGGTCAACATAGAGAGTCTGAACGTTTCGGCTTCGAGCATAGAGGGAATACATAAGTATACCATCACGGCATGGAGCGACGAGGAACAGATAATCAAGATAACCAAGCAGATAGAGCGCAAGATTGACGTTATCAAGGCCGACTACTATCTCGACAACGAGCTCTTCATCCATGAGATTGCCATCTACAAGATTTCAACACCGGTGATGATGGAGAACCCGGAAGTGTCGCGCGTGATACGTCGAAGCGGTGCGCGTATGATGGAGGTCAACCCCACATACGCCACAGTACAGATAGCAGGACTTACAGATGACGTGCAGAACCTCTTCAATGCCCTCAACTCCTTCGGATGTCTGCTGCAATACTCACGCTCGGGCCGTATTGCCGTGACACGTAGCATGGACGAGCCTGTGTCGGAGTATCTGCATAAGAATAAGAATATGTAAAAACAACAAGCCCTACCTCCAGCCCCTCCCCCGTAGGGGGAGCGGTACGTGGGGCTTTTATCAATCTATCTTTATGAATCTACTAAGCAAAATCGGAAGCTACGACTTCCTTGTGGAACCATTCCACTGTGATTTCTCCAATCACATCTTTATCGGACACTTGGGCAACCATCTGCTCAATGCCGCCGACTTCCACTCCAACGAGCGAGGCTACGGCATGGACTATCTCAACACCGTTCACAAGACATGGGTGCTATCGCGCTTCGTAATGGAAATGAACGAGATGCCCGAAGCCTACGACCGCATCACCATCGACACATGGGTGGAGAATGTCATGAAGTTCTTCACAAGCCGCAATTACGCCATCCGCAACAAGGAGGGCAAGGTGTATGGCTACGGACGCAGTATCTGGGCAATGATTGATACCGACTCGCGTCAGCCCGTAGACATTCTGCAGGAGCGCGACGGACTAATCACGAAGTATATCGAAACCACGAAAGAGTGCCCCATCGAGCCTTTCAAGCGTGTCAAGGTGGCTAAGACAGCCGACTGCATACACCACGTGGAGACTCACTACAGCGACGTTGATGTGAACGGCCACATCAACTCCGTGAAGTATATAGAGCACATCCTCGACATGTGGACCGTCGAATGGTACAAGACCCACCGTCTGAAGCGCCTCGACATAGCCTATGTAGCCGAATCGTACTTCGGCGACACGCTCCACTTCTCAGTAGAGCGACGCTCCGACGAAGAGTGCGACATATTGGTGCAGAAAACTTCCGACGAGTGCCCCGAAATGAAGGAAGTGTGCCGATGCAAACTTACATTTGCTAAGAAATAATAGGAATATCCTCAAATCGAGTAGCAGGAAAAGCAAAAATGTGCTTACCTACTACTCGATTTTTTTGTAGCTATAGTCATAATTGAAAAATAGTTTAAACCCCAATCGGTCATTAGAAAAAACTTTAACTAAAACTCCCAACATCTATAATTATCTAAAAATTTTGCTTTTTGGATTTATTGTTGTAGATTTGCGGTGAGATATGTTTTAACTAATATATGTGATTATGTCAAAGATTAAGGAAAACGGCATACTCTCCGGTCACACTGGGAGGTTTGTATATAGAGAATTGAATGGTAAGCAGGTGGTGCAGTCAATGCCATCACATTATCGTGATGCAAATACTGATGCGCAAAAGAAGCAGAGAAGCGGCATGAGAAACATACTTGCTTACTACCGTTTGTTGAAGGATGTGATAGTGGAACAGTTTGAAGATTCTTCAAGTGTAAGGAATTCCCCCTATCATAGTTTCGTTCATCACAACATATTGTTGTCTCCAGTTGAGTTGCCTCAGTCCGACTACAACAAAGGTCTTAGTGTTCTTGCTCCATATATAATTTCATTCGGTTCATTGCCACCACTTGAAGTGGTTGTCGAAGATAATAGTCTACGGTTCTGTATGAAGAGTGAAGAATGGGAGAAAGGGGACATCCTCCGACTTATCAAGGTTGAATGTCCCGCTCCAGACAACAACACTCCATCGTCATTGGATGCAACCTATGTAGATGAAGTGATAAATGAGCCAGAGAACAAGCTGATAATGACCTCTCGACTATCTCATGGAGCCTATGCCTATGTTCATATTCGCAACGCTGTTAGTCGTAGCCTTGTGTCGTCACAGCGTTTGTTGTTGATATAGCATTCCCTTCTTCGTTGTTCCTTCGTTGTTCCTTCGTTCATCCTCCGTAGTGAACTCGATCTACCTCCGTAGTGAACTCGATCTACCTCCGTTAACGAAGCGGAGGCATAACGGAGGTATAACGAAGGTATAACGAAAGCATAATGGAGATGTATCGAAGAGCGAATGAAGAAGGAACGAGGGTAATTACAGTTGAACTCATCGCTTTATAGTTTTTGTTGTCATATAATACGTCACGTAACTATTCAGCTATGCTATGGCATTCGCTGAATAGTTACATTTTAATTCCATAAAGGTACGATTAGAACATGTTTTCTCTTAGTTAGGTGTCTTGTGCACATCGAATTTCAATTCCATAAAGGTACGATTAGAACTATAGTCTTGATTTTTTTCACACAGAAAAACGTAAATTTCAATTCCATAAAGGTACGATTAGAACTTGCATACAGAACTTCCAACCGCTTCTACTTCAATTTCAATTCCATAAAGGTACGATTAGAACAACCAACCCAATCATACACCGAGCTTCGCCGATATCATTTCAATTCCATAAAGGTACGATTAGAACTCGTAACCTATTTGATTGCTATTTCTATGAAATAAAATTTCAATTCCATAAAGGTACGATTAGAACTAATGTCTAAACAGAAATTAATAGATGTCATACAGATTTCAATTCCATAAAGGTACGATTAGAACATCAAGGAGCATACAAATCAGCAGTAAGAAATCAAATTTCAATTCCATAAAGGTACGATTAGAACAGCGTTGCTGACGCTAATGAAGAGGGAGTACGAACATTTCAATTCCATAAAGGTACGATTAGAACATGCGCTCACAACAAATATACCTCCATTCCTACGATATTTCAATTCCATAAAGGTACGATTAGAACCGACTATGAGCTATTGCAGCGATGTTGGCAGGCAATTTCAATTCCATAAAGGTACGATTAGAACACGTTGAAGAGAGAAGACCCGAAGATATTAACTGATTTCAATTCCATAAAGGTACGATTAGAACTAGAAGTTTCTGACTGGTACAAGAATGGTGGTATATTTCAATTCCATAAAGGTACGATTAGAACTCTGAAGGCTGTCAACTACGACAATGACGGTCCCATTTCAATTCCATAAAGGTACGATTAGAACAAGTGACGTTGCACAACGCTCGTCGCCTATGGTATATTTCAATTCCATAAAGGTACGATTAGAACAATCCCGATTTTTGAGCCGAACATCGTGAGGTTGATTTCAATTCCATAAAGGTACGATTAGAACCAAGCAAGCCGGAAACAGTATCGTCGTTGACGTGTATTTCAATTCCATAAAGGTACGATTAGAACGCAATGGAATGACATCATTCGCTTCCGTATTCAAATTTCAATTCCATAAAGGTACGATTAGAACGGCGAAGGCCGGTGGATATACGGGTACTCGTGACGAGATTTCAATTCCATAAAGGTACGATTAGAACCTGCTCTACCTTCTCGACAAGTCGTTTCACCTTGATTTCAATTCCATAAAGGTACGATTAGAACTGCAGTGAATATCGACGTGCTGAATAAGATTGCAAATTTCAATTCCATAAAGGTACGATTAGAACTTTTACCAATTTCCTCCAAGAGCTTTCTAACTGCATTTCAATTCCATAAAGGTACGATTAGAACGTAACACTTAATGACGGTCGTTCATTTCATGCAAAATTTCAATTCCATAAAGGTACGATTAGAACATACTGGTTATAAGGTGAAAAAAAATATTGTCAAATTTCAATTCCATAAAGGTACGATTAGAACGTGTTTTTACACCGGAAGGTTATCCAGATATGTCATTTCAATTCCATAAAGGTACGATTAGAACATTTTCTCCCTAAGTCTTATAAGTCTAATAATCTATTTCAATTCCATAAAGGTACGATTAGAACTTCAAGTATTCTCCTTCTGCTCTTCGACTCCGTAATTTCAATTCCATAAAGGTACGATTAGAACAGTATCCTCTATTTAATAACCTTGGGAGTACCTTTATTTCAATTCCATAAAGGTACGATTAGAACCTACCGCTGCACTTATTAGTGCTGGTGCTTCTGCATTTCAATTCCATAAAGGTACGATTAGAACTCTTACACGCAATATCAAAAACCTTAAAGAAATATTTCAATTCCATAAAGGTACGATTAGAACTGGCTATAAACTTCGCCCTTTTTTACCTAAGCATATTTCAATTCCATAAAGGTACGATTAGAACTTGAATCACTTCTTTCTAACATCCCCTATTCTCAATTTCAATTCCATAAAGGTACGATTAGAACCGACCCTGGAGTAACGAGGTTAGCGGAGAAGTCAAATTTCAATTCCATAAAGGTACGATTAGAACGAAACTTCCGTTCCTGCTCTTTATGATGCTCCGGGATTTCAATTCCATAAAGGTACGATTAGAACCCATTAAATCTAAGACATAAATGTCCATATATAAAGTGGGTTTGCGAGTGTAAAGATACAAAAATACTTCAGAAAAAATGTCGATGTCTAATGATATTTTTTCTGCGGTCATACGACAACCTGCCTATTTATGGAGGTCTCAATAAGTCAAAGAGCACTTTTGTGGGTTTTGCCTAATCAAAATCCTGCAATTAGAACCACATCGACAACTTTTATTATAAGAAATTATCGGTAGTCATTCTTTCTTTTCCAAGAATCTGTTTGTTCATATTATACCCCATTTTATTGGTGAAAACAATGACACTATCCTCGGATGACCTTGTTCTTGCCATCATAGTAGTCCACCTTGATACCATCAATCTCTACTTCATCATACTTTGATGTACGTTGCGGATAACTTGATTCATGCACCAGCTTTCCTTCATAGACCAAGTCTGACTCTTGTTCCATGTTGATGCCATTGGCAAACAGCCATAGCTTGCGATGGCAAAGCTGGTAATAGTTGAAATGAGTACCTGTTACTATCATAAGTAATTATCCTCTTGAAAATACGAATTATTGTTATCTGTATTAAATTGTAGTCCTAATTCTGATGTATAAGGTATTCTTACAACAAGTTCCTTTTTATGTTCAATGCTATCCTTTACAGGATAAGCAAATGATTTCCATTCTGCTTGCCCACTATAAAAAAGTGATCTGAGACGATTTGTAGACACAGACACCAATAGCGACTCAGCCTTAACAAAAGCATAATCCAAAAGATATTGCTGGTATTCTTCCGACAATGAAATTGGTAATACTTTATATCCATCAAATTGTTTATAGTAATCCTCTTCTTTCTGTTCACTATATTCCAATGGAGCCATTTCTTCTGATATAAATTTTTCAAAAATTCGCTTAGTATCCTCATAATCAATTTTGTCTTCTTCTGCCCAGCCTGGATAAACATAGTCTATATATTTCTGCAAGATATCCTCTTTGATAACGCCATTATTATTTGCCACAATCATATCAAATGCATAAATAGTTCTAGCTATCACCTCTTTGTTTCTATAAATAAAGTGATCCTTCTCGCCAGACTCTCTACATATGAAGCATGGGCAAATATCTTTCTTACATTTTCGGTTAATTCTACCGAAACGTTGAACAAGTGCATCTATTGGTGCTGGTGACGTAAAAAGCACATCGAAATCAATATCAAGGCTTACTTCTATTGCTTGTGTTCCAACCAACAATCGTATATCTGATTCTTTCAGCAAGAGTTCCTTATCGTTTCTATCTTTTGCACAAAAACGCCCATGAAGCAAGACCTTGCTTTCAGAATCCAATGATTGAAATACATATTGGGCATCGTCTACAGTATTACATACGACAAGTACTTTAAGCCCCTTATCTATGCATTCTTGCATGAAATAAATGTTATCTAACAACGTCCCCTCTTTAAACACTATCTTGTGGCGTATAAGCCTCGCATAGAGTTCTTGATTTGCCACAACATTATGGCAAGAGGGAAAAACCTCAAACAACTCTTTTTTCATATATGCTGGTAATGTCGCAGTCATTACATGAACACGAACATCAAATTGATTTACAGCAAAATGAAGTAGAACAATAAGTTGGGCAAATGTTCTTGCATCATAGGCATGAATCTCATCAATTATAAAATAAGCTCCACTCCATTCAACGAGTCCTTTTTCAAAACCTTTTAACCCATATAAATATTTTAACATTTGAAATGGAGTAGTAATTTTAAATGGAGTTACCATTGTCTTGAAATTTTCTGCCATTTTCTTTATGCTAGAACAATCATATGAACTACTCGAAAATTTTGCATCAAGATATTGCATTAATTTGCTATGCAACAAACCAACCTTGTCCTTCCCAATGTCAGAGAAAAGCCGTTCATACATAGCATTGATAGAGGCGGTATAAGGTAAAATATAAAATACTCTTCCCATCCCCCTGCTATGTATCTGTTTCCGCAACCAATTCAGTGCCGCTTCAGTCTTACCTGTACCTGTAGGCGCTGTTAAAATAACATTACCCTCTTTATCACCAGCTAATTTCTGATGATCATAAAATGTAATTCTATCTAAGAAAGCAAAATCACTCGAATCAATACAGTTAATCTTTTGGATTCCTGCAGAGGCTAAATGATCACATTGTTTGAGTGCACCTACTAACAATATGTTTTCTATTGTTTGCTCATGCAGTAATCCTTTTGCGTTTCGGATGTAACTCTTTATAATTTTTTTTAGGTTTATTGGACAATGTGTCTTTTGCTCAATATCATATTGCTTCATCAAATTCCAAACAAAGGGAGAATTCAGCTTTTTACATTCGTCATTGTAATCCAATCCGTCATCTTCTAAGCACCATTCATCTTTTGTATAATTTTTATCAATAAAATCATACAAATCTTTCAAAGATTTATGATGTCCTAAAATAGCCAACAAACCTCCACTACCAAGAATATCTCTACTATCAGAATTTTGTGCAAAATACACAGAAAACATTTCATGACGCTGATGATACCATTCATTGTTCTTTCCCAAAAGATACTTTTGGAATTCAACATGTGATTTGCCTGTATCATGCAAAATGATTGCCGTTCTTAACGCTTTCCAAAATTCCATACCATAGCGCACAGTTATATCAGGAAGAGCTTCTTTTAATTGGCAACAAATATGTAAGCAATCATCTATATGTTGCTCCAGAGAAATCTTTGGTTCTGACTTAGCCAGAACCAAAGATTTCGCATTATTTATAATCTTATTTGTCTCCAAAATTCAATTTGTGAAAATAAATATCAATTTCTTTGTTATCAATCAAATCTGTATAAGCTGTTAATGATGTATCGAAATCATCAGCATCATAATTTATGACAGAGTATGGTTGGGTTCCAATATTCTCACGCGGCAACACATTCGTAAAGTATTGAGGTAAAGCTTGAATTGTTCCAGGAAGAAAATGCCCAATAAAAGGAACTATTTGTCCTCTTATTTTGGACGCATTTTTCTTCTCATGTAAATCTCGTTCTGATATAGAACAAATTGTTGCCAAATCATTGCTTCTACCAAGAAGAAGTTGAAAAAAAGGCTGTTTGAAATAATCCACTAGTTTTGTTTTCTTGAGATAAACAAATAGTCTACAACCATAAAGGAATTCTCTTCTTAAAACATTTGATTTGACTTCTTTCTTTGGCACTCCATCTTTTGATTCTATTTGATATATTGTTTCTAAATCTTCTGATTTAGACTGATAATCAAAATAGTAACCAATTTCTTCGTTCTTAAAATTCAAATACTTTCCTGCACATGCATTAATCAATCCCAATACCGTACTCAGTGGTGGAACACATAAAGTTGGTTGATACCCTGATATAATATTAGGATATCTGAAACTTGCTGTCCACGATGTTATTTCTATACGATATATTCTCATGCTATCTTATTTGGAATTTTAATTGTTCGGAAAATTTATCTATTGCCGCATTTACTGGCAGATATTCGATTCTATCCTTATAATCATCTGCTAATTCTTTCAGTTCTTTATCATAATCATCAAAGAAACCGCTTCTGCGACCAATAAAAACTTTTCCTATAAAATTATCCTTGTATTCATTCAAAACTTCTCGCAAGCCTGTGACATTCAATAAAGCCTGTTCATCTCTCTCACCACGTGATATTGCGATATGCGAGAAGGGATGATTACCCGTATTCATAGAAGCCAAGACTATAAATTTAGGAGTTACGTCTCCCATATTATTTGTCTGCATTGCTCCACCAGAGATATTTTTTAATGATAGAACAGTATCGACGATTCGTTTCTGACGAACAGCTAATGGAAGACGAACTAACTTACCTGTACCAAATGGATCTATAATTTCAGATGCACCTTCTTTGATTGCTTTTTCTTTTAAGGTCTCTGAAATATTTTTGTATCCAGAGCGATTATAGTCAGAGAAAGTACCAACCATATCTACATCCAAAGAAAACATACCTTTCATGATTGCACTGTATTCTTGACGAGCATATGGAACAGAATCCCCATTCTGACGTGCCATACTTGACCAATTTGAAACAGGGCGAACAGAAGCAACAGAAATCAAAGCTGAATTTTTTAGTGGAGAGACACGTGTAACAGTTATGTTTCTTGTTTTTTTCTTACCCTTCTCTTCATACTCTTCAGTTGCAGCTCTCATATATCCAAAGATATCATCGTCTGGATATGTCAAAGGATTAGCAGTGGTAAATGCAATATTCTTATCTCTTATTACTGGTGACAACGTCCAGCCAACGTTCTTTTGCAAAGCTTCTCTCCACCAAAATCGCCAAGCCTGCCCTGAAACATAGACAAAATTAAGTCCATTCTTATATATAGACTTAGTCTTTACTGCATTGTCAAAATTTGACATAGTGTCCTTACCTGCATTGTTTAATGCTACTACATCTACATCCAATAGAACATAGCCTTGTACTTTTATATTTTCTTTCATCATAATTAAATAGTTTTTATAATACTTTGTTATCTTCTATATTTACTTTCTTCTTTAATTTATGCAATCTTTCATAAATTGCTATCAATAAAACATCCCTCATTTCTTTCCAAGAATCGGAATCAGGAAAGAGATATTCAACATAATCTTTGACTGTAACTATAGCCTCTTCATGTTCTCCATCATAATTAGGCTTCACTATATCATTCAAGATAAAACGTCTTAACAAGAATGAGTTCGTTACAGCATTTAGTTTCGTCATAGCCTTTCCAATATTTCTATCATCGTTATTGGCAATAATAAAGTCGGCCATTTGATTAATTTTTTCTATTGTTTCAACTTTCATTTTTCTTATTTTTATAGCGTAAATTTTTACAATATTAAAATCTAAAATTTCTTTTTTTGAATAAACTAACATTTCTGGAAGAATGGATTTTCCATTTATAAGATTTTTGTAAATCTTATTATCCCAGTATTTAAAGTCATTCTCTGTTACTTTTTTAACTTCTTTTCCTACTATCAAGTTATATTCACCATTTGAAATATACTTTCCGCCTTTTATATAATAATACTGCGAGACAAAATCGCGCCAATTATCACAATATTTGCTTTTCATTACAAATCTGTAGAAATGCCAAATTGGAAAAGGCAAAGAAATAATCTGCAAATCTGGAGAAGCTCCAAAATTAGTATAAAGATACATTCGTAAATCACATTGCATATGTTCCTCAAATTGTATAGTTTTATTCCTTAAAACCTCATCCACAAATCTAAATAAAGCAGTACTTGTTGATGCTGATTTCGATTTAAATACAGACTTAGAAATGTTGTTGTTAATCGCTTCCATATTTCGCCTACAAACTAACTCTGCAAAAAAAGCTGTTATTTCAGGATTACTGCAATTCAACAATGATATACGTCCTTGGAGTTGTTCACAAGCTAATGGTAAGAAAAAGCACCTTATGATAATTTCTTTAGATACCATTATTCCATTTTGAAAATCATGATGAAAGTTAACATATGTACCAGAACCTGTCAAAATAGAATTATTACGTCCAGCAACAAAAACATAACCATATCTTCCTGTTATACGACAAAAGCCTTGCTTGCCGTTTACATTATTAATAAGAGATTGGTAATATTTTAATGTTTCTATTTTTTCTTTTCCTTTAAAAGCTGTTTGGGTAATAGGGGAATTTAAAAAGAAAGCATGAACTTTACCTCCCCATTTATTCACATATATACTTGCAGCTTTCTCGATTAAATCCATCAAATTTGCATCAGGATAATAATGAGAAAACTCTTCTAAAGCATAGCCTCCAGCATCAACAAACGGATCCCCCGTGGGCTTAAAAAGCCATTCATAATCAATGTTTTTTATATCTTGTTTCATAAGTCTATTCTTTCATTTTAATAAATCCAAAACCCTGTGAACATTGTTCTCCAACACCTCCTTCATAAGCAATCTTCATCAAATCTAAAGGTGCTTTCATGCGGAAGGAGCAGAGATATCCACGTACTCTTGATTCGTAAGTAGTATTGGCTTTTATCGTTATCAACTTCGACTTGACCTTATTGTCTGTCAATTCGAATGAAAACTCCTTGTCATTCATATCAAATGGTTGCCCATGAATGCTCTCAAACCTTGCCAACAGTCCCTTTAGTATGCCTTGGGCAAACTTAGGATTGTCAGGAGATAAGTATTGTATTTTGTTGTCCTCATGCTGCTTGACACAAATAGGAGACAAGGCTTGGAAAGCCATTTCTTCGTGTAAAGGCGGCATGGGCATAGCTTCTACTCCAACAACATCAAATGCAACTTGATATTTCCTATTGCCAATGGTAAAACTTTGATGAGCAAATATACCTTGAATGAACTCCATGGTGCTTTTCTCTGGAATGAAACTAATGTACCAAGTAGCTCTTTCACCAATGATATTAAGACATCCTTCTTTCAGCAAAGGTCTTACCTTTTCAAAGATAAAAGGCGAATAGCAAAATAGCTTAAATCTCTTGCTTCCATTCAATTGATAACCATTTTCATGGAGCCATGACGAATATTGCGTATCAGCTTGCGCCAATATGCGATAAATGACTGCAGACTGCTCGTATTGGTAGTTAAACGGCAGTAGGTCTCCATGCTCTCGGTTCATTTTTAAAGTTATCTTAAACTTCATCACTAAAAATCATTTATGGTCTATAAAGTTATCAAATATATTATCATGTTGCTCTTTTATTTAACGTTAATTAGATAAAAGATGCAATATTCTGCATATTTTATTCTATCAAACTTTTTATTATTGAATTGACTCTCTTCTCTCTTCCAATTGTCTCAGGGAAACTATAAACTCCCCAACCTTCTTCCAGTCGATTCTTCTTTATCATCTCGTCGTACCACCAGTCGTAGTGTTCGCGAGAGATCATTCGTAAGTCCCATGCGGCATGCACTTGCGCTGCTATAGAGATGCCGTATAGCTCCCTTATGTCGTCATTTGTCGGCGAACATCCTTCTACAGCATGTCGTCGCCAGTGGAACGAAGCATCGGCATGTCTATCTTTGTTGATTCGCCATAGAAATAAGATTCGCTTACACCGAGTGTTTCAGCAAGTGCCTTTACTATGTCAGGTTTAGGCTGCATCACACCCCGTTCGTAATTATATATGCTTTGGCGAGTGACACTAACATTGGCAGCCTTCACCAATTGGTCAAGGCTATAGCCGCACATTTTGCGGGCTTCTCGAAGTCGAATTGGAATACAAGATTTATGCATTAGGCTTTTTGTTTACAAATATATATAAAATAAAAATGGCTGTAAACAAAAGAGATATAGGTTAACATTGTATTAACAGTTAAATCTGCTTGGAAGAAATTTTCCTTTGATTTTCTTTGTCCATCCCATTTTTCTTTATACCTTTGCATTCGAAACATCAAGAGCAGTTTAAAATCTGCACCAACCGAGCACGACAGCCACGGTGGTCAAGATACGATGTGGAAATAAGTTTAATTTCAAAAATAAGTCTTTATGAATAATTCATTTTACAACGATTTTGCTGCGCGTTTTGCAGCAACAACACTCACTTCACTTGTTGAATCATTCAATAGTCAGGTAGGAAATCGTGGTTTCAACTCCATGCGTGCAGCCCATGACCGGGCTCTTATTGACGAGCTTGTGCGCCGTGGCATCGACGTGTCGGCAGTATTCGACGGCACCGCCATTTCTTTTGCCCATCATGTTGGGTTGGACAACAACAGTCTGGTAATCAGAAAATAAAATCATTTAGCAGCATCTTAAACTGTTGATGATGCCGTTGAAGATAATACAAAAACGACAATGGAGACAAAGGTCAACAATAACTACTATGCCATAGCGCATAAGATTGTTGCCATTTGTCTCTATTGTCGTTTTTATTAGTATGTATTTTCAATTAATGCGTTGCCTTCCACCACGCAGTCTGTTTCTTTGTATTAATGGCAGATGAATGTTCGGACGGGTCGCTAATTGTTAGTCCTGAGAATTCGTTTACTTTCAATTTCTTTCCGTCAGAATCAGAGTAGATATAATCTGTACAACCCTTGTATGGTACAAGTTCGTTCATCAATGAGCTGAATTGTGCCTTTGCGCCTTCATCGTCAGCACACAGAGCATTGACATAACTGCCGAAGTCGAAGTAGACAGTAGGCGTGCGGTGTCCGGCATCCAGGTCCTGAACATTGCTGTCGGCATTGGTCAATTCCTCGTGCGATGCGTTGATTTGTCTCATCAGTGCCGCCATATCTTCTATGTGCGCACAGTCGGTTACGGCAATAGTGCCGTATGGATTGGAATTAGATTTGTAGAAGTCGATGAAATCCTTTGTCAGCGAAGCATAGTCAGGATTGAGTTTGATGATATGCTTCAATATCTTTTTGTATGGCATACCAGCACTCATCATCTCACTTGTCGATGCAATGAGATATTTGGTGACGTCACGTAGGTCGTATGCCACCTCTACAGCCGACATATAGCAAGCATCGAACAATATGTAGTTCATCGACATGTTTGCGTTCTTTATGCCATCCACCAAGTCAGAAATGTTGATTTGGTATTTGCTTCCGCCAAACCATCTTGTGCTACGGGTGCTTGAAGGCATCCATCCTTCGCCATGACATCCCACAATCATTGAGTATTGAACACTTGCAGGAGCATACTTCTTCACATCATCAAGTAGAGAGCTGATGCCTTCTGCTGTCGAGTATAAGGCATAGTCGTATGTCTTCACTGTGTCGCGTCGGCATGTGCCATTCTCGTAGCCGATATTGATAAGGTGGCTCTCCTTATAATCTTTCGATATGAAAACGATCAGATGAGTATCGTCCAATCCTTTATTCTCCTTTATGGCTTCCTCCATATCTTTGATATTGTCGAGCAGAGCACCGTAGAACGGATTTGAATCACCAGTATAAGGCATAAACACAAATACGGTATTGGCGGAAGTTGTAGGAACGAATGGCTTGGGTGGAGTAGGGCCGTCGGGATCATCGCTACCGCAAGATGCGAGGGTGATGATAGAAATTAGTAGGAAGAAGAAATGTTTAAGCATATAGTAAGAAAAAGGAAAAAAGCCTCACCCCCAACCCCTCCCCCACAGGGAGGGGAGTGATATGCTTTGTTAGATAAAGAAATCTACAATAGATGAAATCCATAGTGTATGAAACACCAGAAAGGATTTGAGCTACAGAACATACCGCTCCCCTCCCTACGGGGGAGGGGCAGGGGGTGGGGCTTATAATTTATTTATTTCTCAAAGCTGCAAGCGATTCTTTCAGCGCAGCAATCTTCTCTTCAGAGTCGCTCTGCTTCTTGCGCTCCATAGCTACAACAGCCTCGGGAGCGTGAGCAACGAACTTCTCGTTAGAGAGCTTCTTCTTGACACCTGCGAGGAATCCCTCAAGGTGCTTGAGCTGAGCCTCCTGCTTGGCAATCTCTGCCTCAACATCGATCATATCGCCAAGAGGAACTGCAAACTCGTCGGTGCCTACCATGAATGCCGAAGCAGTAGCGTCCTTCTCAGCCACAACATTGATAGCTGAGAGGTTAGCCATCTTGGTGATAACCGAAGAGTAAGCCTCGAAGTTGTTCTGACCAACTACCTGCAGCACGAGAGCATCCTTGTTGGGGATGTTCTTCTGGTTGCGTACTGTACGCACGCCACCTACAATCTGCTTAACGCTTTCGATAGCGTTAGCGATGTTGTTGTCATCCTCGGTAGGAGCGTCGAGCTTCAGTTCGGCACGCATGATTGACTCACCATTGTTGCGGTCGTAGATGTGCTGCCACAGTTCCTCGGTGATGAACGGCATGAACGGATGCAGCATCTTAAGCAGGGTCTCGAAGAAGGCGAGCGTCTGATTGTATGATGTAGCATCGATAGGTGAGCCATAAGCCGGCTTAACCATCTCAAGATACCAGCTTGAGAACTCGTCCCAGAACAGCTTGTAAACAGCCATCAGCGCCTCAGAGATACGATACTTAGAGAAGAGGTCGTTCACCTCGGCGTTGGTCTGCTTCAGCTTAGCCTCAAACCACTTGGCTGCAATAGCGTTAGCCTCAGGCTGCTCACCCTCAGCCACCTGCCAGCCATTAACGAGTCGGAAGGCATTCCATATCTTGTTGTTGAAGTTACGTCCCTGCTCGCAAAGGCTCTCGTCGAAGAGAATGTCGTTGCCTGCAGGAGCCGAAAGCATCATACCCATACGTACACCGTCGGCACCATATTTCTCGATAAGACCAATCGGGTCGGGCGAGTTGCCGAGACTCTTCGACATCTTGCGGCCCAACTTGTCGCGCACGATACCAGTGAAGTAAACGTTGCGGAAGGGCACGTCCTTCATATACTCCTCGCCAGCCATAATCATACGGGCTACCCAGAAGAAGATGATGTCCGGACCTGTTACGAGGTCAGAAGTGGGATAATAGTACTTGATCTCCTCGTTGCCAGGATTGTTGATGCCGTCGAACAGCGAGATAGGCCAAAGCCATGATGAGAACCATGTGTCGAGAGCGTCCTCGTCGTGAACGAGCTGGTCGGCTGTGATGTTCTCATAGCCCTCAATCTTGCGAGCCTCTTCAAGAGCTTCCTCCTTAGTGAGTGCTACAACATACTTCTCTTCTTCGCCTTCGGCAGTAGGAAGGAAGTAAGCCGGGATGCGATGACCCCACCAGAGCTGACGTGAGATACACCAGTCCTGAATGTTCTCCAGCCAGTTGCGGTATGTAGTTACATATTTTGTAGGGTGGAACTTGATCTTGCCCTCGAGTACTGGAGGCAGAGCGATGTCGGCAAAGTGCTTCATCGAGAGGAACCACTGCTTGCAGAGACGTGGCTCAACGGCAGTGTCCTGGTTGCGCTCAGAATATCCCACCTTGTTGTCGTAGTCCTCAATCTTCTCCATCAGGCCGGCAGCCTTCAGGTCTTCGGCAATCTGCTTGCGCACATCCATGCGGTCCATACCAACGTACATGCCGGCTGCCTCTGAGATAGTGCCGTCGGGATTGAATATGTCGATAGTCTCAAGATTGTGAGTCTTGCCGAGAGCGTAGTCGTTGACGTCGTGTGCAGGAGTAACCTTCAAGCAACCGGTACCGAACTCGATGTCAACATAGCGGTCCTCGATAACAGGGATAACACGGTTTACGAGCGGAACGATAACCTTGTGTCCGCGCAGCCACTGGTTCTTCGGGTCCTTCGGGTTGACACACATGGCTGTATCGCCCATGATTGTCTCCGGACGTGTGGTGGCAACAACGGCATAGTAGCGGCCGTCGGCATCCTGATGCAGAACCTCACCCTCACAGCCTGTAGGCACAACAGGGTTTGTATCGGCGTCAGCCACATAGTAGCGCAGATTGAACAGATGGCTCTTCTCGTCGCGATAGATAACCTCCTCGGTAGAGAGCACGGTCTGTGCCTTGGGGTCCCAGTTCACCATACGCAGTCCGCGGTAGATGAGTCCCTTCTTATAGAGGTCGACAAAAACCTTGAGTACGCTCTCCGAGCGCTTCTCGTCCATAGTGAATGCTGTGCGATCCCAGTCGCAGCTTGCTCCAAGACGGCGCAGCTGCTTGAGGATTATGCCACCGTGCTCGTTGGTCCAGTCCCAAGCATGCTCAAGGAACTGCTCGCGAGTAAGGTCGCGCTTCTTGATGCCCTGCTCGGCGAGGCGGTTTACCACCTTAGCCTCAGTAGCGATAGAAGCGTGGTCGGTGCCCGGTACCCAACAAGCGTTCTTGCCTTCCATACGTGCACGACGTACGAGGATGTCCTGTATAGTATTGTTGAGCATGTGGCCCATGTGTAGCACGCCAGTCACGTTAGGCGGCGGTATAACGATAGTGTAGGGCTTACGTCCGTCTGGCTTGCTGCTGAAGAGCTTGTTGTCAAGCCAGTACTGATACCATTTCGACTCCACTGCTTGTGGGTCGTACTTAGATGCTAATTCCATATAGTGTTATATATTATGTTTCTTTTGAACTGCAAAATTAGTAAAAAAGCGTGGGATAACGGCAATTGGCTCAAAATAAAAGTCATATAGCTACTGCTTAACCAATGATTTTTATCTGAACAACATCGTTATCAGTGGTATTGTGAGTATGGATGCCACGGTTGTTATGAATGTAATCTCGGTCATAAGCGACGGGTTGCGTCCATACTTCATGCAGAACATCGTGCCGAATGAGGCTACAGGCATAGCGATGACGACAGTGTTGATGTTGTTGATAATGTCGCTCACACCACATATTTTAAACAGGAAATAAACCGATATGGGGACAACGGCAAGTCGCAAGAATGAAGCCACGTAAACCTTCGGACTACCTATAATGTCCTTTAGTGGCAGACGTGCCATCGACGAGCCTATTATCATCAGTGCAGCCGGAACGGTGATGTTGCCCACCATTGTTACAGGACGAGCTATGATGTCGGGCGTGTGAATGCCGAAAGCCACAATAAGCGCCGCTATGAAGGCGGCTATCATAGCCGGCGAGAACAGAACTTTGGGGTTAAGACTCTTGATGCTGTATTCGCCCTTTACCAGCATAACTCCTGCCGTGAATATGAAGAAGGTGTTGGGCATATTCAGCAGTGCTGCATAAAATATTGATTTCGGACCGAAGATGGATGAAACTATCGGGTAGCCTATGAATCCTACGTTGGCAAACATCAGTGCAAATCCTATCATGCCTTGTTCGTCACGGTTTTTGCTTACAAGTCGTGGCACCCAGAATCCATATATAAGCAGCAGGATATAAGTCAGGAAACCTACGCCTAACAGAGGCAGAATCAATGTACGGTCGGGCAGTTCTTTGCCCATTACCGACGACAGAATCAATGCCGGACAGGTGAGGTCGATAACTATTGACGATAACTTCTGGTCGAATCGGTCGCCCATGTAGCCAAGCTTGCACAATGCATATCCCAGCACAACAATGATGAAGAGTATCACCATTACTTCGATGTTTTCCATATACCTATTGTTTTATTGTCGTCAGATAATCGGCGGCATACATATTATATATGGTGCAAAGTTAGTGAAAGTCTTTCAGAAAAAGCCTGTTTTTATGATGAATGATTTCACTTACTTTTCAAATGTAGTCCTTTTGGCTTGCAAATGTGGTCCTTTTGCCCTGTAAAAGGAGTCCTTTTGCACACCAAAAGGACTACATTTGAAGGGCAAAAGGACTACATTTTCATTTCTATTGTTTTTGCCGGTGGATTTATTTTTATATTTTTGCATCATTATATTATTATGCAGACAAAACCAATAATAACATGAACACAAAGCATTCACTTCAGAAAGCCTTATCGCTTGTTGCCTTTCTGATGTTGCTTGTTGCTACGACGGCACAAGCCAAGCGAGTAGTTGAGCGTCCTTACTTCTTAGGCTCAAACAATCACAAATTAGAGATTGAGCGTGTGACGCTCGACAAGAAGGCTACCATTATTGACGTGAAAATCTATCAGGCGAGTGGCGATGTAGGCATAGATTCGCATGCCTCCATTATGGCAAATGGAGTGAAATATGACTATATAGGCAGCAAGCAGTTGCCTAAGGGAGTATTTGTGAAAGTGCCCGAATGTGGATATGTTGCAGCCACATTGCGCTTTAAACCAATGCCCGAGTCAACAACAGAGTTCGACATTCGTGAAACAGCCGACAATTCTGGTTGGAACATTTATGGTGTGCGTCTCGATGGCAAACGTCCGCACGCCGATATTCCGCAACACTTACTGCAGCAAGCACCTGATAAGAACAGCAAGTTGCCATCAACCGACCTTAATCTTGGCAAGACAGTTGTAGCCGTGCGCTTGCTTGGATATAAACCTGAATACAAGACCACGCTCGATATTATTGCTGACAATTGGTTCTCGCCATACCGCATGCCATACGAACATGACTCTATAAGCGTAGATGGCACCTGTCAAGTCAGCGCCAATGCGATATTGCCAACTGTAGCAACAATACGTGTAAACAGAACGGAGATACCATTTCTTGCCGTACCTAATGACACAACAACCGTAACCATCGACCTGCCAACACTTACTCTTGCCGCTACACACCTTTTTGCAACTGATTCTGACGTAAAGAAATATGTGTGGTTTGAGGGCAAACACGCTGCTGTAGATACCGAATTGCAGAGCGTAAAGACAAAGATTGATGTGCTTGGCGTTACATCCTTTGATGATATTTGTGGTATGACACCGTTGCAATACCGCGATTATGTGCAGCAGAGTTATGAACGACTGTTGGCAGCCATCAATTCCAATGCAGCTATTGGCTCCACCACCCGAACATTGGCTCAGAGCATCCTGTCTATGAATTATGCCTCGGCTCTGTTTGGCTTTAAGAACAATATATCTATGGCTCCAATGATAGCTGGTAAAAGAGGTGTGCCACGTGCCGACATGAGTATTGACACCGTGTCTTACTTCAAGCCATTGGAAAAACTCGCTGTACTTCACTCCAAGAACCAACGATATTATTTTTATCTCAGCGACTTCACGTCTGCCCTCCGTCGTAAATATATATCTGCCGACCCGTTGCTTGACGATATCGCTGTGGGCAAGCGTCTAAGTCGTTCGTTTAATCGCAAGCGTCCTCTCACCGAGCAACAGATGGCAGCGGCTCATGACAGCATAGCCAACGATATGGTGCGCGAATTGCTTTTTGCCAACAACGAAGACCTGAAGTCACAGCTTGCTTCAGCCTACAATATTCTTGCTGAAGTTAAAAAATCAGCCAATCAAAATTCTACATTTAGTATTATTGACATAGACCCCAAGATGTCAGCCGAACAGATATTGCCCACAATAACAGATAAGTATAAAGGTAAGGCTGTGCTCATTGATTTCTGGAACACGTGGTGTGGGCCGTGCAGGGCTGCAATGTCGGCAATCCGTCCATTGAAAGAGCAACTTACTGATGTGGTGTATGTTTATATAGCCGATGCCTCATCGCCTGTAGATAAATGGGGCGAGATGATAAAGACAATAAGTGGTGTGCATGTGCGTTTGACCGAAGAACAGGCTGACGCTCTTGCCAAAATATATAAGTTCTCAGGCATCCCTACGTATTTCGTGGTAAATAAAGAAGGAAAGATAACCTATCAGAAAACAAGCTTTCCGGGAGTGGAGAAGTTGAAAGAAGAACTTGCGTCTGCAATGTATACGGATATAAGCAAGTTGCGAATCACTCCGATTGGCAGATACCGTAGCTATTACACTATGTTCTACCGAGTGTCAGGGGCTACCACTACGGGCAATATGGCTTATACGTTGACGATGAAAGACAGTGTAGCAAATTGTGATGAAAGCAGTTTCTGTTATACAATGGCCAACATGCATGGTCCGAACAGCTCATATGGAAATCGCTTTGAAGTATATAAAAAGAATGCAGAAGGATGGGGTAGAATGCCTTTTAAAGGTGGTTTCACTGATCTTGGCTATGAGTTGCTAACAGGTAAGTCTGCAGAAATGGAATTCTCCTCAAATAAGTTTGCCACTCCATTGAAAAATGGTACTTACAAATTATGCAAGAAAGTGCATTTCAATATAAATCCGCATTTTAAGTTGACATCCGACAGTATCGTTCCGACAGCGACTGGCAGTATGTGTGGAGCTTTCGAGTGTCGTGTCCTGTCGTCACGGTCAGACTCTATTCGTATGATTGTTATTAACCATACACAGAACACGTGTCGTTTGTCTGGGCTTCCAAGTATTCTTGATGCAAAAACACAAAATCGTCATCCTCTGACGCGATCAGGTACGACGAAAGCTTATGAATGGATGCAGGCTAACGGACAGATAATGCCTGGTGAGGGAATTTTGCTCGTAATTCCGACTTCATGGAATCTGAAGGATATCGGCGACGCATACAAGAGAAGCTATTATGAAAGTGGCAGACTCTCGGAGGGCGTATATAGCGTGTCGACGTTAATGGAGATAGAGTTGGAGGCAGAGTTCAGACTGAAATGAATTAAGCTGATTATGCAATAAACAAAGAGGGTGTGTCAAAAGTCAAACCAAACGGGCTGAAAGCCCCAAAAGCACATAGCCCAAGGCAGCGCCTTGGGTGTACGGATTGAAAATAGCAAAACGCCCTGCAAGGGCAAAAGCATTGATAATTAACGCTTTTGCCCTTACAGGGCGCATTATGATTTGCGATACTTTTACCCAGGGTGTTGCCCTGGGCTATGAGCTTCTGCCCCTTCGGGGCGTACTGCTGTGACTTTTGACACACTCCCTTTTCTCAACTACTTCTGACTAAAGGTTATCGGCACAAAGTACTTCACATTTACAGGCTTGCCTTTTTGTTTGCCAGGTTCCCACGCAGGCATAGACTTAACCACACGCATAGCCTCGTTGTCAAGCACATCATATCCGGTTGACTTTTCAATGTAGACGTCGCTAACTGTTCCGTCTTTTCTGACAACAAAACCTACGATAGCCCTGCCTTGCTGTTTGGCTTTGATTGCAGACTCTGGATATTTCATATTCATCATAAGAAATTCCATCAGTTTAGCATCCCCACCTTTGAATTTTGGCATCTCCTCAACAACTCTAAAGATTTTTTTGTCAGACTGTTTTGTCTGCATATTGGTTGTCGATAGGGTGTTTGCTGTGGTGCTTACAGCATTTGCCATATTGCTCATGTCTGAAGTATTGGCAAATACACTCACTGCCAGTGTTGCCACTGGGATGACGAACAATGCCTTAAGCATCATCCATCTGTTTGATCTTTTCTGGTTCATCATAATGATTCTTCGTTTTAATGATTCTTTGTTAAGGTTGTTGGCAAATGGCTGCAGACGATTGCCGACCGCCTTTATTACAAGAAATTTCTGATATTGTGTTGCATCAATGCCTTTGTTTAATACCGCCTCATCCACCTCAAACTCGTGTATGGCTTTCAGATTCTTGCCTATCAGCCACACGAACGGATTGAACCACTGTATGATAGTGGCTGCCTGAAGAACGACGAGGTCGATGCTGTGCCCTAAGCGTATATGTTCCTGCTCATGCGTCAGTATGTAGCTGCGGTTGTTGGCGTAGTCGTCACGGCTCATCACAATGTAGTGGAAAAGACAGAACGGACTCGTTGCACAATCGGTGAGAACAACGGTGTTGCCTCTGTTGTCGGTGATATGCTCGCACTGGCGCAGCTGTCTTGTCAGACGCACGGTCTGAACCACTGTCATCGTGAATATAGCCACGACACCTATTATATATATACAGGTCATAATGTCAGCCCAACTCCATACTGACTGTTCTTTTGCATCGCCGTTTATCAGTACTTCAGGCAACTGCACCGCCTGCCGAACCATGTCTACTGTCGGATTTGTACCACTGGTGAAGTGAACCAATGGAATAGCAAACGACATAATCAGACATCCAAGGATTAATATTCGGTTGAGCCGATGAAAAGTCTCCTTTTCGAGCAATGGTATAATGCAGGTGTATAGCAGAGCCAATGCTATGGCTGATTTTATAATATAAGGTAGTATCATAGTTCTTGTTGTTTTGAAATGTCTCTTTTCTCCGTACCTTTGTCTATCAGACTTAGTATCTCCTCCAGTTCCTCGTCCGAGATGTTCTCTTCTTTCACAAAGAACGAAATGAGCGAGTGAAGACTGCCGCCAAAGAACGATTTCTTTACTTCCTTCATAGCATGGCGTGTGTATTCGGCTCTTGTTATGAGTGGCGAAAATACGTATGTCTTGCCGCCGCCGTCGCGCTTGTAAGAGCTGACGTACTGCTTGTGGGTGAGTATCTTCATAAACGTGGCGATAGTGGAGTAGGCGGGGTGTGGCTCGGGGTAAGCGTCGATAATCTCGTGCGTAGTCATACCGCAACCTTTGTCCCACAGAATGTTCATTATCTGCATCTCGGCACGTGTCAATGTATTGAAATCTTTCATTTTTTTCTGTAGTTTATTGTGGGGTTTATGGGCTTATCTAATGTTTTAGATTTTCTATTGGCAAAGATACTTTAAATGCCTATTCGTTGGTTGCGGATACAAACAAAAACTGTTTGTGGAATATTGATTTTAACGTATGTTGTTAGATATTAGTTTCGATTTATTAGATATTAACCGCAATTTTTTATATGTTCTGATTATTTTATTTACATTTGCAACATATAAAACCATAAAACATACTAATATGAAAGCATTAAGAACATTGACATCCGTTGTTTTCGCAATGATGGCATTCGCCGCCAATGCCCAGGAAGGCACATGGAACGGCGAACTTAACGTTATGGGAAACAAAGTGCCATTGGTATTTAATTTCTCTACTAACGGATGCACTATCGACTCACCATCACAAGGAGTCAATGGCATTCAGGCAGAGAAGACCGTTAAGGATGACGGCACTATAAAAGTGAAAGTGGGAATGATAGGAGCCACATTCGAAGGAAAGATGGCAGACGGAGAGATAAAGGGAACGTACGTACAAAATGGTTTCCCATTGCCGCTGACTCTAAAACCCGGTAAGCTGGTGGTGAAACGTCCACAAACTCCCGCTCCGCCATTCTCATATAAGGAAGAGAGTGTGAGCTTCACGAATGCACAATATACATTTAACGGAACACTAACATTACCAGAGAACTACTCGAAGAACACTCCTGTGGTGCTTATGGTGACTGGTAGCGGACAACAGAATCGCGACGAAGAACTGTTCAGCCATAAGCCATTTGCCGTGATAGCCGATGCTCTGGCTCGTCAGGGCATAGCCTCATTGCGTTATGACGACCGCGGATGGGGCGACAAGAGCGTCAACTTCGCTGATTTCACTACTGACGATTTCCGTCAGGACGCAGCTGCAGCAATACCATTACTGCGCAAGCGTTTCAACAAAGTGGGCATACTCGGCCATAGCGAGGGCGGCACCATTGCCATGATGCTTGCCGCAGAAGGCAAAGCCGACTTCATTGTGTCGCTTGCAGGAATGGCCATATCGGGCAAGGAGACACTTATCATGCAGAACCGTCAAGCCATGTCGGCCATAGGACTGCCAAAGGAAACGGTCGACTCCTACTGCAATAGCATCAGCAAGGCACTCGACGAGATTGCCAGTGGCAAGAAAGCAAACGAAATAAACATCGATGATGTACCTGTAGCCCTCAAACCTGTCACCATTAAAGCGTTGCAGCAAGCTGACACGCCGTACATCCGCCATTTCCTGACTGTAGACGTAGGCAAGCTGTTGCCTGAAATAAAGTGCCCGGTATTGGCCCTCAACGGCACCAAAGACACACAGGTGGATTGCGATGCCAATACAACAAGAATAGAAAAGGGACTTGCCGACTGCAAGCACTCTATAAAGAAAATAGACGGTGTCAACCATCTGTTCCAACATTGCAATACAGGCATAGTTACAGAATACCAACAAATAGAAGAAACCATTTCGCCGGAAGTGCTGCAAGTGGTGGCGAAATGGATTAAGACGAATATTTGAACAGCTTACCCTACATGACACAGTCGGTTGATGTCATCGTCAAACGTGTCGCGGTTGATGGCACGGGCGCGCATCGACGACTTGTAGTTGTAGATGGTTTGGGTAGAGTAAAACAGTAGCGTGGCTATCTCCTGACTGTCGGTCACTCCAAGTCGCATAAGCGCATAGATACGGACTTCGGTGGTGAGACTGTTCGGAGATGGCTGCGCTATTTTTGATTCTGGCAGAAGCAGACTGTTCAGTTCATCAACAAAGCCAGGATATAGTTCGATAAATGCTCGGTCGAAACGTGTATAGAAGGTAGTGGCTTCCTCCTCGGCAAGTTTGTAGCTATTGATGGTCTTCAACAAATCGGCAGCCTGATTAGCCTTTATCTTACGGCTTACGAGTTTGCGATATTCAATGATTTTGCGTATATACACGGCACTGATGTCCATAAACAGTCGCATATAAGTCTCGCGTCGGTGGTTTGTGGCTATCAGTTTTTCGTTCAGTTCGGTGAGTTGACGGTTCTGGCTCTTCACCTCACGTCGGCTTGTAACAAGCCATTTGTTCTGCTTGTAGCCGAATATTGCCATAGCAAACAACACGAGCGATAGGAAACTTACCACGGCAAGCACCCCACGCACAATGCGCTCCTTATGAGCCAGTGCCTCTTGGTTGGCAGTGGCGATGATGGGCAGAATGTTTGAAATCTCAAGCATACGTAAGCGATTGTTGTAAAACTTTGCGTCTTCCATTGAGCAGTAAATATAGCGTGCTGCACGGTCGGCATATTTAGTGTCTTTCTTATACAGATAAGTAGATAGCTCTTGCAATGCGAGGTTTTCCTTCAGTGGGCACACAATATCCGATATGGCAGCTTCTACAATGTATTTCTCGTAAAGCTGCATATTGCCTATTTCACGGTAGTAGCGTGCTATGCAGTAAGCGGCAGATGCATGTACGCGGCTGTTTACCGGGCTATTGTTGATGGCTATAGTGTAATGGCGCAGCACGTTCTTGCCTAATGGGTTTTCGAGATAAGCGAGCTCACCACTAAGATAGGCATACAGTCCAACGTAGTTGCTGTGTGTGGTATTGACCGTTAGCCGTAGAATTTGCAGTTTCTTTTGGCGGTAATAGTCTTTAAACTCAGACTTGTCGCAGAATGCTTCCCAGTAGCTGTACAGCCATGTTGTAGTATAATAATAGTATTGTTTGAGTTGATGAGGTACATTATTCTCTCCAATTTCATTTAGCAGAGTTTCTGCCTGGCTATAGAATCCGCCGGTAGACAGTACGGCAGCGCGGTTTATACGGTTGAGTGTTGTGTAATAGGCATTGTTTACGCTTTGTGCAAGTGCAAGTCCGCGATTGGCGTATACCATCGCCGAATCATAGCTGTAAGTATAGTATTCGTGGTATATCGTATTCAGAAGGTTGAGCCGAGAAGAGTTATTGTCGGCTGTCCGTAATTTCAGTTTTAGTTTTTTTATTTTTTCTTCCTTTATTTCAGAGTATGTATTGCGCTTGTCGATATAGCTATCGAGAAGTTTCAGCAGTTGCTGTTCTTTGTCGGCATTAGCTGTTGCCAATGTCGATTTTGCCATTACATGCAATGGAAGGAGGGCGAGAATTATATATAAAAACAGTCGCATAACGAAAGGTTTAAGGATTTATAGTGCAAATTTAGCTATTATTATCGAGATAAAACTGTCTACTTTGATAAAAAAGTATAATCTCTTAAATATATTGATAATTAATGCTTTATGATTTTATAAGTCTTAATAGTCATTTACTTTGAGTTTACGCATCCATACATACAGCCAATATAGCGAGTAACTTTGCAACCGTAATCAAAACATCACGAATATGAACCTAAAACTCAAAACATTTTCATTTGCCCTTTTGGCTTCTGCCTCTACGGGTATGTATGCACAAACGCATACCGATAACAAAACAACAAATGATTCGGAGCAGACTAAGAAGGAGGAGCGCAATGTAATGCTCAATGCTGCTGATGCCAATAAGCCTCGCGAAATTCAGATAGGATTACCGAGTGAGGATGTCACCGTATACGAGAACGGACTACCTGCTGTATATTCTTCGTCGGTGCATAAGCTCTCTGCCCATTGGCGCAGTGATGCATCGCTCAAGGGTACTGATCTGATGACTCCATCTGAGAGTGCTATCAAGACGGGCAACATTGCTTATGCTGTATCGGCATTCAGTGAGTTGGGCGAGAAGAAATTCAGCGGCAAGCTCAACTACAAAGCCAATCATTTCGGCATGCAGAACTTCGACCTTAATCTCTCTGGTGGTATTGGCGACAAATGGTTGTATACCGCAGGTATGTATCAGAACTTCGATCCGGGTAGCTTCAAGCTGCGTTTTACCGATTATGCCGACCGCACACAGATTTATCACTTAGGTTTGACACGTATCCTTGGTGATGGCAAGGGACGCATCTCCTTATTATATAAGTATTCCAACAGCAAGAATCCCGGCAACTTTGCCAATGCGGCGCCGTTTATCTATGTCGGCGATGGCAGCATAAAGAAGCTTGCAGGTTTTGATCCTGGCATGGACTCATACGTTCAGCGTCAAGGCTCATTCAAGTATCTGAACACCAAGACCGGCAAGATGGAGACGTGGAATATGACCGATGGCAACGACAATCGTGCCAATGAGGTGGCTCTTATCAGCCAGTATCAGTTTGACAATGGTTGGTTGTGGAAGCTTAACGCCAAATATATGAATGCTCCTCGTGCCAACTATGTTGATTATGGAGGCAGTACAATCTCTGAGGTTAGTGCTGCTGACGGCTATCAGCTTTCTGACGGTTCTGCCTATAGCGGACTAATTGAGGGTCGCCGCACATGGCTGCACTTTGGCAAGGTGAGCAACGCTCTATTGACAACTGAGATGAGCAAGCAGCTCAACAATCACAAGCTTATGATCGGTTTGAACGAGTGGTATTATAATCTCAACTACTATTCGTCGTCGTTCCAGTGGGCGGGTACCGTTGAGGCTTATCCCCAGACATTGAGCCAGATGTATGTCAATCCGCTTGACCCTACACAGACTGCCCGTCGTTCGGAAACATTCGGTTACAATGAGCTTAGTCCTGAATATACCAAGGGTTCGGAGAATAAGCTTGCTGTATACTTTACCGACGAGTGGCGCGTGTCGCCAAAGTTCAAGGTGTTCTATGGCGGTCGTCTGGAATACTATCGTATGTCTGCCGATCAGATAGCCACTTCTCGTTTCAGTGGTTTCCACCTTGGCAACTACAACACCTACTCAAGAGCAGAGGATGGCTCGATTGTTGCTGCTGAGCATAATATAGTGCCAGCCAATGTCACAAAGAATAAGCTCAACTATGCTGCAACATTACAGATGACGTACAATCTCACCAAACAGTTTGGTCTTACTGCCGATGCTACCGTAGCCACTCGTTTTCCACGCATCAGCGAGTATGCCGGAACAGGTCCTACTGAGGAGCAGTACAAGCGAGTTACAATTCCATTGATTCGTGGCGGTATCTTCTACCGAAACAACTGGCTCGACCTCTCTTCAATGGTGACATACATCTCAAAGTCGAACAATATCGATCAGCAGAACCTCACCAAGCCCGGTACGTCTGAAGGCAAGACTGTATTGCTTATCTACAACATCCAGACCCTGGGTTGGACTACTTCTGCCGAGATCAATCCGTTCAAGAATTTTCACATGCACGCCCTCTTCACCTATCAGAAGCCGGTGTACAAGAACTATAACGCAAGCGTAACGTTCAGCGACGGCCAGTCGATGGGTGTAAATGCCAACAATATGATTGTCAAGGAGATTCCGCAGGTGCTTATCGAGCTTGACCCCAAGTACGACATCACCAAGAATCTCAATGCATGGCTCAGCTTCCGCTACTTCGGCAAGACATACGCCAATCTTCAGGAGGCCCTCTACTTCAATGGCCACTGGGAGACATTCGGTGGTGTAAACTGGAATGTGAACAAGAAGCTCAGTCTCGGTGTGAGCGTGGTGAACATCTTCAACGAGAAGGGTGCCAAGGGAACAATCAGCGGTTCGGAGCTTATCACTAAGGAAGAGGCAGGCAAGTATGCAGGCAAGTATATGAGCGGAAGCTATATGCGTCCGTTCACTGTGGAGTTCAGTGCTGGCATAAAGTTCTAAGTGAGAAGTTAAAGAAAATATAGAATTTAATAATAAAAACCATTCGACAATGAAAAAGTCTATTATTTTGATTGCAGCGATGTGCATGACTTCTGTTATGACATTTGCCCAGAAAGTAATCCGAGTGTCTACCGACAAGACCGACCTCGTGATGAAAGTATCGCCTAAGGGCCGCCTCTATCAGGTCTATCTTGGCGACAAGTTTCTGAATCCTGCTGATTACGACAAACTGAAGTGGGACGTATATGCAGCATCCGATGGAGCTGTTTGCCAGCGTGGACATGAGGTGTATGCCACTTCTGGTGCCGAAGATTTCTTTGAGCCTGCTGTGGCAGTGACTCATTCCGATGGCAATATGACAACATATCTGTATTATCAGTCGTCTGAGCAGAAGGCTGTAAAGGGTGGCACCGAGACCATAATAACGCTTAAGGACAAGGTTTATCCATTGACAGTGAAGCTGCATTATGTGGCTTATGCCAAGGAGAACGTCATCAAGGCTTGGAGCGAGATTTCACATAATGAGAAGGCACCTATCACTCTTTGGCGTTATAGTTCTACCATGCTCTATTTCAAATCTTCAAAATATTACCTCACCAATTACCACAGTGACTGGGCTAAGGAGGGACAGCCCGAGACCACACAGCTGAGCACAGGCAAGAAGATTATCGACACTAAACTTGGCACACGTGCTGCAATGCAGGCAGAGCCTTTCTTCGAACTTGGTTTTGACGAGCCTGCCAAGGAGAACGAGGGCAAGGTGATGCTCGGTACAATAGGATGGCCTGGCAACTTCCGCTTCACTTTCGAGGTGGATAACGTGGGCGCTCTGCGTGTTATTCCTGCCATCAATCCTTACGCTTCCGATTATAAGCTGAAGGCTGGCGAGGTGTTCGCAACACCTGAGTTTATCTTCGCCATGAGCGACAACGGTATGGGTGAGGCTTCGCGCAATCTGCACGACTGGGCTCGTCAGTATCAGGTGAATATGGGTATGGGCGACCGCCTCACTCTTCTTAACAACTGGGAGAACACTGGTTTCGATTTCAACCAGAAGAGTCTTGCCGAGTTGATGAAGGATGCCAAAGACCTGGGTGTAGATATGTTCTTGCTCGACGACGGATGGTTTGCCAATAAGTATCCTCGTAAGGACGACCATGCTGGTCTTGGCGATTGGGAAGCCACTAAGAGCAAGCTGCCAGAGGGAATACCAGGATTGGTAAGAGATGCTAAGAAGGCAGGAGTGAAGTTTGGTATATGGATTGAGCCGGAGATGGTTAATCCAAAGAGCGAACTCTTCGAGAAGTATCCTGATTGGGTGATTATGCAGCCACAGCGCGAGACATATTATTACCGCAACCAACTGGTGCTCGACATCTCTAATCCTAAGGTTCAAGACTATGTGTTTGGCATTGTTGACCGCATCATGACCGAGAATCCCGATGTGGCTTACTTCAAGTGGGACTGCAACAGCGTTATTACCAATATATACTCGCCCTATCACAAGCAGAATCAGGGCAACTTCTACATCGACCACGTACGTGGCATATACAATGTGCTCACACGCATCCACAACAAGTATCCTAAGCTCCCGATGATGCTTTGCTCTGGTGGTGGCGGCAGAATGGACTACGAGATGCTGAAGTACTTCACCGAGTTCTGGTGTTCGGACGACACCGACCCCTACGAGCGTATTTACATACAGTGGAGCTTGTCTAAGTTCTTCCCGGCTAAGACTATGGGTTCGCATGTTACCAACTGGAACAAGAACACTTCCGTGAAGTTCCGCACTGACGTTTGCAGCTCATGCAAGCTTGGTTTCGACATCGACCTCAAGTCGCTCTCTAAGGACGACTACAAATTTGTGCAGCAGGCTGTAAAGAACTATAATGAAATGAAGCCGATGATTCTTGAAGGCGACCAATATCGTTTGGTTTCTCCATACGAGGGCAGCCACTGCGCCATCAACTATGTAAGTAAGGACAAGCAGCGTGCCGTACTCTTTGCCTACGACCTGCACCCACGCTACAAGGAACCACAGCTTAACGTCAAGCTTCAGGGACTCGATGCAAGCAAAACATACACCGTCAAGGAAACTAACCTTATGCCAGGCAAGACTTCGGAGCTTGAGTGCGACGGCAAGCAGTATAGTGGCGACTATCTTATGAAGGTTGGACTGAATGTATTCACAGCCCAGGATGGCACAAGCCACGTGCTGACATTAGAGTAAGAGGATGATTTTGTAAGTAGTTAACCTGAGTTCGGGATAAGCGACTGTCGTTTTTCTTGCTATGCCAGATTTCCG
>OIXA01000550.1_pt1 | contig 54001 bp, 40 predicted proteins | sample 1587721 | NCBI WGS metagenome assembly OIXA01 (sample SAMEA3888900, study PRJEB22519) | human gut metagenome | biome: human gut; feature: human-associated habitat; material: faeces | place: Denmark | collected 2013
CCGAGAGAGAAAATAAACTTCGACTCCCCGAAAGATAGATTCTTTAAACACTTTTGCTAATTTTGCACTTGCTGTTGGACTCTACATGCCCCCTCCACCGTCGATTTTCCAAATGATTTTCTTTTCTTTTCGCACCGCTTGCACTATCTTTGCATAAGATAGGCGGCGTCTCGGCCTAAAGATCAAACAACGTTTGTCTTTCCGCTCTCGACTTGCACTATCTTTGCATAAGATAGGCGGCGTCTCGGCTTAAAGATCAAACAGCGTTTGTCTTTCCGCTCTCGACTTGCACTATCTTTGCATACATACAATAAAAGGAAAAGAAACAATGAGCAAATATAACATTTTCAGATTTGCATGCGTAGTGCTGCTGTGGCTTGCACTGTGCTACATATTAATCACCAGGAGTCAGGTTGTCGACTTCCGTGTTGTCTTCGCCATCATTGCCTCCGGCATAGTTATATTCGTTCCTATTTATAAGAAATACAAACGTGGAAAAGAAAACTGATACATATCCGCTGCTGTCGAAAATAAATTCGCCTGCAGACCTGCGCAGACTGCCGGTGACAGAGTTGCCAGCCGTATGCCGGGAGTTGCGGTCGTTTCTAATCGACTCGCTGTCGGACAACCCAGGACACTTTGCATCGAGCATGGGCGCTGTGGAAATCACCGTTGCACTCCACTACGTGTTCGACACACCTTACGACCGCGTCGTGTGGGACGTTGGACACCAAGCCTACAGCCATAAGATTCTTACCGGCCGCCGCGATGCGTTTGCCACAAACCGCAAAATGGGAGGCCTGAGCGGATTTCCGAATCCTGAGGAGAGTGAATACGACAGCTTCATTGCCGGCCACGCCTCCAATTCAATATCCGCGGCTCTCGGCATGGCGATAGCGTCGCGCATCAAGGGCGAGCCTCGCCGCAATGTAATTGCCGTGATTGGCGACGCCTCAATAGCCGGAGGCTTGGCGTTTGAGGGACTCAACAACGCAGCCGCATCCAAGAGCAACCTGCTCATCGTGCTTAACGACAACGATATGGCAATCGCCAACAACGTCGGGTCGCTCAACAAATACCTGGTGAACATCACCACGTCGAAAAGCTACAACACGCTGCGCTACAAGGTGTATCGATTCTTCCGCAAGTTCCACCTTATAACTGAGAGTCACCGCGGAATAATACTTAGGTTCAACAACAGTCTGAAATCACTGATTTCACGACAACAAAACATATTCGAGGGATTGAACATACGCTATTTCGGGCCATACGACGGACACGACGTCGTCCGCCTGGTGCGTGTGTTTTCCGACCTCAAGGCGATGGACGGCCCGATACTGCTCCATCTGCGCACGGTGAAGGGCAAAGGCTACGCCCCCGCCGAAGAGAATCCATGCTTATGGCATGCTCCCGGCAAATTCAACAAAGAGACCGGCGACTTGATAAAGTCGGCCGACGACGGACGTCTGAAATACCAGGACGTGTTTGGAAAGACGCTGGTGGAACTGGCTGAGAAAAACCAAGCCATTGTGGGCATAACAGCCGCCATGCCGACCGGATGCTCGATGACGTTCATGCAGGAACGGTTCCCCAAACGCACGTTCGACGTGGGCATCTCCGAGGGGCATGCCGTTACATTCTCCGGCGGACTGGCCAAAGACGGCGCCCGCCCGTTCTGCTGCATCTACTCAACCTTCCTGCAGCGGGGCTTTGACGAGATTATCCACGACGTGGCAATCCAAAACCTCCCTGTCACTTTCTGCATCGACCGCGCCGGCATCGTCGGCGAGGACGGCGTGACCCATCACGGACAATTCGACCTCGCATACCTGCGCGAGATTCCCAATATGACAATCGCCTCGCCTCTCGACGAGCATGCGTTGCGCAACCTGATGTTCACCGCCCAAAACGGCGACCACGGCCCATTTGCCATCCGCTATCCGCGCGGCAAATGCGAGCATACCGACTGGCAAAGCGAGATGCAGGAAATCAGCATCGGCAAGGGAAGAATGCTTAAAAACGGCAACGACATCGCCGTGCTGTCGCTCGGCCCCATCGGCAACGATGCGGCAAGAGCCATCGACGCCGCCGAGAAAGACGGCATAAGCGCAGCCCACTACGACATGGTGTTTCTGAAGCCTCTCGACGAAGAGCTGGTAAAGGATGTGGCAACGAAGTTCAAGCACATCATCACAGTTGAAGACGGCTGCATCACCGGAGGTCTCGGCACTGCAGTGATGGAATGCGTCAACAAAAACGGACTGCAGTCCATCGTGCATCGTGTCGGCATCCCCGACAGGTTTGTGAAGCAAGGCACCGTGGCGCAGCTCTACAAACAATGCGGAATGGACAGTGAGAGCATTAAAGAATTAATCATAAGCTTAGCAGGAGACAGCAAAAAATGAAAATAGTCATTGCAGGCGCAGGCGAAGTTGGCACACACCTGGCGAAACTGCTTTCAAAAGAAGGCCTCGACATAATTCTGATTGACAACGATGAGAACAAACTGCACGCCATCGATGCCAACTACAATCTTATGACAATGACCGGAAGCCCTACCGCTTTCAAAGTGCTGAAAAATGCCAAAGTAGACAAATGCGACCTGTTTATCGCCGTAACGCCATTCGAGACGCGCAACATCGTGTCGTGCTCGTTTGCCAAGAAACTCGGAGCACGGAAAACGGTGGCACGCATCGACAACTATGAGTTTCTGAAACCCGAGTATCAGCAATATTTTGCCGAGATGGGCGTTGACGACCTGATTTATCCCGAAAATTTCGCTTCCCTTGAAATCAGAACCGCGCTGCAGCACTCCTGGGCGCGCAACTGGTTTGAGCTTTACAATGGCGAGCTGATACTGACCGGCATAAAACTGCGCGAGAACTGCCAAATCGTAGGAATGAAGCTCAAAGACCTGGCAATGGAGGGACATCCGTTTCACATCTGCGCAATCAGACGCCAACACGAAACCATCATCCCGCGAGGCGACGACCATCTGGAACTCAACGACATAGCCTACTTCATCTATCAGCCCGACAGCATGAAATACATTATGCAGATATGCGGCAAGCGGGAGAAATCAATAAAGAAGATTTTAATCATGGGAGGAAGCCGCATTGGTGTGCAACTTGCCAACATGCTCGACGACTCCTATAAGATAAAATTCATTGAAAACGACCGCGAGAAATGCTACAAACTCGTTGAGCGGATTCCCGCCTACTGCTCGGTGGCAAACGGCGACGCGCGCGACATCGACCTGCTGCGCGAAGAAGGAATAGCCGACTACGATGCCTTCATCGCACTCACCGACAGCTCGGAGACAAACATCCTTGCCTGCCTGACGGCAAAAGAGTTCGGTGTCTGGAAATCGATAGCCGAGGTTGAAAACATCCAGTTTATCGCCGAAGCAGAGAACTTGAACATCGGCACCGTAATCAACAAGAAACTGCTTGCCTCGAGCAAAATTTTCCAAATTCTGCTCGATTTCGACTCGTCAAACGCCAAATGCCTGGCACTTGCCGACGCCGAAGTGGCTGAAATCACGGCAAGCGAGAAGTCGAAAATAACCAAAGCGCCAGTAAAGGACCTGAAACTGTCGCACGACATGACCATCGGCGGACTGACACGCAACGGACGCGGAATGCTCGTAAACGGCCAGACTCAGATTCAGCCTGGCGACCACGTGTTGGTGTTCTGCCTGTCGGGCGCCATCCACAAAATCGAAAAGATGTTTCATTGACAACAGATGATGATATTCGCAAAAAACAATAATCTAAACTTTGCCGTGGTGGTAAAACTGCTCGGAATGCTGCTGCTCATAGAAGCCGCATTCATGCTTCCGTCAGCCATCGTCAGTTTCGCCTACCACGAAACCGCGGCAATGTGGAGTTTCATCTACTCCATCGCCATCACCGTCGGAGCCGGAGCGTTGGGCTTCCTGCTCCCCGTAAGAAGCCACGACATGGGCAGACGGGAAGGCTTTCTGCTCACCAGCCTCACATGGGTGGTGTTTTCATTCTTCGGCATGCTGCCGTTCATCTTCGACCCGTGCGGGCTGCCTGTTCCAGACGCCTTCTTCGAAACAATGTCGGGACTCACCACCACCGGAGCATCGACAATGGAATCGGTTGAAAACCAGTCGCACGGCATTCTTCTATGGCGTGCCGTCACCCATTTCATCGGCGGTATGGGAATCATCCTGTTCACGCTTGCCGTCATCCCTATGCTCAACAAACAGAGCGGACTGCAGCTTTTCAACGCCGAGGTGACCGGTCTGACACACGAGAAAATCCGTCCACGCATCAGCAACACCGCGAAAACCCTGTGGACAATCTACACTGCGCTCAACATCATCTTGATCATACTGCTATGGGCAGGGCCGATGAACCTGTTTGAGGCAATATGCCATGGAATGTCGACAATCGCCACCGGTGGATTCTCCACCCGCGACAGCAGCATCGCCGACTTCAACTCCAATTACATAAAAATCGTTATGACGATTTTCATGTTTATCGCCGGCATCAGCTTCAGCCTCATCTACCGCGTTTCGAAAGGCGACTTCAAAAGCCTGATAAAAAACGACGTGGCACGCTGGTATTTCTTCATTGCCATAGGCGCGTCAGCGGCGATTACAGCCATCGAATACGTCCAAAGCGACGAGCCTCTGAGCCAGCTTGTCGTCGACATCCCGTTTCAAACCATCTCCGACATCACATCCTCAGGCTTCAACGCCACCGACATAAACCTGTGGCACCACGGCTCGATAATGATTGCCATAGTCCTTATGATGATTGGAGCCTGCGCGGGATCGACCACCGGCGGTATCAAAATCGACCGTCTGGTGCTGATTGTGAAGAATCTAAAGAACGAGATGTACCGCATACTTTTTCCCAACGCAATCAATCCAGTGCGCGTCAACGGCAAAGTGCTGTCAAACGACATGACCGCCAAAGTATGCGCCTTTCTGCTGCTCTTCGCGCTGTCGCTGTTTGTCGGCTCTCTGGCGCTGTCGCTGTCGGACATCAATCTGTTTGACGCCATCTTCACATCCATGTCGTGTCTGAGCAACAACGGACTCGGCTACGGATTCACCGGACAGAATTTCGCCGACATCAACCCATTCGGGAAGTGGGTGCTTTCATTCCTCATGCTTGTAGGCCGTCTGGAGTTCTCCGCAGTGATGATTTTATTGACCAAAGCATTTTGGAGTAAGTAGCATTTTTAGTATTTTTGTAGATACTTTTTCAAACAATTAAACAATCATACAGTGAGCTTAAATACAGAAGATTACAGAGGTCCTGTCTACGGCAATCAAGAGCAAGAGATGGTTGAAGTGGAAGGCACGCCTTTAAACATACCGGGGAACAAAGACAAAGAAAAGAAACGCAACCGGAAACAAAAGCAGAAAAGCAGCGGAGAGAATCCTATTGTAGCCTTCTTCACCGACAAGCGTTTCCGCATTGTGTTTGGAACAATACTTATGCTGTCTGCCATCTTTCTGCTCATCAGCGGAATATCTTATTTCGCATATGGCGCGGCAGACCAAAGCCTCGTGACGGCTCATCCGATTCTTGCCAATGCCGAGAGCAACAACATCAAGAACTATGGCGGTCCGTTAGGCGCGTTCCTGTCGGAATTCTTCTTCAACCAGGGTTTCGGCATCGGCACGTTCTTCCTGATATACATGCTTGCCGCCCTGTCGTTGAAAGTGTTCGGAAAATACAAATACCGCGCATCGTCGACCATACTGATCTCGATGGTGGCTATGGTCACCGTCTCCAGCCTGTTCGGTTTTATCGATGTCGAGATGGGCAGTCTTACATTCTTTGCCGTCGGAGGCGCACACGGTCACTATCTCAACCAATTCTGCGAGAGCGTAGCCGGTCCGTTCGGATGCATCGCGCTCAACATCCTGCTGCTGGTCATTCTGATTGCGTTGACCATCAATTCGCTGACCCACGTCTACCGATACGTCAAGGAGTTTATCGCCAACTACCGGCTGAAGCAGCTGCAGAAGAAACACGAGCAGGAGATTGAACGACGCAACACGTTCGACGAGTCAGACAACGAAAAGAAACCGGAAGAAAAAGCGGCACCCAAAAAAGAGCATCGCGGCATCGCATTCAAGCACGACGACGTAGAAGTGGCTGAAAGCGAGCCTGTAGAAGCCGAAGTGTTTGAGGCTGTTGCCGAGCCAGAGACACCATCCGCCGCTCCCGTAATCACCGACCAGCCCCGACCAGCCGAAGCCCCTGCCGAGGCCGTAGAGATGAAAGAGATAGAAAAAGCCGACAACATTGCAGAAAAGCCTTTTGACCCTACCGCAGAATTGTCGAAATACAAATTTCCTCCCACATCATTGCTGCGCGACATCCCCGACACCGGAAAAAGTGTCGACGTAGATGAGCAGGAAGAGAACAAAGCCACAATCACAAAAACGCTAAGCGATTACGGTATTGAGATACGCAGCATCGAAGTGTGTGTAGGCCCCACCGTAACCCTCTATGAGATTATCCCGGCAGAGGGCGTGCGCATCTCAAAAATCAAGAATCTCGAGGACGACATCGCACTGAGCTTGTCGGCCCTCGGCATACGCATCATCGCCCCTATCCCAGGCAAAGGCACAATCGGCATCGAGGTGCCGAACAAAGACAAACGCACCGTGTCGATGCGCGACGTGATCGAGTCGAAGAAGTTTCAAGACTGCAAATACGAGCTGCCTATCGCCATGGGATGCACAATCTCAAACGACGTGTTTATCGCCGACCTGGCAAAAATGCCGCATATCCTCGTGGCAGGCGCCACGGGTATGGGTAAATCGGTGGGATTGAACGCAATCGTGACCTCGCTGCTCTACAAAAAGCACCCGTCGGAACTCAAATTCGTGATGATAGACCCGAAGATGGTGGAATTCAGCATGTACTCAAAACTTGAATACCACTACATTGCAAAAATGGAGGGCGAGGACGAATGCATCGTGACCGACATGAACAAGGCAGTGGCAACACTGAAGTCGCTCGTGGCAGAGATGGAAAACCGTCTGCTGCTGCTGCGCGACGCCAACGTGCGCAACATCAAGGAATACAACACCAAATTCATCCAACGCCGGCTCAACCCGGAGAAAGGGCACAAATTCATGCCCTACATCGTGGTTATCATCGATGAGCTTGCCGATTTGATTATGAACATCGGCCGCAAGGAGGTTGAGATTCCAATCTCACGCATCACGCAAAAGGCGCGAGCCGTGGGAATCCACATGATTCTCGCCACTCAGCGACCGTCGACCGACATCATCACAGGCGTAATCAAAGCCAACTGTCCAGGACGAATCGCGTTCCGCGTGACACAGATGGTTGACTCGCGCACAATCCTCGACCGCTCAGGCGCACAGCAGCTTATCGGCCGTGGCGATATGCTCATCAGCTACAACAACGAGATTACACGTGTGCAGTGCGCATTTGTCGACACTCCGGAAGTCGAGGCGATAGCAAACTATATTGACGAGCAGGTTGGTTTTGACAGCGCATACATGCTGCCAGAGTACACTCCCGACATGGAAGGCGGAAACAATTCCGGCGGTCAAGGCGGAGGACTCGGCTCGATAAGCGACCGCGACTCACTGTTTGAGGAGGTGGCAAAACAACTCGTAAACGGCGAGCTCAACCCATCGACATCAGGCATACAGCGGCGGTATTCCATCGGCTACAACCGCGCTGGACGGCTTATGGACCAGCTGGAGGCTGCCGGCATTGTCAGCGCAAGCCAGGGAGGCAAGCCGCGCCAAGTGCTGATGGACCCGATAAACCTGCAGAGTCTGCTGGACAATTAATCAACAAACAAACGACAATGAAAAAATTTATTTTACTTGCGATATTGGCAATTGCCTCGCTCTCCGCCGCTGCGGGAACGGGCGACGCCGTTTTCAACAAAGCCATCGCGGCATACAAAGCCGCCAAGGGCATCGCCGTGAAATATTCGATGACAGGAGCCGTGGGCAACTCGTCGGGCGAAATAATAATGCAGGGCAACAAATTCTGCATCACGGCCTCAAACATGATTTGCTGGTACAACGGAAAGACTCAATGGAGCTACTCCACCATGAGCAACGAAGTGAGCATAATGGAGCCCACGGCAAGCGAGCTGCAGGTGGTGAATCCGTTCTCCGTGATCAGCAATTTCCAGACTGCCTACACGGCAACGCTGATGAAAGGCAATGCCAGCAGCAACATCGTGCAACTGAAACCCAAGAACGCACGCACATCGCAGTTCAGCCAAGTGGTGGTGACCATAGCCAAAAAGACCAATCTCCCATCGAAGATTATAGCTACAATGCGCGACAAATCGAAAATATCCATCACCCTAAGCGGCTACCGGACAGGGGGCAACTTCCCGGCGTCCACTTTCGTCTACAACAAAAAATATGTCCCGGCAGGCACCCAAGTGGTCGACCTCCGATAAACTTAAAGCATCATAACAATGGAAAATATATCGACAAAATGCCTGATAATAGGCTCAGGACCCGCTGGATACACCGCAGCAATCTACGCCTCGCGCGCAAACCTCTCTCCTATCCTCTTCGAAGGTATGCAGCCTGGCGGACAGCTGACCACGACAAGCGAGATTGAGAATTTTCCGGGCTATCCGGAAGGAATCGGCGGTTTTGAAATGATGGACGAACTGCGCCAACAGGCCGAACGCTTCGGCACCGACGTGCGCGACGGAGAAATCACATCCGTCGACTTTTCAAAACGCCCGTTTACAGCCACAACCGACGACGGCACGGCGATAAAAGCCGACACCGTAATCATTGCCACTGGCGCGTCGGCAAAATATCTCGGCATCGACGACGAGCAGCGTTATGCCGGACGCGGCGTGTCGGCATGCGCCACCTGCGACGGTTTCTTCTACCGCAAAAAAACTGTCGCCGTAGTGGGCGGAGGTGACACGGCATGCGAGGAAGCCTCATATCTGAGCAACCTTGCAGACAAAGTGTATATGATCGTGCGCAAGGACTACCTGCGGGCATCGAAAGTGATGCAGCGGCGCGTTATGGAAAATCAGAAAATCGAAATCTTTTTCAACACAAACACCGTCGGACTTTTCGGCGACGCCAAAGTGGAAGGCGCGCATCTTGTGCGCTTTAAAGGCACTGACCGAGAAGAAACCTTCGACATTGCCATCGACGGATTCTTCCTCGGCATCGGACACCGCCCGAACACCGACATCTTCGCCAACCAGATTGCCCTTGACGAGCAAGGCTACATCAAGACCGACGGAGTGACCACCGCCACAAACATTCCGGGAGTGTTTGCCGCCGGCGACGTAGCCGACCCCCGCTACCGACAGGCCATCACATCTGCCGGAATGGGATGCAAAGCCGCCCTCGACGCCGAACGTTTCCTTGTGGAACAAGAATAACGCACAACGAGGAAAAACGCAATTTCTTGTGCTGCCAAATAAAAAAATATGAAAAAAATTTCTTTTTTCCCATAAAAGAGTTTACCTTTGTCGCTACAACTGATAAAAAAACAATATTTGCAAACCATTAAAAGAAATTGCCTATCGAATCTACATTACTCGTTATTAACAAAATACTGATTAATGGAAGATCTTAATCTGCTTTCGGACGAGACGTTGGTCTCTCTGTTTGCAAAAGGAGAAAACTCCGCGTTCGATGAGTTGTTGCAACGTCATCAGAACCGCATCTTTTCATACATACTGAATATTGTCAAAGATAAAGAATTGGCAGACGACTTGTTTCAAGAAACGTTTGTCAAAGCCATTGTCACAATAAAGCAAGGCCGCTACACCGAGAACGGCAAGTTCTTGGCGTGGATTATGCGTATTGCCCACAACCTCACCATCGACTTCTTCCGCCAGGAAAAACAGATGGCGCAGGTGTCGTGCGACAACGAGGACATAGACATCCTCAACCGCAAGGAGCTAAGCGAAGAAACAATTGAGGACTCAATCGTCCGCCATCAGATTCTCGCCGACGTGAAAGTGCTTGTGCAATCGTTGCCGGAACTGCAGCGCGAAGTGCTTGAGATGCGCTACTATCTCAATATGAGCTTCAAGGAAATCGCCGACGCGACAGGTGTGAGCATCAACACCGCCCTCGGACGTATGCGCTACGCAATCCTCAACCTCCGCCGCATTGCCAACGAGCACCACATCTCTTTGTCGGTGTAACAGACATAACAACAAACGGGAAGCCGCTGCCAGCAAATCGCTGACAGCGGCTTGTCGTTTTCATTCAAAAGCAGGACAACGTGCGACATCTGCCTATAGAAACAGGTGTTGTAAGAATTTATCCCTTTTTTCCTATAAAATGTGATATTTTTATATTATTTTTGTGCAATAAGCAGAAAATCAATACAGCAACACAAACCAAAAGCAATGAAAAAGATTATTACCTCTTGTCTCGCAATTGCGGCTCTTGCTGTCGGTGTCGCTACGACATTGGCTCAGCAGCAACGAGTTACGACAACAAAACAGAAGGTAGGGCAGCGCATTGAGACGCGCGGACAGGCGTCGTCGCGCCTTGCAAGTCTTCGCCCCACGGTGGCTTTCGCGGTTACGCAACCGGAAAAGTCGGCGGTGACGTCGGTGGTTGTGCCGGGAGCAAACACAATGTTCGGCGGACTGATGGTCTACAGTGACAAATGGCAGACGTCGGAGTCAACCCCCGGCGTTGTGTCGATTCAAGCCCGTGAAGGCGGAGCAATCTCTATGGTGCATTCCAACAAAGATATGCTCAATGTCAAGTCGGCTGTGAAAGTCAACAACATCGTCTATGCCACGGCAATGAACTTGAGCACATACAAAATCTACGTGCAGGAATATTCAGCCACTTCGTGGACATGCACGCGCAACGAGGAGACCGACATGGTCAACCTCGCCTCGTCGCTTGCCTACGACCCTACCTCGGGCAAGATTTACGGCTCTTTCTACAATACTGAAACAGAATACTGGGACCGTTTCTGCTCCTACAGCGCATCGCTCGGCGAGGCTACCGACATAGCCAATATGAATCGCGACGTGCATGCGTTGGCGTTCAACTCCGAAGGAGAGCTTTACGGCATCTGGGGCGCCACCGGCTGGCTCGTGAAGATTGACAAGAAAACAGGCTCCTATGTCCAAGTGGGCAAGACCGGGCTATATCCAATAAGCGTTGACAGCTATGGCGTCAACTCGCTTGCTTTCGGCAACGACGGCGCGCTCTACTGGTCGGCCACTTATCAAGGCACAAGCTCGAAAGACATGCGTGGCGGCTTGTTTAAAGTGGACACGTCGACAGGCAAGGCCACCAAGGTGATGGACTATCCCAACAACGAGGGCATAGCCGGACTGTTTGCCATGGCCGACAAGGTGCCCGATGCCGCGCCCGACGCAGTTACGGACATCAGCGTGAACTTCACCGCCGATTTTGCCAACACGGCAACAATCAGTTTCACCGCTCCGACAAAAACCGTCAACGGCGCTTCGCTGACCGATCCCATAATGGCAATTGTAAACATCAACGGCACGCAGGCGGCAGTGGTGGAAAACATCCAGCCAGGCACTGTCGCAACGACTCCGGTGCTTACGCTTGCCGAAGGATTGCAGAACATCGAAATCATCTCTGCCAACGCCACCGCACAGGGCAACAAAGCATCGGCTACAACTTGGGTTGGCGAAGACATCCCGGCGGCGGCTACCGACGTGGTGCTCGTGAACGAAGACGGCAAACCGCATTTGACATGGGCGGCTCCGACAACAGGATTGAACGGAGGCAAGTTCAAAGCCTCGGAACTGCGCTACAAGATTGTGCGCTATCCCGGTGCCGACGTGGTGGCGGAGGCATGCGCAGAAACTCAGTTTACCGACAACAATGTGCCCGGCACAATGAAGTCGGCATACTATGAAGTGACCGCCTACACAGGCAAGGGAGCCAGCACTCCAGCAGCGTCCAACAAGATTGCAGTCGGCGACGGCTACGTCGTGCCTTTTGTCGAAGGATTCAACACACAGGATGATTTCGACGTGTGGACAATAATCGACAACAACGACGGTTCGAAATGGGAGTACAAATCACAATCGTTGTTCTACAATTACAACAACGACTATATTCCTGGCGACGATTGGGCTATAAGTCCGCAAATCGCCCTTAGAAAAGGTGTAAGCTACAAGCTGACGTTCGACGCCAAGTCGTCGGCACATAAAAATTATGTTGAAAATTTCAAAGCAGCAATCGGCAACAGCCCACAACCTGCGTCGATGAAGACGATCAAGGACTATCCAAATTTCCAACAGACAAAATTTGAGAAGCAGTCCGTGATATTCTCGGTTGAGGAAGACGGATATTACTACCTGGGCTTCTACTGCTACAGCGACGGCAAAAAAGGATGGTCGCTGACCATCGACAACGTGGGAGTGGCCGAGGTAAGCAACAATGTCCCGGGAACCGTAGGCAACCTTACAGTCGCCCCCGCCCCGCTCGGCGCGCTTAAAGCCACCGTGGCATTCAACGCCCCCACTGCCGACGCACAAGGCACGGCTCTCGACGCAGCGGTTAAAATCAACGTTTATCGCGACGGAACGCTCGTCCGCACATTTGCCGAGGCTCAGCCAGGCGAAGCACTGTCGTGGCTTGACGAAGGCGTGCCAGAAAGCGGCATCCACACCTACAGAGTGGTGGCGTCGAACGCTGCCGGAGAAGGTGCGGAGGCTAAGGCAGAGGCATTTGTAGGAGTCGATGTGCCGGGAGCGGCAGGCAACGTGACGCTCCACGACGTCGACGGCAAAGCGGTGATTTCGTGGACAGCGCCAACGACAGGTTCACGTGGCGGATGGTTTGACCCGTCGACGGTCAGCTACCGCGTGCTACGCAGCGACGGTCAGGTTGTGGCAGAAGGCTACACTTCAACAACGTTTACCGATGCCAAATTGCCAGCAAGCACAAGTCAGCAACTTATTTACTACGTCATCACAACCTATGGCGGCGAAGCGAAAGGCGACTATGCCGTGACACCCTATTGCGTGTTCGGCAATCCGTATGCTGCGCCTCTCACCGAAGGTTTCGCCGGATCGGATATGGCTTACTACCCGTGGCTTACGGAATCGGACGCCGACGTGCATCAGAGCTGGACTCTCCAAGACAGCGGCGTAAACCCGCTGACCGCCGACCAGAATGGCGACAAGGGACTGGCAACATTCCACAGCATTGGAGAAAAGCCCGGCATCCACACATCGTTCTCTTCTCCGAAAATCAGCATTGCGGCACTCGACCATCCTGCCGTAAGTTTCTGGATGTACCACAGCCACGACAGCAATGTGACAACGCCCGAAAGCATCGAGGTGAAAGTGATGGCCGACGGAGGTGAATGGCAAGCCGTGGACGGCGCGAAATGGATGCGCGACAACGGCTCTACCGGCTGGCGTCGACACTTGGTTGACCTCAGCGCGTTCAAAAGCAGCAAATATGTGCGCATAGCTTTTGTAGGCACTACTGCAGGAGGAATGGACGTGCATCTCGACAACATTACGGTTGACAATATGTTTGAGACCGACGCCGAGCTGACCAATATCGCCGGACCGAAAAAAATAGCATCCGGTGAACTTGCTGAATATGACGTGAAGGTGACAAATGCGGGCTTGACCGACCTTGCCGACATCAAGGTTGTGCTCAACGATGCCTCTGGGACACAACTTGCAGAAACTACAATAGCACAGCTGAAAGCCGATGCGCAGGTTATGGTGACTCTGCCTGTTGCACATCAAGCAAAAGGCTCTATCTCCGTAACAGCCGTTGTCGCGGCGGCTGCCGATGCGAATGCCGCCAACAACACGAAGACAATCACGACCAAAGTTGTCGACCCGGTAATCCCCGTTCCACAGTCGCTTGACTGCACCAAGACAGCCGACGGACTCCGCCTGTCGTGGCAGTCGCCATGGGCAAAGGGTTCGGTGACCGACGACATCGAAAGCTACAAGGATTGGGCAATCGACAACGTAGGCGACTGGACAATGGCCGACCTCGACCACGACGTGACATGCTATATCAACAAAGATCTTGGCGAATATGACAATGCCGCGTCGCCAAAGGCGTTCCAAGTCTGCAATGCCAACACTCTCGGCATCGACATCTGGGACGAGGGCAAACCTCATTCCGGCAATAAAATGCTGATGGCTATGGCTGGTGTGAAATATGTGAACAACGACTGGCTGATTTCTCCGCGTCTGAACGGCGACGAGCAGACAATCTCGTTCTTCGCACGCTCGTTTACGCTTGAGAACCAACAGCCTGAGCGCATGCGCGTGCTTTATTCAACCACCGACACCGACCCTGCCAATTTCACTAAAATCCATGCAGCCGACTATCTTGAATTGTCGGGCGAATGGGCAGAGTTCCGTTACGTCGTGCCGCAAGGAGCGCGCTATTTCGCTGTCAACTGCGTCAGCGACAGCGGTTTCGCAATGTTTGTCGACGACTTGTCGTTCAACGACCTCACCGTTCCGCAACTGAAACTGAAGGAATATGAGGTTTATCGCAACGGTGTGTTGCTCGGCAAAACTTCGGCCACTGAAATCACCGATCCGGAAGTGGTTGACGGCACAGTCTACACCGTACGAGCCATCTTTGACAAAACGGAGAGTGATTTGAGCGAAAGCATCACGTACGATGAAAGTGCCGTGGGCGAAATGACGGCAGACGCCATACGTGTGGCAACAGCCAAAGGCGAGATCATCGTGATTGGCGCCGAAGGCAAGCGAGTGGCGGTGGCCTCAGCCGACGGACGCATGTTGCTGAACGCTGTTGCCGAATCCAACCGCGTCAGCATCCCTGCCACGGCTGGTGTGTACGTCGTCACAGTCAACGGCAAATCAGTGAAAACGATAGTCAGATAAATACTCTTTGACAGGACTATAATCCACGGCGGGCTGTGTCATTGGCGCAGCCCGCCGTTTTTAGCATATTGCCCCATATTTGAAACATTCTCTCCAAAAAGAAAGTTTTTCTCAGGATTTATTCGCATCTTTGTTATGCCTGTAGTTTAATTTTACTGTCAGCGTTACGCAACGCAGAGACAAGAGAATTATTCCAGCACGGCGAGTTGCCAACCAACAGTTACAAAAAAACGATATTGAATGATCAACAGCTTCCAAGACGCAAAAAGCCTTCTCCTCACAGCGGAAAAAGCTTTCAACGACAAGGCTTATCAACAGTCTGCCGAAATCGTTGAAGACGTGGCACGCTACGCCGCCTATCAAAGCGACGGGCTCACAGCCGGACAGAAAGCCGAACTCACACAGATTGTAAAACAAGCCATCGGCCGCTTCACGTTTTGCCCCGACGAATGCGTTTGGGAAGAAACCAGCGCCCTTATGGACCTATTCAGAGATTAACTATGGGATATCTTGTAATTTGCCCCACATGCGGCGGAAAAATGAGTGTAAATGCCGACCGATGCCCTCATTGCGGCGAGACCGAATTCTTCAAATATGCAGCCCGCACCCACGTAGTCGGCTCCAAGCCGTGCAAGCACTGCGGGGCGACTGGACTCGTCTGGCGATATGACGCCACAGCAATGTCTTACAATCCCGGAGGAATGCATGGCGCATACAACGTGCTCCCCGGACAATTCAAAATAAAAATAGGCAATGACACATTCGTTATCGAGGACGTCAAGCCAGAGATGCGCAGCAGATTTGAGACATGCATCCACAACCATGACTACGAAATAACGTTCATACGAAAAGCTCTCCACTCCATAAAATACGACCAGGACGCCTGCCCCGAATGCAACGGCAATGGAAAAATCAACGATGTGGTCAAAGAATATTCGCGTATAGACCTCCGCAAAAAAGTATAAAAAAGACAATTTTTTTGATGAGGAACAAGACTGTTTCTCAGAGGAATAATGGCAACTCCACAGAAAATGCTCTTGAAACGAAAGTCAGCGTGCGCAACCATCGTATAAAATTATAATAAACAGCTATTATGGCAATACCTATTGACCAACATCTTCATCAAGAGGTGAAGGATTATATAAGAGACAAATATGTCTCTAAGAAAAATGTCAAGTCCTATTTCAGAAAAGGGTCTTGGCAAAGCAGTCGCTATATCCAAGTGAGTACCTGCTTGAAAGACTCTGACATACATTATGAATACTATAATGGAGAAGTTCAGCTTCATTTTGAAGGGAAGTATGCAAACGAAGTTTTTAAAGACTTTAAAAACTTCTTAGAGGCAAGCACCTCAGACAACGCCGATTTGAAATGGAAGACATGGCAAGGCCGAAATAAGAGCACATGTGTTTTGAAACGAGATATAGACTCCACAGATGATCTGTTTCAAGCATTCTCATATATAATCAACATATTTGACCCATCAATAGCGAAGTTTGCCGATCAACATGAGGATTTATTTTCTTCCCTGCGCAAGACCAAACATATTATAGATCGATCTTATACACTTCAAGAAGATGTTTCAGAACAGTTGCCACAAGTTGAAATCTGCAATGTCGGCTCATTGCCCTTCAATGATTTTATTATTCCTCCATACCAAAGGCCATACAAATGGACAGCTAAGAATGTCAACCAACTTATATCCGATATTATTGCTTTTAGAGAGCGGAAGCAATACAGACTTGGAACTCTCGTCTTACACAACAACGAGATTGTTGACGGGCAACAGCGCATAATCACTCTTGCACTGCTCATACGCGTCATGTACGAAGCTTTGAAAGACGAAAAAGTCAAGGCAAGTTATTCTGATATAGACAAAAAAATAAAAGCCTTCTCAAATTCCGACAGAGTGTCGTTCAGCAACCGCTATACCCTTCATAACGTTATTGATAATATCCATACAATAGAGAGCAGAAAGACCGACCTTGACCAGCAGCTTTTCGATTTTCTATTGACAAAGTGTGAATTTGTAGTGGTTAGATTAAACAGCATATCCGAAGCGTTCCAATTCTTTGATTCACAAAATGCGCGCGGAAAAGATCTTGCCGCACATGATTTGCTGAAAGCATACCATTTGAGGGAAATTTCCACACTAAGTATAGAGGACAGCAAAAACATTGACGAGTGGCAAAGCAAGCCAACCGCCTTCTTAAAAGATGTATTTCTAACCCTTTTCCGAGCCAAAAGATGGTCACGTGGGAAATGGGGAAGATGGTTTACCAAAGATCATACAGATATATTCAAGGGCATTTCATTGTGTGACGGAAAGCGTTATCCATTCTATCAAATGGAGGTGATTGCCCATATTTTCTCTTCTATGTATAATCAAGACCCTATACGGGTAATTGACAGGAATCATATAGAATACCCATTTAATCTTGACGACCAGATAATCAATGGAGGACGTTTCTTCGACATGATTCGCCATTATATGAATTTGTATGAGCACATTCGTAATTACAGAGAAACATTACCCAATGGAAGCCGAGCCAAAGAAATTCTGAATATGATAACATCGTATAATGGTTCAGGAAGAACGGGTGATGGATATATAAGAGAAATGTTCTATACGCTGCTTCTGTACTATGTGGATCGATTCGGAGAAGAAGAACTTGACAAAGTGATACCTCAATTTTTCATTTGGGCATACAAACTTAGACTTCAGTTATCAGCAGTACAGCTGGCATCCGTTGACAACTACGCAACGGCTTGGGACAGCATGTTCAGAGATGTCTATGATGCTAAAACACCGTATGACATAATCAATGTAAATATCGAAGGCGTGCAATCAAAGCAATGCTCTGGTTGTGAACAGGTAAAGAATATGTTTAAAGAATACAACAAGTATTATGGCAACGACTGACAACAATATAGCACAATTGACAGTAAAGGAGTTCCTTTCTGATGGCAAATATGTTATACCCATTTATCAACGCAACTATGACTGGGGCGAAAGAGAAGCATTGCAATTGCTGGAAGATATTTCCGACTATGCCAAAAACAATAATCAACAAAACTATTATATAGGCTCCGCTGTCGTTTTTGTCAGGGCTGTCAACGGAGAAACTTATTTTGAAACCATAGACGGCCAACAACGCCTGACGACGTTGACCATTCTGGTCAGTTTATTGAAACACCGCAATGCCGCAGACTGGTTTGTGAAGCCTAATCTTTCTTATGATCACCGAAAAGAGGCAGATGATGCGTTGGTGATGCTTCAAAGGAATCAATATTCAGGACATCAGGCTGCACAAAATATAATTGATGTATACAACCTGTTAGACAAGAATCTTACACAAATTCTTAAGACAAAAGGATTGACTATACAAGATTTTGCAGACTATCTCTTTACGAAAGTCATCATCCTTCGTATACCTGTTCCGCAAGATACCCAATTAAACCATTATTTTGAGATAATGAACACTCGAGGAGAGCAACTTGAAAAACATGAGGTTCTCAAAGCGGTGTTAATTAGCAAACTCACGCCTAATGAACACAAACTTTTCCATCTTATATGGGAGGCTTGTTCTGATATGAGTTCTTATGTCCAGATGAATTTATCGGTTGGTCAAAGGACGCTTATCTTTGGCGAGAAATGGACAAATCTGCAATTCAAGGATTTTGACTCATTATGTAAAGAGTTTGAAATCGAAGACAATAGCACTTTGATAGAAGATAATGAAGATTGCGCTCCACATACACTAAACAATCTCTTTGAGGATGCTAAAAACAATATAAGATACGAACTGCCTCGAGATGGAAGCCAAGACGAAGGCAAACAAGACCGATTCGGATCTATTATAAATTTTCCGAACTTTCTTCTTCAGGTACTCAAAGTCTGCTATCACGACAGTGAATTCTACAAGAAAGAGATAGATTCCAAAATCAGACTTGACGATAAAGTCTTGATTCCAACCTTCCAAACCGTGTTGAAGTCCTTAACAGACGAGGCTGAAAGAAGTCGCTTTGTAAAATTCTTCATTATGGAGTTACTCTTCTTGAGAGTTCAATATGATAGTTATGTGATTAAGCGCGAATACATCAATGGCTCGGAGAGCTGGAGTTTGAAGTCTATTCGTAAATATGACAACAACAAAGCAAATTATGTGAATACATTTTCCACAGGCAGTTCTGATGATGAGAACGATGTCGGGAAAGAAGTCAGAATGTTGGAGGCTATGTTTCACGTATCTGCACCTACACAGATTTACAAGCATTGGCTTAATGCGTTACTTTACTGCATCCATAAACAAGAACCCATCGAATCTTCTTTTCTGCGTAATCGATTATATAATTTGGCCTGCAGTTTTATGCTGGATATCTATATATGTAAAAAACAGTCTGATTTTGAAGATATTATTTACTTAAGCAATGAATTCTTGCCCCATAACAACATTGAAGACATCGATTTGAATCAACAACTTGATTGTGGCTGCAACGTTAACAATTTCGTGTTCAACTTCTATGATTTTATAACTTGGAGGAAGAACCCTACGAAATATCCAAAGTTTGAGTTTTCGTATAGAACTTCGGTAGAACATTTTTATCCACAAAATCCTATGCCTGGCTATGACAACTTAAAAAATAGAGGGCTTGACAGTTTTGGTAATCTGTGTCTTATCAGCAGAGGAATGAACTCAAAATTCAGCAACAATATGCCTAAAGCCAAACTTGACAATTTCGGTCTTATTGAAGAAGTTCGGAATGGACTTAGTTTAAAGTTGTTAGAAATGATGGATGTCGTAAAGAATATCGGCGACTGGGGCGAAAAACAAATCCGAGAATTTGATGAACTTTCCAAACATAAGATTTTGGAAGCATTGAGGCAAATTGGTTAGAAACATTACTCCTCCACCACATGAACCCATCTCATTTCAATTGCGAAAAGATTGGTTGATTGGCATCTACGTAATTTCGTTTTGTAGGGAAATCAGACATTGAACGTGAAAGCGTGCCCCAGGGCTCAGCCCAGGGCACGCTTTCACTATATAAATTATTATGTTTTAGCCGAATATCAGCACAACAAGCTGCGCCGTGATTACACGCATGAACATCGACAACGGATAGACCGTAGAGTATGCCACGGCAGGCGCGTCGTTGTTTGCCACCTTGTTGGAGTATGCCAATGCAGGAGGATCGGTATAGCTTCCCGACATTATACCAAGAATCGACAGGTAGTTGAACTTGAACTTGGCACGGGCAATGAAGCTCATAATAATCTGCGGAATCACCGTTATAAGGAATCCCCAGAACACCCACATCAGGCCTTGAGCGTTAAACACCGTCTCGGCAAATTTCTCACCTGCGCCCAATCCCACTGACGCAAGGAATAGGCAGATGCCCACTTCGCGCAGCATGAGGCTCGCGCTTGTCGAGGTGTAGGTGACGAGTTTGAATTTATATCCGAAACGGCTCAACAGGATAGCCACCACCAGCGGACCTCCGGCAAGACCGAGCTTCATCGCCGCCGACATTCCCGGGATGGCGATAGGAATTGAACCGACAATTATACCGATGAATATGCCGATAAACATTGTCACCATATTAGGTTCGTGCAGGCGTTTCATCGAGTTGCCAAGTCGTGTGGCAAGACGCTCGATGTGGCTCGGGTCGCCCACCACGGTGATGCGGTCGCCCACCTGCAGTTTCAAGTTGGGATTGGCAAGGAGGTCGAGACCGGCACGGTTTACGCGCGTTGCGTTGAGGTTGTAGCCGTTGTGCAGACGGAGCGAGCCGAGCGTGCGTCCGTTGTAGTGGCTTTTTGTCACGAGTATGCGTCGCGAAACCACATTGCTCTGCGACTCTGCCTCCCATTCCATGTCGACTACCGGACCGATTACCATCTGGAATGCCGACTCGTCTTGTATCGAGCATACAGTGAGCAGAAGGTCGCCCTTTGACACCACTGTTTTCGATGAAGGAATAATCACTTCGCCGGTTTCTTTCACCTTCATTCGCGACACAACGAAGTCGTGGTCGATAACCATGTGCAGCTCACCGATGGTTTTTCCCTCTATACGATGGTTCTCAACTTGGAATGTCACGACATAAGGTTTCAAAGTGCTGTCTTCGTTTTCGTCCTCAATTTCTTTCTGCTCTTTCTCAATCTTCACGCGGAACACCGCCTTCAGCAGAATCATTGACAGGATGATGCCTACAACACCCAGCGGATAAGCGGCGGCATAACCCATCGAGAGGTCTTCTGCCGTGCCTGCCGTTGCGGGGTCGAGCGTGCCGAGCGCCTGCTGCGCCGCACCAAGACCTGGAGTGTTGGTCACCGCACCGGAAAGGATACCCACGATCTGCGCAATTTTCACGTCGCAAGTGTAGTAAATCACCAATGCCACTGCCACGTTGAGCAGCACCACCATCACCGCAAGCATATTCATCTGAACTCCGCCTTTCTTGAACGAGGAGAAGAAACCAGGGCCCACCTGCATACCGATTGAGAACACAAACAATATCAATCCGAAATCACGGATGAAATTGAGCAGTGTCGCATTGGCTATTGAGAAGCCGAAATGCGACATCACGATGCCTACAAACAGAACGAATGTGACACCCAGAGAAATCCCGAAGAACTTAATCTTGCCCAGCAGCACGCCCAACGCTATCACCAGCGAATAGACCACCACATCATGGGCAATCGAGCTTTCCGTAAACAACGATACTATCCAATCCATCTATTTTTTTGGTTTACTATTTTCAAGTTGCAAAATTACTGTTTTTTTTCCATATTCATTCCCTTTTCATCCACTTTTGTTGCTCTACAACATAATTTTTGAGCAAATTTATTACACACTTCAGCAAAATCTGTGTAATTTTATAGCATTTTCCGTGATTTTTCTATCAAAATATCACAAAATATGCCTTTTTAGTAAAAAATATTTGGTTATTTCAGATATTCTCAATACATTTGCAATCGAAAACAAAGAAAGAATTATGATATATAAGAACAACATATCAGCGGTCGGACTAATTTGCCTATCTTCAGTCGTCATTATTTGCAAAGCAAATGAGGAGCGGTAGCCGACGCGTTGTTGTTTTTATATAACCAACTTACAGCGACCTTTCCTCAACATGAAGAAAGGTCGATTTTTTTATATAAAGATTATGAGCAAACCATTGAGAAGTGCGCAGTGCACACAGGGACGCCGCATGGCGGGAGCAAGGGCTTTGTGGAGAGCCAACGGAATGAAGGAGGAGCAGATAGGCAAGCCCGTGATTGCCGTTGTCAACTCGTTCACCCAGTTTGTACCCGGGCACACACACCTGCACGAAATCGGACAGTTTGTAAAACAAGAGATTGAGAAACTTGGATGTTTCGCAGCCGAGTTCAACACGATAGCCATCGACGACGGCATCGCCATGGGGCATGACGGTATGCTCTACTCCCTGCCGTCGCGCGACTTGATAGCCGACAGCGTTGAATATATGGTCAATGCCCACAAGGCCGACGCGATGGTGTGTATCAGCAACTGCGACAAGATAACTCCGGGAATGCTCATGGCAGCCATGCGGTTGAACATCCCTGCGATATTCGTGTCGGGAGGCCCGATGGAGGCAGGCCACCTCGGCAACCGTCCGCTCGACCTGATTGACGTGATGATCGACTCCGCCGACACCACGGTCGACGACGCGACGGTCACCCACCTTGAGCAATTCGGATGTCCAACATGCGGATCGTGCTCCGGCATGTTTACAGCCAACTCGATGAACTGCCTCAACGAGGCCATCGGACTCGCGCTGCCCGGCAACGGCACAATCCTCGCCACCCACACCAACCGCAAGGAGCTGTTCAGGCGGGCGGCGGCACAGATAGTGGAAAACTGCCGGGCCTACTACTTTGACGACGATGCCAGCGTGCTTCCACGCTCAATAGCCACACGCCAGGCGATGCTCAACGCCATGACGCTCGACATAGCCATGGGCGGCAGCACCAACACCGTGCTCCACCTGCTTGCCGTTGCCAACGAGGCCGGCGTTGATTTCACGATGAACGACATCGACGTTCTGTCGAGGAAAACACCGGTGCTTTGCAAAGTGGCACCCAACTCTAAATACCACATCGAGGACGTAAACCGGGCAGGCGGCATCCCTTCAATCATGGGCATTCTTGCCGACAACGGCCTTGTCGACACATCGTGCCGACGCGTTGACGGACTTACACTCGGCGAGGAAATCGAGAAATACGCAATCGGAGGAAAGGCATTCGGAGCAGATGCCGAAGCGTTGTGGAAGAGCGCGCCGTGCGGCAAGCGAACCACCGCCCTCGGCAGCCAAAGCTCCACCTATTCCTCTCTCGACGACGACCGCGCCAACGGATGTATCCGAGATTTCGCCCACGCCTACGTGAAAGACGGCGGACTTGCCGTGCTTACCGGCAACATAGCCTCCGACGGCTGCGTGGTGAAAACCGCAGGTGTCGATGAGAGCATCTTCCACTTCAAAGGCAAAGCCAAAGTGTTTCAGTCGCAGGAAGAGGCAGTCGACGGCATCCTTGCCGGCGATGTAGCTGCGGGCGATGTGGTGGTGATAACCTACGAAGGGCCCAAGGGCGGTCCGGGGATGCAGGAGATGCTCTACCCCACGTCATACATCAAGTCGCGCCACCTCGGCAAAGAGTGCGCCCTCATCACCGACGGACGCTTCTCCGGCGGCACTTCGGGGCTGTCGATAGGCCACATCTCGCCTGAAGCGGCGGCAGGAGGCGCAATCGGGCTGGTGCGCGACGGCGACGTCATAGAAATCGACATTCCCCGCCGCACCATCAACGTGCTGCTCTCCGCCAGCCAGCTGGCAGAGCGACGCAAGGAAGAGGAGTCGCGCGGCAAAGCGGCATTCACCCCGACGAAGCGCCACCGCGAAGTGTCGAAAGCACTGCGGGCATACGCCGCCATGGTGTCGAGCGCCGACAAAGGCGGCGTTAGAATCATTGACTGACATGACAACCTATTGGGCAATCTACAACAAAAAAGCATAATATGAACGGAAACAAAATATCTGGAGCGGAAGCCATCATAAAATCCTTCTTGAGCGAGGGTGTCGACACAGTGTTCGGCTATCCCGGAGGCGCCATCATCCCCGTCTACGACGTGCTTTATGGCTATAAGAAAGAGCTGCGCCACATTCTTGTGCGCCACGAGCAGGCAGCCATCCACGCAGCGCAAGGCTATGCACGCGTCACGGGACGCACCGGTGTGGCGATGGTCACATCCGGTCCCGGCGCAACCAACATAATCACAGGCATCACCGACGCCCTCATCGACAGCACTCCGCTTGTCGTAATCACCGGACAGGTAGGCAACAGCGGTCTGGGCACCGACGCCTTCCAGGAAACCGACGTGATGGGCATCACCCAGCCTGTGACAAAATGGAGCTGCCAGGTGCGCCGTGCCGAGGACATTCCCGAAGCCATAGCACGCGCCTTCCACATCGCGTCGACCGGGCGTCCGGGTCCAGTGGTGCTCGACATCACCAAAGACGCACAGGTGCACACAATGGAATGGCATTATGAGAAATGCAACTTCATCCGCAGTTACATACCCTACCCCGACATCAGCGATGAAGCTGTGGCACAGGCTGCTGAACTCATAAACAACGCCGAGCGTCCGATGATCATAGCCGGACATGGCGTGATGATTTCCGGTGCGGAAAAAGAATTGGCAGAAATGGCTGAGAAAGCCGACATCCCCGTTGTCTGCACATTGCTCGGACTGTCTTCGATACCGTCAAGCCATCCACTATACAAAGGCATGGCCGGCATGCACGGGAACATCGGACCGAATGTCAACACCAACAAGTGCGATGTGCTGATAGCCATAGGCATGCGGTTTGACGACCGCGTCACGGGCGACACGTCGAAATATGCCCCACAGGCAAAGATTGTGCATATCGACATCGACCCGTCGGAATTCAACAAAAACATACGCGCCACAGTGCCTGTGCTCGGCGATGCGAAAACGGTGCTCGGCAAACTCATCCCGATGCTCCGCAAAAACGGGCATAAGGAATGGCTCACCACGTTCAACCGTCCGGAAGCCGTGGAATATGAGAAAGTGATCAAGCCCGAGACCGAGCCTTCCGAAGGAATGATGAACATGGGAGAAGTGGCGCGAAGAGTGTCGGAGGCCACCAACAACGACGCCATTCTTGTCACCGATGTGGGACAGAACCAAATGCTCTCCGCCCGATATTTCAAATTCTCTCGTCCCGACAGCATTGTCACGTCGGGCGGACTCGGCACCATGGGATTCGGACTTCCGGCTGCCATCGGTGCGAAAATCGGGCAACCAGGCCGTCAGGTATGCCTTTTTGTGGGCGACGGAGGTCTGCAGATGACAATACAGGAACTCGGCACAATTTTTGAGTATAAAGTTCCTGTAAAAATCATACTGCTCAACAACAACTTCCTCGGGATGGTGCGGCAATGGCAGGAACTGTTCTTCCACAAGCACTACAGCGAGACACCGATGGTCAATCCCGACTTCGTGGCACTCTGCAAGGCTTACGGCATCAATGGCGAGGACGTTGTGGAGCGCAAAGACCTCGGACAGGCAATCAAGCGCATGCTCGACTCCGACGAAGCCTACCTGCTCAACGTGTGCATCCAGCCCTACAATATGGTGTTTCCGATGACCCCGGCAGGCAGCAACGTAGACAACATTATGCTCAACGCAACGGAGCATTACATTTAACGACGACAGAAAGATATGGAACAGTTATACACATTCACCGTTTTCACCGAAAACCGCGTCGGTCTGCTCAACCAGATTTCGATTATCTTCACGCGCCGCAGCGTGAACATTGAAAGTCTGTCGGTGTCGCCGTCGTCGATTCCTGGCATACATAAATTCACCATCACCGCCAACTGCGACACCGACATGGCGCAGAAAATCGTGATGCAGATTGAAAAGCGCATCGATGTGCTGAAGGCATTTGTCTACACCGACGCCGACCTTGTCTACCAAGAGATTGCCCTCTACAAAGTGCCGACCGACAAACTTGTCGCCGAGCGCGACCTTGAGACAATAATCCGCGCCCACAACGCACGCATTCTTGAAATCGACAAGGAGTTTACCGTAATCGAAAAAGCCGGTCACTACAACGAGACCGAGGCGCTGTTCAACGAACTCAAAAAATATGGCATATTGCAATTTGCAAGAAGCGGCCGTGTGGCTGTGACAAAAATCAACGACGAGCCCCTTAACCGCTACCTCGACGAGCAACAGAAAAGACATAAGACAACGATATATGACAACTGACAGTAAAATTTATTCAAAATCATGGCTTCTCACTCCCGGCGAATGCAACTGTGAGAAAGAGATGCCGGTGTGGCTAATGACCGAACGCATCATCGACGTAGCCACCGAACACGCCAATTCGTGGGGCGTGGGCTATGCCCGCCTTATTCTCGACAATCAGGCATGGGTGCTGTCGAGAGTGGCGATAGAGATGAAACGCTGGCCGAAAGTCAACGAGACCTACACCCTGTCGACATGGGTGGAAGACTACAACCGGCACTTCTCCGAACGCAACATCGAGGTGACCGACACCGACGGCAACGTAATCGGCCACGCACGCACCGTCTGGGTGGTGATCGACCTGACGACACGACAAAGCTGCGACATTTCATCGCTCGACTATATACGCAACAACCTCTGCGAGAAGGAGTGCCCCATTGCCAAGCACACACGCATACGCAGTGTCGATGCGGCAAGGACTTCGGAATACACTTTCCAATATTCCGACATCGACTTCAACCAGCACGTCAACAGCCTGCGCTACATCCGCCTGCTGCTCGACCAATGGACGGCAGATTTCCACAACGAGCACGTTGTGAAGCGGTTTGAGATAGCTTATATGAACGAAGGGCTTCCCGAACAGACGGTGCAGATAAGCGTCGACGACCGGTCAGACGACTGTACATTGGAAATCAGCCACGACAGCGAACCGTTGTGCCGCACGAGAATCGTGTTTGACAATAGATAACAACTCAAATTTATAATCATTTTTAACATATAAGTATTATGGCAAAGATTAATTTTGGCGGAGTAGAAGAAACAGTGGTTACCCGCGAGGAATTTCCTTTGGAAAAGGCAAAAGAAGTATTGAAAAACGAGACAATCGCCGTAATCGGCTATGGCATCCAGGGTCCAGGTCAGGGTCTGAACCTCCGCGACAACGGCTTCAACGTAATCGTTGGACAGCGCAAGGAGTCAAAGACATGGGACAAGGCTGTTGCCGACGGATGGATTCCGGGCGAGACTCTCTTCGACATCGAGGAGGCCGCCGAGCGTGCTACAATCATCGAATACCTTCTGTCGGACGCCGCACAGATTGAAGTGTGGCCACGCCTGAAGAAACACCTCACAGCAGGCAAGGTCCTCTATTTCTCGCATGGCTTCGCCATCACCTACAAAGAGCGCACCGGCATTGTGCCTCCCGCCGATGTCGACGTAATCATGGTTGCGCCCAAAGGCTCCGGCACATCGTTGCGCCGCCTCTTCGTGCAGGGACGAGGCATCAACTCGAGCTTCGCAGTGTTTCAGGATGCCACAGGACGCGCAAAAGAGCGTTGCCTTGCATTGGGCATCGGTATCGGCTCGGGATATATGTTTGAGACCGACTTCAAGCGCGAGGTCTACAGCGACCTCACCGGCGAGCGCGGCACGCTGATGGGCGCAATCCAAGGCATCTTCGCCGCCCAATACGACACGCTCCGTGCCCACGGACACACCCCATCAGAAGCGTTCAACGAGTCGATTGAAGAGCTGACACAGTCGCTCATGCCGCTCATCTCCGAGAACGGAATGGACTGGATGTATGCCAACTGCTCCACCACAGCGCAACGCGGCGCCCTTGACTGGTGGAAGAAATTCCGCGACGCTACCCGCCCTGTGTTCGAGAATCTGTACAACGAAGTGGAATCGGGCAACGAGGCACAACGCTCAATCGACTCCAACAGCAAGCCTGGCTACCGCGAAGGCTTGCAGAAAGAGCTGCAGGAACTGCACGACAGCGAGATGTGGCGCACAGGAGATGTTGTCCGCAAACTTCGCCCTGAAAACGATTAGTCAACCGCTTTGACCAACCGCAACAAAACGGGATGTCACGGCTCTTGCCATGGCATCCCGTTTCGTTTTTTTTGTGCTTTTTTGTTTTCGTGCCACAAAGATTGTATCTTTACACCCATAAAATTCTTTATACAATGAAATACTACTTTTATTCACTTATTGTTATTGCGCTGCTGCTCGCTGCAAGCGTCAGCATCCACGCCTCAAAAAAATTAAAAGGAGAGGCATCATGCCACACCACCAACACAGAGACAATTCTCCACGCCTGGTGCTGGTCGTTCAACACAATCCGCGAAAATATGAAAAGTATTGCCGACGCAGGGTTCACTATGGTGCAGACATCGCCGGCCAACCACTGCTTTATCGGCGACGGCGGCGGCAAGCAGATTATGGGCAACGGCAAATGGTACTACCACTATCAGCCGTTGGATTGGACCATCGGCAACTATCAGATGGGCACACGCGATGAATTCATCGCAATGTGTACCGAGGCAAAAAAATACGGAGTGCGCGTGATTGTCGACGTGCTGCCAAACCACACGGCATTTGATACATCGGCTGTGGCGCAGGGTTTGCGCGATGCCGTCGGTGGCATCGACAACCTCTACCATGCCAACGGTCTTGTTGAAATAAAAGACTACAACGACCGTCTGCAATGCACCACCAGCGGAGTCGGAGGCCTACCAGACGTAAACACAGAAAATCCTGATTTCCAATACTACTATATGCAGTATGTAGCAGACCTTATCCGCTGCGGCGCAGGCGGTTTCCGCTACGACACGGCAAAACATATCGGACTGCCGTCAGACCCTCTCGACCCTAAGTCGAAGAAAAACGATTTCTGGCCAGTGGCTATGGGCATGAAGTCGGTGAAGGGCTTCCGTCTGGAGAACCGCGACCAACTGTTTATCTACGGCGAAGTGCTGCAGGACCGCAACGTAAAGGAAAAGGAATACGGCAAATATATGGGCTTGACCGCCAGCAACTACGGCCATGAAATCCGTCAGATTATCAGCAAACGCAAGGCGACAAGCGCGGAGGTGGCCGACTGGCAGCATTCTGTCAGCGCGACGAAACTCACCACTTGGGTAGAGTCGCACGACACATATTGCAACGCCAACGAGTCGGCAACGCTTACCGACACACAGATCAGACTTGGATGGGTGATTATCACCGCCCGACAGAACGGCACGCCCCTCTTCTTCTCTCGCCCTGACGGCAGCACCCGTGAAAACTTTTGGGGCAACAACCTTATCGGGTCTAAAGGCAACGATGAGTTCCGCAACCCAGAGGTTGTGGCTGTCAACAAATTCCGCAAAGAAATGGACGGCGAGAAAGAATATATCGGCACTGCCGCCGACGGCTCTGTCGTGGCTATCGGCCGCGGAAACAAGGGTATGGCCATCGTCAACCTATCGCAACAGGAAGTGGCGCTCAGCATTGCCACAAAGATGGCCGACGGCACCTACACCGACGCTGTCCATGGCACTGTGTTCACAGCAGCCAACGGCATCCTTACAGCCACACTCGCTCCGGAAACATCGTATGTGATTAAATAGTGTAACACAAATACGGCAAAAAGGCAAGGTTGCGGGACGAAACCCGCAACCTTGCCTTTTTACCGCCCATAGATGCTATGTCTGGACACGCGCCTGAGTAAAAATGCAGGCATTGACGACTGCCGCCAAGCGCTTTTTTCTCCTCCAAACAGCCCAAAGTGTTTTTATGGCAACGTTTCCGACTTTTCAAACACAACGTCGCGCCACCACACATATTTTTGCCGAACCGGAAAATTATATGTAATTTTACGGCTGAAAACAATCAATAATAGAGGAAATGAAAGGAATAGTTCTCGCAGGTGGTTCTGGCACACGCCTTTACCCGATTACAAAAGGTGTCAGCAAGCAATTGCTGCCGGTCTACGACAAACCGATGATTTATTACCCCATTTCGGTGCTGATGCTTGCCGGCATCCGCGACATTCTTATCATCTCCACCCCAACCGACCTACCGTCGTTCCGGCGTCTGCTCGGCGACGGCAGTGATTTCGGTGTCAGATTTGAATATGCGGAGCAACCGTCGCCCGACGGTCTGGCACAGGCTTTCATCATCGGCGAACAGTTTATCGGAAACGACTCGGTGTGCCTCGTGCTCGGCGACAACATATTTCAAGGAAGCGGCTTCTCGGCGGTGCTGCGAGAGGCGGTTCAAAACGTGGAACGCGACGGCAACGCCACGGTGTTCGGCTATTGGGTCGACGATCCCGAACGCTATGGCGTAGCCGAATTCGATGCCGACGGCCGTTGCCTCTCAATCGAGGAAAAACCGGAGCATCCGAAGTCGAACTATGCCATTGTGGGACTCTACTTCTACCCCAACGATGTGGTGCGCATAGCCAAAAACATAAAGCCTTCGGCTCGCGGCGAACTTGAAATAACATCTGTCAACCAAGCGTTTCTCGAAAGCGGACTGCTGAAAGTGCAGACCCTTGAGCGCGGATTCGCATGGCTCGACACCGGCACCCACGACTCGCTTGCCGACGCCTCCATCTTCGTAGAAGTGATTGAAAAACGCCAGGGTCTGAAAATCGGATGTCTGGAGGGCATCGCGCTGCGCAAAGGCTGGATTACTGCAGAAAAGATGCGGCAGCTGGCACAACCGATGATCAAGAACCAATACGGGCAATATCTGCTGAAAGTAATCAAAGAATTAGGTTTAGAATAAAATTATATGGAAGTAATAAAGACTGCTATTGACGGCGTGGTGATTATAGAGCCACGGATTTTTGCCGACGACCGCGGTTATTTTTTCGAATCATTCTCCGAACGCGACTTCAATGCGCAGGTGCGCACCGTGCACTTTGTGCAGGACAACGAGAGCCGCTCATGCTACGGCGTGCTGCGCGGACTGCATTTTCAGAAGCCGCCCTACGCACAGTCGAAACTGGTAAGAGTGGTGAAAGGCGCCGTGCTCGATGTGGCTGTCGACATACGCCGCGGCTCACCTACGTTTGGACAGCACGTTGCCGTCGAGCTTTCGGCTGAAAACCACCGGCAGTTCTTCATCCCACGCGGATTCGCCCACGGATTCAGCGTGCTCACCGACGATGTGGTTTTCCAATACAAATGCGACAATTTCTATGCGCCGCAAAGCGAGGGAGCGATTGCCTGGGACGACGCCGCTCTCGCCATCGACTGGCGCATACCTGCCGACAAGGTCATCCTGTCGGAAAAAGACAAGTGCCACCCGCTGCTGAAAGATGCAGAATGGCTTTTTGACTACAACGATAATCTCTACGAATAATGAATATACTCGTGACTGGCGCCAACGGACAGCTTGGCAACGAAATGCGCCGCGTCGCAGCTGAAAGAAGCGACAACTACACATTTACCGACGTGGCAGAACTTGACATCACCGACATTGACGCCGTCTGTGCCAAAGTGAAGGAAACGAAAGCCGACGTAATCGTGAACTGTGCCGCCTACACCAACGTAGACAAGGCTGAGGACGACGTCGCACGCGCCGACCTCATCAACAATCAGGCGGCTGGAAATCTTGCCTACGCCGCCAAAGAGGCTGGAGCAACGCTTATTCACGTGTCGACCGACTATGTGTTTGACGGATCGTCGTCAATACCATATATCGAGACCGACGACACCTGCCCTACCGGCGTCTACGGCAAGACAAAGCTTGCCGGAGAGATGGCTGTCATTGCCACTGGATGCCGCTCGATAATCATCCGCACGGCTTGGCTGTACTCCCGCTGGGGCAACAATTTCGTGAAAACAATGCGCCGCCTGACGGCTGAACGCGACTCGATAAACGTAGTGTTTGACCAGGTTGGCTCACCGACGTTTGCCGGCGACCTCGCCGATGCCATCAGCCACATCATCGAAAACCGGCTGACCGACAGAACGGGAGTCTACCACTTCACCGACGAGGGTGTCTGCTCATGGTATGACTTCACTGTTGCCATCGCAGAGGCGTCGGGCAACTGCTGCGACATCCATCCAATCCACTCCTACGAGTACCCAAGCAAGGTGGAACGTCCGCACTATTCCGTGCTCGACAAATCGAAATTCCGCAACACGTTCGGCTTTGCCATTCCTCATTGGCACGCATCTCTGAAAAAATGCATAACACAACTGGAATCTGACAAATGAGCAATTATAAACGCAACATAATCGTGACCGGTGGAGCCGGATTTATCGGATCACACATGGTACGCCTGATGGTAAACAAATATCCCGACTACCGCATCATCAATCTCGACAAACTGACGTATGCCGGCAACCTCGCCAACCTGCACGACGTGGAGGACAAGCCAAACTATGTCTTTGTCCATGCCGACATCTGCGACTTCGAGACTATCCAGAAGATTTTAGCCGACTACAACGTAGACGGCATTATCCATCTTGCCGCCGAAAGCCACGTTGACCGGTCGATCAAGGACCCGTTCACGTTTGCCAGAACTAACGTGATGGGAACTCTGTCGCTGCTGCAGGCCGCCAAAGAGTATTGGGAAAGCCTTCCCGAAGGCTACGAAGGCAAACGCTTCTACCACATCTCGACCGATGAAGTCTATGGCGCACTGGAGATAACCGACTCCGAAGGCATCGAGTCGCCGTTTACCACCAAAGCGTCGTCGGAGCATCACCATGCCTACGGAAAGGACTTTTTCCTTGAGACAACGAACTACAATCCGCACTCGCCTTATTCGGCATCGAAGGCGTCGAGCGACCATTTTGTGCGCGCATTTCACGACACCTACGGGATGCCTACAATCGTGACCAACTGCTCCAACAACTATGGTCCATACCAATTTCCCGAGAAGCTGATTCCGCTGTTTATCAACAACATCCGCCACCGCCGACAGCTGCCTGTATACGGAAAAGGCGAAAACGTGCGCGACTGGCTGTATGTAGAAGACCACGCCCGTGCCATCGACCTTATTTTCCATCAAGGGAAAGTGGCTGACACATACAACATCGGCGGTTTCAACGAGTGGAAAAACATCGACATCGTGCGGGTGCTGATCAAGACCGTCGACCGGCTGCTCGGCAACCCCGAAGGCGCGTCGCTCGACCTGATTACACACGTGACCGACCGCAAAGGGCATGATATGCGCTACGCAATCGACAGCCGCAAACTGCAGCGAGAGCTCGGTTGGGAACCAAGTCTGCAGTTCGAGGAGGGCATCGAGCGCACTGTGCGCTGGTATCTCGACAATCAGGAGTGGATGGACAACGTCACCTCCGGCGCATATCAGCACTACTACGACGACATGTATAAAAACCGGTAACAGCAACCGTAAGACAACGACAAAAGGCTGCGGCACATCGGATTGTGCCGCAGCCTTTTGCTATATATGCAAACGCACCTTATCGTATCACGCACTTGCCAACAGCCCTTACCGATGGCGACTGCAGAACTACGAAATAAATTCCTGTGCCTGCACTCTTAGCATCGATGTCAAGAGTGTTGGTTCCCGCCTGCAACACCACGTCGTGGGCGGCGATCATCTGTCCCGTAGCCGAGAACATCGACAACCGCGCCTTCTCGCTGCATTGCGAGTCATAGCGCACCTCAACCGTTTCGCCACGCAAGGCAATTCCAAGAGTGGAAGGCTTGTCGGCAACCACCGTTTCCACGCCGCTTTCCGCCGAATAGTGCGTAGCCATGTTGCGAAGAGCAATAGTGCGCGTCTCGCCACGTTTTTTGGTGTCGAGAGTGAACCGCATTGTGGTTAGTTTCAACGGATAGCGATAATATTCCATCGTCTCGTCGGCAAAGGCCGTGTTCAAATCCACCAAATCCACATTGCGCATCTCCTGCTTGCCCAATGCATCGACATAGAAGAAATGCACTTTCTTGACAACGCCATCCTTGTCGTCAAGATCGAACGACAACGACTCCGGCAATCCGAACAGCGTCTTGTTGAAAGTCAAGTCGATTGTTGCAAGGCGACCGTTGGTGATGTCAAACGACCACGCCGCGCCCGAATTCCAACCTTCAGGAAGAGCAGCCGTTGATACCGAGAGATTCGACACTCCCGACAATGCGCGTTCAAAATCGCTGTCGTTGGTGAAATCAGTCACCAACACAGGCTTGTCGCTGTTCTCCACCGTCACGTCGACACTCACCGCAACATCGCCAAACCGTCCGGTCACAACCGTAGTGCCGTTCTGTCCGGCATAAATCATACCGTCCTCAACACGGCACACGTCGGGATTCTCCACCTCCCAGCTGAAAGCTATCGGACTGAGTGCGAAATCAGCAGTAGCGGTTTTGCCAATAAGTTCTATCAGCGGCGTGTGGTTTTTATCGACAATCACACTCTCATATTTAGGCACCACATTGTCAACCGCAATTGTTGTTACAGGAATCTCCGCGCGCAAGCCGTCTTTCTCGGCAATGATTTTGCCCGACATTCCCTCTGCCCCTGAATGAAAATACCCTTCGGCGTCGACAGTTCCAAGAGCGGCAGGCTCACAAGAGAAGCTGCACCCCTTCAAATCCTTGTCGAGCACCTCGTCATATTCATTGAACGCCATCATGCGCAATGGAGCAATGGCAATCACCGACGTGTTTATCGCCGACTTGCTGAACGCTATGCGAGCAACTTTGTTAGACTCCGGGGCAAGCGACACGGCAAGCATCGCGTCTTCAACAGGACGCACAGAGCCGCGGCCAGGGAGATTGAGCATCTCGCCGTCGACAGCAATGGCTGCGCTGCCTCCGCTGTCAAAGTTCACTATATCCCAAGCTCCGCGATTCACCATCCAGCTGCAAAGTTCAATACAGTCAATCGCAGAGCTCTGAACCGACATCTCATTAATCAACATATACAGTTTGGTCTTGTCTTTTGAGATTCCGGCAAGCACGTGCGCCGACTTCTCATATTCGCGGCCATTCTCAAAATTGTTATACTCGCCGTCGTGGAACACACCGTCGTGTACAAGGCTCGGATAGCCATGAAATGCGTTCAGAATGTTCTTCGGCGCCGTACCCCACTTCGTCCCAGCTACAGTCTGCTCCACTCTGACCACATCGCCAACCGACAAAGGATGCTGATTGTAGGCATCGATGGCATCGCCTCGCAGATAAAGCACATACTCGGTCTTCGTCGACTGGATAGGCTCGTCCGACACCGCCTCTACACGGCACGGAGTAGGATCGCCGTTGACAATCCATTCGCCTTGAGGTTTCAGCTTAATATATTTGCCGGCATCTTTTAGAGTGATGCTGTTCATGCGGTTAAGCAGGATGCAGTTGCCTGTGAAACCATAAGTGGCATCCGAATTGTAGCACGAGATGTCGAGCGACAACCCGTTGTCGGCAACCACACGCGTCGTAAAACCGGTATGGGCAAATATTTCCGCCTTCTTATCCTTTGTAATTGCGAGCAGAGAGCGTGCGAAATCACGACGCCACGCAAACTCGCCGTTGCTGATGTTGATGCCAATGCAAACACCCATGTCATAACTGAAGAAGTCGTGGTTCCAAGCCACCTTGACGTTGTGTCCCGGACGCGAATTCTGCTTATAGAACGTAGGCAGGTCCCAACGCTGGACATCCGGCACAGCATCGCGGCTCTGCGCCTGTTCAATCTTGTTGTAGGGATTTGTAAGGTCTATTTCTGTGAACCACAGAATGACAGGTTTGTCGGGATAGATATACTTGGTATACTTTATTCCCGGTCCAACGGTGTAAGACTCCACCTCTTCCACAGGACCCCACTCCGGCTCCTTGATTACATCGGCAGCCGCCGCTTTCATCACAATCGGCGACATCAGGCTTGCCACAAGCAGTGCCCCGAACATTTTTAATTTCATAGTTTTATGTTATCTTTTATGATTTGTGCATCAAAGGTAGCAACAATTATCCCTTCTACAAAGGATTTCCTCAAATAGTTTGCCCCTCCGCGCAATAATGGCACAATGTAAAGAAGGCGGAATCTGTCGAACTTTGCGCCATGAAACAATGATTTCAACCTGGTTCTGCATACCAACAAAAAAAGGCCGCTTTTTAGCGACCTTTTAGGGTGAAGAAAGGGATTCGAACCCTCGACCCTCGGAACCACAATCCGATGCTCTAACCAGCTGAGCTATCCTCACCATTTCTGATTACGGATGCAAAGGTAGGCAATTTTGGCGGAACCTGCAAACTTTCAGAGAGATTTTTTCAATAAAAATTTTATTTTTCAACCGCGTCCGAATCTACAAGAAACGGTATCAACAAGTTAGGCGACCAGTTCCACGAATCCTCCGGCACGCCGTTGTTGTAGCGGTTGAATATTTTCCGCGCAGACGAACAGAAAGCATCAAAAAAGCTTCGTTGGTCGGCACGCACAAGCCATTCTCTGTCGGCAGGCACAAGCGAATAGTTTGGGACAGACTTGTCGGGGTCCTGCACAAAAACGAGTTTATAGCCCGCACTTTTCACCACAGGCTTACCGTTCTGCCATCCCACTTTCACGCGCACCATCGCACCGCCACGCGTGTCGGGCTTGCGCATACCTGAAATGAAGTTTCCCATTGAATACACCACCAGCACCTGCCTTCCGTCTTTGGCACGACGCATCTGCATGGGCTGTATCACGTGAGGGTGTCCTCCTATAACCAGGTCCACCCCTTCGTCGACAAGCCAGTCGGCAAGCAGTTCCTGCTCTTTGTTCTGCACAAGTTGATATTCCACGCCCCAGTGCATGCACGCCACCACCAAATCGGCACCTTTTCTGCGCGCAGCCTGGATATCCGTATGGATTTTGGCACGGTCGATATAGTCGACCACCACATCACCCTGCACCGTAATGCCGTTTGTGCCATATGTGTAGTTGAGGAAGGCAATCTTCATGCCCTTCACATCGGCTACAAACGGATAGTTCTTTGCCCTTTCAGCAGCGTTGCGGTATGTGCCGATGTGAGGCACCCCGAGCATGTCGAGTTGGTCAAGCGTGCGGCGCAACCCGGCATCGCGACGGTCAAGGCAATGATTGTTGGCATGCAGAAACAGGTCGAATCCAGCGTCCTTGAGCGCAACGGCATATTCCTCCGGCGCGCTGAAGCATGGATAGCCCTTATAAGGTTTTCCTCCAAGCGTGCATTCAAGATTTACCACAGCATAGTCGGCAGCGCAGACATAGTCTGCCACATGGCGGAAATATGCCGAATAGTCAAATGAGCCGTCGCTACGGCGCGCCGCCTCGATTTGACGGTCGTGCTGCATGGCGTCGCCAGCAAACACCAACGTTGCATCGCCGCCTTGCAGCAACGACAGCACAGAACACAGGATGCCTAACAGAAACATTTTTTTACTTATAGATTTCGTGACGAGCGGCAAGCAGCGTGTTCTTCATCAACGACACAATTGTCATCGGACCCACACCACCCGGCACAGGAGTGATAAACGAGCATTTCGGAGCCACATTCTCAAAGTCGACATCGCCTTTCAGGCGGAAACCGCTTTTGGTTTCTGTCGAAGGCACACGCGTAGTGCCCACATCGATAACCGTAACGCCGTCTTTCACCATATCGGCAGTCAAGAACCCTGGCTGACCGAGAGCAGCGATGATGATGTCGGCGTTGAGCGTAAACGACTTTATATCGCGCGTACGGCTGTGGCACACTGTCACAGTAGCATCGCCCGGCACCGCTTTCTGCATCATCAGCGAAGCCACCGGCTTGCCCACAATGTTGCTGCGACCAAGCACCACGCAGTTTGCACCCTTCGTCGGCACATTATAGCGACGCAACAGTTCGAGGATGCCTTGCGGAGTTGCCGACAAGAAACACGGAAGTCCAATCGACAGCCGTCCCACATTTATCGGATGAAATCCGTCCACGTCCTTGCGATAGTCGATGGCTTCAATGATTTTCTGCTCGTCGATGTGTTTCGGCAACGGCAATTGCACAATGAATCCGTCCACATTGTCGTCGGCGTTAAGACGTGCGATAGCCTCAAGCAGTTCCGCCTCGGTCACATCGGCCTCATAGCGAATGAGCGTAGATTCAAATCCACATTGCTCACAGGCTTTCACCTTGTAAGCCACATAGGTCTCGCTACCACCGTCGTGACCCACAAGAATCGCAGCAAGATGCGGACGTTTCTTTCCAGCCGCAACCATTTCAGCCACTTCCGACGCAATCTCCTGCTTCACAGCGTCGGCAATTTTTTTTCCATCGATTAGTTCCATTATTGTCTATTATTTACGTTGTCTTTGTTTCCAAATCAATATTTCCGCTTTGGGTTACGCGGAAACCAACCCTTCTCCACCCGCTTGCGCTGCTCAAAAATCTCACCGATGCCCCAGAACGACGAAAACCCTGTCACTCCAAGAATCACCGACCAGAACAAATCGTCGACCCACCACGCAAGGAATCCGCACACAATTCCGACAGCAAGAAACGCCCACCAAATACGCACACCGAAATAATACTCCCCTTTGATTACCAAAGGATGAAACAACCCAATCACGAGAAACGTGCATAAGCCGATGACGATGCCGGCGAGGTGGTAATTCTGCAAAAATTCTATCATATTGCTGTAAGATATGGATTTATGTATACTTTATAAAGAATCTGCGCAAGCAGATAAAGGATTACGATGTTGTAGAGGTAGCGGTTGTTGAAGCGGATGGTGCGCTGGTTGCGCGTCAGCGTGTACAGGCTCACCACAATCGCCGACAGCAGCAGCACGACACCCGTCGACCAGACACCGCCCTCCGGACGAAACGCATAGCCGAGAATACAGAAGTCCACACCGCTGACAGCCGCCACATACGCCACGGCAAGAGCCGTGATTATCAACGAGAAAATAAATCCCGAAATGCGCCATGTGACAGAGTGGTTGTGTGTCTGCGACAAAAGGAAATGCGCCACCAGCGGCACGTTGAAGTAAATAGCCGTCAGCAGCATGATTATCGACAAGCCATTGAGCGCGGTGATGAGCGGCAGCGTTAGGATGAACACAATCACGCCAAACTGCTTCAGCAAACTCATGGCAAGAAACCGGTCTCTCAGCCATCGCGGATTGACAGCCATCCATCCCAGCGCCACAATAAGCGGCACAGACCATGGGAAGATGGAAAACACCAATTGCAGCGCGAGCATATTCAACCGTGAATATCCGGCTATCGGCTCGGCAAGGCTGCCGATTCCGAGTATCAGGCGCGCGGTCTCACGGCTGTTTGCAAGAAACGCCACAAGCAGATAAGCCAATGCCGCCGACACAACAAGCAGCACCAGCAGTCTGACATAGTCGGACACACGCTTCTTTTCCTGTATTGAAATGAAAATCATTCCCGTAACAGCCATAGCCAACGGAGAGAGAATGCCGAAAAACAACGATGCGCAGGCAGCCGACACAACCAGCAGCAAAGCCTTGGTGCGCGACCGCCGTTTTATCCAATGATAAAGCGACGCAAGAGCGGCTATCAGGAACAGCGATGTCAACGTCAGCGGGCTGGCATGGTAGGCCAACGCACTGACAGAATAAGACGATATAAAAATCAAAGAGGCAAGAAAAGCGTAGTCTTTACGCTCATGCTCGCCTCGAAAATAGAAGATTCCACACGACAGCAGCCATATCACCGTGGCGGCAGGGATGCGCACCGCAAGAGTGGCCGGATAGCCGAACACGTTGATGCTGACCGACACCAGATAGGCATAGAAACTCGTTGCGAAATTGCCAGCGTTATGAGGCGTAAGCAGCGACCCAAAGCCACTGTCGGACAAGCCGCGCGCAATTCCGAGTATCTCTTCCTCATCGCCGCACAGCCCCACTGCCCCAAGCGGCAAATAGACCACCAGCGCCGACACTGCCATAAGCAGCACGAGCAACGAATATTCCGGATTAACCTTATTCATCGGCTATTTTTTGAATGTCACAAAACGGTTGTATACGTAGTTGGCAAGCGTATACACCACCATGCTCAGACACATTATCACGTTTTCTCCCGTATTCTTCATAGGCAGCCACGAAATGGTCAAATCATGCAACGATGTGGACAACAACCATTGGCTCACGCCCATCTGCAGAGCAAAGCAAATGATAAATCCGAGAGCGAACAGTCCCGCCTCGCGCCAAACGTTGCCGCCTGTACGGAACACCCAAGTGCGGTTCCACACGAAACTGTTTATCAATCCCAGGATATAGCCCAATGTGTTTGCCACAGCGTAATCAAGCCCCATCAGAGTATTGATTACGTAGAACACCACCAACGTAATCAGCGTGTTGCTCACACCAATCACGCCGTATTTCAAAAGTTGCACGAATGTTTTTTTCGCTTCGTTGCCCATATCTTTTTTATTTGTTTTCAATTACAGGGATTCGCCAATTGTATCTGACCGCAAGCAGGCGTATCGCCACAACAGTGACGGCACATGCCACCTGCTGCATCTCCGGCTTGCATCCGCACAGCATCGCGCCCCAATACACCAGACCGCCGGCAATGCATGCCGTGCCATAGACATCCTTGCGGAATATCAGCGGCACTTCGTTTATCAGAATGTCGCGCAGCACTCCTCCGAAAGCGCCGGTCAGTGTGCCCATGATTATCGCAGTCCACACCGGATAGCCAAACATCAGCGTTTTCTGCATACCGATAACCACAAACAGCGCCAAGCCGATGGTGTCGAAGATGAAAAACGTGCTGTTGAGCCTCACCCATTGCCTTCTGAACACAATGACAAACAGCAGCGAAAGCCCCGTCACACCCATATACCATCCGTTCTGCATCCAGAACGGCGTGGTGCCGAGCAACACGTCGCGAAGCGTTCCGCCTCCTATCGCGGTGACAAGTCCGACGACATAAGCTCCAAACCAGTCAAAATTTTTCGCGGCAGCCAGACGGATGCCGCTGATGGCAAAGGCTATTGTGCCGGCAATTTCTACAATAAGCAGGAATAGAGATGTTTGCATCTATCGCAACGGATTTGGTTTCACTGTTTTTTCGTAATATTTGCAGTACTCCGAGATGCCGCACTCCTGACATTTCGGACGGCGCGCTGTGCAGACATAGCGGCCGTGAAGAATAAGCCAATGGTGCGCTATCGGGAGCAGATGTTTCGGGAAATGCTCCACGAGCGTGCGTTCCGTTTCCAGCGGAGTCTTGGAATTGTTGGTCAGCCCTATGCGGTTCGCCACACGAAACACGTGGGTGTCGACCGCCATCGCCGCCTTGTTGAACACCACCGACAGTATCACATTAGCCGTCTTGCGGCCCACTCCCGGCAGTTTAATCAGTTCCTCCATCGTCGACGGCACTTCCCCGCCATATCGCTCCACAAGCATCCGCGCCGCTCCTACCAGCGAACGCGCCTTGTTGTTTGGGAACGTAACACTCTTTATATACTCAAACACCGCCTCCCGACTCGCCCCGGCAAGAGCCTCGGGCGTCGGATAGTCGCGAAAAAGCGGCGGAGTGACGATGTTTACACGCTTGTCTGTGCATTGCGCAGACAAGATTACTGCCACAAGCAACTGAAACGGAGACCCATAATGGAGTTCCGTTTCGGCTTTAGGCATATTCTGGCTGAACCATGAGATTATGCCGGCATATCTTTCCTGCTGGCGCATGATTTCTTATCAGTGTACCGACTCGAACTCGTCGAGGAAACGCACGTCGTTTTCAGAGAACATACGCAAATCCTTGACACGATATTTCAAATTGGTTATGCGCTCCACGCCCATACCGAGAGCGAAACCAGAGTACACCTTGCTGTCGATGCCGCACGATTCGAGTACGTTTGGATCCACCATACCGCAACCGAGGATTTCAACCCAACCGGTATGCTTGCAGAATCCGCAACCCTTTCCGCCACAAAGATGACAGGAGATGTCCATTTCAGCCGATGGTTCGGTGAATGGGAAATAAGACGGACGCAAACGGATTTTTGTTTCCGAGCCAAACAATTCACGTGCAAAGTAGAGCAACGTCTGCTTCAGGTCGGCAAACGACACGTTTTTATCGATGTAAAGAGCCTCAATCTGATGGAAGAAGCAGTGGGCGCGCGCAGAGATAGCCTCGTTGCGGTATACGCGTCCGGGACAGATGATGCGGATTGGCGGCTGCTGCGACGTCATCACGCGGGTCTGCACCGAAGATGTGTGCGTGCGGAGCAGCACGTCAGGCGAACGCTGGATGAAGAATGTGTCCTGCATGTCGCGCGCAGGATGGTCGGCAGCGAAGTTCAAAGCCGAGAACACATGCCAGTCGTCCTCCACTTCCGGACCGTCGGCAACAGTGAATCCAAGACGCGAGAAGATAGAGATAATCTCATTGCGGATAAGCGAGATAGGATGGCGTGTGCCGAGCGGCGAAACAGCAGCCGGACGCGTAAGGTCGATTGCTGCGTCGGCATCGTCGCTGGTTTCAATATTTTCACGCAAAGCGTTGATTTTATCGGTGGCAAGCACCTTCAACTGGTTGAGTTTCTGACCGATTTCCTTCTTCTGCTCATTAGGCACGTTGCGGAAATCGTTGAAAAGGGCTGAGATTTCACCCTTTTTACTTAAATATTTGATACGCAGAGCCTCAACGTCTTCCTTTGTAGAGGCGTTCAATGCTTCTACTGCGCTCTTCAGACTTTCAATTTTTTCTAACATTTCTGTACTGCTGTTTTTTATTGCATAGACAGTGCAAAGGTAAGAAAATGTTTTGATTAATAGAAATACTTTTTTTAAATTTGCCAATAGAAAGATTGATTATGAATGCGTTTGAAGAGAAAACACTAAGATATATCCACAGACATATGCCGGCTGTCGCCAACGGAAAGATTCTGGCTGCTGTCAGCGGAGGCGCCGACTCGGTCGCCCTGCTGAGAGTGCTTGCGGCGCTGGGCTGCAACTGCATCGCTGCCCACTGCAACTTCCACCTGCGCGGCAACGAGGCTGACCGCGACGAGGCGTTTGTGCGTAAACTTTGCCACGACCTCGACATCGAGCTGCGATGCACCGATTTCGATGTCGAAGCCTACAAGAAAAGCCATGGGGTGTCGACCGAAATGGCATGCCGCGAACTGCGCTACGAATGGTTCGAGCGTCAACGCGCCGCCCTGGGCTGCTCCGTTATTGCCGTGGCTCACCATCGCGACGACAACATCGAGACTTTCTTTTTGAACCTTGTGCGCGGCTCTGGAATCACAGGACTTGCCGGAATAAAGCCGTGCAACGGAAAAATCGTGCGCCCGCTGCTCGGTTCCAGCCGTGATGAAATAATAAACTATCTGAAAACGCTGGGACAGGACTACGTGACCGACAGCACCAACCTTGAAAACGACTATGCACGCAACAAGATACGCAACGTCATGCTGCCCGAAATCAGCAGGTTGTTTCCATCGGCGATGGCTGGAATCGAACTCACGCTCGACAATCTGCAAGGCGACTACGCCGTGTGGAGCGGGGCTGTCGAGGCCTTCAAGCGCGATGCTGTGGAGGCGTGCGGACACGGACAAATAAAAATCAACCGCCGGAAACTTGCAGCGTCGGCCGACCCAGCCACGCTGCTCAACGCCCTGTTGTCGCGCTATGGCTTCAACGGAGAGCAAACCAAAGCCATTGCGTCGGCATCCCGGGTGGGAGCGGTGTTTGAATCAAAAGAATATGTCGCAGAGGTTGGCAGAAACGACATTTCCGTGTTCTCGCCCGGCTCTTTCAACAATGCGGAGACATACGCTCTCAGCGATGCCGGCAGGATTGAGAAAGAGAAAGGCATACTCATTGAGATTGTCGACAACTCTCCCGAATTTGAATTTGACAGAAGCGGAAAGACGGCCTATTTCGACGCCGACGCGACGGGCGACCGCCTCACTGTGCGTCATTGGCGGCAGGGCGACCGTTTCCGACCGTTTGGAATGAAAGGTACAAAAAAATTGAGTGATTATTTCAACGACCGCAAGTTCTCGCTAATGCAAAAGCTGTCGACACCAATCGTTGAAATGCAGGGACGCATTGTGTGGATTGCGGGAGAACGCGCGGCAGACGATTTCCGCGTCACCCCCTCATCACGCCGCATTCTGACGATGCGTGTGGCTGATAAAACATAAAAGGAAGCTCATTGAGCTTCCTTTTTGTAGCGGGATCGAGAATTGAACTCGAGACCTCCGGGTTATGAATCCGACGCTCTAACCAACTGAGCTATCCCGCCATCTTCCGTTTTGCGAGTGCAAAGTTACAACGAATTTCTCAAACTACCAAATGTTTTGCTGTAAATTTATCACTAAAAATAGCACAGCAAACCTTAATCGGGTGATTTATAGTGATGTAGAAATTTAATAAATATTTATCATACTTCTTTTTGGGTGTGGAGTGGATTTGCAGTATCTTTGCATATAGTTAAATTATAGAGATGAAAGAACTGAAATTTATTGGTATTATACCTGCAAGATACGCCTCGACACGCTTTCCTGGCAAGCCATTGGCTAAATTGGGAGGAAAATACGTTATCCAACGCGTGTATGAGCAAGTGAGTAAAGTTTTGCCTAATGTGGTGGTCGCGCTCGACGACGAGCGAATCGCCGATGCCGTCAGCTCGTTTGGCGGCAAATGGGTGATGACACGCACCGACCACAAATGTGGCACCGACCGCTGTTTGGAGGCTTATCTGAAGAATGGGGGAGAGGAAGACGTGATTATCAATATCCAAGGCGATGAGCCATTCATTCAGCCCTCGCAGCTTGAGGCCATCATGTCGTGCTTCCGCGACGAGGCTACCGATATTGCCACCCTCGTTAAGCCATTCGAGTCCACACGCCCTTATTCTGAATTGGAAAACCCCAATTCGCCAAAAGTGGTGGTAGATGCCAACTGGAACGCTAAGTATTTCTCTCGCTCGGTGATTCCGTATGTGCGCAATCACGAAAAGGAGGAATGGCCAGCGTGTCATCAGTTCTACACCCACCTCGGCATGTATGCCTACAAGGCTGATGTGCTCAAGTGCATCACCACCATTCCACAATCGGCTCTTGAGGTGGCTGAAAGTCTTGAGCAGCTCCGATGGCTTGAAAATGGCTTTACCATCAAGGTGGGAGTGACCACGGTGGAAACCATAGGCATCGACACTCCACAAGATTTGCAAAACGCAGAACAATTTTTGAAAGCACATCAATCTCTTTTCTAATATGGTCAATCGCTCAAAGCAACCTGAAATTTCGGGTTTCAAAAAAGTGCAACTCCATTTCCCCACACCTGTCACGCTCCAGAACGGAATACCCGTGTGGGTGGTGGGTGATGGTGATGATGAGGTGAACCGCGTCGAACTTTATATGGGTGGTGGTATTTACCAAGAGCATAAACCACTCTTGGCTTATCTCACCGGTTTGCTCACGTTTGAGGGCAATGCCAATCAATCGGCAGAGCAAGTGGCTGAGGCACTCGACTACTACGGCGCAGTGAAGTCGGCACAACCAAACGACCAATGCTCTATGGTATCGCTTTCGTCGCTCAACCACAATTTCAACTCCACAGCAAAAATCCTGTTCGACGGCATCTCCACGCCGCTTTATCCAGAGCAGGAGTGTGAACTGTATTTGCGCCGCCTCGCCAGCAATGTGGAAACGGCGCGCCAGCGCGTGGATTATTTGGCTAATGTGGAAATGCGCCGCCTCTACTATGGCGAAAACCACCCATTGGCGGCAGAGGCCACTCCCGAAGCGCTGCTCAGCATCACTAACGACGATTACAAGCAGTTTTACAAAAAATACTACATTGCCGATAATCTGCGCATTGTGTTCTCCGGCAAAATCACCGATAAGGAAATGGCTGTGCTCGATTCCACCATTGGCACATGGAATGTGCGAGGCGAGAAGGTTGACGACACGCAGGAACCACCTATTCAGCCATCCGACAAAATGTTGTCGATAATTGACAAAAAAGGTGCGCTGCAATCGGCTGTGGCAATCACCATTCGTGCCATTCCACGCCGTCACCCCGACTATTTCAAGCTTCGCTTGCTCATCACAGCATTTGGAGGCTATTTCGGAAGCCGACTGAATATGAACATTCGTGAGGACAAGGGCTACACATACGGCATACACGGCTACCTGTCGGGCAGAAGCAACGATTCCTACATTTCTGTGGTATCGACGTGCGCCACACAATACACTTGGCCGGTTATCGACGAGGTGAAAAAGGAAATGCACCGATTGCGCACCGAACCGATGCCAGCCGAAGAACTCAGCACGGTGAAGCAGCACATGTTGAGCGACCTGATGAAAACGCTCGACACCCCATTCTCCATCGCCCGATATGTGGCAGACTCATTCACAGTAGGCATCTATCCCGAATACTTCAATGAGCAGGTGGATGCAATATTGCAATGCACGCCAGCCGATGTGATGGAAATGGCGAATAAATATCTTTTGGACACTAAAATGCGCATTGTTATTGCCGGTGATAAGCAAATATTGAAGAAATAGTGCAAAATTGAACCTATTTGCTTGATAATGTAGCGTTTTTTTGCGAACTTTGTACCCCCAAATGATTTTTGACGTTTGAACAATCTATTAAAATCTAAATAAAAACAATTAGACAATGACAAAAAAGAGCGTACTTCAACAAGCTCGCGCCGCTTATCAGCCAAAATTGCCCACCGCTTTGTGGGGTGCAGTGAAGGCTGTTGAGGGTGCAGCAACAGAATCAGTTGCCGATCAAGAACAAATCAAAAAATTATTCCCTAACACTTACGGACTGCCTGAATTGCGTTTTGAAAAAGACACAGATGTGGCAAAAGTTAAGAGTTCCGACAAGGAAGTGATCAACGTGGGCGTTATCCTTTCTGGCGGTCAGGCTCCTGGCGGACACAATGTAATTAGTGGTTTGTTCGACGGTCTTAAGTCGCTGAACAAGGCTAACCGCCTGTATGGCTTCCTCATGGGACCTGGTGGACTTGTTGATCACAACTATATGGAGCTCACCGGCGATATTATCGACCAATATCGCAACACTGGCGGTTTCGACATCATCGGTTCTGGCCGTACCAAACTTGAAACCGTTGACCAATTTGAAAAGGGTCTGGAAATCATCAAGGAATTGAATATCCGCGCTATCGTGATTATCGGTGGCGACGACTCTAACACCAACGCTTGCGTGCTCGCTGAATACTACAAGGCTAAGGGTGCTGGTGTTCAGGTAATCGGTTGCCCTAAGACTATCGATGGCGACTTGAAGAACGACTGGATTGAAACCTCTTTCGGTTTCGATACCGCTTGCAAGGTGTATAGCGAAGTGATTGGTAACATTCAACGTGACACCAACTCAGCAAAGAAATACTGGCACTTCATCAAGCTCATGGGCCGCTCGGCTTCTCACATCGCTCTTGAATGTGCGCTTCAAACCCAGCCTAACTACTGTATCATCAGCGAAGAGGTGGAAGCCAACAACAAGTCGCTCAACGACATCGTGGCTGAAATCGCTCAAGTGGTGGCTGACCGTGCTGCTGATGGCAACAACTTCGGTTCGGTGCTCATTCCTGAAGGCTTGATCGAGTTCATTCCAGCAATGAAGAAATTGATTGCTGAACTCAACGATATGCTTGCAAAATTCCCTGAAATCAAGGATATGGAGCCAGATGCTCAACATCAGTTTGTAGTCAACCAACTTAACCCTGAAAATGCAGAGACCTTCTCAAGCCTTCCATTGGAAGTGGCTCGTCAGCTTTCTCTCGACCGCGACCCTCACGGCAACGTGCAGGTTTCACTCATCGAAACTGAAAAGCTCTTGAGCGAAATGGTGGCTAAGAAGCTCGCCGACATGAAGGAAGAAGGCAAGTTTGTTGGTAAATTTGCTGCTCAGCACCACTTCTTCGGTTACGAAGGACGCTGCGCCGACCCTTCAAACTTCGATGCTGACTACTGCTACGCCCTCGGCTACAACGCTGCACAACTCGTGAAGTGTGGTGCTACTGGCTACATGTCATCTATCCGCAACCTCTCTAAGCCTTCTATCCAATGGATTGCAGGTGGTATTCCAATCACTATGATGATGAATATCGAGCGTCGCCACGGCGAAGACAAGCCAGTTATCCGCAAGGCTCTCGTTGACCTCAACGGCAAGCCATTCCAAGAGTTTGCAAAGAACCGTGCAAAGTGGGCCAAAGAAACTTGCTACGTTTATCCTGGTCCAATCCAATACTTCGGTCCAGATGAAGTATGCAACGCCACTTCACGCACCCTCTACTACGAACAGAAAGGTAAGTAATTACCGCACCCAATAGGGCGGAATGATGAAAGGACATTCCTCCGTTATATATTTAACAACCCTTTCTAACAGCTTGCAATCCCTGCTTCCCACCCGAAGCAGGGATTTTTTCTTCCACCATTTCTCCACCATTTCTATCTTCCCTCTGAGGATGTGTCAAATCACCAAAAATGACAGCGCCATAGCGTAGGGACATGCCTTCGGCATGTTTCCAAGGCGTTAACAAATTGCGGTTTGCATCGAAACATGCCGAAGGCATGTCCCTACGTTATGATGCTTAAAAAATTTGATTCACCCCAAATGTTTTCCATCTCATATTGCAAAAAAATAAGTGAGGGTGCTCAATTTTGAGCATCCTCACTATATTTTATGAAGCCTTAGAGCCGAAATTTGAAGATAATGTACCAGAGGCAATAGTGCCGTCTTAACTTCTTTAACTTCTTAACTCCTTAACTTCTAAAAGAAACCTCAAAAAGAAACTTCTAAAAGAAACTTCTAATTTCTTACTTGATTTCTACACCCATCAGGTTGTACTTCTTGTCGCCCTTGATGATTATAACTTGACCGTTTTCAATCACCTTCTTAGCCTTAACTTCGGTGCTGGTGATGTCGGTTACGCCAGTAGTAACAGGAATTGAGAACAATTCGCTTTCAGGGCAAGGAACTTCCACTGTTGGATTTTCCAAAGGAAGTTGGAGTTGTTGCATCACTTCCTTGCCGTTGTCGCAAGAGTAGATGTTGTTAGCGTAGTCGAAGCAAATGTCGTTGTAACCACGAATTGAAGGAGTGTTGAGCACATATTTTTCGGTCAATACTGGCTTTCCGTCGTTGTCTTTATCTACGGTGTAAACCTTCAGCACGTTGTTACCAGCAGGAATTGCGAGCAGGGTGTAGTCCTTGTTGTAGGCAATACCACCGCCGCGAACCACTGTAGTGATGTCGCTGTAGTCTTCTTCCCAACCGTTAGCTTTGAGAGTAGCGTGCTTGATAGCTGGCTGATCGCCAGATGGAGTGGCACGGTATTGTGCATACCACATGCCCTTGCCGTCTTTGTCGTAAGCGATTGACACGCTTTGTGCAGAAATGGTGTATTGCAAGCTGAATGGGAACACTTCTGCCTCTGCAGCTTCGCTCCAAGTGTTTGCAGCACCAAGTGCGTATTCGTAGCAAGTGTAGTTGCCAAAGCTGTAGCTTTGTCCGAATTTACTGCCGAGGTTAGCAATTTTGAGGTTTTCGCCTTTACCTACCACGTCGAATGCTGCTGATGGAGCTGCCACCATTGCGCCTTCTGCATTGTTGATGCAGCCACTTGCGTCGGTAGCCAATGTGCCTTGGAATACAGGTGTCCATTCACCGAGGTTGTCGGGATTGATGGTGTAGAGAGGATTGCTTACGCAGTCGAGAACGCCTAAGAAAATTCTGCCGTCTTGAGCGATGCGCACCTTCTTAGCGAAGAATTTGCTTGATTTTGCGCCACCTTCATATGTAGCGTGTACCCATTGGAATGGATTGTAACCGTATTTTGTAGAGTTTGCGCCATTAACAACAGGGTTGCCTTGTGGGTCGTATTCATACAGACCTGCACCCACGCCGTGAGCTTTGGTGAAGTAGGTGTCACCTTGGTTGGCTTGTGATTCGGTGATCAGCACGCGGCCGAAGTGCTTGCTCATAGGGTCGTTGTCGCAAGCCACGCCGTAAGGACTCCAGTATTGGTGAGCCATGCCAGCGCCAAAGTCGCTGAACACTTCCTTCACTGCATCGATTTTTGCACCAGTTGTGGTGATTGTGAAGCCGTATGCGGCATTTGCTTCCAGATCTTCAATTGACACTTCCACAGCATGAGTGCCCTTGGTGAGCTGGTCGCCAGCGAGATCAACAGCTTTCACTGCAGTCTTACCTGCGTTATAAAATTTGATTGCACCGCTTTCTGCATCGGCATTAAGGGTGTAGTTCACTGTGATGGTTTTGCCTGTGGCAACACCGTTGCTCACGCCTGTGGTGCGAATGCCATAGGCAAATGGGTTTTGAGCACTGGCGCAAAGTGCCAATGCTGCAAATCCTGCAAAAAGTAAAGCTTTTTTCATTGTTACTTTAGTTAATTAGTTTGTTAATAGGTTGATATCTGTTACTTATAGTAGTCTTTTAACTTGTAGTAGTCTATTAATTAGTTATTGCAAAGATAAAGATTTGTTTTCCTTTTTCCAAATTTTTTCCACTCTTTTATAATAATAGTTTAAGTCTATCACAATAGGTTAAAATGAAAAAATGTCTTTACGCTATGGCGTTATCGTTTTGGGAGATTTTGGATCAGTGGAAAATTTGTGGGGATAAATTATGCTTTGTTGCCGAATCGTCAATGGAATAAAAAACAAAAACATAAAAAACAGCCTTGGAGCAATGTGGAATGCTTCGCATTTGGCGGTGCGACTGTGCGCTTTGCGTCATTGGAAACGAGTTTCCATGCCGCCAACCACACAATCCCTCCGCCACCCTCTCACGAGGGCTCACCACATTGCCCCAAGGATAAAAACCGCTCGCCGTTTCACGGCGAAAAACCCCTGAAAATTGTGATTTATTGTTAGGAGGCTATGTTAAATCTCCCAAAACGATAACGCCATAGCGTAGGGACATGCTTTCGGCATGTTGGGTGATGCATGGATAATTTGCTGCGAAACATGCCAAAGGCATGTCCCTACGTTATGATGCGATTTTTATTCGTGCTTTCGGTTAATCTAATTTCTAAATAACGTGAGTTCGACGAAATATACTTTAGAATAAAGTAAGCTGTCTGTCATTTGAAATATCAACGGTCTGTACTCTTATGGATGGTTTCTTTGGGAAGTAGCAGTATGCAGCTATACCTCCCAGAAGGTTGACTGCGAAATTGCCAAAACTTCTATGCCTTGAATGCTCAACTTGAGCAATGTTCTTCAGCTCGTCATTCACTGTCTCTATTATAGCCCTCTTCCTGAGAAGCAGTTTGTCGGATACGGACATCAATGCTCCCTTCATGTTGCTCTTCAGTTTGGTTATAAGTTGTATGCCATCCACAAAGAGTCTTTCGAAAAGACGCTTGCCAATGTATCCCTTGTCGCCAACGAGCTTTCCATATATGAATTTCACAAAAGCTTTATATTCAAGAGGTTTCCTGTCATCCACGTCACCTGGTGTTATCATAAAGTTGAGCAATTCTCCTTTCTCATTGCATATCAGGTGAAGCTTGAATCCAAAGAACCAGCCCATGGAGCATTTGCCCCTTTGTGCGATGCCCTTGAATGTCTTGTGCATATGGATCCTCTGATTCTTGCATACACGCAGAGGGGTGCTGTCCACAAAGCTGATACCTGTACACTTGCCCAGGAGAACCTTCTTGATGAACACTATCAATGGGATGGCAATCTCACGTTCCAGTTCAACGAAACGGTTGTAGGAAACCACTTCTGGAAACAGATGGCGCATGTGCTTGCATACCTTTTCGAGATAGAAATGCTTCAAGCAGCGATACCCTGATGAATGAAAGAGAATCATTATTACCATGATTTCCGCCTTTGACATGCGGCTTTCACGGTGATATTTGCGCTTTCTTTCTGCCTTAAACGTATATTTTGCCATCTGTGCATCAAAAACTTTGCAAAAATCATCTGCAATACAGAAAATTTCAGTAACTTTGTCCTCGGTAATCATAGCGAAATTCTTTAGTTTCATTGTTTTTATCCACTACAAAGTTACTAAAAATTTCGCTAATTACCAAATTTTCAATGAGTTATATTTCATCGAACTCACGTAAATTTTATTGTCTTAGTCTATGACACAGTTCAGCTGACATCCTCATTTCAGTTTAATTATTCGCGTTATTCCTACATCCTGAACAAACTGCTCATCATGACTGACAATCAGAAGTGTTCCGGAGTAATTCTTCAAAGTATCAGCCAGAATCTCCATACTTGATATATCTATGTTATTCGTTGGCTCATCCAGAATAATCATATCGGGAACCTTTTCGTAGACCAGCAAGCAGCATAGAGCCAATTTCATTCTCTCGCCTCCACTAAGATTACAGCATTTCTTATCCCACGTATGCACTGGAAATTGAAAACGGTTCAATAGCATTTTCAGCTCATGTTCCGGTTTTTTACCATTGCAGGATTCAAGTTGTTCATATACGGTGATATTGTCATTTAAGAAAGAATACTCTTGATCAAGGTAAAGCGCGTTGAAAGGAATATTCATCTTAATCTTCCCATCCGTAGGATGCAATTCTCCCGTTATAAGCTTAAGCAATGTACTCTTGCCGCAACCGTTGTCTCCCTGAAGCCAAATCCGCTCACAGCTATATATCGACAGATTCAATGGTGAGTTTATCCACATAAAGGTCCTGCCGGGATATTGATATGTCACATTTACCAGTTCCAACAATCGTTTGTTTTCGGGAAGTTGTGAATTACCAATCACAACCTGCATCGAAGAGTGTTTAGAAATTGATGTCTGCAGGTTATTGACATCCTGTTTCATAGCCTGTAGTCTTTCTTGATATATCTTCTTTAATCTGCTTGTTGATGATTCCGATTTATCTCGCAGGTTTCCCTGAGCAATACGGGCAAGACACTTCTTTGAACTTTGCTTCTCTCCCCTTGAAGCATGTTTTTGTTGTCGTTCCATTACCTTTTGGGCCTCTTTCTCGGCTTTTGCCAATTCCTTCTGTTGATTCTGCACACGGGCTTCAATTGAAGCTATCCTTGCGTCAACAGTTTTTTTGTAATCACTGTAGCACATTGGATAGAACTGTATCCCGGATGGCGACAACTCATATATAGAGGACAATATGTTTAACAAAACCCTGTCATGGCTGACAATTAAAACTGTATCGTTTGTATGGCGAACAAACTCATTCAACAAAGCGCGACCTCTTATATCGAGATGGTTGGTAGGTTCATCCATCAATATAATTGAGGGATGAAAAAAATACATTCCGGCTAAAAACACCTTTGTTTTTTCTCCACCACTGAGATCACCCATAAACATATCGGGGGTCACATACCCTATTTCCCATCGGGCAAATGCTTCTTGCAGTCTCTCTTTAATATCCCACTCATCATTAAGCACAGTGAAGTCATCCATTGAGGCATTCCCTCCTAAAATTGAAGACAGGGCGTTTAACTTATCTGATACGCCTAATGCCTCGGCGACAGTCTTGCTATTGAACTGACCGAAATGCTGGGGTATAATATAAGGAGTTGTACTACATAATACACTACCTGTTGCTGCTGAGGTGTTGCCTGCTATTATTGACAGAAGTGTTGATTTGCCTATGCCATTGTTGCCAACAATGGCACATTTTTCTCCCTCGGAAACGGAAAAACTGATGTTTTGGAAAAGAATGTCTTTATTGGGATGTATATAAGACAAACCATGAACTTTAATGCTCATAATTATTGCAATTACCAAAATGTTAGAAAAACGATATAGATAAATACACTATACTTAATGTGTCGAACCACTTCCGACCATCAACTACTGATATGTGTATAGTTCCGTTTCTTACATGATTGCAATAAATTTTTTGCAAAGGTAATACTTTTATTTGGTATTACCAAATTTTTTCCAGATTATGTGAAAGAGATTCGGCAAATTATGGAATATGTACAACTTGAAGGAATACACATCCATGAGGACGGCTATGCTAAATTCATCGAACTCACGTTAAATATTGGTTTTTCGCCGAAGTCGAGCGGTTTTTATCCTTTTGGCGATGCCACCGACCTCGTAAGAGGGCGGCGTTA
>OIXA01000565.1_pt1 | contig 53218 bp, 42 predicted proteins | sample 1587721 | NCBI WGS metagenome assembly OIXA01 (sample SAMEA3888900, study PRJEB22519) | human gut metagenome | biome: human gut; feature: human-associated habitat; material: faeces | place: Denmark | collected 2013
CTATATTAGCTCGCTTTACCCTATTTTTTACGCAATCCTTATCCCGAACTCGCGTTTTATCGTATTCAAGCATCTCGCGGTGAAGCTCAGGGTCGTAGTTGTATGGCAGGATAAAATTTTCCTTGTAAGAGCCCAACTCGACGGAGTCTGTTGACTTGCTCCATCTTTCCATATCGTTTACCAGGTACAAGTATGCGTTGAGTACATAGAATTCCATATTGTTGACGACACCGCCGCCATCAGCTGCGAGGATCATCAATGGATTGTCCATCAAATAGGACTGCCTTGCCGAAAGAAAATCGAAGAATGAGTCAGAGGAAATCGTCAGGGCTGGATTAGGCTTTCTGTCCTCGCTCCTTATTCTCCACCACCACTGATGTAATGCCACAAGTGCTTGTTCCAGCGGCATGGCCAGGAGACTTGTTTTCAACACGTCCTTTGCGTAGTCTGAGCAGCCGTTTAGCAAGGTGATGGTGTCGGCATCTATGGCACTGGCTATTCGGTCGAGTTCCCTGACCTTGCGGTTTTTCCACTCCAGCATGAATTCACGGTTCATTTCCTTCCATGGCGTTCGTGTTTCCTTCGAAGCGAACTGAGTCTCCAACCGTGGCCAGACGCTGTTCACCTCGCCAGTGGCGCCACTGCCCGAGATTGTTGTTTCATCCCCTGTGCCATTAATCAATAAATCCAAGGTGTCACCAACAGCGATAAAAGCAGGCGGAATTTCTGCACCATCGAAGTAAACCCATCCTGAATGCGGCAGACTAATCAGTTCAAGAAAAGAACCATCGGGTTCGATGTTAATCGTTCTGACGAAAGCTTGATTCGAGAACAGGTCAGTCCCTGTCACATTGAAAGTTGAGAAGCTGTGTTCCGCCCGATTGACAAAACGCCCCTTGACTATTGCTTTTCCTGCATGGAAGTGATATTCATCTATGGCCCCCGATGGGTAGCCCTTGAGCCTAGTTTTAATTGCAGGCTTTTTCTCTCTTGCCATGCAGCAAGTAAAAGTCAATACTGCGAGCATTGCGGTGATGATTGTTTTCATACGAAAATTATTTGTGCCGTTTTAGTGTATAACGGCTATTTTTACTTTGTTTTATGTATTCTCTGAGTTCGGGGAAAAACGCATAGGACACTGGCGATAAATACCGTCAGTGTCCTACATTTGACTTGATTTTGAGCAAAATTGCCTCAATCTGTGAGCCGAAAGCCGGACTCTCGTAGTGAGTATTCTGCTTGGTGAGTTGCGGAGACTCGACTCGAACGAACGACCTCCAGGTTATGAGCCTGGCGAGCTACCAACTGCTCCACTCCGCGATGTCAAGTTTTATAAGTGCTTGTTGCTCTTATTTCTTGTTTGCGAGTGCAAAGTTAGCATGTTTTGTGATAACTGCCAAGTGATACTGTGGATATTTTTAGAAAAATCTCTTCTTAGATTTGATTATATATGTATTTGCGATATTTATATAGCAAAATCGTGCATTGTTTTTTGATTGAAACTGCCACTGCTCTTATTTCGCCTTACCTGCTATTTGTAGAACAACGGCTCCATTTCCTGGAACTTGTATGTATGCTGGTGAGTCTTCTTTGACTTCGATTGTTTGTAAATTGCCAGTAATTAGGTCGGTGGCAGAGGTAAGTCCACATCTGAGGCGCAAGAAGGAAATGGCATGTGATGGAATGCACACTCCAACGTGTACGGTGTTAGGGTCAAAGTTTGCAACGATAAGCAATGTTTGCCCATCGTCAGATTTGCGGATAAAAGCGTATTGCCTGTCACAATTGTACCCATATTTATTGCTATAGTTAGCGTATTGCAAATCGTAAAAAGCGCCATTGGTGATGGCTGGTTGTTTTTTGCAAAGGTTGAGTACTTTGTAATAATAGTTGTAGAGGGTTGCCTCGTCTGTTGTAAGTTCGTTAGCGGGGTTGGATGATGTAAGCTTGCGTAGTGAGGGTACGGACCAGTAGTCGAATATGGAGGTCCGTCCATCGCTTCCGCTGAAGCCTTCGGCATCCATGCCTGTTTCACCAATTTCTTGGCCGGCATAAACCATGAAGGGATTTGTACCCATCATGCTGCTAACTACTAATGCGGGGAGGGCTTTATGTGCGTTTCCCGCAAAATAAGCCGAGGCGATACGTTGCTCATCATGATTTTCGAGGAAATTAAGCATGTGATCACGTATGTCGTCGATACTTTGCCAGCAACCTGTTATAGATGAGGCTGATCTTCCATCACATATAATAGCGCGCAAGGTGTCATATAAGCCTACTTTGTCGTACAGATAATTGAATCCGCTGGCAATATAATGTCGGTATTCGCCAGGATTGTATACTTCGGCAATAAACAATACATGTGGGTATTTGTCATGTACCTTTTGTATGGCAAAACGCCAAAATTCGGATGGCACCATCTCAGCCATGTCGCATCGGAAAGCGTCAACTCCTTTTGAAGCCCAAAATAATAATATATCTTTCATCTTGAGCCAAGTAGATGGGGTGGGGTTGAAATGATTTTGGCGACCGTTCATGTAGTCAATGCCATAATTTAGTTTGATAGTTTCATACCAATCGTTACGGCTCGGCCATGCATTGAAACAGTCGTTTCCTGTAGCTTTGGCAGGGTATTCCCTGTATGGGTGAAGTGCCCGGCGTTCTGTGTCGAAGTCAGTGTGTAATGTTTGCCCCTCGATGTAGTAGAAGTTATTTTGTGGTGAGAAACTTTGAGAGGTGTCATCGTCCTGACCAAGATCGTGTACCCCCTTGGGGCTTGCATCGCTGTGATATTGGCGGGCTACATGGTTAGGAACAAAGTCAATAACCATTTTAAGTCCAGCCAAATGAGTGCGTTTAAGTAACGATTCGAATTCACTCATTCGATTAGGCACATCAGTGGCTAAATCGGGGTCGATGTCGTAGTAGTCTTTTATGGCGTATGGGGAGCCGGCACGCCCTTTGACAACAGCAGGGTGATCTGTTGCTATTCCGTATTGAGAATAGTCGGTCTGCGTAGCATGTTCGATAAGTCCCGTAAACCAAACGTGTGTGAAACCGTATGATGCAATGCGTTTGAGTTGCGCAGAAGTTATGTCATTAATTTTTGCGCAGCCGTTTTGTTCAATGCTACCATTGGGGAGGTTGGTTGTATGCTTGTTGTTGCCGTATAGGCGTGTAAAAATTTGATATATTATAGGTTTCATGATATTATAAATATAGAAAGGTTAAAGTATAAGGTGCCTTTGCGTAAATAAAGGTGTGGCATCTTGTACTTTAACCTTTGGTTGTGATGTTGATTTACATTGTAATCTTTAGTCGTTTACGCCATGTGCCTTAACATCGGCATTGCCTTTGCAGATCTTTGCAATCATGCCTTGCAGTGTTTTTCCAGGGCCACATTCGGTAAAATCTGTAGCGCCATCGGCTACCATGTTATTCACCTCCTTTGTCCACAACACAGAGGCTGTGAGTTGGGCGATGAGGTTTGCTTTAATTTCCTCAGGGTTGGTGTGGGGCTTCCCATCAACATTTTGGTAGACAGGACAAATTGGCTTGTGAAATTCAGTTGTAGCAATAGCTGCTTCAAGTTCGTCTTTGGCAGGCTGCATGAGAGGTGAATGGAAGGCGCCACCAACAGGCAGTACTAATGCGCGCTTGGCACCAGCTTCTTTCAATTTTTGACAAGCTACTTCAATAGCCTCAACCTCGCCAGAGATTACAAGTTGTCCGGGGCAGTTGTAATTAGCGGGAACAACAACTTTGCCTGTTTCTTTACGTACTTCGGCACAAACTTCTTCAACCTTTTCATCGGCAAGGGCAATGATGGCAGCCATGGTTCCAGGTTGTGCTTCACATGCTTTTTGCATGGCTTTGGCACGTGCTGCAACTAATTTCAGACCATCTTCGAAACTGAGGCAACGAGCTGCAGTCAGTGCAGACAATTCGCCTAATGAATGACCAGCGACCATGGCAGGTTGGAAGTCACTACCTAAGCAAAGTGCACTAACAACACTGTGCAAGAACATTGCGGGCTGTGTTACTTTTGTTTGCTTGAGCTCCTCGTCAGTTCCATTGAACATGATGTCGGTGATACGAAATCCGAGAATGTCGTTTGCTTTCTCAAAGAATTGTTTGGCGATGGGGTGCTTTTCATAAAGGTCTTTGCCCATACCTACGAATTGTGCTCCTTGGCCAGGAAATACGAATGCGTTCATTATAAAGTCTGTTGTTAATGAGTTATCAAAATTAAATAGTCTGATTAGACCATGCAAATGTACAAAAAAAAAGTGTATACTGAGTGGTTAGTGTGCACTCAAAATGCGTTCCTGTTATGGCGACAGACTTAAGATATCTGCTTCAATACCATTTTTTGATATCTGATAAAGATGTGATGACATGTGTGGGCAGCGTTTCATCAAAATTGTTTGCTTGCCATTCCTTTCCTTTGAACCATATTGTTTGACAGCCTATACTATCTGCAGGTTGAATATCTTTATTATAACTGTCGCCAACTACTATGCAACTTTTGTTGTCTGTCCCAGCTGCTTTTACGCCCAAAGCCCATATTTGAGGATCGGGTTTACGTACGCCTACTACAGCACTTTCGATGATGTCATCGAAGTAACTGATCAATTTGTATTCATTTAGTACAGTGGTGAGATTTCCGTAGAAATTTGAAACCATAATAAGCTGGTAGTGCTGTTTCAGATATTTGAGTATTTGAGCAGAATCTTGTGTCGTTTGGTATGCAATATTGTTGCAATAGTCGGATATGTTTGCTATCACACTATTGCATTGTGAAGTGTCTATATGACCAAGAATTTGCATGTCATTCAAAGCGCTTACTTGTATTGTAACCTTTTTCTGTAGCAAATCATGAAAAGTGTCTGTTGGAACGATGATCCTTTTGCTGGCTAAGGTGCGCTCGCCTGTGACATATGCTTGTCGTAGTTGTGCATCAGTTATATGCGCGGTGAGAGGATTTTTAGCATATGCTTGCTTAAAAATGTAATACCAATGTATGGCCGAAGTGTCGAGAGTGCCACCATAGTCGAATAAGAATGTTTGCATAAGAGTGAAGATGTCTTTAGTCGTGCATGATTTTTTTGTTCCCAATCTTTACCAATCCAACACCAATGAATATCCACACGAGTTCTCTGACACGTGTGTATAGACTCGTGAATATACCTAACCCTGGGGCGCTTAGGTCTAATATTTTGACAATAAGAGATAGGCCTCCTTCGCGAGCACCAAGTTGCATAGGAAGGAAAAACAGTATGTTGCCGATGAGTGATGAAAAGGCAAGAACGAGGATGGCATCCCAAAAGGTGAGTGATACACCGAGTGAAAGTAATATGAAGTAATACTCTAGAGCATTGATAACTCTTGCAACATATTCAAATAGTAATGATAGATAGAATGCTTTTGGTTGCGAATGTAAATAAGCTATGTTGTCGTCAACTTTTTGCATGTCGTCGGCATGTTCATTGTAAAACTTTCGTGCCCATTTTTTTGCGATGGGCAAGTAAAGCAATGGCTTGAATAGCTTGACAATTACGCCTTTTTTATAGCATAAATGAAATACAAACAATACGACTATTAGGACGATGGTAAAAATGCCGAATAACGTCCACAGGAAGGGTGTCATTTTTTCGGTGTAAATAATGGCAAAGAGAACAGCGGCCGTACTCCACAAGCAAATATGAGAAAATATGTGCATCATAGAATAGAGTACCACTGATGACATTGCCCGTGGTACGCCTATGTAGGAACTTAGCTCCATTACACGATAGGGACCTCCGCCGAAACCGAAGGGTGTGGTGTAACTGAAGGCAAACCCAGAAACGGTCAACTTGTAGGCATGTTTATAGCTCAAGTGCTTTGAGTGTGTGCCGCTATTTACAATTATTTGGAAAGCCCACGCGTTGAAGGCATATACAAATATCCAGACTCCGATAACGGCGGGCAAGTACAAACCAGCCCGTGTGAGGTGTCTATACAATTCGGCGTAATTAACGTCAAATGTACAGAGCATTACTATGATGGCCGCTATGCCAAAAAGTAAAAACAAATTTCGATATAGTGGTTTCATTGAATAATAGTTGTGTTGAATAAGTGTTCAAAATAATTTTATACCATCAGCAGATGCCATTCCAGTATTGAAGTCAGCTGTTCCACACATTTGCAAGTGAAGGAGACTTCAGTCTAATGGTAGTGTGTGCACTTGATGATGTATAGATTATTCCGAGTACATGTTTATAGCTGCATCATATTTTTGCAAAGTTTCTCATGCTTATGCCTCATATATGCAAAGATTATGTTCATTACCGTAATCTCAAATATGAAGTATAGCCAAGGTTGGCCGATGAGCAGGCTTATGTAAAGTGCAATAGCACGCGTGTTAAATGTCAGGATGTTAGCCCATTTCATAAGAGGGAGACTACCTTTCCTGAATTTGTTGGCTAATTCTGGACAGACAGGTTCGTCACCATATTTATCGCCAAGCTTGAGCTTAAACAGTTGAAAGTTTGGTGTCATCTTTTCTTGCGAACGGGTGTAGTTGCCGTAAAAATAGAGGAACAACTTCCACATACCATCTTTTTTCCAACTTAGAGAATGAAATTCCTTGCGCAGCTTTTCAAAATTGTCAAGTTCGCTTCCAGATTTCCCTTTGATAAAAAATAAATGGATGTTTCGGTAATAATCGGCTAATTGACATTGCTTGCCGTGAAAAATGAGACCAGATATGGCTGCTAATAGCCATATCCAAAATCCCCATTTGACTGTGGTGCAAGGAATATAATTGCCCTGCAAGCGCAAACAGATTGCAGCATATATGGTGAAAAACCATACATCTCCTGCAAATCCGTCAAGGATTCTTCCCCAACGGGTCTTTTTGCCTGTCATGCGCGCCAGCTGACCATCGGCGCTATCGTATAAATTGGCCCAAATCAAGAGTAAAATACCTATAATGGTATGTGTCATGTCTGGGTAATAGAACATGATACCGGCTGCAGCACCTAAAATGATGCTTAAGATTGTGACAACATTGGGGTGTATGTTGAAGTGGTCAAATGCTTTGGCCCAAAGCAGTCCTAATGGTCGAGTAAAGTGGATATCAAGCCACTCCTCAGTGTCTTGTGATTTGAATGTTGATTGTAGTTGACTTTTATTTTGAGATGTCATGTAATGTAAGTATGATATTGTTTATTTTATATGCGATAGCCTTGGCAGCCTCCTTTCTGCATGGTGCAAAACTTGGCCAATCATTGAAATCAATAATACGGCATTTTCCATCGTTACCAACAACAGCATCGCCTCCATATACAACAATGCCTAAGCATCTGGCTGCATTGTCGGCTGTTTCTTTGAATTTAGACATTTCAAAATTGTAATGTTTGATGGCATCGTTGGTTGCTTCTAAACCGAATTTTGAAAAAGTCTTATTTTCAGTAGGGTAGGTGATATAGAAAAAATCAGTTCCCTGTATGCCATAGAACTTAATCAGATCGCCTGCAAGATGCTCCTCTGCAATAACCATATCTATGCCTTTTGATACAAAGCCATTGAGTGCTTCGTGATAGGTAGACTCTTTGTCTATATAACAAATGTCATCGACTTTTTGGGCACAAGCGTCAGCCCTTTTTAACCATATGGGGTATGATTGAGGTGTTTTGAGCAGTTCGTTTGGTGACGCAATGGCTACATGCGGCATGGCTATGTTGTTTGCTTGCAATGTCTTGGCAATATCCGCCCTCGTGTTTTGTGACAAAACGATAGCGGAATTGATCACGCGTCCTGGGTGCTCATGCTCGAAATGGGCTAATTTATTTAACACGTCATGACCTCGTGCCATTGAAAACACGAGGTCAAAATCAGATAAATCTACGGCAAAAAACAAATCCTCATTAATGATTGAGACATCATGTCCCATTCGTTCAAGTCGGCTTGTAACCGCAGTAAAAATAGCGGAATCTCTGTCTGTTGAGTTGGGGCTGTAAACGGTGGATCTGCTTATACCTAATATGTGCTTCATTATGCTATTGGGCTGTTAAGAAACTTTCTGCTTTCGCAATATCACTTGCGTGGTCTACATCAAGTATTTTCGAAAAAGGGCATGCTTTGAGTTGCAATCCGTCCGTCACAAGTGCACGCTGAAAATTTCTCATTCGGCTAATACCTTGTTCCAGACAATGCTTAAGCGTGCTAAGGGCGTTTGGACGTAAGCAGTAGATGCCGCCAGATATGTATTCGCAAGTCCTTTTGTCATCGTAAAAACCAGTTATGTTCAAATCGCTATCTGTGCCAATATATAATGGCTTCTCATCGTCGATGTAGTTGGTAACAGCCATACAACCATCATGATTGCATGTTTTGAAATATGCTATATATTTTGCAAATTCCTCTTCATTAAAGATGGTGTCTACAGTTGTTAAACAAAAATCCTCATTTTCGAGATAAGGAGCCAATTCTGCAAAACTGTGCATGGAACTTGGCGTGGTTTTTACAACCATTCTAATATCGGAGGCCAGTCCGGCTTCTTTTAGTTTCAGAATATGTTGTTCGGTTAGCGGATTAAGTTGGTTGACAATAATAACTATTTCCTTGGCGTTATTCTTACGGAAAATTCTTATGAGTCTGTCAATAAGGGCTTCACCGCACACTTTTACCAAAGGCTTGGGTAGTTCAACACCTTCTTGTTGCAGTCTGGATCCTTCACCTGCTGCTATGATGGCGAATTTCATATAATCGTATAAGGTGATTATGTGATTTTTGGTATCACAATTTATTACTTATCTTTCTCGTTTGTCTTGAAATATTTTTGGCAAGGGATTGGCATGACATTCCATATAGGTCTTTCTGTTTCTGTATATATCTATTGCAGCGTACACTGCTTGACGGAAAGAATCTGCACTTGCTACTCCTTTGCCTGCAATATCGAATGCAGTGCCATGATCTGGCGAAGTTCGAATAATTGGTAATCCTGCGGTAAAGTTTACTCCGTCATTCATCGAAAGAGCCTTGAATGGCGCTAAGCCTTGGTCATGATACATGGCCAGTATGCCATCAAAGTGTCGGTATTGTGCTGTTCCAAAAAATCCGTCTGCGGCATATGGTCCGAAACAAGGAATACCCGCGTCAGATAAGGTCTTGATGGTCGGCGTGATAATTTCAATTTCTTCGTGACCTAAAAGGCCTTCCTCTCCGGCGTGTGGATTGAGTGCCAATATGGCAATGCGGGGTGCTGAAATGCAGAAATCTTGTCTTAGCGCATTATAAAGTAAACGGGCTTTTTGCTGGATCTTTTCTTCTGTTATCGAAAAAGCTACTTCCGAAATAGGCACGTGAGTTGTCATCAATGCTACCCGCATGATATCGTTAAATAAAATCATGAGAGGTTCAGTCGTCTCGTTCCCAAAGCGATCCTGCAAATATTCGGTATGTCCAACAAATCGGAATTCATCGTTTTGTATGTCCGACTTGCTAATTGGCGCGGTTACAAGCACGTCAAATGCCCCATTTTTGTATGATTCAGCAGCTTTTTCTAACGAAGTAAACGCTGCCATACCACTTTCTGCACAAGGTTTCCCAAATTCGACGTTGATTTCGTCATCAGAGCAATTCACAATATTGAGCTTTCCTGCAACAGCATCTTCTGCACGCGCAATGACCTGAAGTGGTGTATTGAGTCCCAATGTTTTACGGTGAAAATTTGCGACTTTAACATGGCCAAAAATGATTGGCGTACATAGTTCAAGCATTCCAGGGTCAGAGAATGTTTTTAATATTAATTCGTACCCAACACCGTTGGTGTCACCCTGGCTAATACCGATTTTTATCAAGTCACTATTGTGTGCCTTTTCGGGTGTATTCTGTATGTCTGTATCGTAACTAATCATTCTTTTACGTGTTATATTTAGCATTATTAGTCTGCTTCATGGCTTCTTGTTTTGCCGTACTAAGCAATCCACAAGCTGCAAATATATCCTGCCCTCGTGAAGCTCTTATTGTCGTAAACAACCCATGAGAGGTCAGATAATCTCTAAAGGATATCATTTTCTTGTCCGATACGCCATGTAGGGGAGTATCTGGTATGTCATGGAAACGTATAAGATTGACTCGGCAGTCTAGTCCTTGCAGCAAGTTTATCAAAGCGTCAGCATGTTTAATGCCATCATTTATTCCATCAAAGACAATGTATTCAAACGACAATCTTCTTTGATGCGAAATATCGCTATTTGCATGTGTGGCCCCGCTCTTTCTAAAAACTTCATATTGTTTTAGAATGGCAACAATATCTGCGATGCTGAAAGCTTTTTCGGCAGGCATGATTTTTGCACGCTCTGCTGGTATGGGGTGATGCAGACTGATGGCTAAGTGGCACGAACTTTCTTCAACGAACCTTACCAATCCTTTAGATAGTCCTACGCTTGACACAGTGATGCGCTTTGGGCTCCAAGCCCACCCCCAATCAGATGTCAGAATTTGTGTGGTCTGCAGTACATTATCTAAATTATCAAAGGGTTCGCCTTGTCCCATAAAAACAACATTCGTAAGTGTGTCACGTTCTGGCAGGGAGTATATTTGGTTTATGATGTCAGTTGCTGAAAGCGAAGCTGCATATCCCTGTCTTCCCGTCATGCAAAATGCACATCCCATTTTGCATCCTACTTGTGAACTTACGCAAAGTGTAGCCCTTTCTTTATCTGGGATATAAACTGTCTCAATAAAATCACCCTTGGTTGTGGCGTATAAATATTTGATCGTTCCATCAACAGACCGCTGTTTGTCAACAGGTTTGCTGCAACCTATAGTATAATGCGCGCTAATTTTTGCCCTTGCGTCTTTTGAGATGTTCTGCATTTGGTCTATACTGGTAACGTGCTTTTTGTAAATCCAGTCAGCCATTTGCTTGCCAACAAAAGGTTTAAGACCTAATGCAGCAGCCACATCTTTAAGTTCGTTTGGGGTCATGCCCAAGAGCGGAGTCAAATTATCCAATGCGTGTAGTTTGTTATTTCTATAAAACACAAAAAGAGTCGAATTGCAAGTTCACAACTTGCAATTCAACACTTTGTCATAGCTTGTTATAATATTTATTTGCGATAGAGCAGCCATGCACCAGCATATTTGCCACTCAATGATTTACGAGATTGAGCTGCCGATGCCTTGTCATCGTATGAAGATGCAATAACGCGGAACCAACCAGTAACACCCTTAATTTGCTCGTCAGTTTTGATAACACGTGCATCATAGCCGTCTTGCTGTAATCTGTTCCTCAATCCTTCAGCATTGGCTTGTGTAACAAAACTTCCAACCACAACACTATAGGTCTTGAGTGGATTGCCACTTACTACCGACATGTTGCCATTAATTTCACGCACATCACTATGGTCAGTGGTAATGGTTGTTGTAGTTGTGTTAGTTGGAGTCGTGGGTGTAACAGGAGTAACTTCGTTTGCGGCAGTCTCCTCTGTTGTAACTTGCTGTTCGTTTTGTTGAGTCTTATCTTGTGCCATGGCTTGTTCCCATGCTTGGCGATAAGCGCTTTCACGTGATTTACAACCAGTAAAAAGTACCACGGAACATAAACCGAGGGCGATAACAAAATTCTTTTTCATTATTCTTGTAGTTGATGATACCTATTATAAGTATAAAGGAAATGGTTAGTACTCATCCACTGCAGATATAGTTTGGTCGCAGTAGATAATCTGCCACAAAGGTACGAAAGCTATTTGAAAATCACTTCATTGTTTTCTTAAACAAGATTAAAAACGCATTATTCAGCCTCTTGTGATAAAATATTGCAGCGAAAATAGTGTCGGATTAAAAGAATATACGTATATTTGAACACGAGATTACTCACTTAAAATATTTTTATCATGAAAGTAAATGGATTAAACGTATTGGCCGCTTTCTTGGGCGGTGCAGCAGTTGGTGCAGCATGTGGTGTTTTGTTCGCTCCTGAAAAGGGAACCGACACTCGTAACAGAATTGCCGAAGCAATTCGCAAACGTGGCATCAAACTTAACAGCAAGGATATGGAAAGCCTTGTTGATGATATTGCAGACGAACTCCAGCCTGCGAACGATTGATGTAATACAACTCAAGAGTCAGGGAAAGCGTTATCCTCATTATGTGGTAGCCCTTTCCTTGACTCTATTTTTATTGCAAATATGTTTTCTTCTGACAAAAATATAGACATCATCACCCAATTAGTGGGAGATATAAAGAAAGATGTGACATTGCGGTACGAACGCTTGCAAATAAATTGTGTAAGCAAACTTTCGCAGTTACTATCCTTTATCGTCGTAGGAGCCATATTGTTCATGCTGCTAAGTCTTGCTGTAATGTTCGTTTCCATGATGGTGGCCTCGGCATTGGAAGGCTTGATCGGTAGCCAAACAGCATCATACGCTATAATAGTTGCCTTTTATGTAATATTGGGCGTTATTATATACGCTAACAAGAAAAGGCTTGTAATATGTCCGCTAACAAACTTTATAGCCAATTTGTTCTTGGACGAAAAACCAGCAGCCGGCAAAGGCAGTGATGTAAATTCGAATAAACAGAAATAGCATGACAAGGGAAGCATATACAATTGAGAGTCTTGATAAACGAAAGAGAGAACTGGATAAGAGAATTTCTCAATGCGAAGAATCAATTTCGTTGAAATGGCATACGCTTTTCGCACCACCAGAGGCAGATACCCAAATACAGCGATGGGTTAACCATGTAGAAAGGGCTATTGCTGTATATGACGGCTTTATGATGATGTATAAACTAGCACATCGTTTTGGTAAAATCAAGTCGTTACTGCGCAAGAAGAAGTAAGAAAACAAAATTGCTGAGCTAATAGAATTATTAAGCTCACAATATGCGCACAATATGCGCAGTTGGCACATATTACATGGCTCAGAGTGCTGAATTCTCCAACACGCTGTAATGTAGTAACCGCAACACCATTTTCCCTGTATTAAAAGTAATTATTGGGAAATGCGGGCAATAATCATAGCATATTTGTCATATTAATAAGGGATTTGTTGTATATTTGCACAATCATCTAACAATAACCAATCAAAGCTCTTTTTATGGAAATAGATATAGACAAGCCTTATGTGATAGGTCTTGATATGGGTGGTACTAACTCTGTATTTGGCATTGTAGACCAACGTGGCAACATCAAGTCACAAACAGTTATTTCAACCAAGGCATATCCCGACTTCAAGGATTATGTTAAAGCTGCGTATGAAGCATTGCAGCCTGCTTTAGACCAAGTGGGTGGCATACAGAATATACGCGCTATGGGCATTGGTGCTCCCGATGCGAACTATTACACAGGAAATATCGAAAACGCAGCCAATTTGGCATGGAAAGGTATTGTGCCTTGTGCTCAATTGTTTGAAGAGGTATTCGGCATTCCTGTCCGAGTTACCAACGATGCCAATGCCGCTGCCATGGGTGAGATGACATATGGTGTGGCCAGAGGCATGAAAAACTTCATAATGATTACTCTCGGCACCGGTGTCGGTTCTGGTATAGTCGTAGATGGACGAGTGGTATATGGAAGTGATGGCTTTGCTGGCGAATTAGGCCATTTCGTAATTGACCATTCTGATAATGCACGTTCATGTGGTTGTGGTCGTAAGGGATGTTTGGAGGCATACACCTCTGCTACTGGTGTTGCGCGTACTGCACGTGAATTTCTAGAACATAGCTCCGAAGCGAGTTTGTTGCGTGATTTGGTGGCTGACGAAATTACATCATACGACGTGTTCAAAGCTGCTGAAAAGGGTGACAAGTTGGCATTGGATATATTCAATTATACAGGTCGCATATTGGGTACAGCTTGTGCGGACTTTGCCACTTTCTGCTCTCCCGAAGCCTTTGTATTCTTCGGTGGATTGACTAAGGCTGGTGAGTACTTAATGCAGCCGTTACGCAAAGCATACGAGGAAAATATACTCTTTTTGTACAAAAATGAGGCAAAATTGCTGATATCCGCTCTTAATGGTAGCGAGGCGGCAGTGCTTGGTGCAAGCGCCTTGGGATGGGAATAATATCTGCAATTTGTCAGAGAAAAACTCATGGATAGTATGATGTTGTGATGCGCATACATATTATCTGCGAAATAAACCTCGCGATTTGGGCTGATATAGCCAAAATCGCGAGGTTTTTGGTATTATTCAGTTAGTGTCCTCTTTTACCCAATCAAATGGCGCAACTCACTGATTTTGAATATGCGCTATTCTATGACACAAAAAAGTGATGAAGTTGGGATATTGTGGTGTTTCATTGTTTGTGAGTTCTTATATTCTTATGTTCTCCGCGTTAGCGGCTCGCTACGGCGTCAGCCCTTATGTTTCTTTGGCCACGCGGACGTTAGTCCGTGGCCAGCCGCGCAGCGGCCTTTTGTGTATCTTATGTAAACTTATGTTGCTTATGTTTTCCGCGCTAAGCGGCTAACACAAACGTAATTTCTTTTGTTCTTATGTCCTTTTGTTCTTATGTTCTCCGCGTTAGCGGCAGATTTCACAATTCACGAACAAAGAAACGCTACATTTTCCCCTCACAAGCATATGTTTATAGTTATCCGCTAACGCAGAGAACACAAGGACTAAAGAATATAAGAACAAAAGTCCATGCCCGTATTACTCTACCCCACTCTCATTGCCATACACGTCGACAGCTGTCACCACATAGCGGCTGTGGCGCAGGGCGGGCAGAGCGAGGGTGCAGTCATAATGGGTGGCGGTGGTGCGCACAGATAGTAAGACGTTGCCAAACGTGGGGTCGAGGCGATAAACGTTGTAGCGCACCGGGCCATCGGCATCGTGCACGGCAGACCATTCAAGGTGCAGGTGCAGCCCATCAAGCCGTTGGGTTACCTGGGGCGCTGCGGGCGGAATACTGTCCTGCCAACGCATGGGGGGCACCAAGGCGGGACGGGCATAGAACGAGGTTTGCAACCAGTCGGCAAGCCCTTTCTCGTTGTTCAGCAAAAAACGTGTACGGAAAAACGCCTGGCCGCCAAGGCCCTCGCTGCGTGCCACATTCATCTGGCGCTGCACGGTAAGGAGCGGCCAGTCCTTTTCGCGGGAGTTGAGAAAGTAAATGCCGAGTCCGGGCACAACGGGGCGGCCGGCATCGTGCTCCTTCCAGTCGGCAAGGAAAGGATAATAATGATTGCCGTCGAAGTACATCATCGGGAAGAGCATATCCATCCACCCCAGGCGCAACCAGCGCTGGGCATCTTGCGACACGGCGTCGCGCGCGTTCCACCCGTAAGAGGAGTAGCGCGACAAGTCAGAATACTTGCCCACGGGGGAGCAGCTCAGCTTAACCCACGGGCGCACCCCTCTCACCGCATCATGTATGGCCAGCACACAGCGGTCAATGTTTGCCGTGCGCCATGCGGCCTTGTTCTGCCCATGGCCATAGCGGCGATAAGTGCGGTCGTCGTTAAAGGGCACACTGCTCTCGGGGTAACGTATGTAGTCGAGATGAATGCCGTCCACCTCGTAGTTTTGCACAATTTCGCGGCACACCTTAGCCAGATATTCGGCAGTGCCCGGCACTCCAGGGTCCATCAGCCATTGGTCGCCGCACCGCTGGCACAGTTCGGGGTGCTGCACAGGCAGGGCGCGTTTGCCAAGTTGCTTGGCCACCGCCACCTTGCAGATGGGGAACGCCACCACCCAGGCATGGCATTCCATGCCGCGCTTGTGGCATTCGTCCACCGCAAACTGCAGCGGGTCGTAAAGCGGCCGTTGTCCGGGTCGCCCCGCAAACACACCGTCCCAAGGTTCTATGGCCGAGGCGTAGGCTGTGGTTGCACGTATGCGCGACTGAAACAGCACCATGTTAATGCCCATGGCCTTGAGGCGGTCGAGCATTTCACACAGCGTTTGCTTCTGTGCGGCAGTTTGCGCTGCGGTTGTTGCGGGGCGCTGCGGCCAGTCGAGCCCCATAAGGGTGGTGAGCCATGCCGCGCGCACCTCATATTTTATGTCTGAAGCCACTGGCGAGCACGCAGTCTGCGCCTTGGCGCACAAACTGCAAAGCAGCACAAGCAGCACGAATATAGTTCTTTTCATATCCTTACAAAAAAAGAGTTTGGCGTTTCAACAATGTACGATTGCAAAGTTACAAACTTAGTAACCATACATTGCTGAAACGCCAAACTTTTATTCAGTCGTTGCGTTATTTCCTTGAAATGCGCAGCTTATAGGTCATCGGTTTTTCGGGCACGTAGAACATTTGCAGTGTGCCCGGGCCACACGAGGCGTTGCCCAAACCGCGCAACCAAGCATCGAGGTGCAGCACGGTGTAGGGACGCGGCTGCATCTCCCAATAGTGTTGGGCGTTCATCAAGTCCTCGTCGGTGTAAGGCAGTGCCGAGAAGTTGACACGGCCCTCGGTTTCGATTTTCACGCCAAAGCCCGACTTGTCGCTGAGCGTAAGTTCGCGCAACTCCTCACGGTTGCCAGTGCTCTGCGGCTTCATGTTAGGCTCCACCATGCCTGCCACGGTTGTGGTATAGCGGCCTGCCACCACACCATCGCGGCGGTCGCAAGCGTTCTCCCACGGACCGAGCGCGTAATAGTCCACCTTCGAGAGTGATGAGTCGAGCATACACACCAGTCCGGCGCGTCGCAGCTCAGCAGTATGCGGTGTAAAGCGAGCCTCCACATCAACCACGCCCTGCGGGTAGATGGTGTAGTCTATCTCCGTGTCGCAAAGCGAGCCCTTGCGGGTTGTCTTCACCACAGTGTTGCCGTTCACCTGCTCCACACGCACATCGCCCTTGGGCTGCAAGCCGTTGGCAGTGTTGCCAAAGCGGTCGTTCTCTATCCAGCGGTGGTTGCTGTATTCAAAGCCCTGGTTGTCGGCAATGATGTTGCGACCACCAAGAGCCAATGAAGTGAGGCGTGCCGTTTCATTGTCAAAGGTAAGCTGCACCTTGTCGTTGCCAATAATAGTTTGGTCGAGTGACAACGTTGAAAGCATTTCGGGCGCTTTGGCATCAGACTTCAGTGCAGGCAGCGTGCCGCGCTGCTGCAAGGTAAATTGCTTGAGTGCCACCTCGTGACCGGCTGCGGCATAGCTTTGTACTGTGCGGAAAGCCACATGCAGTGTGAGCAGCACCTCCTGACCATTGGCCTCAGCCTTGGCCAAATCGGCCTTACCCAGTTTGAGCACAAGTGTGGTGCTGTCGGCAGGAGCCACAGCAGGCAGTTTAATGGTCTTGGTGCTTACCACACAACCGTTCTTCACCACCTCGTAGCACAAGTTCATGTCCTTCAAATTCTGGAACAAGTAAGTATTGCGCAGCGTGACAGTGGCCGTGTTCTTCTGCTTGTCCACACCCACCAAGTTGAATTTCACATATTGGTAAGCAGCCTTCACCTCCTTCAGTTTGGCACCCTCATGGCGTTCGCTATTGATAATGCCGTTGCAGCAGAAGTTGCCCTGGTGCGGACCTGGATAGTCATAGCCCGTAGTGAGGCGGTAGATGCCCTGCTTCATTAGCTGCGGATTGTAGATTGACTGGTCTACCCAGTCCCAGATGCAGCCGCCAATGGTGGCATTCGATTTCTCTATTACGTCCCAATACTGGTCGAGGTTGCCAATGGCATTACCCATGGCATGCGCATACTCGCAGATAAACATCGGTTTGTCAAGGTTTGAGGTGTTCTGCGCCATCCAGTCCATGCCGGGGTACATCTTCGAGTAGAAGTCGGAGTAGCGTTCGCCACCATAGGGCAGACTGATGCGTGTGCCCTCATAGTGTACAGGGCGCGTGTCAAGACGCTTGGCCGCCTCGTAGCAATCCTTAAAGTTGGCACCAGCACCAGCCTCGTTGCCAAGGCTCCACATCACCACGCAGGGGTGGTTGCGGTCGCGCAGCACCATGCGGTCAATGCGGTCGACAAAGGCGGGTATCCAGCTCTTGCGGTCTGAAATGCTTTGGTTGGCATGGTCCTCAAGGTCGGCCTCGTCCACGGTGTAAAGTCCGTAATAGTCGTACATGGCATACATACGCGCATCGTTAGGATAGTGCGAGGTACGTATGGTGTTGATGTTGTTCTGCTTCATGAGCGTCACGTCGCGCAACATTTCGTCGACAGTAACGGCACGGCCGTGCTTGGGCGAGGTGTCATGACGGTTTACGCCTTTAAGGAACACGCGCTTGTTGTTGACATAAAGCAGCGAGTTCTTTACCTCCACTTTGCATATACCATATTTGGTTGAGAAGGCCATTTCCTCATTGCCTTGTTCATCGCTCTGCACCACACGTACTGTATAGAGGTTGGGGCGCTCGGCGCTCCACAACTCGGCATTTGGCACATCGAATGCCACGTTGGCCTGTGTGCCGTCAGCACCGCCAAGTGTCGTGCGCTGCTCTTGTATTTCGGTGCCCTCAGGATTGAATATCTTGACGCACACTTGCTTCTTGCCGGCAAGGTTGTCGCGGTTGTCGAGCGTCAGGCGCACATTCACCTTTGCCTGGGCTATGTCGCCCCCCTTGTCGAAGGTGATGTCGGACGTGATGTAATGGTCGCGCACGGCCATTTTGGGGGTGTTGTAAAGATACACCTCGCGGAAGATACCGCTCATGCGGAACATATCCTGACATTCAAGATATGAGCCATCGCTCCAGCGGAACACTTGCACTGCCAGACGGTTTTCGCCACCCTTGTGCAGATATTTGGTTATGTCGAACTCGCTCACATTGTTAGAGCCTTGGGTGTAACCCACATACTGGCCGTTGAGCCACACAAAGGCTGCCGAATAAATGCCACCAAAATGTATGAAGGTGCGGCGGCCGTCCCAATTGGCAGGCACGGTGAATGTGCGCACATACGAGCCTACGGGGTCGATGCCATAGTTCTTGCCACCATCGTTGAAGCCGGGACGGGCCTTGATAAACGGCGGTGTGTTGGCGTGCGGATACTCCACATTGCAGTAGATGGGCTTGTCGTAGCCCAGCATTTCCCAGTTTGAGGGCACGGGTATGGTGTCCCACTGGCTCACATCGTAGTTCTCTTGCCAAAAGTCGAGTGGGCGCTGCGAGGGTTCGGGCACAAAGTGAAATTTCCACGTGCCGTTGAGCGACATATAGCGTCCTGTCTGGGGCTTGGTCCACGGAGTGTTGTAGTAGGCTTTGTCGGCCAGCATCTCGTGCTCATTGTTATAGGGCAGGTAGGTGGCCACGCCGGTTTCTTTGTTTTCGGCAAAGCGTGTTTCGTCCTCCCAATAGGGGGATTTGATTTTGGGTTTTTCCACCTGTTCGAAGGTAAACCATGCGGCTTTGTCCTTGGCGTTGTAGGCCACGCTCTTCAGTTGGCCGTTTACGAGGCTGTACATTTTGCCGGCCTTGGTTTTGCCCACCGAGCGAATGATGTAAGTGCCGGTCTGGCCCTTTACGGGTTCAAAGCAGAATTGTGCATTGTTCCACACACCATCTTGTGCCGGCCACTGCAGCAGGTAGTCTATCGAGGCATTGCCGCCACCATCGTCAAAGTTCTGGGTGTAAAAGGCATTTGCCACCACACGGCGGTCGAGGTCGAGCATCTTGATGTTCCAGTACTGTCCGCGGTTGTCCTTGTCGGCAGTCTCGCCCACTATGTGGGCATTGTTCTCACCCGAGTCGCCATTGCCGAGCACCATGTCGGGGTGCTGCACCGAACGTATGCGATAGGTCAGTTCGGCATCAAAACCAGCGCGTGCGGCTTCGGCCAGACTGAATTGGGCGGCCTTGTTGCCTGCCGCCTTGGCTTTGTCTATCAGCACGAGCTTGCTGCCTTGCACAGCCGCAGCCTTGCCAGGATTGTTGGTGGGCACCAGATTGTAATGGCTGCCGTCGGCCACCACACGCCACAGCTGGGCCTCGTCAGAACCGTTATTCTCACCAGCCTCCACACCGTTGCCGTTGTAGCGCACAGCCTGGTTGTTGAAGGGATTGATAATGCGCCACGAGCCCGAAAGCTCTGACATGACGAAATGCTGTCCGGCATCTTTTTCGTTGAGTGCTGACAGTGCGAGGTGTCCCTGCCCATCGGCATCGACCACCTGTCCTTTGAGTGCCGACACCAGGTGGTAGAGTGCGCCTGGCTTGAAGCTCTGGGCGCCCGCGCCCAAAACTGACAGGCACACCGCTACGGCCAATGTCAGCCAGCGCAGATGTAAAAAGGTCTTGTTCATGTTTGAAATGTATTGTTGTTTGATGATTATTCTTCAGCAGGGTGGTTCGTCCAGCTCGTGCCGTTCCCCAACGGTGCCCATCATGCCACGCGGCGCATCACCTTGTAAAAGTTCCAAGCAAAAAGGCTCGCGGCCAAAATAAGACCGATGCTGAACGCCAGGTAGAGACCCACCACGCCTAAACCACAGGGGAAGGCCAGCAAGTAGCCAACCGGTATGTTGACTACCACGTAGCTGACAAAGGCTACCCACATCATGGCCATCACGTGTGAGGTGCCTCGCAGGGCGTTGGCAAAGCATATTTGCATGGAGTCGCCCAACTGATAGAGTATCATGGGCAGTATGAGGGTGAGGGACAATGATATGACAGCGGGATCGGAGGTGAAACCGTGTATGATAAATTCGCCACCGAAATAGAATATCATGGACGATATGGCGGCCATGCCTAACAATATGAACACGCCGGCACGCGTGGTGCTGCGCACACTGCTCCAGTCGTTCTGGCCATAGAAGTGGGCCACACGTATGGTGATGCCCGACCCAAAACTGTAATACAGCAGGAAACCGAGTCCGCCAAGGGTTACCATCACCTGGTAGGTGGCCAAATCGACGGCACCAAGCCAACCGGCCATGATGCCGCTCACGGTGAAGGCACCACTCTCCATGCCCATTTGCAGGGAGATGGGGAACGACTGCTTGTTGATGTGCAACAAACTGGCGGTGCGCACTGCCGACTGGCAGAAGCCCTGGCGGTATGCGGCATAACGCTTGCGCCCGAGCAGCAAGGCGACCATGATGACGGCCATTATGATGCGTGCCGTGAGTGTGCTGACACCGGCGCCGAGTAAACCGAGGCGCGGAAAGGGGCCAACACCATAGATAAGCACAAAGTTGCCCACAATGTTGAGCACATTGCCCACGAGTATGACCCACATGCCGGTGGAGGTTTCGGATATGCCGTCGGTAAACTGGCGCAGGGCATTGAACAGTGCCACAAACAGGAGCGAGGCGCCAATGGTTAAGTAGTAGGGCCGCACCAATGGCAATATTTCGGTGGGCTGCCCCATGCGGTCAATAAAGCAGTAACCTACGCCCAAAATGAGCATGAGCAACAGGGCAAAGACGAGGTTGCATATCAGGCCATACTTTAAGGTGCCGCCAGCCTCAGTCCGACGCCCCTGCCCTACCAACGAACTGATGAGGGGGGTCAAACCATAGCTATAACCTAACATCATGTAGACAAAAAGGTTGAACACGGCGTTGACAAACGAGGCGGCTGCCAGTGCATCGGTGCTGAAGCGCCCTACCATCATGGTGTCGGCAAAACCCATGATGATAACGCCCAACTGGCCTATGGCTATGGGCACACCAAGCTGCAATATGGGACGGTAATAGCGGTTCCAGGTATTGGCGGTGGTTGCATTCATATATAGTTACAGTGCTTAGTAGACAAGTTGATGAGTTGATGAGTTGATGAGTTGACAGGTTGACGGGTAAGTTTGTTTTGTTTCTGACCATTCTGACTTTAACGTAATAAGCAGCGTAAAGCGTACTTGCTCGTTAACTTGTTAACCCGTCAACTCGTCAACCAATAAAGCTAAATGCTAAATTCCTTGGCCACAACGGCTTGTTTGCCCGTGCCAAAACTGATGGTGAAGCGCAATGGCTGCCCCTTCAGGCGATGGGGGGCCACAATGGTGGCCTTGTAGCGTATGCCCTGCCCCGGCAGCACGCTGGCCACGGTGGCGGCTGGCGAGATGCCTACACGCTTGTTGCTGCACACAATGTTGGGGGCTACATTGTAGAGGGTGCGTGAGCCACGGTTATAAATGTCGAACACAATGCAAGCTTGCTCATCGGCGTCGAGCCGTTGATTGTTGTTGTCGTCAAGAAAATGTATGTTGCTCACCTCGAGTGACTGCAAATCGCTATGGACAGCCGCAGCCGACTTGTAGCGCGGATTGTTGTAGGTGCCATACTGCACATCGTTGCCGCTGCTGGGGGTATCGTTGCCGTAGGCGTAACTGTCGTTTTGCGTGTCAGCCTTTGGTGTATGGGGAGCAGTGGCAGCGGCTCCTACCGCACCACCTATTATCATGCCGGCCAAGGTGCCTCTGTCAGCACCTCGCGGACCGCCCATCAGTCCGCCAATGCTCGAGCCGAGCATGCCACCCAACGAACTGCCCGTGGCCACTCCCGCAAATTGGTTGTAGCTGCACGAACTCACTCCCATGGCCAAACTGAGCACCATGGCGACTGACATTGTGCCCTTGTATGCTAACAACTTTATCCTGTTCATGATTGTAGATTTTACATTGTATGTTGAGTGCAGGGTGCAGTACATAGTACATGCACTTTTACCCCGATATGGCCTCTACACTTTGTTGTCCGACATTTTGCCTACGCTCTGCGCATTTGCACCGTGTGCCGCAACCGTTCGTGCTACGGGAGATAGAAAACCATGTCACGGGAGGCAGAAAGACAGTGCATTCGTCTGTTCATTCTACCTCCCATGACAAGATTTCTTACCGCACGCAACAGTTTTTACACGCTCCGCAACGGGTGTTGCCAAGGTGTGGTTGACTCGTGCGCTACAACCTTACATAACTTTTTGCGTACAGTGCAGGCAAGTGTAGACAAACGTGCAGACGAATGTAGGCAAGTGTGTAGACATTTTTTGATATTACCTACATTACATAACGTCCTTATTATCACACAGTTCAGCATAATTAGCACAGAGTGCAGGCACTATTGCAAACAAAAAGTTGTGTAGGAAAGCGTGCGGTTTGTGCGGGCTTATTTTACAGTAATGACAAGGTATTTGCTCACGCTCCAGAAAGCTTGCGGATTGGTTATGCGCAAGGTGTACTGTCCCTGGGCGTCCTTGTCGAGCGAATATGAACTGGCCGGGTGGCTGGTCATGAGCTTGGCACTCTTTGAATAGAGACGTATGGTTCTGGTCACACGCAGGTCGATGCGCGTAAAGTAGTCCTTGTTAAAGTCGTTGCTCTTCAGCACGTCGCCACGCTGCAATATACGCTGCTCACGCAACTCGCGCTTGGTGCCAAACACATAGTAGGCTGTGTTCAGTTCCTTGTCCTGTGCGGCCACAGTGCGCGCCTTTTCCTCATTCTTTTGCGTCAAGTCGCTCACATTGGTGTTTAACGCGTTAATTTGCTCGCCTTGTTCGGCTATTTTGATGTCCTTCTCAGCCAGCTGGGCACGGAGGTCTTCTATCTCCTTGCTCTTGTCTTCGAGCTGCTTGTTAAAGTTGGCCACCATCTCCTCGAGCTTGGCCTTGGTGCGCGAGTCGCTTTGGTTTGACGCACGCAACTGCTGTTGCAGATTAGCTATAAGCTCGCGGTTGAGTTTCAGTTTGTTCTGAATGAGCGTCATGTTGTCGATGATGCGCTGCTTGTTGCCTTTTTCACCCTGGCGGTTTTCAACATTTACTATGCCCTCAGCTTCGTTTATCTGGTCAAAACCGTCCTGTATCTGCGACAGCGTTTCGAACATGTCGCTCGACTCGTTCTGCGACTGGGCAAGTGCTTGGCGCAAAGAGTCTATGGTAGCCGCATTGGGGTCCTGAGCCTCTTGCTCTTTTTCTTTTTTGGTGTTGCACGATGTGACAAACGACAAGGTGCACACTGCTGCAAGCAGCATGATTAACTTCTTCATAACGGAAAGATATTAGCGAATATGAATAATTTGCAGACTTAGCACGTTTATTCTGCGTCGTGTTTAGTGTCTTTTTTCTTTTTCTTGGGGGCTTCGTAGCCTTCAACCACAATAACGAACTCGCCACGTGGCTCAGTTTCGGTAAAGTGGGCCAGTACCTCGACAAGGGTGCCGCGCACGCTCTCCTCGTGTATTTTTGATATTTCACGACAGGCCGAGCAGTGACGCTCTGGGCCAAACACCTCGACAAACTGGGTGAGGGTCTTTACTACGCGGTAGGGCGATTCGTAAAATATCATGGTGCGGGGTTCCTCCTGCAGGGCGGCCAAACGGGTGGCACGCCCTTTCTTTTGGGGCAAGAAGCCCTCGAAGGTGAAACGCTCGCAGGGCAAGCCCGATGCTACAAGGGCCGGCACAAAGGCGGTGGGGCCAGGCAGGCACTGCACCGTTACGCCACGGGCTACGCAGGCCCGCACCAACATGAAGCCGGGGTCGGAGATGCCTGGCGTACCTGCATCGGAAATGAGTGCCATAACCTCGCCAGCTGCCATGCGTGCGGCAAAGGCATCGGCCGTTTGGTGCTCGTTGAATTTGTGGTGCGACACCAGCTGGTTCTTTATTTCAAAATGCTTGAGCAGTATACCCGAGGTGCGGGTGTCTTCGGCCAGAACCACATCGGCCTCCTTCAAAATGCGCAAGGCTCGGAGGGTTATGTCTTCAAGATTTCCCACGGGTGTGGGTACTAAATAGAGTGTTCCCATGGTGCAAATATATAGCTATTTTGTTGTTGTGCAAACAAAAAGCGGGGCTTTTCCTCTTTTTTAGGGTAAAGACGGGCTGCGCCTCGGTACAAATTTCAAACAAGTTTGACTTTGTGCGCTCGACTTGCACCTTTTTGAATAAAAGGGGCTGCGCCTCGGCACAAACTTCAAACAAGTTTGACTTTGTGCGCTCGACTTGCACCTTTTTGAGATAAAATAGATATATTTGCCACAGAAAGTCCAAAGAGGGTTTTCAAACTCTATTAAATATGCGTCCCATGACACAGAACAATTCTGCCAATAACGGCACGCTAGATAATGCAGCCTTCAAGGTGGGCGGACAGTCACCCATCACCTTCGACCGCTTTATTCGCGGACTAATCGGGCTGCTACTCATTGCCGGACTCGGCACTGCGCTATACTATTTGAGCGGGGTGCTGATACCTTTCTTTGTAGCATGGATGGTAGCTTATCTGCTCTACCCGGTGGTGCGTTTCTTGCAAAACAAATGCAGACTGCGCAACCGCTTGCTGGCCATTATCATCACCCTGCTGCTCACATGCGGAGCCATAGCCGGATTCATTTATATTGTGGTGCCACCCATGATTGAGGAGATCGGACACCTTAAAGATGTGGCTCTCTCGTACATAAAAGGGGGCATCAACAACAATACCATACCCGTGCCTGTGCAGCAATTTCTGCACCGCCACATCAACGAATACCAAATAGAGCACCTGCTGCAGCAAAAGGACGTGATGTCTGCCATCAAGACAACTCTTCCCAAACTGTGGAACGTGTTGTGGAGCACGGCCGGCATCATCATTAACATTGTTTGCTCACTCATAGCCTTGCTATACTTGCTGTTCATACTTACCGACTACGAGAAGTATGCCAACGGCTGGATAAAGTTTGTGCCACGTAACAAGCGCGCATTTGCCACACAACTGGTAAGCGACATCGAACACGGCATGGCGGGCTACTTTCGCGGACAAGCACTGGTGGCACTGAGCAACTGTGTGATGTTCTCTATCGGATTTTTGATTATCGGGTTTCCCATGCCCATAGGACTTGGCTGCCTGATTGGGGTTATCAGTTTTGTGCCTTACCTGCAAGTGGTCGGCATGATGCCTGCCGCCTTGCTGGCACTGCTCAAGGCTGCCGAATCGGGCGAAAACTTTTGGTGGCTGCTCTGCCTGGTACTGATTGTATATTTGGTGGTACAGGTGTTGCAAGACACCATTTTCACCCCACGCATAATGGGCAAGATTATGGGGCTGCCCCCCGCCATCATTTTATTGTCGCTGTCGGTGTGGGGCTACGCTCTGGGCATTGTCGGCCTTATCATTGCCTTGCCAGTCACCACGCTGGCCATATCATATTACAGGCGTTACGTGGTGGGCAGTGAGCGCATCACCGACGAACTGGACACCGAAACCATTGCCATGGAGAAGGCCGCTGGCATCTATCTGGACGAAAACGAGGACACCAAAAAGCCGCACAAACCCGCCACTCCACCCGCCGAGGAGCCTCAAACTTCAGAAAAAACAAAAAAAGTTGGCAAATAATTTGGCGCGTTAGCACAATCTTCGTACCTTTGCACTCGCTTAACAGCAATAACGGTTTGACTTGCTAGCTCAGTTGGTAGAGCACAACACTTTTAATGTTGGGGTCTTGGGTTCGAACCCCAAGCAAGTCACTTATATTCCCAACGAGGTCACTGAGTGATTTTTAAGGAAATCAGAAATCAAAAAGTATAAGTGGTATTTACATTGATGTAGATACCACTTATTTTGTTTTGATTATCAAGCAGATACGCACTATATTTCATTATGGTGCGATACGAAAAAGTAATGTTATGTGGTCTAATTTTGAGAATGCGAATGTTTCACTTCGCAGTGGGATATTTTGCCAAAGTGGACAAAAGAGGACATAACGATACTCTACGATACAAAAAAGTGATACCAAGGTGATACCAATTTTTTGATGGTGATACCAAAGCATAACTTTTGAACTGCTGAAAGAAAAAAGTTTCCTTTTTTGAAAAAAACTTTTCCACTTTTGCGCTATTCTGCTGCACAAAAGCAAAATCTATGTTAGATTCAGCAGTAAGAGTCGTATTCGACAGAAAAAAGCAAGTAGCTAAAAAGGGATTTGGTTGTCTCGATGTAGTGGTCAATCTTGGCAAGAAGGTGCGTAAATATATAATGGTATGTACCACCACTCCTGAAGAATGGGAGAAAAAATCTCGTTCACTCGACACTTTGCAGGTCATTGACCATTGCAAAAAGATTCTCACCACAATGGAAATTCTCGGTGAGGAATCTACAATCGAAAACTTCAACCGCCACTTCTTTGGTGAGGAAGAGGAGGAACAGAAGGACAGTTCCAACAAAGATTTCATCGCCTACTGCGAGGAAGCTTTGGCAGCCGAGGACATTAAAATCGGCACGCGCAAGCACAAGCAAGTAGTGATTGATGCTGTCAAGACCTACGGCAAACTAAAGACGTATGGCGACTTGACCCCCAAGAACATTCTTGCCTTCGACCGATGGCTGCACAATGGAGAGCGGAGTGACGTCACCATCTATGGCTACCACAAACGCCTGAAGAAATGGGTGGGCGAACTGGCACGATTGGACGAGATACCGCGCAATCCTTACAAAATTGTGAGTGTCACCCGTGGCAAGAGCAAAGAGCGCCAACCTCTGCTCGAAAGCGAATTGAAGAAAATGCGCGACTATCCCTTTGACGGGAAGTTGGAACGGGTGCGTGATCTCTTCATCTTCTCCGCTTACACAGGTCTTGCTTTTTGCGATGTGCAGAACTTTGACTATCAGTCCATGACAGTGAAGGAGGGTGATTTGGTTTTTATTGATGGAAACCGTATCAAGACCGATACGAAGTTCTTCACCCCTATCCTTGCGCCAGCTATGGAAGTGTTGAAAAAGTACGAGTTCAAATTGCCCAAGATTTCCAACCAAAAGGCAAATGATTACCTTCACTTGATACAAGCACAGCTTGGCATCAAGAAGAATCTGACCTTCCACGTTGCCCGCCACAGCTTTGCCACACTCGCCTTGGCGCACGATGTCCCCATCGAAAATGTAGCCCGAATGCTCGGACATGAGGACATTCGGACCACACAGATTTACGCAAAGGTTTTGCGTACCACCATCGAGCGCCATGCCACAGCACTCCAAGGCGCCATCATCTAAGCTTTATTCATCTTCATCTAAAACACGATAAAACGTGCCTTTCAATAGCTGCGACATTCCACTCTCCTTGAATGTCGCAGTTATTTTTTCGCATACATACTTGCCTCCCCTTATATAATATAAGGCACGTGGGTTGGGCAAAGTATCAGACAAGAACGAGAACTGATACTTTTTCTTGCCATCAATTTTATGCAACACTTCGCGTTTCTCCTCCCACATTCCCTCATTCAAGCGAAGTGAAAAAGGCGTAATGAATGCCTGGAACTCATCTGAGACTTCCACAAAATCCACCACAGGGTGCGGCATATACGGCTTGAAGTACTGCACCCCGTTCCAAAAGCCCATATATATTTGGTCAAAGTAAGCGTCCGTGTTCTTGTTCTCCCCCTTGGCAATGGTACGGCTTGCCGCACCTTGCGCCAAATCACCTGCATCGTAGTCAATGGTGTTGGCTGACGTTGAACTGCCAAACACACGATCAGAACGATTACCACTTGAAGAACCGCTCCCATCTTCTGTCAGTGTCCAATTCTCACTGCTTCCCATCTCGCCACAATTCATGAAAAGCATATTGCCGTGACTGTCTCCCGTCCCCTCAATCCAAGCTGGCACAATTTTCAGTTCCAAGTCCTCTGCATTCTTGTCCGCAAAGCGTTCCCCATAGGCATTGACAGGGAGCAAACGATTATAATAGCGATACCACTTCGTTTTCGTCTTGTCTGAAAATCCCGAAGTACCCTCCATCACAAACTCCGATTTGTAGCAGTACATGACAAAGTACGTGCGGTTTTCCTTGACATAAAACAATTTGTGTCCATCAGAGTCATATTTGTAGCCACGTACATATTGCGTGCTGCTGGCGTTCGGTCTTGTTTGCCTTGTGTACACCCCACTTATTTTAAGCGACTTTGCCGCCTCCAACAAATCTGCCATTTTATCATAAACCTTGGCATCCTTGCCATATTTGCGAATGTACCAATCGCACGAATGGTACGCCCAAAGCAAACTGCCATTGTCCTCATACTTCACATTCACGCTACCCAAGTATTCCGACTTGTCCTCCTGCGTGACTTGGGTGGTATAACTGTCCACCACCTTGTCCAACAGAACCTCATCTGCTTCCGTGGCAATAGCATCAGAGAATTTGAAAGAAATCGTTTTCTGCTTGTGGTTGATGGTGAAATCCCCGAACAAAAATTTCTCCAGCTCTTCAAAGAACTCCGTCAGCGTCCAATGTGGCAAAGCAAGTGCAAAGTTATAAGCCCCCCATGCCGCAGGCAAGGTGTTGCATATAAGGAGATTAACAAAGGCAGAGTTTTCCAACGCCATGAAATCCCACTTATAACCCACCTGCTTGCATATCCTGTAAAGGATATACAGCAAGTAAGGCTGAAACGACAAAGCCTGTGCTCCCGTTTGCGCATTGGTTTCATGCGGCCAAATAAATTCATTCTTTTCTGCGCTCCACACCATTTCATTCTGAATGTTCCCCGAAGTGTTATTCACCCAGGGCAACGGGATCCAGAAATTATCTGGGTATGGGCGCATGTCGTCCATGCAATGCCCTGCAACCGCCACGCGGCTTGTAGGATAGCCCAAATCCAGCTCATTCAAATAAATATCATCGAATGTCTCATCAAAGTTTTGCTCACTGCGTCCCTCCAAGAATTGCGTCTTGACTTCCACATCAGAAATTTCCGTGATGGTGATGGTGCCACTCCGATAAAAGTCACGATCGCGAAATTCGCAATCGAACACCACCTTGTTCTTAGCCACATCTGCGCGGTGAATATGCCCAAAGATCGCTATATTTTGGGCACACCCTCTCAAAGGGAAAGTGATCGTCAGCGTATAGCTGTCACTTCCCGTAAATAATCTATTTTCAGCAATGAAGTCAAACGATGTGCCTTCCTTCAATACGGCTTGTTGGTTGTTGATGATGATTTCCATAAGGCTTCTTATTTGCGTTTTGATTTAGGAGACTTGTTACGCATAAGTGTATCATACTCATCTTGCGCTTGCTTGATACCCGTGTCCCCTGTCACTGTGTTCACGGTGACAAAAGGCTCATTCAGTCTTTGGCTTAGTCGGTTCATTGTTTCTTCGTACTTACTGAGTACAGCTGCGCTCTGTGCCAAAGCTGCCGAAGCTACATTATCCGTGGGGGCTTGAATAATTACAGGTTGCGGTGAAGGCGAAGCCACCGCACCTGTTCCTATAATTGTTCGTGAAACATCATCGGCTCGCAAGGATCCGATGGTGTTAGTTCTTTGTGCATAGTCCAAAGCGTTAATCAAAGGTCTTGCCACAGGTGATGCAAGCAATTTCTGCGATGCCACCCACTCCCCGGCATGGACCACGCCCACTTCTTCGTTTACTCTGCCTTGCGGAGTAAAACCACCTTGCGCATATCCTTGTGCTTCACTTGCCTGTTGTTGCTTTTTGATTGCGGCAATCTGTATCATGCCCGCTGCAATAGCCATAGCCGCTGCAATCGGTGCCATGATATAACCGACCACAGGAATAGCCGCTGCCGAACCATAAGCAGAGATCGCGTTTTGGGCAGTCTGCGCCACCGCTTGAATGACCTGCATGGCAAACAACTTTTTGTTCGCCTCGTTCTTCGCTTTGGCAAGGGCGGCTTGTTTCTCCTTTTCAAGCTTCGCCACCTTGTAGTTATTACCTTCTGCCGCAGAAATCTCCGCAGAATAGCGGGCATTGATGGCGGCAGTTTCCTTCTCGAGTTCCGCCTGGACGAGAGAAGAAACGCCACTGAATATCTCTCCCATACCACTCATGACAGTGGAGAACGATTGCGTAACGGCTTGCCCAGCATCACTCTCCAACCAATTAGCCAATTTCTCATTGGCTTTCTCCATTCCATTCTTTGTGACGCCAATACTATCAATGGCATATTTTTTACGCAAAGCCAACTTTGCCTTTTCAAAGGCTTCCTCAATGCGCAGTTTCTCTGCTGCATTGTCGCCAGCAGCTTTCATCTCAGCTGCATACACTTGTTGCAATGCTGCAAGAGAGGAGTCATATTGCGTGAGCCGTTCATCCGCATTTGCCCCAAAGTACTCCTCTTTGAGTTGCTGTTTCACTTGTTGTTGACGTTGGATAATCTTCTGCTGATTGGCAAAAACCTTGTTCTGATATTCCTTTTCAGCTGCCAAGCGTTCCTTGGTGCCTTTCTTGTAAAGCTGCACCACTTTGCGAAGATGTTCCAGTTCAGCCAACTCCACGGCATCTTCGTAGGTCTTGGTGTCAGAAAGTCCGTCTATATAGCGTTGCTTCAACTCCGCGAGCTGGGCATTATACGCTTTATCTTCTCGTTCGCGAGAAACAGAAGTCGCGTTCTCTTCCTGTTTCTTCATAGCCTCCTGGTATTGCGCTTGCGCCTCCAAGAGGTCTTTAGCAGAAACATCAGAACGCTCCATCTTCTTTTTCCAATACTGCACGTTGATCTCGTCCATGCGTGCGGTGTATTGCTCATAATCCTTCTCACCTTTTGCATACGCAATGCGGTTCTTGGCTTCCTCTGTCGCTTTCCAATCATCGGGAGAGTTCTTGCGGTCAGTCTGCTTTTTCTTCGCTTCCGCCAAGTTCGCTTCCGCTTCGGCTTTTTCCTCCTTGGTGATCTTCTTGTTAGCAAGCACTTTTTGATAAAATTCTTGCTCAATCTCCTCCATGCGCTCCACATAGGCTTCATAGTTCTTCTCACCCTCCATGTATGCTTTCTTGTTGAGCGCATTCTGTTCTTTCTGCCAATCTTGTTCCGCCTTGAACTTGTCCGACTTTTTATTCTTCTTATCATCGTCCACTACAGGCGCACCGCCACCACCTCCACCATTGTTTGTGACGACAGGTTTATGATTGGTTTCCTCGGCAGCTTGTTTGCCGAGATCATCGCCATAAGTGTCTGTAATAGCTTTCTGACGCGCATTCAGTTTTTGCAGTTCCTTGCGTTTGCTGTTCGCTTTACTTCGTTTGCGTGCAGCTTGTGAACCATTAGCAATACCGCTGTAACTCGCCATTGTTCCGCCAGCTGTACCATAGCTATACATCGTGTTCCCCTTGGCAGATTCAACCTTCTTCTGCTTTTCATCATACTCCGCAGCTTCCTCGTCCAACTGCTTAATCTCCATTGTAAGTTGCGCCTTTTGTTTGCCAATCTCTTTAAGCATATCTTTTGCTCCCTCAATCTCATACTTTTTCGTAAGAGAAAGCAAATAAGCGTCCAAAGCTTCCTTGTTCTCCTTGTACTTACCCGTGGTCGCGTCCAGCTGCGCATTATAATTGGGTATTATCTTATTGAGTGCTTGCACCGCCTTTTGGCGATCGTCCAAAGAAAGTTTCTCATTACGTGCCACCTTAACCAAGGCATCAATCTTGTTCTTCTCCTCCACAATACCTTCCTGACCTTTCAGGCGAACGGCAGCCAAAGCCTTTTCACCCTCGGCAGCTTCATTCACTTTTTTAGTCATCTTGTAAATCCCATAGCCAAGCGCCACAGCAGCAGCGAGCAAAACACCCCAACCACTTGCCAACGAAAGTCCCTTTCGCTTCAAGTCCACCATGAGTGAGGATTGACGCGCCCAATTTCCTTGCAGCTTCGCCAATACCAAATTGAAAGCAATGTGTCCAGCTTGCAGTGTGTTCACCACTGCATGGTACGCGATAGCCGTACCCTTGCACACGGCATGCCATGCCGCTTGTGCTTTAAGAGCTATTGCATTTGCCTTGACTGCAATGGTGTAAGCTACCACCATTGCAGTCAGTACGATAATAGCTTCCTTGTTTCTTGCGAGGAAGTCTATTGTCGTGCTCATTGCCTTCAGTGTGAGGGTTGTAGTACTGATTACATGCTTCATGACGGGCATCAACTTCTCACCCAATTCAATGGCAAGTTCTGTAACACGCTTTCTTGCCTTATCCAGCTCCGCCTCGACTGTCGAGTTCTGCACATTAAACTCATTCGTCACCGATGTGGCATCTTCAAACGACTGTGTCGCTTGTTCCTGTTGCCACTTCACCATTTCGATGTTACCGGCTAACGTAGCGAGCACCTGTGAAGCACGGGCGCCATTCTCACCCATGTTCTTGAACACAGGAGCGAGTACATCCATGTTGCCGAGTTTCTTTAGTTGCTGCAACAACATCAAAAGTCCCTCATTAGTGCTGCGTTTCAATGCCTTGTTCAGTTCGTCCAAATCCATGCCCGTAGCCTTTGCAATCTTGCTTGGCTCCTTGAACAAGTTCATGATGAGTTGCGAGAGTGCCGTTGCCGACATCTCGCAAGCTTGACCCTGGCTATCCAACACCGCAGCAAACGCCATAATTTGCGGAATGGTCATGCCCGCTTGTGCGCCCACACCCGCCATGCGCTTGCCAAACTCCGCAAGATAGCCAGCAGAAGCCGTACAATTTTGAGAGAGGTCGTTAATCACTGAACCGACAGCGAGCAAGGATTTTTCTGTGCCAAGTCTCGCTTCATCACCAAAGATATTTGTCAGCTTCGACAAAGTAAGGGTTGCCCCATCCCCGAGTTCATCAAGTGCCACATTGATTTGGTCAGCTGCCTTGACAAAGCCCAATACATCTTCTTTTGAAGACTCTCCGAGTCGCCCCGCTTCCTCTGCGAGCTTGTTCAAATCCTCACGTGAAGTACGGGTGTCCATCTTCTTAAAATCCTCATTCAGTTCCTTTACCTCGTCATCAGCCAAACCCGTAAACTTGCGCACATTCGCCATTTCCGCATCCATTTCAGCAAAAGCGTTCACTGCCTTGCGTCCTGCCATGACAAGTCCCGTGCCGACCGCAGCCACCCCTGCAATGATGTTACCCCACTTATCCACAAAGCCATTGATGCGGTCCACAAGTCCCACATGCTCCTTTTCGGTTTCCCTTAGCTCCTCATTGACATTCGCGATTTCTGCCTTTACACGTTTGATACTCTCACACTGCTTGTTCCACTCGTCCGTACCGCGTTCGATGCCATTCAAGGACTTTTTGAGTTCCTTGAGCGTCCTGTTCAACTCTTTTGGCGATGCCTTGTCAAGTCGCTTCATTACGTTCTCCACACCTTGAGTTGCACTCTCAATCTGCCCAATCTGGCGGCGGGTCTGCTTTAGTTCACGCTGGAATTTCTTCAGCTGGACCTTATCGCCCGCAGCCGCTGCCTTTGTTATTTTATCTTCGAGGTCGCTCGCTTGCCGTTTCAACTGTTCGAGCATATTTTGCGCCTGTTTGCCGTTCACTGTGAGCGTGACCGTAGCATTTGCGTTGATGTCTGACATAGTCTTTCCTTTTTGAAGTGAGTAATAAGCACAAACTTAGCCATGCGCCAAAGAAGCAAAAAAGACGATGTATCAAGGCTTTTCCACTCCCGAAGCGGGCGTGATTTTTGAAAAAATCCGCGTTTTGTTAAGTAGTAGCAAAACAAAAGCATTGATACAGAAGTCTTTAGGGGATTGTTAAGGGGTTTCCCCTTAACCCCTCCGTCGAAAGACCCCCCGACCGCCCTACATCGTCAAACCGCGACCACCCCCACAACAAAGCGGAATATGTAAACAAATCTTAAATAGTACCCTTATTTGAGTTCCTTCGCCCCGACAAAAGTCCCCAAAATGCACGAATGCCGAAAAGAGAGAAAGCGAAGAACATACAGAAAGAGCAACCAACGTACACACCACACCCACGCAACAAAATACACCCCGAAGTTTCGCAAATACCACGATTGCACACTCCAAGTTTCTCATTTGCATAGATGCCAAGTTTCCACCCAACCAACAAAGCACCCCGAAGTTTCGCAATGCGCTCAAATCCAAGGTTTCTGACTATCTAAAACGACCCTCCAAGTTTTCACCAATCCAACAAAGCACCCCGAAGTTTCACAATGCGCTCAAATCCAAGGTTTCTGACTATCTAAAACGACCCTCCAAGTTTCCACCTATCCAATAAAGCCCCCGAAGTTTCACAATACGCTCAAATCCAAGGTTTCGGACTATCTAAAACGACCCTCCAAGTTTCCGCCTACCCAACAAAGCAGCCCGAAGTTTCACAATACGCTCAAATCCAAGGTTTCGGACTATCCAAAACGACTCTCCAAGTTTCCTTTATACTCATGAGGTTCGGGAGTTTCTGACTATCCAACGACCCCAATGCACCCGACCAAACACCCACACCACACCCCCGAAGTCTTTCGGGGTCTCTGATAGCCTCCGAAATTCCCCACCTTTCAAGGGAAAATTTCACACCTTGGGGGTCTCGACCTCCCACCGCCCGCGCCACCGCGAATGGGCGGTAATCCGTCTGTGTGCGTGCCGAAAAATGCCTAACACTTTAGCAGATGTTAATCTGCCATAGTGTTAGGCACTTGAAGGCACGTACTCAGACGACCGCTGACGGGCATAAAAAGTGTGTTGTCGTGTTTTAGCGGACTTGTCCGCCATAGCACGACAACACGCTTTGTTGCCTAAAAAAGGCACGCTGTGCGGTAAAACGGACTGGCGAGGCACGTAGCCTGTCCGCCAACAATAGAGCCTGCATCTTCTTTCGAGGTACGAGAAAGGTGATGTGGGCTTGACGGACTGACTTTGAAGCATGAAAAGTAGGTCCGCGCATGAAAGAAGCCCAACCTCCCTTGAAGTATGAAAGGGTGGATTGGGCTTGAACGGAATGGCTTTGAACCTTGAGAAGCCTTTCCGCTAAACTGTGGGCTAATCTCCTTTGAAGCATGAAAAGGTGTTTAGCCCATTAAAGAAATTCAAGCATCGGAGTTCCGACGATGGCACCACCAAAAGGCAGCCAAGGCTGCAAGGAATACCAAGGTCAAGATTAACTTGACAGGAAAATTCCATGGTCTCGCCATGGACTCCCTCTGCTGAACTTGTTGTAAGGAAGATTGCCGAGTCGCAGCGAGGCTGTCTTCCTCCTTTGCCTCTGTCTTGGTGCTCTCCTTTCGGCTTGACGAAAGGTGTGCGCCATAGATACGAATGGATTGCGGCTTTTGCCGGAAAGTCCTTTGCGCCTTGGCGTTAGAAGCACCTTGCAGCGCATGGGGAGCTTCGATAGTTGGAGTCTCTGCTCCAACCCCGAAGCTCACGATGCAGCTGTCGAACAAAAGTTCGGTGTGCCGCCACACCGAATCAATGCGTGACGTTTGCCACTGATGCCGCTGCACCTGTACAGCGGAGTCCGTGGCAAACGTGTTCGTACTTGTGACTTTGTGCGTACTGCTGCACGAAGTGAGTAGGCACAGCCACATGATTATGGGAAAGAGACTGGCTTTCATAGGTCTTTCTGTACATTGAATGATGGGCAAGCTTTGCTTGCAAATTTGCAATTTGCACAATGACGGCTGCACTCGGAAATCTTGAAGCCAACTTCAGATTTCGCTCGTTGGCACGTCATTTCATTGTGCCCATGCACAGTTGCATGGGGATAATAAAATTTCAGTTGGTTCACCAACTGCCGCAAAGCAGTCTTCTGCTGCGGAGTGCGTGTGTCCTTGGGCGTTTTTCCGTCCTTGGCCACACCACCAATATAGCAGATGCCAATGCTGTGGGCATTATGCCCCAGGCAATGGGCGCCAGCTATGTTCTCGGCACGTCCCTTGTGGACGCTGCCGTCCCGATAGATGACATAGTGATAACCTATGTCGGCAAACTTGCGTGCCAAGTGCCAACGACGAATGTCCTCCACCGTGAAGTCCTTGCCTTCGGGGGTGGCAGAGCAATGAATGATAATTTCAGTGATGCGTCGCATAGTTTAGGAGTTTAATAAGTTTAAGGCTGCGCTTGGGTGGGCTTTTGAGGTTGCGAGTTGAGTTTCTGCTCTTCGTCCTTGATAGCCTTGTCAAGCGTTTGCATGATCTTTCCCTCAAATTGATGTACTTTTCTACCATAGTAAATGCTTACTCCGAAAATTGAGCCAGCATAGATGAGACATTGTGAGAAAATCCACAGGACAGAGTCCGAGATTTCGCCTTTGGGCGGTGTGATGAACCCTGCGACTGCAAGGGCATAGCCGCCTACGAGCATGGCGAGGGCGGACCAAAATTGAATGCTTACTTTGGGTTTAGTCATTGTTCGTTACATTTAGGATTATCAAGCGTTCAGCTTTGCCTGAACTGTTTTCATCTTGTTTTCCAAATCGTCCACGCGCTCGCCAAGCGTCATGATCATGTTGTAGAGGTTTACCAAGTCTGTTGAAGTGGCGTCCAATGTCTTTTTATCCCCCTTGCTCATGAGACCGTCCGTTGTGGAACTGGCTAACGGAATGGCGTCCGTGTAAAGCGCATTGAACTTCATGCCGAACTGCGAGAGCACGTACTTGTTCGTGTTCACGTCCCATGCCATGCGGTCAGGGAACAGAAAGCCCCAGTCCTCGGCATAGCCTATCGTTTTGCGGTCGCTGCCCGTGAAGTAGATTGCACGCTGGAACACCTTGGCGTGGTTGAATATGATTTGTCGGCAGTAGTCGTTCTCGATGTTCTGAATGAGCGTGATGCTCATGTGCTTCTGGTACGTGAGGTGCGCCACCACGATTTCGGCATTGCCCGAAATTGAAGGGTCGCGCAAGGCATTGAGTGCAGCTGTCTCTTCCAAGAAATTGCCCAACTCCTTGACACGCGTGTTCAAAGCCTTCTGCACATCGGTCACGGCACGTGTGGTGGTCAATCCCGGCACGCTTGCCGTAGCCATAGGCAGTGTGACACTGAACAGCTGTGTGCCTGCGGCATTGCTTGCCGCCAGCACACGCGAGCTGCCTGTATAAGCAAGGGAAGTGGCTATGGTGTCTGTGACAGCGGACACCGCCTTGTCGATGTTGCAGACGTGGTCATAATACTTGTTGAGCTGCTGCACCTGTGCAGCGGTCATCACGCCCGCACTCGAAGAGGTGGCGGCAGGGAGAGCAAAAGCATTGTTGATGCTTTTCAGTTCCCCCGTGACCATGTTCAGGAGCGTGGCAGAAAATGCCACACTCACCTTGTTCACGTCCCCCAACTTGAAGTGCTGAATGACTTGCTTGGCTTCGCCCAACTTGGTTTTCCAAGTTTTCAGGGCAGCGATGTTTGTGTTGCAGTTGGAAATGGAATGCTTTGCCTCTGTCATGTCCTCGGTGCAATTTGTAAGGCTCTGCACCTGTGCAGCGGACATCACCCCAGCTTGTGCGGTGGTGGCGGCTTTGAGGATTATGTTGTCTGCCTGTCGTTGTAGCACACCGCTTGAGGGGTTGCCCTGAATGACGGACAGACAGACCTTGTCTGTGCCGACAGTCCCGAGACTGATGCTCTGCAACAACGTGGAGAGTTTCAGAATATTGGCTTTCCAAGCCGTGAGGGACTGCAAGTCCGTGTTTGTTGCGGCAGCAGAGAGCGAGTCTGCCAAGGCTTGCAATATCACGCCCAAATTCTCGGGGGTGATGGCGGCTTCGGTGCTTAATGCCCGAAAAGCCGTGATTTGCTTGGTTATGTTTGTCGTGTTCATAAGCTAATGATTGTATCTGAGGTACTTATCGTCCAAAGATTGGGCTACCACGCCCACAAATTCTTTGGCCATGTTGTCGGCAAGGAAGTCCCTTAGGTTCATAACCGAAGCGTAATACTTGCGCGAGAACCAAGGTTTCTTTTTGCGCTTGCGCTCCCTGCCGATGTCGCCATTGTTACCTCGTGGAATTTCCTTACCCGTACCAAAGTTCTGCCAAAGTCCATACTCTAAAAAAGACTGACTTAGTCCGAGTTCCATAAACCGCCCATCGGCACGGAGCGGTAACGACTTGGGCGAAGCGAGCAAGGCACCTGTGTCAATCACATCGAGCAAGGTCATTTGCTCTTTCCATATTTTGAGCATGGTCTCGTTGAAAGCCGTGACGAATTTTTCGCGTTCCCTTAATGCGGCTTGTTCTTGGTCATTCCCACTCATCTGCATTGTATCTTAAATCCGTAAACGTGTCCACAGCAATTTGAAAGTAGGCACAAGCGCAGCCCGAAAAGAAATACTCGTTCATCTCGTTGAACGTGATGCGTTCATCGAGGTAAATGCACGATTGTTCTAATCGTGTCCGTTCAAGAATGAGTTGGCTCATGAATTGGCGGAACACCTCTCGAAGTGTTTCCATGCAACTAAGCCTTGCTTCCATGTCATCAATGGCATGGCGCATGGCAAGAAAGATGGTTTTTACGCGCCTTGTGCGTGGCGTGTTGGCGAGTGAGATATAGCCCTGGCTCATGTCGCTCACGCAGACAAAAGCCGTGGTGCTTTGCATGGTTTGAAGCGCCTCTTCAAAGCCTTCCAAGCCCGACACACGGCAGAAAGAAAAGCCTTGTGCGGTGGCGAACTTGTTGCGAGCAACCAAGTCTTGAAAGAATGCCGTGGCATTCCAGTTGAGATTTGATTTCATAAGGTGACATGATTAGATATTTATTACTATCTTTGCGATGTGAGGGATGGGTTAACCTTAAGAGACCCGCTCTCATTCCAGCCAAGGCATTTGCTTTGGCTTTTTTATTTAAGTTGGTTACGTAGTTCTTGTGCTTCCTGTGCCTTGGCATCAAGCTCCGTCAAGGCACGCCAACAGTCCATTTGCAGAATGGCTGCTTCCTTGGTGATGTCGCCTCCTGTGAGCGCACGGATTTGTGCGTTCATCGCCTGTCGGAGTTCCTCTCCGACCCCCAAATCAGCACTCCCCAAGAGATTGCTTTTCTCTTGGGGTATGTTGGTGAAGAAATGCGGGAACATACGGGTGAAGTTCGCTTTGACAGAAGCGAACCAATAGAATACAGAAATCAGTTCTGCTTTCTCCAAACAAGCTTTGTTCGAAAGTTTCGGATAAAGCAAACGCGCCATCTCCGCAAGGCATTCCGTGCTTTGCGTATGCAGAAAACCTTGGTAATAGTTCTCGCAAGCGAGATAATCCTCAAAGGGGACGGCTTGCAAATCGGCAGCGACTGCCGATGCACCGCCAATGACAGCAATGCGCACAGGCATGGGAGCAAAGCTCTCCAAGAATGCGAGTCGTCGCGCAGCAAAAGTGATTTGCCAATCGGCAAGCACAACCTGTTTTTTGGTACCTTTTTGCTTCACGAGAAAAGTCCGTTTGTCCGTTCGACAGAGCACAACAAATTCAGCCCATTTGCAAACGCAAAGGGATAACACCTCATTCATCGGCAAATCGCGTGCGACTTGTCGGAAGAAAAACAGAAGTTGCTGGTCGGACAGTTCCGACCATGACTTGGGCAGAGAAATAGAAAATGCTTCCATACCGCGAAAGTATGGAAGCATCTATTTGAGAGAAAAGACAACAATCTATCCCTTCTTGAAATTATCAAAGAACTTTATTTTAAGAGCAAGGGCAACAGACATCTTCTCTTCGGGCATTTCACCCTCCAAAACCAATATGGTTTTCACCTTATTATGCTCCACTCTTACAGATTGCTCTGCATTTAATATAGCTTTGTATTTTACACATTGGTAAATGCCACGCAAGATGTCAGCTTTATCTGATATAGCAGATTTTACTTCAACCGCAATTTGTGTTTTATCTTTCAAGCGAAAGTAAACATCAAGTCTGTCACCAGAAAGAAGTCCGTATTCCATAGACTTAAAATCAACATTTCTAATGCCGATAGACTCTGGATTATCATAAATAAATTGTTTGAGTTCTTTGTGGCGAGGTCCTTCTGAACCATTCCTTGAAAACGCACCTTTTCGAATGACGTTTTCATCAGAACTATTGTCTGGTATTTTATAAGGTTTTAGTCCTAACTTATTGAGGACCAAATCCCATTTTTCATAGTGTTGAGCATCTGTATTGACTTTTTGAACAACTTCCTTTTTCCCTTCAAAACTAAGTTTGTTATAGTTTGGTTCTACATAATCGAATCCATGCTCAGGAAGTCCTGAATGTTTAGATTTAACTAATCCATTTAGAGATGGGACATCCTTAAATCCTTTTTCTTTACGTAGCTCCTCGAAAATATCATGAATTAGACCAAGAACACGACCTATTCTATCTGTCTTATGTCCAACAGCTTTTGACAAGTCACTATAATAATGCGCCTTGTTGTCATTGCTCGATTTAGCCCAATAAACAAGCACAGGTATCATTTTCTGTGCCCATTGTGGATTTTTGTGCGTGTCATCGTGTAACAATTCTAAGTATCTTGGATTTTTCATTTGCTTTTACAGATTTGTTTTGCACGACAAATATACAATATTAAAACCAATACCCACCTTTTCTTTTATCATTCTTGTACCCATGATTTTCAAAGAGCGCAGCGGTCTCCGACTGCTTCCACTCCTCAAAAATGCCATCGGGAGCATTGCGGAGGGAGTTCACGACCTCTATGCAAGATGGTATGGGGGCTTCTCCTTCTTCCCGTAGCATATACAGTTCTATTGCGAAGATGTGTCTCCAAGCACGCTTGTAGTGCGGTGCAGATGGGGTCTCGCCCCATTTGCCCAATAGCTCCGCTTGGCGCAGAGTCGCCAAGAGTTCACAGGAGAAGAAATCATGCGCCAATCGTTCCTCGATGGCGATGAGTTTAGAATGCAGTTCCTGGTAACGCTGCCAAGAGTGGTCGGTGCTGCCGAGTTTCTGAGGCAGATCCAACCACGGGTAAAGCGTTTGCTCAAAGTATTGGCATGGGTCGCTTGTCGCCCATGCTTCCGTATTTGCCAACAAGGAAAGTAAGATAGAAAGCGTGTAATCACGCATTTTCTCCAACGACAGGAGCAAGCGTTCCACGCGCTCCTTGCTGGCAGGGGCTATATTGGTGTTTGAAACAACCCCAAAGCCATTGGGTGTGAGCACCAAATCCAACTGTGGCACGGCATGAAGCATGGCTTCTGCCACCACCGCCATACGTGCGTAATGCAACAACTTGTTGTTCGCATTATCAGAAACAGAGAGCAGTTCCGTAAGGACTGCCTCAGAGAGGAACGTGGTCGTAAGCCACGCTTCCGCCACCTCCAAGTGCGGAGCAATCTTATCAAAGAGCAAAGTCTCGCCTTGCACAGACTTCAGCACATTCGGAACGAATTGCAGAAGCACATTGTTATCGGGTATCAGCTGGCTCATGCGTTTTCAGTATTAGGGGTTACACTCACCTGTTTGGCGTCTTTGTTCTCGTCCAACGTGGTGAGCTGGATAAACGGACAGTCGGGATAAGCCCCGTCCCACCTGTTGAACCTTATAATCAGTCGATGCACATTAAACAAAAGGTCGTGATATGGTTTTTGCAAAGCCTGTGCAATCGTATAAAGCTCGCGTTTGTCGCTGCCCGAATTGTTCGTCTGCGATTTGCCCGGCACAGAACCCACAAGGTTTGAGTGCACACGCATGGTAAAGCACATTATGTTCACCGCCTCGATGATGTCCGTAGCCCAGTCGCCACCCTCCTTGTCCGTCTCAATCTTGTTGATCACCACATCGTGCTGTTCCTCCCCATTGGGAGACACATAAAACTCCGAGAAAAGTACCTTGCCCGAGTTCTCCATGCCCGTGAGGAAATTGATGATGTTGTCCTTTTCCTCATTCACGCGCTCCTGTTGCTTCACGCGGTCGGTAATGCCCTCCGCCTTGAAGATATTGCTCCAAAACGATTTGGCAATCTCTATGTGGTACTTGATAGGTGCAGAGTTTTTCAACTTTGCCTCCTTTGCCACCCCGATGAGTTGCTTAATGTTGTACCACTTGCCCTTGAAGAGCGAGGCATAATAAGGAATGGGATAATACGTGCTGTCAGGTGTCGGCACACGGCTGACCACGGCAAACTTACGTTTGCCCTTCTTCACCTGTGCTTGCAAGTCCGTCCACGGACTTTGCGGGTTGAGCAGTGGAATGACCTCCACCTGTTCCGCCCGCACCGAATTGCGCCAATTCGCGTACAACACCTGTGGTATCACACCCTCCTTGTTGGCAGGGGCAAAGCGAACATAGCAAGCCTCCTTGCGCAGCACCCTCACCACCTTGTTGCCTTGCTCATTGAGAATAATCACGCTCACGGCAAAGCCGAAGTGTTTGAAGTCCTGACAAACACCGAGAAAATAACTCGCCATGTCGTTATCCAAGAAGAACTCCTCGACCTCGTTCACCACATTCCGCTTGCACATTTCATCAGTCTGGTACACCAAACCGCTTCCATAGCACACCTCTGCATTGAACATCTGGCAAGTGCTCAGAGTCTCATCACTTTCAATCAGATTGATAATGTCATACGGCATCTGGTCGTCCGCTCCCCAAGGCATATAGCTCACCTTATCGCTCACATGGCGCGGTGAAATCTCCTCTGCCTCCTTAAAAACTTCGCTGCTTTTGGTGGTGAACGCTGCCGCGGCATGATAGCCGGGCAGGTCGTTCACGCCTATTATGTGTAAGTAATTGAAATCGCCCATAGTTTTGCTTGTTTGTTTCTGCAAAACTATGGGCGAGGTTGTATTTATGAAAAGACATTAGCTTCTTCCTCGTTTTAAGAAGAGAGCTAAAGACTCTCCAGAGAAAGAACTACTGAAATACGGCTTGTAAGGTGCATATTCCTTGTATGACTTGTAAGGTTTGTATTGTTTATAGCCCTTATATGGTTCGTACTGAGTATACTTACTTACAGCACCTTTAATAAAACCGACGGCATCTCCTTTATGGTTGCGAACAATCCCGTCACTATACCAACCTAAATGTTTGCCGTTAAAACCATATATATTGAAGTCATCTCCGCTTGCAGTTGTAAGGTAAGCTACAGGATAACCATTCCACATATATATGGTCAAGTCTTCATCATTGGTATCAATATATGCAACAGCTTCTCCATTGGAATTGAATAAGCTAATCTCTTCAGCCTTCATACTGCATGATAGTGAAACAATTAGCATTAAAAAAAATATAATCCGTTTCATTTGGTTTGTATTTTATTGTATTTGTGCAGGCTGTGTAAAGCCCACGTTCTTTAATATAGTTTCAGCGGGAGCGGCTTCGACAGCTTGTGCCATACGCATGATGGTATGACGGAACTGAGCCTTGAAGTCTGCATCTGTTTGGTATTGCTTATAAAGAGACATATCTCCCTTTCGCTTTTCGCGCATCAGCTCATCAATAATTTTATAGCTAACACTTTCAACAGCTTCTGGGTCTTGATTGCCTACCACGAACTCTTTGTAGTCAGAACTTTGCGTCATAGACATGGCGAAATTTATGAGTTTCGCCTTTTGGTCATCTGGTGTAGCATCCCAGCCACTGAAATGCCCATCATTGAATATCTTTACAATTTCTTCAAGGGTATCATCTTCATTCTCTTCTGTGCCCGCGCCAGCCATAGCAGCTTTGTTGGGGTCAAGAGTCGTTTCTGCAGAATCAAGTTCTACAGTTTGGTTGAGTGCTGTGCGACGTAAACCATATGTATTCAAGTCCACGTTATCGAGTAAGTCTCTCATATCATCGCGTCCTGCCACATTCACTTTCAACCCAGGAATAAGGAAACGCAGATACCAAAAGAATTTTTCCCATTCTTTCATTTCAAAACTCATGATGGCAGCTACGCGGCTATACACCTTGACAAATTGTTTGCATTTCATTTTGAAATCCGCTTGCCCATTCTCTGGCCATTCTATTTCATTCAAAAATCTGTTGATGGGAATATCTATACAATGCGCCCATTTGTCGGGAGTAACGCCATTGAAGTAAAGTTCCGCGAACTCGTCAACCTCTTCTTGTTCAAACACGCCCACAGAAAGAATCGTGGAACGCAATTCGTGAAGAACATTCACATCTGTTGGTTCAGAGAGTGAAGTAGATGTAAAATAAGGGTCAAACGAAGCCTTCATGTCGTCCACTTTGTTGTAGAAATCAAGGATAAACAAATCCTCTGCGCGTTTGCCCAATGCTGGTGCTGCACGATTCAGACGCGAAAGACATTGCACCGCTAATACACCAGCCAAAGGTTTGTCAATATACATGGCTGCCAACTTAGGTTGATCAAAACCTGTAAGGTATTTGTTAGCCACAACCAAAATACGGTTCTCATCTTTGTTAAATTCCTCAGGTGTTTTATTGTCAGGAAATCCGTTTAGGTCAGTTTCGGTATATTTCACTCCATCCACTTCCTTCTCGCCAGAAAAAGCAATAAGAATACCATAGGGCATTCGATGTTCAGCCTTAATCTCATTCAAAGCCATGTAATAGCGAATAGCACACTCTATGTCTTTCGTCACCACCATTGCCTTTGCCTTGTTTCTCAATTTGTGGTTGCGAAACATATTTGCATCAAAATGAGCCAACATCTGTTCTGCTTTAGCTCGAATTGTCTTTGGTTCGCGTTCCACAGCTTTCTTGAGCAACTTTTGTGCGCGTTTGTTCTCGTAAAGCGGATTTTGCTCTGTAGACTTAATCAGCTCATAGTAGCTCTTATAAGTGGTGTAATTGCACAATACATTCAGAATGAATCCCTCCTCTATGGCCTGTTTCATGCTGTAAAGGTGGAACGGGTGGAATGATCCATCTTCGGTCTTTGTTCCGAAACGTTCAAGGGTCTCTTTCTTGGGAGTTGCGGTAAAGGCAAAGTATGAACAGTTTGTAGACATCTTGCGGCTTAGCATCAATTCTGCCAATACAGCATCAGTGGTCATCTCTCCATCTTCACTCACCATCTTCTGTACTGTAGCATTCAATTTGTCGGCAGCGATACCTGATTGCGAAGAGTGTGCCTCGTCAATCAAAATGGCAAAGTTGTGGTCAGACACATCGCTGATTGTGTCGCAGATGAACGGGAACTTCTGAATGGTAGTGATGATGATGCGTTTATTTGCTTCAATGGCACGCTTCAGTTCAGCAGAAGAGTCGGCATGCTGAATGATTTTCTGTGTCTGTCCGAAAGCTTTGATATTGTCTGTAATCTGTTTGTCAAGCACACGACGATCAGTCACAATAATCACAGAATTGAACAATGGCGCATCAGTTGACGTTGCACGCAAAGCCTCCATCGACTGCGGACAAACCTTAATCAATTTGAAAGCCAACCAAGTGATGGAGTTTGATTTGCCTGACCCCGCAGAGTGCTGAATCAGATAAGTTTTGCCCACACCTGTGTTCCTTACATCTTCAATGGCTTTGTCCACCACGTCAAGTTGGTGATAACGTGGAAAGATAAGCACCTTGGCATTCTTCATTACGTGTGGCACTTTCTTCTGTGTCTTAGCCTCTCCATAATCAAAGAGCACATAGTTCATGATAATATCTGCAAGTACGTCCTTTTGCAGCACGTGCTCCCATAGATAGCTCGTCTTGAAGCCATTCGGATTGGCGGGATTTCCCTGTCCTGCTCCATTGGGAAGGCCTTTGTTAAAAGGCATAAAGTAACTTTTATCTTTATCCAAATGGGTGCAAAAGAACACTTCATCCTTGTCCACCACAAAGTGTGCAAGGCAACGACCAAAACTGAGAATTGTTTCGCGCGGGTCGCGATCGTTCTTATATTGCTCAATGCCGTCCACACGTGCAGTTTGATGCGTCCAAGGATTCTTCAACTCAAATGTAAACAAAGGAATGCCGTTTACAAAAAGCGCCATATCAAGTTCCAGTCCCGGGCGTGTTACAGAAAATGTTTGCTGGCGAGTCAGCGAAAATTCATTCAATGTATAGTTGGCATGAGATTCAGCACTATCGGCCGGTGAAGGTTTCGGGTAGAACAAAGTCAAGTGAATGTTATCCACGTCCACCCCTTGGCGCAATACATCGATGACGCCATGCGATTCTATCATTTTTGAAATGCGGCGCTCCACCGCAACTTTCAAGTCTGTTCCACCCTTGTATTCGTCCAATTGTTTTTGTTGTGACGCTTTCAAGAAGTGCCACAGACGACGCAAGTCGAGCGCCATTTTCTTATCCATATCGCTCGGCTTTCCCCAATAATATTGATCGGCTGACGGGCGTTGTACATCAACGTCCGTCTGTCCGTCAGCCTTGCGGCTTTCGCTGGTGCTACCGATGAGTGCCAGTTCAATGCTTTTCTCAAAGGCACGTTCATCGGTGGGCTGTATGTGTTCTGTCATATTTAGCTATTCTAATAGATTACATTGTAGTTTTTATGGGCTACTTGCTGGTTACTTAAAGGCTACTTATAGGCTACTTCTTGGTTACTTTGCATTTTTCACCACCCATTCGCCCGACTTGCTGGCGCCCTTGCGTTCAAGCATTCCTATCTTTTTGAGTGCAGCAATTACTTTCTTTACGCCACTGACTGAAAGTCCAGTCAATTGGCTCACTTCAGCTATGGTCAGTCTACCGTCTTTGCGCAGAGCGTCAAGCACATTTTCTTCAGACTTGCTTAGAGTGATTGGGGTCTTTATTTCGATCTCTTGTTGGTGTGTGTCCTCATGCTCCTTAATTACTCGAAGCAAGCAATTTAGCATAAACACAATAAACGAGGTGCTGTTTGCCTCATGGTCGCTTTGCGCGATAGCTGCGTAGTAGCCCTCTTGGTTTTCGCGCACGATGCTCTCTACTGGAAGCCATGCAAAAACTGGTTTCCAACGGCTCAGCAATAGCGTTTGCCAAAAACGTCCCATGCGTCCGTTACCGTCCTCAAAGGGGTGAATAAATTCAAACTCATAGTGGAACACACACGAACTGATGAGCGGGTGCGTCTTGGTGGTTGAAACCCACTCAAATAAATCCTGTATGAGCCAAGGCACGCGGTCGGCAGGTGGTGCCATGTGAATGCAATGTCCTTGGTCGTCAAATACGCCCACAGAATCAAAGCGAAAACGTCCTGCCGTATGCACCAAGTCGTGCATCATGGCGGCATGTGCTTTGAGCAAATCCTTTTGGTTGAAGGCATCGAGCGATTGCATCAAGTGGTAAGCGTCGATGGCGTTCTTCACTTCCATAATTTCATCGGGTGCGCCCAACACACGTTTGCCGTTTACAATGTCAGTGACCTGTTGTAGGGTCAAACTGTTGTGCTCTATGGCCAGCGATGAGTGAATGGTTCGAATGCGGTTCTCTTTGCGCAGCATGGGGCTGGGAATCTGAGCGTCCGACAGAGCTTCCATACGTCCCAACTGCAAACTGATTTCGCTGACCAGTTGCAGTACTTCATTGGTAATATTGAATGGTGGTTCGTACATATCAGCTAACTTTTACTTTACCTGTTACTACTTCATTGATGATGATTTGTTTGCGCTCGCGGAGGGCTTTTATCAGAGTCTCATGTTTATTTATATCTTTATCAATTACTGCACAATGAGTATTTAGATATAAAGCAATGTGTCTTTGTTCTTCAATGTTGGGAACTATACATGGCATATTAATGAAGACATTTTGATAAAGGTGCAAGATTGTAGCTCCTGTTTGCGTATAATTATTGAATTCCTTTAAGACATTAGATAAAAGCATCCAATATAAAAAGTCTTGTGTGTACAATCCTTTTGTTTGCTTTAATAGGAAAATGCCACTATTTAAGCATGCTGGCTTTTCTAATCCTTGCACCTTAGCTATTTTACCGATTGTTCCATCTTTAGTAATAAGGATGTCGCCATTTTTTAATTGTATATATGGGTCTTCTTCGTATCTTCTCTTGTTTATTTGGTAACATTTTTCCCATTCAATGTTATCCCCCTTAAAATCCTGTCCTGTAACAAGATAAGCGAAACTTTCTTCTTCGAATTCGTCAGAATTTAGTCCATTCCAGCCAACGCGTCCTTTCACTGAGCAGCAGTATTTTAACTTAATAATATTCCACCCTTTCGGCATCTCCCCAATCCATTTCACCCCGCTATCCACCATTTCCGCGTTAGGGTCAAGCCCTTTGGTAACGGCATGCTGAATGATGATTTGCTTTCTTTCGTTAAGTAAATCAATCATGCGTTGCTGTTGAGCGATGGCTTTGTCTATTTGGGCAGTGATGCGGTCGAGATAGGAAACCATGGCGGTTTGCTCGGAGAGAGGAGGCACGGCAAGTTTAATAGACTTCATCTCGTCGTAACGAGTTGTCCATAAATCAGCTACTATACCACGACCATTTCTGTAATACTCTTCAATAAAAGCATTACTTTTCAACAAATAATTACAAAATGGAGAGTAAATACTTTTCCTTGGCTGAAGCACTATATTTATTAGAGAGACCGAACCTTCCAATAGAGAAACGCCACTTGAACCTTTTCTATCCGAACGGCTATTTATAACAAAATCACCCGCGCATACCTGTTTCCTATTATCGCTATCGTTAGATTTCGCAACATTTTCAAGTTGTGGTAAAATGCCTTTCTTTGTAACAGATAGAGGCGCATAGTCTTTATCTGACACTTTACTTTTGCGCTCATTGAAATAACTGCCCAATCGCTTCATTTCCCAATGACTTGGAATCTCCCCCAGCCATTTTTCACCGCTATCCTTATATTCTTGATACCTCTCCATAGTTACTTCATATTCAGAATTTGTTCAATAAACCCTTTACTTTCGGCATCAAGTGCCAAGATATCCGCTTCATTCTCTGCCAGCGAACGAAGCGGTTGCGGGCAATAGAAATACTTGTTGAACGAAATGTCGCAACCAATTTTGGTGCTGGGCAAATCAATCCAAGCATCAGCCACGTATGGGCGCACCTCACGCTGGAAGTATTCGTAAATATCCTCCGATACAGGCACTTTCTCCGTGTCGCGCAAATTGCTGTCCGATTCGTATTGCACCAGTTTTCCCTCGGGAGAGGTAAAGATTCCATAGTCTGCCAACACATCCTCACGAACGCCAAAGTTTTCTGCCAAGTCAAGGCATTCCTTGCCATCCTTTTTCAGTACCTTGCTGATAACAGGAGCAGCCTCAGGATCGACAACCGACATGGCACGGCAAATTGTCTTGCGCTGTGCAGCAGAGAGTTTGATATCCAGTTTCTTGGCAGCAGCCTTCACCTCATTGTCAAACACGTTATAGTCCATGTACACCTGCTCCGTGCCCATCTCGTGCAAGAGTTTTTGAGCACAGTCGTATAAGAACTTGCGTTCGTTCCAACTCTTAGCAGAAATCAAAGCACTCAATTTCTTGTCCGTCATTTTGATTTCGTTGTCCTGCAGGTAAGCTTTGATTTCCGTTACTTTGTCTGTTAAACCCTCAAACACCAACTGTCCGTAGGTTTGATAGAGGTATTTAGACAGCTCCATGTCCTTCGCATCAAACAACAACTCATCAGCTTTCAGTGGCGAGAACTGAGAGCGTAAGCGAAGCGGACGTTCCACAAGTACCACGTAATAGCGGAACTCATCATTGTCGAAAATCTTGCTTTCAATAGGGCATTCCGCAGTAGGTGCTTGGTTGGCAAAATGATTGTATGATTGCACAATCATTTCAATATATTCGGGTGTGATAGTACAATTGCGCTGGCCCTGGTTCTTACGCAGTTTCTCAAACGCATGACTTGCATCAATCAGTTGCACTTTGCCTTGTCGGTAGTCAGCCTTCTTGTTGGTAATAATCCACACGTAAGTAGAGATACCTGTGTTGTAGAAGATGTTATTAGGCAACTGCACGATGGCATCTACAAGGTCGTTTTCTATCAAATAGCGACGCACATTGTTCTCGCCCTGCCCAGCATCGCCTGTAAAGAGCGACGAACCATTGTGAATACTGGCAATGCGCGAGCCTTGCGGCTGCACATCAAGCGGTTTCATTTTGTTCACCTCTTCCATGGTGAAGAGCAACTGACCATCACTCGTGCGGGGCGTGCAGTCAAGCACCTCCGTTTCGCCACGGAAGTTGGTTAAAGGCAATTCAAAGCGAGAGTCGATGAGCTGCTTGTTGTTGTCGTAAATCTTCGGCTTGTCGTTTTTCCACGATTTGCCGTAAGGCGGATTGGTGATGCAGTAGCCAAAGGTGTGTCCGCGGAAGTGGTCGTCCGTAATGGTGTTGCCTCGATACATACCCGAGGGATCAACGCCCTTGATGATAAGGTCAGCCTTGCAGATGGCATACGTTTCGGGATTGATTTCAGTGCCATAAAGCTGAATAGCTTTGGGAGAGACACCTAACGAAGTAAGGTATTCAAATCCTTCGGTGAGCATACCGCCCGAACCCTCGGCAGGGTCGTAAAGCGAAATCACCTTGGGCAGATTGTCTTTAACTGGTTCAAATACCAAACGTGCCAACAGTTGTATGGCATCGCGCGGTGTGAAGTGTGCACCCGTTTCTTCATTGTTCTCCTCGTTGAAACGACGCAGCAATTCCTCAAAGACCGTACCCATGGCGATGTTTGAGAGTGGTGGCATAGTTAGCCCATCAGGGTTGATAACTTCTCGGTCTGTCAGATTGATATAAGGGTCCGTAATCTTCTCAATCACAGCCAAAAGGCGGTCGTTATCGGCTAGACGTTTCGCTTTGTCGTAATAGCTAAAATGGCGGAGCACGTCCTTTACATTCTCACTATAGCCATTGAGATACTCCACAAAGTTAGAGTAGAGAATGTCATTATTATCTGTAGCTTGTGATTTCAGACGATTGAGTGTCCACTTGCTGGAGTTGTAGAAATTGACTTTCGCTATCTGAAAGAGAGAACCTTCATCAAAGCATATTTCATCTAATCCAATCTTGCGCTGCTCTGCAATTTCCTTTTCCACCTCGTCTTTGGTAGGTTCGAGCAAAGCGTCAAAACGACGAAGTACCACCATAGGAAGAATAACGTCGCGATATTGCCCGCGTACAAAAACGTCGCGCAAGCAATCGTCTGCTATTCCCCAAATAAAAGAAACTATTTGTGATTGAGAGATATCCATACTAAGCTATTATTCGTTGTTATAATCGGTATTGTTAAGCAGATCCTTGATGTCAATTTTAAGTACTCTTGCAATGGCATCAAGTGTAACGAGGTCGGGTTGAACCGAATTGCTACACCATTTGCTGACAGAACAATTGGATTTGCCTATTTGTTCAGCCAGCCATTTGCCCGTTTTCTGTTGTTCTGCAAGTACCACCTTTAATCTGTTTAAGTTAGGCATAACGTCAAATGTTTTAATTGTAGAGCAAATATATAGAAATGTTGTGAGGAGAACAAATATATTTACGACTGATTTAGTCAAGATAAATAAAAATCCCTCACAAATGGTTTTGTAAGGGATTAAAGTATTTAGAGATCATCTAAAATATTGTCAGTATTTCGTTCCTTGTTCAGTTGGTCATTATAGTCAATATGAACATTGTAATTATAGGGAGAACGTACCCATGTCTCCTCATCTTGTGTAATGAATACGTCGATAGTTCCGTAGGCCACTTGAGATAAAGAAGAAAGCATTTCAAAATTTATTTCACCAACATCAGGTCTGGTTGCTAAAAATGAAATACGTTCTTTGCCATCTTTTGTATCCGTCTGCGTGTATTCAGTTCCATATTTTTGTGATAGTAAGTTCTTGAACTTGTCATACTCTTGTTCTGCTCTATCTTCAGATACACCATCGACCACAGCTTTAACACGATACACAATCTTCGTTTGTACATCATAAAAAGCATATATCCTAACCTTTGTTCCTGCAAATGTACCTTTGTATGCTCTTATACCTGCTTGGATAGAAGAACTTACAGTTTTATCATAAGTGCATCCCTTTGATACTAACTTTGTTTGGAACTGGGCAATAGTACCAGTAATAGGAATGCCCATAAACTTCAAGTGTCCATTGGCATTTTGTGCGAAAGCAGCTACGGCAAGCAGCAAGCAAAATAGTGTGGAAAGTAATCTCTTCATAGTTGTAGGTTTTTAAGTTTCTGCAAATGTAAATAAAACATTTCACATAAACACCTCCATACCATTAATTTCAAACACGCACACATCTCTCAGTTGTCGGATTTCATTGCTATCCAGCAGTTTCATTCTTCGCGTGCCTTTGTAGAAGTCATAGCGAAGCGAGATGCAGCGGTGCCAGCATTGGATTTCACCCGAGCGCGTCCAGAGTTTGAGATCTACGGGGTCAGGAGATTGGAGCATACGTTTGAGCGTGGTGATATGAATAGCGTGGGGCATTAGTCGAAAGTGTTGTTGTAAACCTGGTTAAAGATATTATGTAAGCGAGGAACGGTGAAAGGCACCTGCTTGCGAAGCGGTTTCCACTTGAACTTCACATGATTGTTTGCATTGGTGGCATCAGAAAGTTCACTTTCGATGTCAGTAATAAGAATGGAACTGCCCACAGGGAGTTCGGGAGAAATCAAGTAGAGTTTGTGAGACTGCAAAGCCTGCGTAAGATGACGGGCAAAGGAATAGGAAAGCGAGGACGTCTCGCTCTCGTATTCTACCTCCGTGTTGTCATCGTATGCAGAAGATTGTCCACAACATACAGCAAAGCTGCGGTCAAAGGAAACCTTTCGCTTGGTTTGGGTAGT